>ENA-UEPH01003319-UEPH01003319.1-human-gut-metagenome-genome-assembly--contig:-NODE-3319-length-9853-cov-78.368044_pt1 | contig 9853 bp, 8 predicted proteins | sample MGYA00242891_ERZ507898 | MGnify/ENA primary metagenome ERZ507898 (study PRJEB26167, sample SAMN06115411) | human gut metagenome | host: Homo sapiens | place: China:Guizhou | collected 2014-10-15... | reverse complement strand
GCAGTCCTGTCAACTGTACGATGATGATGGAGAAGACAAGCGATTTGAGCAGTCCCGGTACACCGCTTCCCAATGCTTCCGGATAAGTCCAGCCGGCTAATTGCTGGACGGAGTACCATATATAGGGAAGAATGTAGCAAGTGAGCGTTGCCGTTCCTGCGGGTTTGATTATATCGAACCGGTTGGCTTTGCCCTTTACATCGGTCAGCCAATAGAAAAAGCCGAATAACGGGAAGAAGGCGGCAAGACAATAAAACAGCCAGGACGGGGTAGCCTGTATCTTGGAGATAATCCAGTATGGATGCGAAACCAGTGCAAGAATCAACATGCCGGCACCAAGGATGCAGAGCATACCGATGAATTTGCCGGGGTGTTCGCGATTGGCGTAGCGTTGCATGAGCAAGGAGGTCAGCAGACCCGACATTCCGAATGCGTGCAGCGTCCAGTCACTGGGAATGAAAGGCAGCAACAGGATATGGCTTCCGTACTCTTCCGGGATAAGGCCGGAATGGCTGATTACAGCGAGCGTTATCACTGCAAACCATGCAACCGCGTTTTTACGCAGGCTTTCGCGGGTGAACAGATAGATACCGGCACATACGGCATATGTCCAGCCTATAAGACCGAGGATTCCCCACCAACTTGTATGGAACGGTTTCCCGTTGAGGTCTTTATAAATAACCAGCGTTGCAAGCAATACCACGCCTGCCACTTTCATTACGGTGAAAAGGGCTTTTTTTGTACCTTCGGCCTTTGGATATACTCCCCATGTCAGGAAGAAACCGATTACCATAAGGATAGTAAACCAGGAATGGGAAAGACCGCCTTCGATGCCGCCGCTGTTAAGCGAGAACAGCCCCATGGCAATGAGCGCCACCGTACGCCAGAATATATGTGCAATGACCTGTGTGGTTGTATCGCCCTTTTTATAACGGTTCTGTATGGCAAAGGATACTGACATGCCCATGCAGAACAGAAAGGCCGGGAAGATGGTATCGGAAAATCCCAGCATATCCTCATCGGCAGCGGCGTGCATCAGCCAGTGAGGAACATTCTTCAAACCGGGAATGTCGTTTACGAAGAGCATAAGGAACATGGTGAGTGCGCGGAATACATCTACCGCAGCCACTCGTTGGAGTGTTAAGTTTTTCATGATAAATCTGTTTTGGGGGTTCAAGGGGCAAATATAGGAAAGAATTTCTCAATATGGGGTATCAGGTTATAAAAAAGCCATTCAATCGCAGTATCATTGCAGTTGAATGGCTTTTAGCACGTTTTTAAAGGAATTCCTTATTCAAACAAGGATTTGGCGATTCCCATTTCCAGTCCTCTCAACTCTGCCAATCCTCTCAGACGGCCGATGCAGGAGTACCCCGGGTTGGTTTTCTTCTTCAAGTCATCCACCATCTGATGACCATGGTCGGGACGCATCGGAATGGAAACCTTACGGCGCTGCTGCAGCTCGAGGAAAGCCTTCATCACATGGTACATATCGACGTTGCCTTCCAGATGGTTGGCTTCGTAGAAGTTGCCTTCCTCATCGCGTTGCGTGCTGCGCAGGTGCACGAAGTTGATGCGGTCGCCGAACTGCTCCATCAGGGCGGCACAGTCATTGGTGCTGCTTACGCCCAAAGAACCGGTGCAGAGGCACAGACCGTTGCTCTTGTTGGGAACAGCGTCAATCAGAGCCTGGAAATCGGCGCCGCAGCTCATGATACGCGGCAGGCCCAGGATTGAGCAGGGCGGGTCGTCCGGATGGATCACCAGCTCGATGCCGGCCTCGTCGGCAACGGGACAGATTTCGCTGAGGAAATATATCAGGTTGGAGCGCAGCTTTTCGGGGGTGATATCCCTGTAGCGGTCAAGCTCTTTCTGGAACTGCTCCAAGGTAAAGCTCTCTTCCGAACCGGGCAGGCCGGCAATCATGTTGCGTACCAGCAACTGTTTGTCGTCTTCCGTCATCTGCTCGAAGCGGGCTTTGGCCCTGGCCTTTTCCGCGTCGGTGTAATCGGCTTCCGCACCGGGGCGCTTCAGCAGGAAGAGGTCGAAAGCGATGAAGGCCGCGCGTTCGAAGCGCAGGGCGCGGCTGCCGTCGGGAAGCTCGTAAGCAAGGTCGGTACGCGTCCAGTCCAGTACGGGCATGAAGTTGTACGTTACGATGCTCACACCGCATTTGCCGAGGTTGCGCAGGCTTTCCTTGTAGTTGTCGATATACCGTTGGAAATCTCCGGTCTGCGTCTTGATGTGCTCGTGTACGGGTACGCTTTCAACGACCGACCAGCGGAGACCTGCGGCTTCAATTATCTCCTTGCGTTTCATGATTTCTTCCACCGTCCACACCTCGCCGTTGGGGATGTGGTGCAGGGCGTTCACGATGCCGGTGGCTCCGGCCTGTCTGATGTCCCATAGGCTGACGGGGTCGTTAGGGCCGTACCAGCGCCAGGTTTGTTCACAAAGTATCATATTGTAATGGTATAAGTTTATAAAGTATATGTCTGTCTATTATGAATGAGGATGTGCCAAAATATACTTGATGATTTCTTTTTAGGCACGGATTACACGGATAGACACGGATTTATTTTATCCCTTTTTCCGTGAAATCCGTGTAATCCGTGCCTAAAAAGAAACAAATAGCAAGTGAGTTTTATTTTGGCATACTCTCACGGATTTCATCAGATGGAGAATGCGTCGAAACCGCCGTCCACCACCGAGAGTGCCCCGGTCACGAAGCTGGAAGCATCACTGATGAGGTAGTGGATGGTTCCGAACAGTTCTTCCGGTTCGGCAAAGCGTCCGCATGGAGTGTGGGCGATGATGGTCTTTGCACGGTCTGTGTACGAACCGTCGGGGTTGGTGAGCAGCGCACGGTTCTGGTTGGTGAGCAGGAATCCCGGAACAATGGCATTCACGCGGAGTTCGGGGCTGAATTTGGTTGCCAGTTCGGTCGCCATATAGCGTGTATAATTGCCGATGGCCGCTTTGGCGGAACCGTAACCTACCACGCGCGTCAGCGGACGAAGGGCGGATTCGGAGCAGAAGTTAACGATGGCGCCTTTCTTGTTCTTTGCCATGACGTCTACGAACACCATGGTGGGAAGCACCGTACCGAAGAGGTTCAGGTCTACCACTTTGCGGAATGCGTCCACATCGAGGTCGAGCACGGTCTTGTCCGGAGCGATGGTAGCGCCCGGCATGTTGCCGCCTGCGGCGTTCAGCAGCACATCGATAGTGCCGAAGCGTTCGAGGATGGCTTTCTTGTTTTCTTCCAGCACTTCCTTGTTCAGTACGTCGGTTACGAGAAACAGGGCTTCGGACTTTCGGTTAAGCTCGGCTTCCAGTTCCCTGCCTGCCTCTTCCACACGGTCCAGAATTACGATTTTAGCTCCTTGCTCGGCCAGATAGTTGGCGATGTTTTTTCCTAAAATGCCACAACCGCCTGTTATGACGATTACTTTGTTTTTAATGTCGAATAAGTTTTTCATGATTTATGTATTTAGTTATACAGATGTGTATTCTTTAGGTTTGTATGGCAAAGATATGGAATTAATACTTCTCTTATTGTTAGAAAAGTCTCAGAATTTATATAATTTGTATCAGGTGATGGGATTGGAATGAACAGATGAATTGCTTTGTTGCAATATCAATAAGCTTTCCGGTCCCATATTGAACAGCAAATCGATAATGCTGAGGTTGGGCAGGAAGCCGAGTTTTTCCTGAAACACTTGATAGTAGGGTTGCGGAAAAAAATCCGTATCTTCCAAGCGGAAGTCTTTCTTAGGATGAATGCGTTCACGAAAATCTACTTCGTTGGGTGTAAATATAGCTTTGTACTCTGAGGTACGTTCTATAGTTGGCTGTATGTCTATCAGGGAGCAGACGAGGTGGCAAAGTTCTTCGTTGAAATCGGCTAAAAACTCATATTTCTTTTCATAAAAAGGGCGGAAATCATCTTTGTAATATTCAAAGAAAGGTGTATGGTTGTATGCCGATTCAATGGCATTCCAGTGCAGATGACGCCAGTTGCCGTGGTCGGAGATACGGATATCACGCATCGGGCATTTCGGTGTGTCGGGTTTGACTGTAGGAATGGAAAGGGCAAGTTCACCGTCGGGCGCAGCAATGGTGCAACGGTTACGATACGTCTGTTTGGTATAATGGTCGTGCTGTTCGATATATATTTGGTCGTATGCCAACAGTTTGGTATAGTATTCAACCGGAGCCAGATAGGCGGAAGAAAGATAGACGGTCATTTGAATTGAGCATTTAAGAATTAAAAATTAAAAAATAAGAACCGGCAGGAGTTACTGCCTGGTACTTTATCATTTGGCTGTTTGATTATCACTTTATTCTTCTCCATATCCTGTCCCAGCGATACCCGTTGAACAATCCCGTATCCTGCTCCTTTGAGAACCAGATGACGGCGGCCTTTCCGATGACATGGTCTTTGGGGACAAGTCCGAACAAGCGGGAGTCTGACAGGTTTATCGAGTTGTTGGCACCCACCCAATAGTAATCTTTCATAAAGTAACAATGCTGTACAGGTTTTCCTTCTATGTATAGTGTATCATTTTTGATGTCTGCCCGTTTCCTTTCATGCAACACCAATGTGTTGCGCAGCAGTGTCATGTTCCAGGGATATACACGTACGGCTTTCCCTTTGCCGGGGATGATGAGAGGTTTCAGTACGTCAACCGAGTCTTCTTTATCGGCAGGCTCTATCCAGTTGTTTGTTCCTAAAGCCTGTTCCAACAGATAATACTCGTACCTGCTGAAGCTGCGTACGTTTTTTGCCGTATCCTGTCCCAATAATACGTTGGGGCGGATAGAAAGGATAGTGAGCAGTGAGTCTAACTGCTTCTCTTTCTTCCGGGGATATGTATAAAGGAACTTCTGGTCGGGAGCGTTTTTTTCCGAAGGAATTACGGAGAAAAGAGAATCTACCCACAAAGTATCTCCCGGTACTCCCAGGCAACGGCCGATGTATACTTCTCTCTGGTCGATTGCTGTTTGTGAGAGGTTGGCAGGGTTATTGAATACAAGAATGTCATCCTTACGTACTGGTTTGTCGCCCCAACGGTGATACCCCCATAAGTTTATGAAAGGCAACCGTAGTCCGTAGCTCCATTTGTTTACCAGGATACGTTCACCGCGGTACAGTGAGTTTTCCATTCCTGTGGAAGGAATCAGATAGGAAGTTGCAACGCAACTCCGGAGCAATATCACTGTAAGTATTACTCCGGTCAGGGTAGCTGCAATCTTCCAATTCCTTCTCCGCATAGTGTGTATTGATCGCTAACTTCCGGTCACTGTATTAATGTACCCACTTGAAGATGCGGTTCCAACGGATTTTTCCATCAAACCAACCACGGTCTTTATCTAATGAGAGCCAGACAACGATAGGCTTACCTACTACGTGGTCTTCCGGTACGAAGCCCCAGTAGCGGGAGTCAAGGGAATTATGGCGGTTGTCGCCCATCATCCAATAGTAGTCCAGCTTGAAGGTGTAGGTGTCTGTTTTCTGTCCGTTGATGTAGATACCGTCCGGTTTTTGTTCCAGTGTATTGCCTTCATAAGCTACGATGCAACGTTCGTAAATGGGCAGGTTATCTTTGTTCAGGGTAATGGTCGCACCTTTTTCCGGTATCCAGACTGGACCGTAATTATCCCGTGTCCACTTTGTATAGAGGTTTTGCGGATACATTTGTCCTGAAAGGTTTTCCGGTTCCATGACGATGCGGCTGACCAGTTTTTTATTGCCGGCGAGCGTATCGTACATTTTTTGGGTGAGGGGCAGGTGGTACACCGGAGTCAGTCTGCCTTGAGCATCGCGGCGGTCCAATCCCATCTGCATAAGTCCTTCTTCATAATTGAAGTCATCGGTCATCAGTATCTGGTCGTCGTTACTGATGCCCAATTCGCGAAACATCTCTTCCGGTATGTACGGGCCGGTGGTCTGTACGAAATAGTTGAGCTGCATCTCCTCCGGATTCTCGATGGCTTTTCCATCGATGTACACTTGTGTATCTTTGATTTGCAGGGTATCTCCCGGCAGGCCGACGCAGCGTTTTACATAGTTCTCGCGGCGGTCGACCGGACGTACCACAATATCACCGTACATTTGCGGATTGGTACGGATCAGATTACGACCGGCATTGTAATAAAGGTCGTAGACGGTACGCTGCTGGTCGCGCGTCAGACTGTCCATATTGATTTTATTGGGATATACGCGCTGTCCTTCCCTGTAAGCCAGGCTGTAAAAATCTTCTTGCTGTCTGTTAAGCGCTACCGTATCACCCGCAGGAAAGTTGAACACGACAATGTCATTCAGCTTCACTTTTCCGAAACCCGGTACGCGTTTGTATTTCCATTGCGGCCATTCAATGTACGATTTGGTGTTGAATATCGGCAAAGTGTGTTGTGCCAACGGCATGGAAAGCGGTGTGTTCGGTACACGCGGACCGTAGCTCATTTTACTTACATACAGAAAGTCACCCACCAGCAATGATTTTTCCAGTGAAGACGAAGGTATCTGATAGTTCTGGAATATGTAGATATTCACAAAATAAACAGCCACCAAAGCGAATACAATGGCGTCTACCCAACTCATAATGCCACGCACAGCCGGATTCTTGGATTTTTTCCAGAAACTCCAGGGTATTTTCTTGCTGATGTAGATGTCAAATATGAAAGGAAGGACAATCAGTCCCCACCAACTTTTCACCCAGACAAGGAACATCAGGTAGAGCAGGGTAACTATGCCGAATTTGACCCATTGGGCACGTGTTGCTTTTCTCATAATACTTTAGTCTTTTAAAAATGGAAATAAATCGCTCATGCCTAAGAAACCTTGTTTGCCGGCTGTATATTCTGCAGCCAACACAGCTCCCAAAGCAAAGCCGCTGCGGGTCTTGGCATCATGGGTAATGGTGATGCTGTCTGCCTCTGAATCGTAGCGGATGCTGTGAATGCCCAGTACTTCTCCCTCGCGGATAGAGCTGACCGGAAGTTCGTCGGCAGCGCATTTGACAGAGCCTGACACGGTTCCATCCGGTGCTTGCAAGGTACCTTTTACCCAACGGCTTTTGCGGTCGAGATTATCCAGAATACCTTCGGCCAGGGTAATGGCAGTGCCGCTTGGAGCATCCAGCTTGTGTATATGGTGAGTTTCGCTCATTGTTACGTCGTAAGCAGGGAACCGGTTCATGATCTTCGCCAGATATTTGTTGACGGCCGAGAATATGGCTACTCCCAGACTGAAATTAGATGACCAGAACAGGGTTTTTCCGCCTTCGGAACAAAGCTTTCTTACCTCTTCACCATGTTCTTCCAGCCAGCCTGTACTGCCCGAAACCAATTTTACGTCTGCCTTGAAAGCTTTCATATAATTGTTGTAGGCTGCCGTCGGATTGGTAAATTCTATGGCGACATCGGCACTTTTGAATGCGGCCGATTCAAAATCCTCCTGGTTATTCACATCGATGATGCTGACAATTTCGTGTCCGCGGCTTAAGGCAATCTTCTCGATTTCCTTACCCATTTTTCCGTAACCGATTAATGCGATTTTCATTGTTTCTTTGGTTTTTATTCAGTTTATCAACGAACTATATGTCGCAAAGGTAATCTTTTTCTTACATTTGCGCACAACATTAACGATAAGTTAACAATGGAACAATTGCTGCATTACGTTTGGAAGCATAAGATATTTCCTTTAATGCCTCTCCAGACAACCTCCGGACAGCCGGTCGAAGTGATAGATCCCGGTTTGCCGAATACTGATGCAGGCCCCGATTTCTTTAACGCAAAACTGAAAATAAACGGTACGCTTTGGGTGGGTAACGTTGAGTTGCATACGCAGGCTTCGGACTGGTTTCGTCACGGACATAACCGGGATATGGTTTACGATAATGTTATTCTGCATGTGGTGGGCGAGTCGGATTGCGAGGTGTACTATGCCAACGGCGGTATTGTTCCCCAGCTACTGTTGCACTGTCCGGACAATGTCCGCCGGCGTTATGACGAATTACGTCAGACGGAAATATACCCTCCTTGTTATTCCATTCTTGCTTCCTTACCGAAACTGACGGTCCATTCCTGGTTATCGGCTTTGCAGGTAGAGCGTTTTGAACAAAAGGCACAGGCCATTGCCGCACGTCTGGAGCGTTGCAACAATCATTGGGAAGATGTATTCTTTATTACCCTTGCCCGTAATCTGGGTTTCGGTTTGAATGGCGATGCTTTTGAAGCGTGGGCCGCTCATCTGCCTTTCCGTGCGGTAGACAAGCATCGGGATAGCCTTTTTCAGGTAGAGGCGTTCTTTTTAGGACAGGCCGGGCTTTTGGAAGAAGATTGGCAGGAGGATTGTTACTACCGGGAACTTCAGAAAGAGTTCCATTATTTGCAGCGCAAGTTCGAATTGTCAGCTCCAGTGAGCGGTGACCGGTGGCGTTTTTTACGTTTGCGTCCCGGCAATTTCCCCCATGTGCGCCTGGCACAGCTTGCCTGGCTGTATCATAAGGAACAATCTTTGTTTTCACGAGTTATGGCGGCCGAAACTGCGGAAGATATAAAGAAGATAATATCCGCACGGACTTCGCCCTATTGGGAGACACATTTTACGTTTAAAAAAAGCTCGCCACATCAAGAAAAGCGTTTTGGAGAGAATGCTTTGAACCTTATTCTTATCAACACCGTTATCCCTTTTCTGTATGCTTACGGAATGCACAGAGCAGATGAACGGCTTTGTGACCGTGCCACTTGTTTTCTTGAAGCATTGAAAGCCGAGAACAATCATGTCACCCGTCTGTGGAGTGGAGCTGGACTTCCCGTTTATACTGCGGCCGACTCACAGGCTTTGCTTCAGCTTCAAAAGGAATATTGCGACAGGAAGGACTGTTTGCGCTGCCGCTTCGGTTATGAGTATTTGAGGGGTAAGAAGTAACAGATGTAAATTCCCGCCGGCTTTTCATTGTAAATTTCCGGCTTGTCGTATATTTGCACTTTAAATCGGAATAACTCGTATCTATTATGAAAGCTATTAATTTTGTTGTTTGTCTGTGCATGGCGTTTATGCTCTCAACTTTCAACAGTCTGGCAGCCGGAGAGGATTTCAAGTCATTTCTCCATAAGTTTACATCCAGTGCTTCATTTCAGTATTCACGTATCAAGTTTCCTTTGAAATCGCCTATCGTATTGTTGCAGGATGATGGCGAGACAGAGCAGACTTTTCCTTTTACCCGTGATAAATGGGCGTTACTGGATAGTGAAACCTTGAAAGAAGGACGTATCACAGAAGAGGAAGGAGGAGTTTACATCTCACGTTTTACCCGGGATGAACCTGCCTATAAAGAATTTGAGGCGGGGTATGATGAGTCGGAGCCCTCGCTCCGCGTTGTGTTTGAGCTGGTGGATGGTAATTGGTATGTGACCGACTGCTATAATGATTGGTATAATCTCGACCTGCCTATCGGGGAGCTGGAAGAGACTGTCCGTACAATGCAGGAGGAGAATAAAAGCTTTGAGGAGCTTCATCCGTAACATCTGCTGTCGTTTTTTGGATTTTTGCACAAGGGCATGTGCTTTTTGCATTGGGGCAAACAATAAAAAAAGTCCGTCGGATAATTTCCGATGGACTTTTTTGTATCTGACTCCGGTATTGAATTTTTTCTTTCAGAGTATTATATCATATCCGGTGTATATTACCATCCCGGATTGTTAGGGCGTAAATTGGGATTCTTATCTATTTCGTCCTGCGGAATAGGCCATAGATAGTCTCTTTCGTTGACTACACGGTCATAAAGTTTCTTGTTTACGATATCTTTCACCGGGCCTGCCACTTCCTCCAGTAAGCCCCAAC
>ENA-UEPH01003318-UEPH01003318.1-human-gut-metagenome-genome-assembly--contig:-NODE-3318-length-9856-cov-7.121178_pt1 | contig 9856 bp, 12 predicted proteins | sample MGYA00242891_ERZ507898 | MGnify/ENA primary metagenome ERZ507898 (study PRJEB26167, sample SAMN06115411) | human gut metagenome | host: Homo sapiens | place: China:Guizhou | collected 2014-10-15... | reverse complement strand
GAGGATATTCGGAAGAAGATTGCCGAGGGCGACACCTTCGACAATGAGGGGCTGTCCGCTTAGAATGTACGCAATGGAACATGAAAACAGATAGGACAGATATGGAGGTTTTACAGTATGGCAGGAATAAGAATGGAGAACAAGATTTATGAAGTCGGCATGTACTGCCGCTTGTCAAAAGACGATGGCACGGATAACGAGAGTGCGAGCATTGCGACACAGAAATCCATCCTCACGGATTATGTGAAAAAGCAGGGATGGCACTTAGCAAAAACGTATGTGGACGACGGTTACTCTGGTACAAATTTCCAAAGACCAAGTTTCCAGAACATGATTAAGGACATTGAAAGCGGTCTGATAAACTGCGTTATCACGAAAGATTTATCTCGTCTGGGGAGGAACTATCTTGATTGCGGACTGTATCTGGAAGTGTTTTTCCCAGAGCATAATGTGAGGTATATAGCGGTCAATGACGGCGTGGACACGCTCAATAAATCCGCTATGGACATCACGCCTTTCCGCAACATCCTAAACGAAATGTATTCCGCCGATGTGTCGGTCAAGATAAAATCGGCGTACCGAGCGAGGTTTCAGCAGGGGAAATTCATGGGGACGACAGCACCATACGGTTACGTCAAAGACCCCGCCGACCACAACCATCTGCTGATAGATGACAAAGTTGCCCATGTGGTAAGGGAAATATTTGACCTTGCGTTAGCGGGCAACGGAATCGCCAAAATCCGCAAGCACATCAACAAACAGCATATCTTACGCCCCGCCGCTTATGCGGCGGAGCAGGGGGCAACAGGCTATGAGAGGTATTTTGAGGAGAATGAGGAGAACCGTTATATTTGGAGCGAGAACAGCGTAAGGGGCATTTTAAGAAGCCCGATATATGCGGGAAACCTTGCAGGCTACAAGCGGATTGCCGCCAACATGAAAAGCAAGAAACGCCCCTCTAAGCTGCCCGAAGAATGGGAAGTGATACCAGACACCCATGAGGGGATAGTCACGCAGGAGGAATTTGATACCGTACAGCAGCTTATTACAAGCCGCAGATTACCAGAAAACAAGGGCGGCTTTGAGAACATCTTTGCAGGCGTTATTAAGTGTGCGGACTGCGGCTATGCGATGCGGGCTATGAGTGCCAACAGGAGGAAACGCCCCGACATCATCGACTGCGTACAATATTCCTGCAATAATTATGGCAGATACGGTAATATCATGTGTACCGCACACAGCATTGAAGCGAGGGACTTGTTCAACGCTGTCCTCACCGACATCAACCGATTTGCGGATATGGCAGTCAATGATGAAAAGGCAGTGAGGGCGATTGAAAAGCGGCTCACGGAAACAGACCAGAGCAAGGCAAAGGCACTGGAAAAGGAGCAAAGAAAACTGAACAAACGCCTTGCAGAACTGGACAGGCTGTTTTCCTCACTCTATGAAGATAAGGTGATGGAGCGTATTACCGAGCGGAATTTTGAGATGATGTCGGGAAAATACCAGAAAGAACAGCTTGAAATTGAAGCAAGGCTGAAAGAGGTAACGGAAACGCTCAGCGACAGCTATGAGAAGACGCAGGGTGTCCGTGATTTCCTCTCCCTAATCCGCAACTATCAAGGCATTAAGGAACTGGACGCAACCATCATAAACGCACTTATAGACAAGATACTTGTTTCGGAACGTGAGAAACTTACAGACGGAATGGTGCGGCAGGAAATCAAGATTTATTATAAATTCATCGGCTTTGTCGGTGAATTACATATCACACCGACAAAGCGGTGGACTGCGTTAAAGCCTAAGAATTGTACGGTGTGCGGTGTTGAATATGTTCCCCGCTCTGGCATATCGAAGTATTGTCCTGCTTGTGCCAAGAAGATACAGAGGGAGAAATCAAACGAGAGCAAACGCAGGAGCAGGGAGCGAAACAGACAGGCATGTATTGAACTGTCCGCAAAAAATGACCGACTGACTTGGAACAGAGGGAAGGACGTATTATCCGTCAGGGAAACCATAATAAAAAGGTTCATATCTTCCGGTATGTAACTGAATCCACATTTGACAGCTACATGTGGCAGTTGATTGAGAACAAGCAGAAATTCATTTCTCAGATTATGACCAGCAAAGCACCTGTGCGAAGCTGTGAAGATGTAGACGAAGCGGCACTTTCCTATGCAGAGGTCAAAGCTCTTGCAACCGGAAATCCGGCAGTAAAAGAGAAGATGGCATTGGATGTTGATGTGGCAAAATTAAAACTTTTAAAAGCCAACCACATGAATAACCAGTATCGACTGGAAGATGATATTGCAAGGAATTTTCCACAACAGATTGCAAAACTGACAGAGATCATTGACAGCTACAAGGCAGACATCGCTCATTTTTCTGAGTACAAAATCACAGATCCAGAGCAGTTTTCTATGGAAATCAGTGGCAAAGTGTTCACAGAAAAGAAAGAGGCAGGAGCGGCTCTTCTGGCGGTCTGCAAAGAAATTAAGTCTGTGGATGCAGCTATGGATATTGGAAGCTATCAGGGATTTAACATGAGAATCCAATTCGACAGTTGGAGCAAAGAGTTTATCCTGTCTGTAAAGCATGAATCGGTAGCTAAAGTTCGATTGGGAGCCGATGCTCTAGGAAATATCACTCGTATCAATAATCTTTTAGAAAGTTATCCGGAGAAACTGGCAGAAGCAGAACAACGGCTGGAAACGGTACAGGAGCAGATGACAAACGCCAAAGAGGAAGTCGGGAAGCCATTTCCAAAAGAAGAGGAACTGAACCAAAAACTGGAGCGACTGTCAGAGTTAAATGCACTTCTCAATATGGATGAACGGGAAGATACAGAAACAGAGCAGTCGGAATCAAAAGAGAAAGAAGAAAGACCGGCACGAGGTTCTATCCATGAGAAACTGCAGATTTATAAGGAAAAGAGTCAGCGGGAAAGTGAAACTGGCAAGGAAACCAGAAAACGGGACTTCGGTCTGGAATAAAGAGGAAAAGGCAAAGGAAGTGAAGAGTTCCAAAAGTATATGGAAGATCTGACAGACATGCAGAATCATGTGCTTCCGTATCTGCAGAGTTTTTGCAATCTGGAGGAAAAAGGTGTGAAGGAGAGACGAGAACAGCAGATAGCAGAAAGATATGAAGGAAGAGCAGATGAGAGGGTAACAAGTACCGAAGCGAATGAAGTTGTTAAGGATGTAGGAAAAACAGATAGAAAACCGGCACAGCAGAAGCAGGCGGTAGATGGAAAAGATAAGAAATTATCCATTCATGAACGGCTTGAGATCAATAAGAGGATTATTCAAGAAAAGCAGGGAAAAGATAAAACGGAGAGAGGAGTTGATTTGGGTGTAAGGACAGTGTAGAATAAGCAGAACGAGTCGGAGGTCATGGATGATAACGTGGCTTCCGGCTTTATTGCGTATTGTCGGAAGAATTATAAATGGTATAATGAATGTAAATGCGATAAAAGAATGTCGCCTGTTATGCGACTTCCAAATGAGAAAAGTGTGTTATTCTGAGATCAAACAAGAGGCTAATAGAGTCAGGAGGATGACATTATGAGTAAAAAAGGATATAGCAGACCAGGATTCTTTGGATCCATAAACCATTATGATGCAAACGGAAAAAAGTAGGCGAGAGCAGACCAGGATTCTTTGGTGGTATGAACGACTATGATGCAAATGGAAAGAAAATCGGACATAGTTCGCCTTCCTTTTTTGGTGGTATGAATCATTATGACAATAACGGGCATAAAGTAGGTGAGAGTCGACCAGGATTCTTTGGCGGTTTAAACCATTATGATAACAAGGGGCATAAGCGGGGGCATAGCAATCCAGGATTTTTAGGTGGATTCAATCATTACGGTTAAAACTGCACAGAGAGCAGCACAAGCGGCAAGGGCTGCGGCAAAAGCCGCCGTGGTTACGGTAAAGGCGATTGCCAAAGCGACCGCACTTGCCATTAAAGCGATTATTGCCGGAACGAAAGCCTTGATTGCCGCTATCGCCGCAGGCGGCTGGGTGGCGGTTTTGGTTATTATCGTGATTTGCCTGATTGGTATGATCCTCGGCTCAGTATTTGGCATTTTCTTCTCAGACGAAGATTCCGGCACTGGAATGAGTATGCAGACCGTTGTGCAGGAAATCAATACCGAATACGATACCAAGCTGCAAGAGGAAAAGAACTCGGTATCCTATGATGTTCTTGAAATGAGTGGCAGCAGAGCCGTTTGGAAAGAGGTGCTTGCCGTTTACTCTGTAAAAACGAATACGGATCAAGATAACCCCCAAGAGGTTGCCACAATGGACGATGGCAAAAAGCAACTCTTAAAAGACATCTTTTGGGAGATGAATCAAATATCTTCCCGAACAGAGAGCAAGACCGAAACAGTTATTACCGAAACCGATGACGGACACGGTAATATCGTGGAAACTGAAAGCACGGTCACACAAACCTATCTGTATATTACCGTCAGCCACAAGACTGCCGAGGAAATGGCGGCGCAATATGGTTTTAACGAAGAACAGAAAGGCTACCTCGCTGAACTGCTTGCAGATGAAAACAATTACCTTTGGTCACAGGTGCTTTACGGCATTACAGGCGGCGACGGACAGATCGTGACCGTTGCACTCTCTCTGGTTGGCAATGTGGGCGGTCAGCCGTATTGGTCGTGGTACGGTTTTAACTCCCGTGTAGAATGGTGTGCTTGCTTTGTATCTTGGTGTGCCAACGAGTGCGGCTATATCGACGCTGGAGTTATCCCAAAATATGCAGGCTGTGTCAACGGAGTACAATGGTTTAAGGATCGTGGACAATGGCTGGATGGCAGCGCCGAGCCTGCCCCCGGAATGATTATTTTCTTCGATTGGGCAGACGAAAGTGGTCAGGATGGATTATCCGACCATACGGGTATTGTTCAAAAGGTCGAAAACGGCAAGGTTTATACGGTCGAGGGCAACTCCGGCGACAGTTGCCGAGTCAATGAGTATTCTATCGGTTATTACGAGATTCTTGGCTACGGCGCACCTGCCTATTAAAATACACAAGCCGCCTGCATTTTGCAGGCGGTTGGATTACATATCAGAAAGATATTGTGCCGGTTTGAAAACTAAAAGTCTCAAAATACAGACTTAATAATTGCGATTTCACTCTCAAAGTGCTATAATACAAACTATATTTGGGTGGAGGTGCGGAAATGAAAGTACGGTACAACAAACTTTGGAAACTTCTGATTGACAAGGGAATGAAAAAGAGTCAATTACGAGAAGCGGTCGGGGCAAGCAAAAGTACATTTGCGAAACTCGGAAAAAATGAAAATGTTACCCTTCCCGTGCTGTTGAATATATGCGAATACTTAGAGTGTGATTTTGGCGACATAATGGAAGCCGTACCCGAAAATGAGGTGTAGGATCAATGAACAAGAAGATTTTAATTGTGGATGACGAAAAAGAAATCGTTGATCTGCTTGAAGTGTATTTGAGTAACGATGGTTATTCAGTATATAAATGTTATAATGGGTTAGAGGCGATGAAATGTATCAAACAGTCGCAGATTGATTTAGCGATACTTGATATTATGCTGCCGGATATTGATGGTTTTCGACTTTGCCAAAAAATTCGGGAAAAGTTTTACTTCCCTATTATTATGCTTACCGCCAAAATTGAGGATAGCGACAAGATTATGGGGCTTACGATTGGTGCGGATGATTATATAACGAAACCGTTTAATCCTTTAGAGGTTGTGGCAAGAGTAAAGACGCAATTAAGGCGTTATCAGAGCTATAACAGTCCTAATTTGAGCCAATCCGAAGAAAAAGACGAGTATGACATCAGAGGTCTACTGATAAACAGAGTCAGCCACAAGTGCTACTTGTATGGCAAAGAAATAGCCTTGACTCCGTTGGAGTTTTCTATTCTGTGGTATCTGTGCGAACATCAGGGTAAAGTTGTCGCCTCGGAGGAATTATTTGAAGCCGTGTGGAAAGAAAAGTATCTTCGCAACAGTAACAATACGGTAATGGCGCACATTGGGCGGCTTCGGGAAAAATTGAATGAACCTTCAAAAAATCCGAAGTTCATTAAAACTGTTTGGGGGGTAGGGTATGAAATTGAATAAAAAAGAAAAAAACTATCTGCTCTCTACCTTGTTCAAAGGGTATGTAATTCAATGTGCGATTTGCTCTGTGCTTATTTTTGGCGGTACTTTTCTTTTAGGAATTATGGCAGAGGAAATTCTCCGCAAGTATGTTTTGTATTATTACTTGTATTACAGAACAGTATATCTTTATATAGTGGCTGTAATCGTGTGGGGTGGCTGTATTATATACATGACATACCTACTTTTGAAAAAAGTAGTCGCCTATGTGTACGAGGTACAGGCTGCGACAGGAAAAATGTTCGATCAGAATGTCAGTTACATTGAAATGTCCCCGGAGTTGAGTGAAATCGCCGCTAACATCAATCAGTTAAAACAAGAGGCTGAAAGTAATGCAAGGCTTGCAAAAGAAAATGAGCAGCGAAAAAATGACCTGATTATGTATCTTGCACACGATTTGAAAACACCGCTTTCTTCTGTAATCGGGTATCTTACTTTACTGCGTGATGAGTCGCAAATCTCAAAGGAACTTCGAGAAAAGTACCTTTCAATCACTCTTGGTAAGGCAGAACGGTTAGAGGATCTGATTAACGAGTTTTTCGAGATAACACGATTCAATATATACGATATTACATTACAATACACGAAAATCAATTTAACTCGCCTGCTGGAGCAACTTGTATATGAATTTAAGCCTATGCTCAAATCAAAGAATTTGCAATGTAATCTTTGTGTTGATGATGATATAATGCTTCGATGTGACGCAGACAAAATTCAGCGTGTTTTTGATAACCTTTTGAGAAATGCGGTTATCTACAGTTTTGAAAATACGGATATCACGATCAGCGCACAATGTCAGGAAGATACGGTCAGCATTATTTTTTGTAACCACGGCGATACTCTGCCGGAAGAAAAGTTAAACAGGATTTTCGAGCAGTTTTATCGGCTTGACGCAGCGAGAAGTACAAGCAGTGGAGGAGCTGGATTAGGTTTGGCGATTGCAAAGCAGATTGTTGAACTACACAATGGTACAATCGTTGCAGAGAGCCAAGAGGATCAAAACAAGTTTTCAATTACTTTGCCGTTGGCGTAGGAAAATTGTAAGAATTTGCATAGAAAAAAAGAGGAATATCTTACGAGCAATCAAGAAAATACGGGCTTCTGTTTTGGTACAATAAAAGTATCAAGATAGAGGCTCGTATTTTTTGTGATACAGCATAAGGAGGAATGATGAAGTTGCTAAGAAAACAAATGCTGCTATGTTCTATTTTGTTTCTTGTATTTACGCTATCTGCCTGCTCTGCAATTGGGCAGACAGACGAAAACAATCTTACAGATAGCGCAACATCCGCAGAAAAAACGGTATCAGTTGTACGAGGGACAATTACTCCAACCGTTTCAACGCAAACGACTATTGTTCCGGCAGTACCGTTTATTATTTCCTCACCCGAAAATGGCATATTTAATACAGCGGTAGAATTAGAAGAAAAAATCACTGCCGGGCAAATTATTGGAACTGTGAACGGCAAAGAATTGAAATCTCCGGTGGATGGTACAATTACCTCTATTGCCCCATCCAATGAAAGCGTACCGAGTAATTATCCCGTAGCGATAGTGCATTATACAGGATTTGCCCTCAATGTAGAGGCAGATAATTTTTTGAGTACCTTACCGGAGTATGCAGAGTTGAAAGCAAAATTTCAAGTATATGATGGTGTAGGACCAACCGATATGATTGCCGTGGTGTCGCCTGCCGCAGATGAAAATGCGTTTACGGGAATCGTGCCGCAAGAGGGCATTCTGCAATGCTTGATCAGTCAAACAGTCGATGTGAAATCGGGGCAAAGTGCAACGGTAGTCATAACGGCGACAACGAGAAATGATGTCCTTATATTGCCGCTGTCGGTAATAGCGGGTAGACAAGGGACGGGATTGGTTACTGTAATTACTCCGAATGGAGAAAGAGTGGAAACAAAAGTGACATTGGGTGTGACAGACGGAGCCAATATAGAAATACTGTCCGGCTTAGAGGAGGGCGATGTAGTTTCTGCTACTCCGCCAAACCTTGATCCGAGGGGGATTTGATAAAATGAAAGGAATTTCCGAAAAGACTTTAATCAAAATAAAGGATTTGAAAGCAAGCGTCAAATTGAATAATGGCGATATGCTGACAACAGTAACCAACGCTAATATGGAATTGCAACGAGGGCGCAGTTATGCCATTGTCGGAAAGTCCGGCTCAGGCAAAACAAGCCTTATATCCATTATTGGCTTGTTAAATCGGGAATATGAGGGCGAGTACCTTTATGATGGTATATCTATTTCTGCTTTGAAAGACCGTGATCTGTCTATACTGCGAGCCAATAATATCGGATTTGTATTTCAGAACTATGCGCTCTTTCCCTATATGACCGTCTACGACAACATTGCGTATGGACTGAAACTCAGAAAGCAGGATAAGGAGACGATCAAAAAGCGAGTGACAGAACTTCTCGATCTTGTCGGTCTTCCGGGACTCGAAAATCGTCTCCCGGGACAGCTCTCAGGTGGACAGAGACAGCGCGTCGCATTTGCCCGTGCGCTTGCTCCAGATCCTCAGCTTCTGCTTCTCGATGAGCCGTTTGCGGCGATTGACGCGAAAGTCCGCAAGGAACTGCGCGCATGGCTCAAGCAGATGGTCGAACAGCTCGGCATCACGAGCATTTTCGTCACCCATGATCAGGATGAGGCAGTCGAAGTCGCGGATGAGATCATTGTGACGAACCGTGGAAGAGTCGAGCAGAGCGGAACACCGATTGAGATCTACAAGAATCCGAAGACTCCGTTTGTCGCCCAGTTTATCGGAGAGTCGATTAAGTTAGAGGGATACGACAAACTCAAGGGATTCTCTGCAAAATTCGGAGAGTCCGAGGCAGTGATCCGACCGGAGTTTGTCAAGGCAGTGCGCATCGGGGAGGCGGTTGATTTTCCGAGTGCCTACGAGCACGGTGTTGTCGAGGAGACTGCATTCCGTGGAAGTTACACGGAACTTCAGATCAATGTGAAGGGATTGAAGATTTCAGCATCGTGGGGACTTGAGGAGGAACCGTTAAAGCGTGGCGATGAGGTGGATGTGCTGATTTACCGGCTCTATGTGTTCCATGACGGGGAGGCACATCTTCTGAAGAATGAGCTTCTGACCCCGGGTGATGTGTTCTATATTTAGTCAACCTATATTTGGTCAACAGAATGAACGACATTTGATGAAGGACGAACGACATCATGGAATAAGTGATGATTGATGAACGATGTTGTGTTATGAAATCAAATCATCATGGAATCGAACCAGGAATGGGAGAATACGAGAGACGAGAGAGCGGAGGTGTTTGGTGTGAAAAAGGGCATCAATCAGATTTTAAAATGCGGGGCAGTGACCTGGATTCTGCTTCTGGTGATCTGGCAGATCGGATCACTTTTCTATACAGATGATTTTCTTCCGGGACCGGCGACGACGTTCGCGGGGGCTGGGGTTTTGATAGAGGATGGAACGCTTGCGACGGATATTTCCGTCAGCCTTCAGCGAGTGCTTCGCGGATGGTTGCTCGGCGTGATTTTTGCAGTTCCGGTTGGGCTTTGCATCGGCAACTTCAAGAAAGTCGGATGGGTGTTGGAGCCATTCTTAAATTTCTTCCGTTTTGTGCCGGCGTACATGTGAAGGACGACCAGAAGCTTTTCGGCATCTATTTCAAGAAGTGGCTGGTGGCCACCATTGCTT
>ENA-UEPH01003312-UEPH01003312.1-human-gut-metagenome-genome-assembly--contig:-NODE-3312-length-9880-cov-679.706212_pt1 | contig 9880 bp, 10 predicted proteins | sample MGYA00242891_ERZ507898 | MGnify/ENA primary metagenome ERZ507898 (study PRJEB26167, sample SAMN06115411) | human gut metagenome | host: Homo sapiens | place: China:Guizhou | collected 2014-10-15... | reverse complement strand
CGAATCCTTGCGTATTATGCCAAGCAAGGCTTCCACCATTTTCTTTATGTGTACAATAGGAAGCATAACTATTCACCGTTTAAAATTCTGTCCAAAACAACATCCACAACCTTGTCAACCACAGAGGGTACGTCCACCATGTCAAGTGCCTTATCCATAAACTTCCGCGCGACAATCCCTGTATGGAACCATGCCGTATAGTCGGATGCGTCACTTACCCTTCTGAATGTCATGTACTGACTTCTCTTCTCCGTTACAGTAGAGGATGCCTTTACCCTGACAAGTCCTTCGTATATGGGAGATTTGTGGATGTATTCAGGTACTTTCAGTTGCGGAGTGTTTATTTCCTTGCGTGAACCGATTGTATTGTATTTCCTCAACTGGTTCCTTGTAAGAGGGCCACTCTCCTTCCTTATCGCGGAATAGACAGACGCAGGCATTATGGAATCGAATCCCCCAGATTCTGCAACCGCCTGTGAGGTTGCGTGCCGGAAGGGGATATCGATGTACCATCCTGAACCAATCTTCTTACTCTTTACTTTCGGAGAATTTCTGAATCCGGGCTTCATGTCAAACGGAGATGCTCCATCCTCTATCATTAGAGGAAAATCGGCATACAATCCAAAAACTATTTCATTGGGGGCAACCCTGTCCTGGACCATGGCTTTCTTGTATTCGGGCCGTGTTCCATGAAGTCCTTGATTCACTAGAGAGGTCCATCTTTCCCAATACAGACTACTTACAGTATCTATGATGGATGATTCTATTCTCGAAATTTCCGTATCGGAAAGCGAGAACTCACTTACAAGGTCTGTAAAGTCAATGTCTATCGGGATGTTTGTCATTTCTCTATCCTCCGTATTTCATATTCTCATTTATCTGTACTCCTGTGCCGTCAAAATTGGGCTTTTCTATGGCTATCAGGTGTGAGCGTCTGCCTATTGCCTGAATAGGAAGATATATCTTGTCTTTCCCTCCCTGTGCCGTTTCCCAGTCAGACCGTATCTCATGCGGAATGTCTATTACATGAAACTCCGGCTCGTGCTTGTAATAGATACTCAATGTTTCTCCTGCCTGTATGTCCACGTTATCGCCAAGCAATACGCAATACCCGTTCTTGTCACTGACTATGAAATTGTCAGAAGAAACCATTTTAAGCGGTTCTACGGAACTTACGTACTGATAGATACCCAATATATCGACAGGATGATAAGTCGTGAATACGAACCTCTGTGAGCCTATTTCACGCACTGTAAGAACCTCACTGTAATAAGACCATTCGTTATGTATGGTAATACGGTCATACCATGACAGGTTGTTTTTGTCAGAAGCTATCACGGTAATGGCTATCGTACCCAAAAGTTCCTCTGACCATCTCATGTATCGGTTGGTAACGTTTATTCCCGTGATAAGTGCACGGGTGGAAATGGCGTTCACGTAGAAATAGCCCGTTCCGAAACAGTTCTGACAATCAATGAGTGCATCCCCTCCCTTGCAGCACGGACAGCGTACCGCACGTTCGAGAGATACCTCATAACCGTTATCCCATACCGCCTGATCGAAAGCTGGCTTGATAAATTCAGGATTCGCCCACCCGGTATTGGGATTCGGTTTTTGTAATATGGATTTTGAATTATTCATCTTTAAATAGGCATGAATTTGATGGAATCATATACCATTTTCAATCTCTTCAATGATGATGTGATTTCATCACCATATTGTTTTATTCGTGCCGAATATGCACTGTAAGTAGCTGACGCTGTGGATTGTATGGATTGCGAAAGTCCGTCCACGCTCAAACTCATTCCTGCAAGTCCGGCAATAGGGAATACGTTATCACCTGCGATTGCAAGGAACTGTATTGCCGCCAATTTACCTATAACCTGCATAAGGTCATAAGGTAAATGTTTGAGATCAAATCCTGTAATGTACTGTACATCCCAATAATCGGGTATCATGTCAAAACGCTGCATACCTATCTGTGACGTTATTCCCGTCAATATCACATCTGCATTTGCCTGTGTGGTGGATGCTCCCGTAGGAACGACACTCAATCGTCTTGATCCCGGACCATCACTTTTCTTTGCATACGAAAGCCATGTTTTCGGGTAGATTATCTGCTCAATCTTGTTGAGTAATCCTATTAGGGATAATCCTACCGTATTGGGGTAGCTTAACGGAATTATCGGAAATGACTGCCAATAATCAAGCGCATAAAACACCTCCGATTCTGTTATCAATTGCTTGGCTATTTTCAGATTGAAATAATTCTCCATTTCCGTCTGTGCTGCCCGTATAAAAGCAAAGACAGCTTCATCTGATAATGTACTACCATCAGCTTTCTTCATGCTTACTCCATATAGGAACAAGTCGTATAGTTCAGAAACCGAATACACAATTCCCGTATTCTTTCCGTAATTAATAGACAGCACAAGTTTTCCCATTTTATTTCGTTGTTTTTGTTACAAGCAAGTCAATGATCTCATCCTTTTTCTTACCCTCAATATCGGACGGTTCGATACCTTCCGTTTCAAGAGCGATAGTTTTCAGTTCATCAACTTTCATTGTCTTCAATTCCTTTCTTAATTCATCTTCCGCACTGGTTTCACCTTCTGCTAGAGTAGGGTTTTCATCCTCTTTTCCGTTGTCTGATTTTTCATCCTTGATTTCGGGCATTTTTGCTCCTTTTTGAAGTTCAGCACACAAATTTCTCCAGTCCAGGGCTTCTTTCTTTGCCTTGCCGATTTCAATACTCTGTGCTTCGATAATGTTTTTCAAACGGCTTACTTCCGCTTCCATCTCCTGTTTGTATCTCTTGATATCGTCAGTCAGTTCGATTTCAAGTTTGGTATTGGTAGCAGGCATCTTCCCTTCAAGGAATACGCCAGGATATTTCGATGCCTGCATTGCTTCCCACGTTTCCTTTGACACTTCCGCCTTGCGACCTGTAAACTTCACAAGTTCATTACCAAACATGAATTTCTGATTAGAGTAAACCTTTGATTCAATTCTTACTTTTTCTTCCATAATCATTTGTTTAAATTAAAAAGGGAAGGAGTTTGTAACCTCCCTCCCTTTTATTGAATTAAAAACCTATAATCGTTGAACTTATGCCAAACCTTCTTTACCGATATTAACGATGCGAACGACTTTGGCGGGTTGGTATAATACAGGAGTACCGTAGTTCAAGATAGCGAATCTACGAGATGGAGATGTGATAGCGAAATCCATCTTCATAGTATCTGCGAACTGCAAGTATTCGTTGATTTCAGAGTTATTGTAGTAAATCAATGCTGACTTGGTTCCGGCAATGATACGGTTACGGTCACGAACCTTGGTTGCGGCAGCGCCGTCATATCCGGCAGCTAATTGAGATACTGAAACCTCAAAAATCGGGAAGTATTTGGTGTTAGCGTCAATAACAGCGTTCTTTTCGGTACGATATACAACGAAACAAGTAGCTGCGTATGCACCGCCTACTCCGGCTGCGAACTGCAAATCAACTGATTGCTGTGCTGTAACTGCGATAGCTGCATCAGACATAGCAACAGGAGCAGATTCACCGTAACGGTTCTTAGCTGTAACGATATAACAGTAGTTACCTGCATGGTTGGTGAAACGAGTTTTTGTATCGTTGTTCTGTGTAGCAGCGTCAACAGTCTTAGTAGGAGCAACAGGGGCTTTTGCAGAAGTAGCACGATCGCCCAAACGTTTCGGCTTACGTTCATCGAAGAAACGGTCATTTTTGATATTCACACGACCGAACTGTGTAACAATGTCGTTTACGCTCTGACCCATTGTAGCACCCACAACAGAGTTAGGATAACCAACAAGAACACGTTTTGATTCGTGGAACTGTTTAACGTAGTCATTGAACACGATCGGGTTAGAGATGATACGGTCAAATTCACCGTTATATACGTTAACGATTACATTGGCTGCATCCTCAACCAATTTGTCATTCAATACTGAACCGTCAGCATCGACAACAGCAGGGTCATTGAAGTAAGCATCCAAAACGTTTTCAGAAGTCATACCTTCAATTGTGCCACCTTCTTTGGTTACAACACCGATCATGTGTTGGCGGAAGATACCGTCAAACTGTTCGGGAACACAAGAAGAATCGGCATCAACCAATCTGCGGTCAAGCATCGTTTGCAACAACAAAGTCTTGTTTTCAACTTCACGGGCATACATCTTTACACCGCCAGCCAATTTAACAAGCATTGCAGGATGAGTAACCTGACCTGTAACACCCATGAACTTGGCAACGATTGAACGTCTGATGTATTGAGAATCGGTTTCTTCTGGAGTTTCACCTTCTGCATTGAAGATACCTACTTCCTCACCATATTTTGACAATTGGTTATATTCGTGAACGGTATTGTCGATTTTGTCTTTCGGCATTTCGTTCAGATAAACCAACTGATCCAAACGGTTAGTCAACACTTTCAGAACAGCATCCAAAGATTCAACTTTCAGACCGCCACCTGTGTTAACTTCGTTGTTGTACTGCATACCTGTTTTCAATCCGGCTTCCATAGCCTTCAAGATTTCGGCAGGGTTTTCGTTTCCTACCTGGAAACCGTCAAATGAACCACTATAATTGTATAAATCTTCCATATTCAATGTATTTGTATTTTGTATCTAACTGTCAGCTTGCGCCATTATTTGCACAAAACAAAACCTTTTGATTTAGCGTAGTTGTACAAATTCTTTCCTACTGTATTTGCATAGGAATCAAACATGTATGTTTTGTAATCATCTTCGATTGACTTCTGAATGTTTTCATCAGCCTTTTCGTAAAGATTTTGCAACAGGCTCTTGCAGAACTCACGCTGTCCTGTAACACTAACCTCCAGCTTGCCGTTTTTTTCATTCATTTCGGTGTCAATGGATTTTTCGATAGCAGACAAACCCATATCACCCTTAAACCCTGGAGCGGTGTTTTTTGCCATTGCATCAAATCTTTCATTGATTGACTTGTTCAGTTCGGCAAAACCTTCTTTCATGCCTGCAACGATAGAAGCAGAAAGGCTTTCTCCGAAAGATTTGAGAACGTCAGCGTTAAGTCCTTTTTCAACCTTGCCTTCTGAATCCTTATCTTCCTTATAATCCTTTTCATCTTCCTTCACTTTCTTTTCAGCATCAACAGCAGCTTTTTCCTCCTTGTCGATCTTTTCTTCCTGCTTAGTTTCCGATTCGTTATCTCCGGCTTTTGCAGATTTTTCGATGCGGATATTTCCGGCTTCGATTTGTTCAGCGATATATTCGTCACTGAAAACAGCTTGAAGTGACTTGAACACTTCGTTGTCTTTGTATTCTTCTAAGTTTATCATACTTCGATTATGTTTATATATACAAACTAAATTATTCTGTTTTTCCGCTTACCATCTTCATATAATCCATAAGAACGGATTTATTTACATCCCCATTTTTGACCGCACAAACAAGTCTGTCAAAATCATCCTTGGAAAACCCCTTCTTATTGACAATGGATAATTCAAGGCTCTTGTTTACAATAATAACATTTTTACCGCAATCCACTTTCAATAAAGGCAGATTATCCTCATAAACAAAGTCACCATTAGGAATATAAAAATCTTGTTTCTGCATACCCTTAACAATATCGGCATACGTATTACCGTTTACCGGATTCATTGTAAGGGCCACATTGGTAATCAGTGTTTTTGTTATGTGTTTAGGGTTATCCTTATCTCTTTCCAATGCCTTTCCTTCAATGGAGAATCCTGGAGTGCGCTTTGGTTCAGACTGTTCCATTTCAAGTGCCGTATCGTAGAATGCTCTTGCTTCGGAAGATTTGCTCCACAACTTACATTTCAAATAGAACTTATTTTTCTCAACCTTTGCTTCCAACGGAACCCCTATAAAGAAGCGGCTTTTGTTTATTGGGGAACGTGTAGGGAGATGATCTAAATTAATCAATCCACGCTTCTTGAACACGTCAAGAACAAAGCCGTTCGGCTCCATAGAATCACCCTCAAAGTCCTCTGAATTGTCAGAAGCAAGACCTTCAAATATCATATTCTGATATCTGCGATCATCACCTCTTTCATAATCCAACGGATTGAATTTTGATTTATGAATGATGGCTTCCAGTGTGAAATTTAATCTGTTATCGTCAAACACGTCTTATTATATTTAATCTTAACTTACTAACACAAAGATGAATATTTTTCTTTGGTTAAACAAAAACTTCAATCAAAAAGTGTCATGGAGCACATTTACGCGCCATGACACCCGTTGTTTTAATGTAATTGTAATCGGTATATAGACTGTTTTGTCTTGACAAGAAAATCATCAATCAACGACAGTTCACCAAAGTAATCATCATCCCCATCCAACGATTTACGGAATTTGGTTGTTCTCTCAAACAACAGTTTGATGAACTTCAACGGATCAGATTCTTCGATTTCTTCCGATTCAACCGTATTGGCATCAAATCGCCCGAACAATGCCTGTCCTGATTCGGCAAGAGTATCCTTAAAGTCATTCATCAAGTCACCCACTTCATCAAGATACACATGTTTAGAATTATCTTCTTCTGTCCAATGAAGATTGTCCTTACGGGTAATCATACCCTGTAAGAAATTAATATAGGAGAGAAAATCGGCTTTCTTTGTCTTTTCAGATTTCTCTATATCATCATTTTCCTTTTTGACATCGTTTTCAACGGACTTGCTTATTTCTTCGTTCCTTTTCAAACCATTTACATAAATACAGTTATGGTTAAACTTCCATTCCTGTTCACCGTTATCAGGAGTGATTACCTTGACCGAAAAATCAGAGCATCTTCCGGACACTTTCTGTATCATGCCCAACATGTCAAAGAACTTTTCCGCACTTTCGGAATTTACCCCAGAATAACTAAAAGTACCTTGTCCATATACATCTTCTCTCGGCTTTTCATCAACCTCCACATATTTCTCCGAATACTGTCTTGTCTTGAATGAAATAGCTTTCTCCACCTTATCGTCACCGTTTTCAACACCTGACCCCTGTGGACCAACAACTTCCTCTTTAAGACTTTCAGGAGCGATTTCCACGGCATCGGCAGTAGTCATGGCTTTTTCTTCAACACCTGTTTCGTTTTCCGACTTCTCAACCTTTCCTTCTTTCTTCTCTCCCCATGATTCAGGTAACTTGTCTGTAAGACCAAGTTCCTTTGCACGCTTTCTTATCCATGCCTTCACTTCTGATTTAGGCATGTCGGACGCTCCTACAAGACGTATGGCATCATGTAAATCCTGTTCGTTTCTGATAGGATATTTGCCGTTCGGCATCGCTTCACCTTTCTTTGCAAGATCCTTTCTTTCCGAATGAGAAAAATGAGTTTTGTTCTGTGCTTTCAAAACTTCATCAGGATGCTCCTTACAATAGGTGTCAAATACTGACTTGCTGATGTACCCTTCCGAATATGCTTTCAGTATCCTTGTTATACCGCATGAATCGTCAAGACCCATGATTCTTTTCAGATTCTCTTTCATATCAAAGATAAAGTTGTAATTATCAATTCTATCCAGTTTTATCCATGCAGAACCAACTTCTTCTTCGCTGTCAAGTAGGATGCTTGCACCTTCCTTTTCATCAAGAGTAACCATATAATAATGAATGTCCGCATCGTTGTTTTTATAGGTGGCTACCTCACGTAAACGGTCTGCGGCTACCTCTATTCCCGTTTCCTCCCACAATTCTCTGCGTGCGGCTACTTTAAATTCTTCTCCTTCATCTACATGACCTCCGGGAATACACCAATCATCCGTTGCCTCTCCCATATCGGTACAACGGTTAAGGATAAGTATTTTTATCCCATCGGGAGTGAACTTCTGAACAATAACATCCGCATATTTCACGGCACCCTTGCTTTTCAGAAAATCAAAGTACACAGATTTTGTTATCTGTTTCTTTTGATATAGGTATCTCATTTTTTCCGCCTTGTCAATCTCCTTGATTGCAATAGAAAGATCTTTGTCGGATGAAATGGATTTCATCACGCTCTCATTCTTTATAACAAGGCCACGTAAATCAGATACTTTTATCCCCTGTTCCTTGATAAAATCATCATATCGGTTCATTGCATCCTTCATATCTTCATCCATTTCACCTTTTCCCATGAACATGGATTTCAATGCGGACATTTCAGAAAAAGACTTGGCAAGTTCATTTCCCTTGTCTTTGTATTCGTAAGACTTACGGACAGCACTTCTATATTTTCTAAGTCTATCCGAAGCAGTTTCTAACCCAAGTAAACTTCTTATATTCATAATCAATTTTTTAAATAACCTCATCGCATACTAAAATACCGTCAGCAAAATAACTATGCGCCCGATTTACTTCAAGAGAATAGCATATCTTATTGATAGTTTCCATCTTTTCAATATCCACTATCTTCTTTATCCCTTTCAAAGTTAATAAACTATCTCCCTTTTTCAAATCCTTGACATATCTCCATCCGTCTTCCGACATGACAAGCTGCACTCCTTGAAAACGATAACCTACAATATCGTCCTCACATCTTATGTTATAGGAAACATCATATTTGGTTGCCAATTCCTGAACAAGTTTCTTGGCTATATGATAGCTTTCCTTATAAGACATGACAGACGTGCCAACAACAATATCTTTGATATATTTGTCACCCTCTATTGTCCTTATTGCTGTAAAGCCCGAATTGAATCCCATAATCATTCCTCCCCTTTATATTCCGACTTGTTTCCTGTCAACATCCGTGCGCTCTCCATATCCAATGCACACAAGAAAGTGTCTTCCATGACATAGGAGAATCCCGGTTCACATTCCACTTCGTATATAGTGGATGTTATGGGAATACGGGTAACGTTCATGTTGTACCGTCTGTAATAAATGATGTTTGAACCGTATGGCATGGAATTTTCCGGCCCAATATCAGGCAAGCAATAGTTTCCTTCAAGAACCTCACTCACTTTCTTTGTTATAAACGGCATCCATACCACATCATTAGGATTGTCGGGTATTTCCTTGCACATGATAAGAGTATCAGGGTGCATCAGGGGAAAACACGTTTTCTTTCCGACATAGTTCTTAAATTCCAATCGAAGCAAATCTCCCTCGTATTCAATAGGGGTAACACTTACGATAGTTCCATCGCAAAATTTCATGGAATTTCGGTCAAACAGCATTGCAACGGGAGAACCTTGTACTGTTCTAAGTGTCTTATCACCTGTCATAATACGCTTGTTTTCCCGTAACTCATTAAGAACTTTTGGGCTTTTAATTCCAATAACATTCTCGTAGACACACTTTATTCTTTGTCCTGAATCCAAAAACATGGTTATAGGTTTTAATTGTTAAACATCAAATTCCTTAGTTCCCACCTTGATATGAATCTTGGATTTTCGTCTTACCTTTCTTTCCTCTTCTTTCATAGGAGAAGTGACGAACATCCTTAATTTTTCATCCCATTCATCAAACATCGGGTTATAATATTGAAGCGAGCAATGACAAAAAGGGTGCGTAGCCTGGACAGTAGGAAGCCATTCTCTCTGCCTTCTCCCTACGTTGGTCCCATTGGCAAGCAATTCTTTCAGTTTGAAAATTTTGGGTCTTGAACCAAGCCCATTTGTAGTGAAGAAACGTATGCAATATGAGCATGCACCATTAAACACCATCTTGTACACAAGTGCATCCTCACCATGCAAGTCAAGAATACTAAGTGCAGTTCCTTCCTCAAAGATATTCTGCATCTCTGTTTCCATGATGCGAAGCCAGTCCTTTTCCCATATCTGTGTTCTATGACCTATGTCACTTACAATCTGTTTTATAGTCTGTTTCTTGTTGAATACAGTACCATTCATAACGGCTTCCTGGATCACCCTGCGTT
>ENA-UEPH01003309-UEPH01003309.1-human-gut-metagenome-genome-assembly--contig:-NODE-3309-length-9885-cov-4.771003_pt1 | contig 9885 bp, 14 predicted proteins | sample MGYA00242891_ERZ507898 | MGnify/ENA primary metagenome ERZ507898 (study PRJEB26167, sample SAMN06115411) | human gut metagenome | host: Homo sapiens | place: China:Guizhou | collected 2014-10-15... | reverse complement strand
GACACGCTCGGAAAACGCGGCGTATTCTTCCTCGGTCAAGCGTGTCTTGATTACCCGGTGGCGGTGTGGCGTGTTGTATCTTTTCATGGGCTTCAACTCCTTTCTTTTTATGCGTTGCCCTTTCACTGATAGGAGAAAAACAGGGGGCAAAGCGGAAGTGTTTTTTGAAAAATCCGAAAATATTTTTTCGGGGATTTTTCAAGCGGCGCAAGCCGCAAAAAGGCGGGCTTGGGGTGGCAACCCCAACAAGATTCCCGCAGGACAAAATGAGCGGTCAGCGAAATTTGGTACTGTGGTAGAATCTTGCTCTAAGAAAACGGCGAAACTCCCCCTTTACTCCTTACTACGCAGAGAAATGCAAATATGGCAAAGTTTTGAAAAACTTTTTGATAAAACTTTTCGACAAAGCTGGAAAATCAGCGCGGTTTTTGGTGCAAAAAAACAGGAAACCTTTTCTGATTTCCTGTCATGGTATGCCGCTGTAACGGGCGGCGGTTATTCTGTTGTCATTCCCCGGAAGCAAACTTGTAGCCCACGCCTAAAACGGTCTTTATGTAAGTGGGCTTGCCGCTGTCCGGCTCTATCTTTTTCCGTAGATTGCATATCACATTTGCCACGTTTGACTGGCAGCTTTCGCTTTCCAGGCTCCACACGGCTTCAAAGATTTGCGCCTTTGTGAATACCCTCCCCGGACTGGTGGCAAGGCAGCAGAGTGCGCCGTACTCTAAACGTGTGAGGGGAATGTCTGTGCCGTTTTTTAATACCCGGCGTTGGTGCAATTTTATTTCCAATCCCGGAAAAGTAAGTACGGGGGAGTGGGGCGGCTGCATGGCTTCCAGCGGTATCATATCAGCAAGGGCGGCTATGGCTTTCTCAACCGCTTTTTCTTCTGTGTCGTTAAATATAAGCATGACTATTTTTGCGACAAATCTCACCTCCTGTTAGGTAGGCTGTCCGTCAAAGCGGAACTGGAACAGGGCAGCGATAAGCCGCCGTTTAATGTTGTCCTCTGTGTCCTTGTTGACCTGTCCGTTTTCAAGGGAAGCAAGCCGGATTCGCTTGCTGTAATGCCGCAAAACCTCGTCAATGGCTTCCGGCTCTCCGCTGGTCGCCCGGACAATGGTTTCATACGGTACAAGTTTAGGATTCCTCATGGAAAAGCACCTCCATTTCTTCATGCAGCATTTGCAAGGCACTGTGTATGTGATGCCACGCCGTACTCCGGCAGCGTCCGTACAGTTCCCCGATTTCCTGCTGTGTGTAACGCCCGAAAAAATAAAGGTAAATGATTTCCCTCTTTTTCTCTGGCAGAGAGGACAGGGCTTCGGCAAGATTTCCATTTGTGAGGATAACCCTCTGACCGCATATCGTAACAGGGTATTGCTTGTAAGGGTCTATGAAATATGTGTCTGACGTACAAAATGGATAAAACTTTTCTTCTGTGAGATATTCAAAGGATATTTCCCTTTGCCGCCGTTTATCCCTGTCACGCCATGCGTTGATTGCTGCATAGTGTATGACAACTCTGCAAAAGGCATTAAAGGTGTACTCGATATGCTCCTTATATGCTTCTGTGCAAGGCATAAATAGTTCCCCCTTTCTCCCACATAATACGGCGTATGGTTTATAAGACACTTGTTATTTCAAGGTTTCTACTGTGAATGAAGCAGAATTGCCCGAATTATTATCCCGTAAAAGTTTTTGTGCTTCCGCTTCGGAAATTTCCTTAATCTCCATAACTCCATTTTCACTATTTTCAGCAATGGAAAGATATATACTGCCACTGTTATTAAAATAGATGATGGGTTTTTTAGTATCAATGAATATACCAATTATCTGGTCGTTGTAGTACCAATACCCATCTTTTGGGTGATAAACTATGCCATAGGATTCATAATCTTGGAGCGTATTCATGTTTTCTGTCTTATCTCCAGATTCCATGCTGTAAGATTCATGATTTCTAATCATATCTCCATTTTCTGTAGAAGTGCCAGCGGGCATTGATTTAAGTCCTGAATTTTCATACTTTTCTGTATGCCTGTCATAAACTTCTTTTGTGCATTCCCGAATACCAATAAGTTTATCGTTTGTATCCCGTTCCGCTTCAATATCTACTGTTCCCGTAAAGAAATTGGTAAAACTTGCGCCGCCCACTGGGTCATTAAAAAATCGGACAACATTTCCCTTGTAAGTGTAGCACTTGCTATTCTTATCATAAATCAATCCATATTCTTCATATATCCCATAGTCAATATTACCGCCGGGCAGTTCTGCCGCCGTATCGTAATCTGAAGCATTCTCGGAAGCATGTATTGGTTTGTACTCCTGTTCTTCAAAAATTGGATTATTATTAGCTTGGGCGGAAGTTGCAAATGCTGTAGCTACCCCGACAACAATCAGACACGCCAGTACCAGCGAAAAAATAGTTGTTTTTTTTGTTTTCATAATAGCAGTTATCCTTTCTTCGATAGCATTTTTACTAAAGCTGTTACAAAATGGCAATAGCCCACTTTTCGTTGCTTCCATGTTGATAAGCATTAGCGAATAGGCAGATTTTGATTTTTCTCCAAATTGTCGTATGACGCTTTCATCACAAGCCAGTTCTATATCACGGTTAAAAAGAATATACATCACCCACACAAAGGGGTTGAACCAATGAATACAAAGGGCAAGTGTCGCAATCAGCTTTGTTACAGTATCATAGCGATAAATATGCACATATTCATGTGAGAGGACATATTGCAGTTGTTTTTCATTTTTCCAGTCCATTTTTTTCGGCACCAAAATAACAGGACGGAAAATGCCATAAGTTAATGGGGCGGAAATCCTATCAGATTGCTTTACCAAAATTGGACGTTTCAATGGGCGTTCCGCCAGCCACTTTTCTACATAATGGTTGTGGACGGGTAAAGCTGTCCGAAATTCAATCAGACAACGCAAATAGGATATTACAAAAAACAATGCGATAAGTATTATTCCTGCACACCATACAATAAACCACATGGAAACAGATGATAAAATATTCTCTGGCGGCTGTTCTGCTCCCTGTGTCGTAACAAACAGCCCTTGCATAGTGGGAATGTTGTAATCTGTTCCAGCTTCCGGCAATGTTGTAGAAGATATGCTATGAGTTACCAACGTATAAACACTAAACATTGACGGAATCGAAAACGGGATAAGCAGTCTTAATATCACCAATTCCCATAAAACAAGAAAAGTCTTTTTCGGCAGTTTATTGATTGCCACCGCACGGATAATCACTACCGCAGTAATGAAAGCAGCCCCCGAAAAGCTCATTTGCAGTAAATTCATTTACACCACCTCATTCCAAATCTTCCACAATCTGCTTGAGCTTCTGAATCTGTTCAGCGGAAAGCTTTTTTCTGCCTAACAGGGCTGCAAACAGTTTGTCAACTGAACCGTCATAAATCTTGTCAACCAATTCTTTTGTTTCCGCTTCCTGTACTTCTTCTTTGGGAATAAGGGCATGGCACATGAAATTAGGCTCGGAACGTTCAATCGCCCCTTTTTTGATACACCTTTTTATCAGTGTGTAGGTAGTATTCATGTTCCAGCCAATTTCTTTTTTCAGAACGTCGGATATGTGTTTTGCAGTGGTGTCGCCCTCGTTCCAAAGCACACACATTACTTTCAATTCTGAATCGAAAAGTTTAATATCCATTTGTTTCCTCCTTTCCACAAGACCGCAGTAGTTTCTGCTTGATTACACATTACACCTTTCTTAATCGGTTGTCAACACTACCGCAGTAGTGTTAAGAAAAAATTCATAATTTATTTTCTTGAATAGATAATGAAATGAGAGGGCTTCCGCAGCAGTCGGCACTGTGCGTAATGTGCATAACTTGCTATCTTATGGAGTTGTGGGAAAGTCCGTTTGCAGAATGTGGGAAAGCTGCTCTTTAGCTTTTCCATGTTCTGTGAACGGACTTTTCCATAACGGAATAGCAAGTTATACACATTTCCATGGTGCTTGTCGTTTGCTCTTTGGTTCGGAATAGTGTGGTGCTGGCGGTCTATCTCTTGTTTTCGGTTGTTTGCTTCTTTACTGTACATGAGCATTCGCGCCGGGGTTGTCCCCACCGTAACCTTCCAGCAGGTTAATGCCGCCCCAGATGGACAGAATTGCGCCGATGGCGACGACGAGGGATTGAAGCACCGTGACCGCCTGATTGAAAAAAGCCATTCTTTTTTGAGCCGGATATCGGGTTTATCGCGCAAAACCGGATGAAAAAAGCGCCTGCATCCTCCTGCAAGCGCGCTCCCGTCCGGCTTTCTCCTTTTTCATATTTTGTTTTCCGGTTCTGCGCACAAGGCATACCGGGGCGGAGAACGCCCCCGCATCATGCCGCGCAGCATAATTGGTTCCTTTCACATTTTCCTCCTGTTATTCGAGGGACAATTCATCCCCATTTTCCTCTGCGTCCACCTCATACACATCCGTCACCGTATCCGCCTTGACCTTCATTTTCCTTCGGATAAACCGCTCCACGTCAAAGGCGTTCTTCGGGTCTGCGTCGGACAGATATTTGTAATGCGGATGCTTTGTAATGTCATACTTGCTCGACAGAAACGGGCGCACGCCGCGAAGCTGCAAGATGCACTTGCCGCCGTCCAGCACTTCAAGCTCATCCACGGACAACAGGCTTTTACCGAGCTTTTGGTAATTCAGGCTGTGCGACGTTTCGCGTCCCCTCGATTCGCCTGTGTTGTAGGTGTCGATGGTCTCGCGCCCAAGCGCTTCGGACAGGGCTTTGAGCGTCGTCGGCTCTTTGCCGCCGAGAAATAGGCTCGCGTCACAGTTGCCGATGACGGTTTCCGCATTGTCCTTGTACAATGCCTTGAGCTGGCTCTGCGTCTGCAAAATCAGACACGCGGAGATTTCTCGGCTGCGAATCGTCGCCATCAGCTTTTCCAGTTTCGGAATCTGCCCGATATTGGCGCACTCGTCGATCAGACAACGCACATGCACGGGCAAGCGCCCGCCGTACACGTCGTCCGCCTTATCGCACAAGAGGTTGAAAAGCTGGGTATAGCACATGGCAATCAGGAAATTAAAGCTGTCGTCCGTATCACTCATAATGAGGAACAGCGCCGTCTTCTGGTCGCCCAGCGTATCGAGTTCTAGTTCGTCATACGCCGTCAGCTCACGCAGTTCGGCGATATCGAACACCGCCAGCCGCGCGCCGCAGGAAATCAGGATGCTTTTGGCTGTCTTGCCAGAGACGAAAAGTCAAGGACTTTTTCATCAAATTCATAAAAAGCAAGGTCGGAAATCCACTCCAGATTCCCGACCTTCGCTTTTTATCTAAAGGCAGCTCACATCTGCCGCACTTCGTTTTTCAACATACGCTTGATTTTATCGCTCATGGTTTCCGTGCTGGTGGTGCTGAAATGGACACGAACCTTGTAAGTGGTCTTTCCAATCTTCCGCACCAGTGCCGGGGCGTTCTGCTCCGGCTGAACGGTCGTTGTGCGGGGCGTATTTTTAATTCTCATATTCTGCAAGGCTCCTTTCTTCAGGGGATACGATCTGCTTTGCCGCCGTTCTCGTTGCCGCCGCGTTTTCCTCTCGGAAGTTCTTTCCGGCAAAGAGAATAGGCGCACAGCGTTCCAATATACGGTCATAAATGCGAGCGTGGGCAAGGTCAGGCGGATTCTTGATCTCTTCTAAGCGCAGATTTGTGGTGATAATCATGGGTTTACGGCTGCGATATCGGCTGTCAATCACATAAAACATCTGCTCCATCGCGTACTCCGTGCTGCGCTCTACGCCCAAATCGTCAATAATCAGCAGGTCGTAAAGTCCCAAACTGGCGATAAAATCCGCTCTATCCTCGGAGAACACGCCCGTCAGTCGGTTCAAGATGGATGGAAAATTCGTCATCAGCACCGGCACATCCCGGTCAAGCAGGGCGTTGGCGATACATCCGGCGAAAAAGGACTTGCCGGTTCCCACATCCCCGAACAGAAGCAGGCCGGTGTTGTTTCGGTATGCCTCCTTCCAGTTCTCCACATAGGCGCGGGCCTTGTCCATCAGGGGATTTTGGCCGTTGTCGTTGGCAAAGGTGTAGTCGTACAGATAGCGGTCTTGCAGGCCCTGGGCCTTCCGGCGCTTGATACGCTCCATGCGTTCCCGCTGCGCATCTGCTTCTTTGCGCCGCCGCTCCACCTCGATCTGACAGGCACAGATGCATCGCGGCATAAGATATCCCGGCTTGCCAAAGTTTGGCACAATCGTCTGTCGTGAGCCTTTGCAATTTTTACAATGAATCAAACCGTCGGATGCGTCGATATACTCATCTGCATCTAATTTCGTTGTTCCAGCATTTCTTTTAATCCAAGCGCGGATTTCCTCAGTGATTTCCATCATACGGTTTCACCTTCTCGAACGCTGTAATCTCGGTTTCGGGTCTGTGTTGCTGCTTTCTTTCTATCCTCGGCTGCCCAGCGGCGAATAGTAGCCGCGTGGTTTTGATACTGCTTACCGGTGGACGCCATGTACTCGGAGAGTCGGTCAACGTAGGTCTGCCACAAGGCGGGCAGTTCCTTTTGCAGCTCAGTCAATTCATCATCGGTGAGAAACACGTTCTGATAACGTCCATAGGCGGGTGTGCCGACACACTCTCTATTCTCTTTATCTCTAATATCTAATCTCTTATCTCTAATCTCTGGTGGACATTTGTCCACCTGCCCGGACAGAAGAAGATTTTGCCGCTTCAAGCGCATCCGCTCCTTTCGCTTGCGCTCGCCCTCGGTAGAAGATTGCCCGATCAAAAGCTGGATATCCGCCATATAGTAGCTTCCATCCGTCAATATCTCCACAAAACCAAACTCCAAAAAGACTTTGATCGCCCGTTCCACCGTGCCGATTTGATGTCGGGTAAAGGTGGCGATGGTTTGAGGCGTATGGGGCAAATGATCGTTAAGCATGAGAATACCGTTGTATTTCAAGGACATGAGATACATCTTCAGCAGCAGGTTGGAATAGAGCAGTCCATCCTGCATACTTTCCAGAATGACCATCTTGGCGTCCGTAAAAAAGTTTTCTTTGAGTTTCATGTAATAATATTTGCGATTTTCTGACATGGATTTCTCCTTTGCGTTTGATTTTCTTTTCAGTGCGTTTTCCAACACCGACTGAATTTTTGTAAATTATTCGTGCAAAGTATTGATTTCTTCGTGCAAACAACATATACTATATTCATCAGTAGAAAAGGAGATGGTTTTATGGCTGGCTCTACCACAAACATCAGCATCCGTATGGATTCGGATTTGAAAGCGCAAGCCGACGCACTCTTTGGAGAACTCGGCATGAACTTGTCCACCGCGTTCAACATCTTTGTTCGTCAGTCGCTCCGTGAGGGACGTATTCCGTTTGATATCTCTCTGAATCAGCCCAACAAGGAAACGATTGCTGCCATGTTGGAAGCAGAAAGGATTGCAAAGGATCCGTCCGTGAAAGGCTATACCGATCTGGATGAGCTGTTTGCAGACCTGAAAGCATGAGAAAAACGAAATACATCGTCAAGCCCACCACGCAGTTCAAAAAGGACTTCAAGCTGGCTATGAAACGCAGCATGAAAATCGAACTGCTGGAAGAAGTGATTGCCATGCTTGCAATGGGCGAAACGCTTCCCGATAAGCACAAAGACCATGCTTTGACCGGGAACTGGGTGGGACACCGCGAGTGCCACATTCTTCCCGATTGGCTGCTGATCTACCGTATCGAAGATGAAGTGCTGGTACTGACGTTAGCCCGTACCGGAACGCATAGCGATCTTTTCGGGAAATAACATCTGCCGCCGTATAGAAGTGATTCTGTACGACGGCTTTCTTATGTTCAGCGTTCGGGTTCGTTTCGTTTCTTTTCCTTTGCCTGAGCATCCTTTTCAAGCCGCTCGGCTGCCTTTTTCAGCTTTTCTACCGCCTTGATTTCCTCTCGCATGGCGCGCATCTCCTGATACTGCAAATTCTTCTGTGCGGTTAGAGATTCAACCTCGCTCCGCCATTTTTTCGGCGTGACAGGTTCGCCCTCGGTTTTCAGATTTTCCAGATACCGAACAGCAGCCTTATACAGGGTCAACTCGGCACGATAGCTCTGTTCAAATTGCTCCCGCTTGGCAGGTTTCACTTTGACATACTGGCGCTGCACCGCTTTATTTTTCTCGTATTTTTCAAACATGTCCAGCCGTTCTTCCAGCGTCGCAATTCGACGTTCAGCGGATACAATTTCACCTCGCAGTTTATAATATTGTGCGTTCATGGCATCCACTTTTTCATGAAGCTGCTGCATGGTGGTGATGCCGTTTGCGGCAAGCAAATTATAAAGCGCCGCCTGTTCTCGCAGCTTCCTAAGCGCTTCATAACGGGAAGTCGGCTTGTCGCGCATCGCCTGTTGTGTCTCCCACAGCTGCAATAGGGTGGGCTGACTGCTCTTCGGCTTTGCAGCTTCATCCTTTGTCCAACGGTGCAACCGGGCAATGCGGGCTTTAATCTCTTTGAGCAGTTTGTTATCGGCGGCAATCTGTCGATTCAAATCGCCTTTTCGAGTAACTATGCCGCGCTTTTCCATTCGCTTCGCGGCAACACCCAAATGCACCGATGGAATTTTCTGAACGCCCTGTCGCTGATAACTGCGGTGGTCGATTCGCTCCGGCTCTCCGGTAGCTTCCAACTCCCGATTGGTATAATCCGCCCATGCGCTGCGCCAGACCTCAGCTTGTTCTTTGTTGTTCCAGTCCGTCGTATCTTCTCGATGATTTTTCCATCCGCCTCTGCCATCTGCGATGCGTTGACCACGTTCATCCAGTTCATAGACCTTGCGGCATTTTGCGCCCCATTCCCCGTTCTCTTTCAGCGGACGAACAGTCAGCAGAATATGGGCGTGAGGATTTCCTGTGTCGCGGTCATGGATGGCAAAATCGGCGCACATGCCTTTATCTACAAAATTATCTTTCACATACGAACGGACAAGGGATAGCTGCTGCTCCCGGCTCAGTTCCACGGGCAGGGCAACTTCCACTTCGCGGGCAAGCTGGCTGTCCTTGGATTTCTCGATTTGCTCTACGCTGTTCCAGAGAATAGCGCGGTCTTGAAACTCCGGCGGCGCGTGCGCTGGCAGCATGATCTCGGCATGGACAACGCCGCCTTTGCGGGTATAATCATGCGTCATGCCGTCCCACTCGTTGACCATCTTTGTGCCGCTGCGATATGCAGCAGCGGCAACGACAGATTTTCCCTTGCTGCGCTGTACCAGCTTGATGGTGCAATGAAAAATAGCAATATGCGTTTCCTCCTTTCGCAAGATATTCTGTGCGGAGTATAAAGGGGGTTGGGGCATCGCCCCATCGCGGTCTTTGACCGCAACAGCCCTCGGCAGAGCGCACAGCACCTAATGGGGTCCCTGCAAAGTCTCAAGACTTTGTGGGGAGAGGAGGGGCAGCGGAATGGATGAGTTTTGCCGCTTGCGGCGAAACGAAGAATATGGAGCTTGCCCCGACGAGGTGCATAAGTGCGCCTTTGGAATCCTGCGGTTACTCCGTCGCTTCGTTTTTCACCGTATTTTTCAGCAATTCCGCTGCTTCTGGCAGACGGGATAGCGCTAAAAGAAATGCCTTGACTTGCTCGCCCGGCAGCACGGCAAGTTCGGGAAAAATGCTCTCCAGAATCGCGCCATGCTCAATCAGGCAGTGGGTTCTGGCGCGGCGCTCCATGTCGCTCTGGCGAATTTTCTTCATGATTTGTTCCTTCTCGTCTTTTTTCTGATTCGTTTCCGTGGGGCTACTCTCGTACATACCGTTGCCTCCTTTGGAGATTCTAACCATCCGTGTTTTATAAAATAATCTCTCAGTTTTAACACAGAAT
>ENA-UEPH01003302-UEPH01003302.1-human-gut-metagenome-genome-assembly--contig:-NODE-3302-length-9904-cov-6.170449_pt1 | contig 9904 bp, 10 predicted proteins | sample MGYA00242891_ERZ507898 | MGnify/ENA primary metagenome ERZ507898 (study PRJEB26167, sample SAMN06115411) | human gut metagenome | host: Homo sapiens | place: China:Guizhou | collected 2014-10-15... | reverse complement strand
CCCAGTTATCGGGCGTGAGCGGACCGGAAGAGCTGTATGAAAGCGAATAAAGTGCGCCGGGCGCATTGTGACCGCAGGACGTGTCCCAATGCCAATAGTTGCCGTCACCGTCCATGTCGTCGTTCCACCATTCGTCACTCGGAAGCTGTGAAAAATCCTCTTCAAAAATCGTGAATTCCTCTCCCGGCTGCGGTTCGGCCGTCGGTGCCGCCGTCTGCACGGGTTCGCCGATTACAGCAACGTTGTCAAGATAACCGCAGTCCGCACCGGAATTGTTCGATGCATCCTTGTTATATGCCCACTCCACGGTATAAGTTCCCGCCTCATCCGGAGTCCATGTGAAGGTTTCCCAGCCGAGCGGAGTGTTTTCCTCAACGCTGTGAATATAATCGATATATTCGCCGTCAACGATGAATACAAGATAATCCCACATTGCAAGCGCACCGGTCGTAGGTTCACCGTCAACATTCCAATCAAAGGAAAGGCTCTGCCCTTCCGCAATCGTGACCTGCGCCGAAACCGCGCTGCTTGAATTGGCCGCGCCCGCGTTGCCGCTCTTTGCCGCCGTCCGCCCGTCAATTTCAACAACCTGCCACGGATGCGCCGAGCCGTTTGCAAACGTAATGCCGCTGCCCGGTGCATTCAGCGCAGCATCAAGCGCGCTGTCAAGCGGAACATTCCTGTTCGCACCCTCCGCAAGCACGGCAGTGCAGAATAAAAGCAATGCCGCAATGCCAATTGTGAGCCATGTCTTTCTTTTCATCATGTGTATCCTTCCGTATAGGTTATTTCCGATATTTGCTTTTTCGATATATCGGTTGGTTCATTATACCATTAATAAGCACACTTTGCAATGCAGATTGAGTTGAACTGCAAAATCAATGTGAAAAATGAAAAACGCAAACCGAATCTGCCGATGCTTCCGCGGTTTGCGCCGGTTGCATATTCAAATTTGTTTTCTGCGGCCTCCGTCCGTCGGCAGTGCCGCCGTTTCGTTTGCCGTCGGTTCAAAAGCCCATTGCCGTTCGCATTGCAAGCAATGAATCCGCCGCAGTAACGTTTCCGTCGCCGTCAGCATCCGCCGCCGCGAGTGCCGCGCCGCTGAGGTGAACAACGCCGAGCGCGTGACGCATGATCATGAGTGCATCGCTTGAAGTGACCCTGCCGTCGCCGTCAACATCCCCCGGAATGCCCGACTGCGCTGCGAGAACAACGGAAAAAACTGCCGTGCAGCCTTCAATGTTCACCGTTACCGTCTGTTCGCCCGCACTGCCGCTGTTGAACCCGGTGCAGAATTCATCGGAAAGCGGCATATAGCAATCGCCCCAAACATTCGACCGCAGCCGCACGGCTATGCCCATGGAGCTTATCGATGTTCCGAGCGGGAACTGCATCGAACTCGGAAGCATCAGGCTGCATTCCGTATATCTTTCGCTGAAGCCCGCACAAAAGAGCTGAACCCAATGCTTTCCGTATATGCTGTTCGGCTCATGCTTCATGCCGACACCGATATGCTTATAGCTTGCGGAAAGGATGTTATTGCGGTGACCTTCACTGTTCATCCACGAGTTCATAACGGCAGCCGGTGAATTCTGCCCCGCTGCAATGTTTTCTCCCGCCGACTGATAATTGCCTATGCCGACTTCGTCAAGCACGGTGAAGCAGCTTTCGCCGTTCGGCCTTGTGTGCGAAAAAAGCGTCACGATCTCCCGCGCACGAATCTCCGCACCACTCTGAAGCGTTGAAAAAGTCGTCAGCGGCGACAGTCCCCTTGCAGAACGTTCGCTGTTCACAAGGCGCAAAACTTCCCACTCGTCCGCCGAAACAATCGACGGAATCACCCGCTCCGCTCCGTTCGCAGATTCAACCGTAATGCCCGATGCAGCGGTTTCGTTCGAGCCCGCCGCAAATGCCGCCGCAGAATTCAGCACCGCAAATGCGCAAAGCACGAATGCAAGCAATTGTTTCAAATACCTTTTTTTCATTTTTTACTTCCCCTTTCGGCTGTTCTTCGGCCGCCCGATTTCGCCGAAACGATTCTATCACCGGAAGAGAGTGCTGTCAATCGGAAATGCGCAATTTGAAATGAGCAATTAGCAATGAGCAATTAGTAATTAGCAATGAGTAATTAAATGGGTGAGGTCAGCACATCGGTAAGTGGATAGTGTCAGCAGATAGGTAAGCCGCTGGTAAGTACACACCTGTCTCGTCAAGGTGGAGATCAACGCAATTTCGGCAGGAACACAAGGAGGAAATTGTGTTGATACGACCTTGACGACGGGACAAAAGATATAATGGGAAAGAGGCGTGTAAGCAAGATAGGGCTTACCGCCCTTAATCGCCAATCAAATTTATTTTAATTCCTTAAGAGGATAAAAACAATAGGAATCGAGGTCAAGCGTACCGAGCAGAAAATCTGCTATGAAGACAAGAAAAGAATGTCCGTCGTCCAATGGTTTCAGCCCCACATGCCAGCCTCGAAGAGCATAACCTATCGTTATGCGAACACCATTCAGAATAATCTCTCCGCCGCCGGTTACCTTTCGGACAAGAAAACCGATCGGATATTCGAGTTCGTCATAATCGCCGGTGTATTTCCGTTCTGATTTTGTGTAGAGTTCATCCGGCGTTTTCATTCCGATCGCCTCATTCGGTCTGACAGAGTTGTATTCCTTTACCCATTCGTCGAGCACAGCCTGATTCGCCGAAATCCCGCCGGGCACTTTCCCCTCTATCTCGTCTGCAATATCTTTGTGCATTCGCTCCAAAGATCCGTTCTGCTCGGGATGCCCTTTCAAAGAACGATCCGGCAGGATGCCTAACGTGATCCACCAAACAGCGAGTGTCGTGAGATTCAAAATGCCGTTCGGCGCGGCAAAAGGCGCACCGTTATCGCTGTGAATGACCTTCGGAAGACCGTATGTTTTGAACAAGTCTGTCATAACAGCTCTGACGGCAACGGAGCTTTTTGACTGCATCAGCTTTGTGCAAAGGATTTTTCGACTGTATCTGTCACGAACGGTGAACGGTTCACAGATTTCCCCGTCGGATTTCCACCATCCCTTGAAGTCAATACTCCAAACGTCATTTGCCGCCTGAGCCTGTATTTGCTGCTGCAATCGAGGACAATCGGAGGATACCGGAGGTCTTATCTTGCGTGGTTTCACTAAACCGGCTTTGTCAAGAATCCGTTTAACGCTGGATAACGAAGGAACATCCTTTTGCGGATACGCTTTTGCGTAAATCTCCCGAATCTTTTTCGGTCCCCACGCCAAATGCGCATTCTTGATACGGATCAGCTCCGCTGCCGTATCTCCGTCAATCATGTCCTGTGTTAATCTGGCGCGTGACTGTTCATACAGTCCGGCTTTTCCCTGTTCGTAAAAACGATTCTTCCACTTGTGACCCGTTTTTTCGGAAATTCCGAAATCTGCACATAAATGTTTGAATGGTTTTTCATTTGCCAACATCGCTTTGATAAACAATTCTTTTTGTTCCATTTTATCGGTTTCCTTCCATGGCATAATGTTCACCTCTTTCTGTGTCCATTATACCTGAAGACTTACCGATGTGCTGAACCTTTCACTTACCTATGTGTTGAGCTTCTCCACTTACCGATGTGCTGAACCCGCACCACAGCAGGAGCCGGAACGAAAACTGCGATGCAGCCCCGATTCCGGCTTCTCCTTTCAATATTTTGTTCATGGATTCGTTCCGACCCTGCAAGCGAGGAGGCGTCTTTTCTCATCCGCATCTATATGAAAAGCCGCCGCATGAGGGCGGCGGGCTTGTGCGCTCAGACGCGGCCCGCGTCGAACACCTCGTAGACCTCATCCGCTTTCGGCACCAGCCTTGTGGAGAGGTATTTCTCGATATCAAAGGCGTTCCTTGGGTTCGCGTCCGACAGATACTTATAATTGGGGTGACGGGTGATGTCGTACTTATCCGAGAGGAAGGGGCGCACGCCCCGAAGCTGCAAGATGCACTTGCCGCCGTCCAGCACCGCCAGCTCGTCTATCGTGGCAAGGTCTTTGCCCAGCTTCTGATAGTTCAGGCTGTGGGACACCTCCCGTCCACGGCTCTCGCCGGTATTGAAGGTGTCGATGGTCTCTTTCCCCAGCGCCTGATTCAGCTCCTTCAGCGTGCCGGGTTCCTTGCCGCCCAAAAAGATGGAGCTGTCGCAGTTGCCGATGATGGTGTCGGCGTTGTCCTTGTACAAAGCCTTTAGCTGGCTTTGGGCTTGCAGCACCAGACAGGCGGAAATCTCGCGGCTGCGGATGGTAGCCATGAGCTTTTCAAGGTTCGGTATCTGCCCGATGTTGGCGCACTCGTCGATGAGACAGCGCACATGGACGGGGAGCCTGCCGCCGTATACGTCGTCGGCCTTTTCGCACAGCAGGTTGAACAACTGGCTGTAAATCATGGAGATAAGGAAATTGAAGGTGCTGTCGGTGTCGCTCATGATGAGAAACAGCGCCGTTTTCCGGTCGCCCAGCGTGTCAAGCTCCAGCTCGTCGTACATGGTGATTTCCCGCAGCTCCTGAATATCGAAGGGCGCAAGGCGCGCGCCGCAGGAAATATTGATCGACTTAGCTGTTTTGCCCGCGGCTAATTTGTATTTTTTATATTGCCGCACGGCGAAGTGATTCGGCTCACGGCTTGCCAGCTCCTTGAAGGCCAGATCCACGTTGTTCTCAAAGGTCTCATCGTCCTCGCGCACCTCCATGGCGTTGATGAACTCGATGAGCGTGGCGAAGTTCTGTTCCTCCTCGGGGGCTTCGTAGTGGATATAGCCGATGAGTGCCGTGTAGAGCAGCGTCTCGGCCTTCTGCCAGAAGTCGTCCCCGGATTTCCCGTCCCCCTTGGTGTTGGCGATGAGGGTCGTGACCAGCTTCAAAATATCCTTCTCGCTGTGGATATACGCAAAGGGGTTGTAGTGGTGGGACTTCTTGAAGTTGATGGAATTGAATATCTTTACCTTGTAGCCATTACGGAGCATGAGCTTTCCGCACTCCACGGCGATGCTGCCCTTCGGATCGGTGACAACGTATGAGCTGTGTAATTGCATGAGGTTTGGCTTAATGAAAAACCGCGTCTTGCCGCTGCCGGAGCCGCCCACCACCAGCACGTTTTTGTTCCGCGCCGTCTTGGGGTCTTTGGGACGGTTGGACATCATGAGCCGCTCGGTCTGGGTGAGAATGACGTTGTTCTCAAACTTCGGATCGACGTAAGGGGCGATATCCTCGGGCTTGCCCCAACGGGCAGAGCCGTATTCCAGATTTTTGCGGAATTTCTTCGCGTTTTTGCCTTTGACGTACACGATAAGCCGAATGAGCAGGGCGGCAGCGACGCCCACGCACAGGTCGATGGGGTGGAAGCTGGGCAGCGCCGACCGGAACGCGGCGGCGAAACCCTCCATGAGGTGCAGCGCCTTCCCCGAAAAGTCCGTGCCGGGGGCAAGCCTCCACGCCTGCCCCAGCTTGGTGGCAAAGAGGGCGATAAAGACATACGGGATATTGGGCAGCAGGAACTTCTTGATATTCAGAGGTTTCTTCATATCGTGATGCCCCTGTTCTGGTTTCGGGATTTACCCGGCGTAATGGCCTGAACCTTCGCCTTGAGTGCTTGCAGATGCGCCAGCACGGAGGGACGGTTCTGCGCTTTGGCGGCGCGTTTAAGCTCATATGCCGTGTATTCCTTGAACGCCGCCGTCAGTGCGTCCGCGTCCCTCGCCTTAAAGAACACAAAGTATTTCGGCGGTGAAACGCTGCGGTCTTTCTTAACGGCAAAATCCACGCCGTATTTCCGGGCTATGCGCTCAAAGCCTTTGATATTGCTGTTGGTGATCTCAATGTTGGATACACCCTGATTCTGCCCTATGAGCTGCCTCACCGTCTGCTTGCCGCTGGGCTTTTCAGGCGCGGCACGCGCCTTTTCCATGGCTTTGCTCTTCTTTTCGGAAAGATATTTATCCATCCCGGCCTTCAGCTCCCGTGCGGTCAGCTTGACGGCGGAGATGATTAGAGTGACAGTTCTGTTTTCAATTTCTTCCTGCATGAGTTTTTCCTCCTTCCGTTCGCATTGGGAGTGATGGTATCATCGCTCTGTCACCGGAGCGGTCTTGCCCTTGCCCGCAGCCTTGGCGGGCTCGGTAGGGATCGCCATAATTTTGCTGCCCATCTTCAAAAAGGCTTCCGGCTGACGGAACTTTTCCTCGTATTTCTGTTGCAGCTCCTTCGGCAGAGACGCAAAGTTCTCATCCCCCAGACCGCAGAGGAAAAACTTACCGGCCACAATATCGTAGATATCGCCGTCCTCGTCCCGCAGGGCGCGGTTCAGGGGCTTGCCCTCCAGCTTGGCTTCCTCCCCGCAGATCAGCGCCACGGGGTCGTCATATGGGTAGACCGCCTCGATATAGCCGTCCACCGCCTTTTGCAAGGAGGCAAGGTCGGAGCCGATGCGCTCCACGCGCGGGTACTGTCCCGGCTCCACCATGAGCACCTCGAGGGTGTCGTCCGGCGCTCTTTCGACGGATATTTCTTTGCCGTCATTGCTCTCAAACTCCACCTCCACGAAATTGTCCGCATCCAGAATATGATCCCCGGCGTGCCACTGGTCGCTTACCATCTGTTGGGCTTCCTCTTTGGAAGAAGCCTCCACGGACACGGTGAGCTTCAGCGTTTCGGTGATGGTCACGTCAAATTCCTTCATGCGCGCCGCCTCCCTCGTTGGTCTCCTCCGAAAAAAGCGGAAGAAAAAACGCCGCCAATGCCTTTACCGCTGCTTCCGCTTCTTCGGCGGTCGGGCCGGTCTGTTCGCCGCCGTCCTCCGCATCCGGTGCAGCCTCATGCGGCGCTTCGAGGGCGTCGTCGAAATTGTCGTCATACACGCCGCACCCGTTGCAGCAGTCGCAGTGGATGTGTACGTCGCCGTAGATGTTGATGGTTACGTTCATGGATAAACCTGCCTTTCTCAGCGCTCGTTCCGGCGCTGCTGTTTTTTCTGCCACTGCTCCAGCAGCTTGATGATGGTCTGCTGCATTTGCAGGGGCGTGTAGCTTCGGGGAAAGTATTTGCGGAGGGTATCGCTGCTCAGCGTGATGCGCTCCTGTTCCTCCTTCTTTTCCTCGGACATGATGGAGCGCATGGCCTCCTTCGTGCATTTTCCCTCCCGGCTGAGCTTTTTGAGCCGCTGTGCCTGGGAAAGTGAGGGCGTGTTCTGGGAATAGTCCATTGCGTCCAGAAACTGCTTCTGCTCGTCACGGGTGAGATACGACAGCTCCACGGCGGGGCTGAACGCGATCTCCTTGCTGTCCACCTTTTTCTGCACCTCCGGCAGAAGCTCGGTGAGACGGATATAGCGGCGAATCTGTGCTGCGCTGTCGGGGCTGTTTTCAGCCACAAGTTCGCGTGAGGTCTTTCCCGGCAACTTCTGTCCAACTTGAACAGAAGTTGATTTTCCCTCCAAATCCACCCTCTTTCCCTGATGTTTCAACGCTTCCAGCTTCATTTTGTACGCCTGCGCCCGCTCCATGGGACTGATGGTTTCCCGCTGCAAATTGCTGTCCACCATGAGGATCACCGCCTCGTCATCGTCAAGATTGCGGACGATGGCCGGTATGGTTTTCAGCCCCGCAAGGTCTGCGGCATGGAGCCGCCTGTGTCCGGCTACCATCTCGTATCCGCCCTCCGGTGCGGGGCGGATGATGGCGGGGTTGAGAACGCCCACCTGCATGATGCTGTCGATGGTCTGCTGCATGAGCTCGTCGTCCGTCACCTTGAAGGGGTGGTTCTTGAAGGGACGAATCTCTGAAAGCGGTATCTGCTGTACCTGTTCGTTGGGTTTCTGTTTCGGCACGGTCGCATCACCTCCTGAAAATGCCAAAGCCGCAGGCAGCGGCCTGCGGCTCAGATGAATCCCTCCGACATATCGTGGCTCACAAGGCTTCGGTAGTAGTTCCCGATGGTCAGAGGGGCGTTATACAGCGTGGCTAAAAGATACTGGCGCATATTGCGGATGCGGGTGGTGTTTTCCTTCAGCCCGCCCACCACAAAGCGGATGTGCTCGCTGTTCAGCTTCAAAAACCGGCTCCTGACCACCTCGGCGGGCTTATCGTCGCCGGAAATGCGGACGGAGCTTTTCGTCGTACAGACCACATCCACCAGCAGCTCCAGGATTTCTTCCAGCGTGTCCTGCTCGTATGGATAGTCTGTCAGGAGTGCGTCATAGGCGATGTTCTCCGCAATAAGCTCTCTGTACCGCTCTCTCAGAGCCGCTTCGTTTCCTTTCGCTTCCCGCCCGTGATCCCTCCTGAACGAAGTGAAGGGAAAGGAATCAGTATCACTAAAATCAGTATCATTCTTATCAGTATTATTAGATCGTGATTTTAACGATTCCTGATCCGTGATTTTCACTGCTCCTGAATCGTGATTTTCACGGTTCCGGAATCGTGATTCCGGGGAGGGCGCGGTGCTGCCCGATGCGTTATCCACAGGGTTATCCGCAGCTTTATCCACAAAGTTTTTGACGTAGATGAGGTTGGGCTTGCCCAGCCCCTGCCGCTTGCGCTCGATGAGGCGGCATTTGCTCTCCAGCTCATGCAGCAGCTTTCCGGCCTTCTGGTCGGCGCAGCCCAGGGCGGTCATGACCTCCTCGATTGTGAAGATGATATACACACGTCCTTCTTTATCCAGCCAGCCGTTCTTGCAGCTCAGGCTCATACGGTCAAGGAGCAGACCGTAGAGCACCTTGGCTTCTGCGGAAACGCTTCTGAACCGCTCCTCCGTGAACAGCACCTTGGGGATGCGGTAAAAGGAGAACTGTTCCGCTTCCGCGCCGTAGAAATAGTCATACATGGCTTCTGTCACGCTCCTTTGGAAGCCCTGCGGCGCGCATGACCTCTTTGGTACACCATCCGATGCAGGGGGCAGCCTTTCCGTAGGGACAGCCCTCGCACTCCGAAACGGGAGCGGTGCTGTCCGTAGCTGCTTCGTAAACTTGTTCTATGCCGTTCCGTCTTGCGGGCTTTTGCGGGACGGGACAGCAGCAGCCGTCCGGGTAGACGCAGCCCTTTAGCTTCCCTTTCCGGTACAGGCAGTACCGGCAGTCATATACATTGTAACCCCACGACTTCCCGTATGCTTTCACAATAACACCTCCTTCGCCCGCATCTGGGCATAAAAATAGCGCGCCTGCCGACCCAAGCGCCACTTTGGGTAACAGACGCGCTATGTACTGTTTGCGCTTATTTATATGATAAGGCTCAAAAACGCCGTATTTTCAGCACTTTTTGAGCCTTAATGTTTTTAGTCCTATTATTACAGCCTCGTCCACATAGAAACGGGTATTACCGAGGCTATTTTCTTTGGCGTATTTCTGCAATAAACGCTTTTGATTGGCTACGGAGTTACTGTCGCCTTCCGCTCCATCATCACGGGACAGGCGGCAGTACAGCGCTGTCAATCCCGATTGTTCTTTTTTCTTTTTCGACTGCATAAGTCCTCCTTCCCGGCAGCCGAACACATATTCCGCTGCTATTGTATCGGATGCTTGACCGGGCGTCAAAGGTATGAGATTGCTGACCACTGTTCTTTGTACACGGTCACGCAGATTGGTTTGAGAGCTGCGCTCAAATTCTGCAGAAACAAAATAGGTCACATCCCCAATTTTGTATTCGTGGACTTTTCCGTCGGATACGCCGACGATCCAATTCGTTTGCCGCTTCATTTTCTATCACTCCTTATCGTTCCTCCCGCCCACGCTGGCGGATGAGGTATTTGCGATAATATTCGCAAGCCTTGATGATAAAATCCTCCGTCTTTCCGGCATCCAAACCTTTGGGAAGAACCTCCCGCAGGCGGGATGCGGGGACCTTCACCGTCTCCCGCTGATTTGCTTTTTCTTC
>ENA-UEPH01003290-UEPH01003290.1-human-gut-metagenome-genome-assembly--contig:-NODE-3290-length-9937-cov-6.312677_pt1 | contig 9937 bp, 6 predicted proteins | sample MGYA00242891_ERZ507898 | MGnify/ENA primary metagenome ERZ507898 (study PRJEB26167, sample SAMN06115411) | human gut metagenome | host: Homo sapiens | place: China:Guizhou | collected 2014-10-15 | study... | reverse complement strand
ACACCTTTTTGTTGATCACCTATTAGTCCATTTCTCCAAAGGTTGGTGACTTTTATTTCCAGAGTATTTTCTCCAGGATTGATTGCAGCGGTTATATCAACAATAAAAGGAGCTTTCCAAAATGTGCCGCATATTTTTCCATTCACATAAACCTCTGCAATATTTTTAACTGATCCCATATCAAGTAATAGCTTATCCGATTTTTTATAATTCTCCGGTTTGATAATAAAAGAGTTAGTATAAGTAGCAGTTCCAGAGAAGTATCGGATGGAAGGAGATGAGTAGTCGGTGAAGGAAACTAAACTATCCATTAAAAGAGATTCGGAATTTCCTATTTTAGGTTGAAATTTTACAGTCCAGTTAGAATCAATTGTAGTTAATTCTTTTTTGTGAGGTAAAGGAATCTCTTGTTTTATACGTTTAGTGGGTTTTATAAATACAACGAATACAGCATCATTTTGTACCATTGAGAATTTAACAATAGTCCGTCCGTCCTTCATCTCATAAGAAACATCCTCTGAAAGTCCGGTTTCAGGATGCCAAATTTCAGGTTTCAATCCAGATACCCGAAAAGAAACTTCCGTATATAACTCTTTATCAGAAGGATTACTGACCCAATAAATATGACCATGATCAAGCAAGCGGTGTCTGTATTTTAAAGTTATATGTTTATTATTGCGGTATATAAAGTCCGGTTGCACACCTGTTGATTCCAGGATTTCTTCTATAGGAGTATCGGTATAGACGTTTTTTCGGTTGGTATGCCAGATGGAAGTTACTAATGCTTTAAATTCATCAGCATTATCCAAATTGCTTCCGCGAAAAATAGGTTCTCTGCCTAAAACAGCAACACCTTCTTCTACCAAAGATGCTATTTTTTTCAATACTTTGAGTGACATTACTTTGGTATTCTCTCCTAATATTAAAATAGAATATTTTCGTCCGGAAGGAGCTAACAAGCACTTCTTGTCCATCTTGATATCATGCACAAATCCATATGGGTCAATAAAGTCGTATTCATATCCTGCAGGTATGTCCGGAAGAGTATGTGCATATAAACCTGTAATACAATTATCTTCTCCGTAATAGTATAAAATGTCTGCCACATTATTACCTTGTTGAAGCATATAACTACTGCGCGCAAGATAATCTATCCATACTTTTGCTTGTTCAGCCCAAGTTTCATGGCGGTTAAACCATTGCCCGTATTGTATTAATCCAAGTCCCGGTATTTTATCATCCACAGGCTGGTGCGATGTCTCATGAATAACAAAACGATTTAATCCGTTTGCTAAAGCTTTATCTGCGATAGGCTTAATGTTTTCTGGACAACATGCATATGCATGGTGGGCTATAGCAGAGCCAAATTCAGCTGCTACAATGTTTTGTCCATAGATATGGGCGACTGAAGCGCTTTCTCTAATATCCGCTTGTCCCATCTGTTGTGATGAACAGGCACCGGAATTAGGCATCCAAAGTGCTGCCATGGGGAATGTTGCCGTTCTTTTTATTTCCATTCCATCACCTACATATACTCTTCCGTTTTCGTGAGCTTCTGTATATCGTCCTTTTAAACCATATTCTTTTACAATAGAATTTATGCGGTCATAATTTTTACGATACAATTCTGCGATAGCCAGGCGCCAATCGCGAAGAAAACACTCGCTTTCACTTGTGTTTTCTATGATTTCGCCGGTTAAAACAGGCAACCAAGGTAATAAATCATATCCATATTTATGCTTAAAGAAGCTAGGTAACGATGGGGTCCAAGTCTGCCAATGCGCTTCGTAACTATCCGTTATAATATATTGGATTCCGCGTTTTCCCATAAAACCGCCGGCAGCTTCTTTATACATATCCATATAAGTGCGAAAATATGAAAGCCAACTTTCCGGATCAAGTTTATCCACTTCTAAACCGGTAGCCTCGGCTGGGGCAGGATGATTGCGTTTACCTGTAAGTGAATAGCCGAAACGGTAAATGCGCCACTTCCCTTCTGGGACATTCCATTTTAAAATGCCGTTCGAGTCGAGCTTGTTCGTTAATATAATAACATTTTTTTTATCAATGGGAGTATTTGTTTCCGGTGTTGGATAGTTCATCAGGTCGTGCGGAGAAGAAAACCCCGCTTTCTCTTCTGTGTGATTTATCTTTACAGTCGGGTGTAATACAAATTCTGGTATTTGAGTACCCGGAGCATTGTTTGTAGGATTAGGAACAAGTACCCGGAAATAACGTGCTGTTGTTTCCGGAATAGATATGGTTTGCTGAGCATTACCTCCATCCGGAATTCCGCAAACCATCCGATAATCAACCCCATTGTCACTACATTGTAGAAAATTTACTGTTTGAGGAGATTCTGAACGCCATTCTGTACGCAAACGGCCACTGACAAAAGATAAAGCTCTTATCGTTTGCGGTTTGGGAAAAGAATATTCTATCCAACCATATTTATCAAATGGGTTGAACGGTAGAAGCTCGGCATTTGTAAAATCTCCGTCTGTAAGTTTATGTAGTGAGAAATTACCACCACTTGAAGTTATTTCAGCATCTAACTCATTTAACGATAATTCTTCGCTTGGCAATCGTACGGCAATCGTGGCAATATCTTCGTAATATTCGGTATAGTTGTTCATGTTTCGTATGGGGATATTTTGAAATTCCCCTGTCGTGGTATATGGGCTTGGTAGTTTCCCGGAAAACATTTTTTGACCTTCTACCGTGAATGTTCGCCACACTAGTTTTTTCATAGCATTTTTAGGATTTACCCAAGGACCTCCCGTTGAGCTCCATCCTGGAGCACTGGCTATACCGACTTCCATATTTAAAGAGTCTGCTAGATGGATGGCATAGCGGAAGGCTTTTTTCCATTTGGGAGTCATGTATACAAGCCGTTCTTTGACAATCGGTTTGGTATACAAGGAAGCGTCAAATTGATGAAATCCTCCTATTCCGATCCTATTCATCCATAATAAGTCTTTATAGATTCCTTCTTCCGTAATATTACCGTCCATCCAATGCCACCATACTCTTGGTTTTGCTTCTTGTGGTGGATTAATAAATCCCTTGTAGATTTCGTGTTCGGAAGTCAAAGCAGATGCGTGTGTCTTTATTGAATATAAGGTTAGGATATAAGAAAACAAGAGTATTGTTACTATAGGGATATTGTTAAAGTGTTTCATATAATTATAATCGTTAAAAGTATGTTTGAAATTCTAAGTTTCTCGCAGAAAGAAGAAGTGCTTTTTCTGTAAGAAACATGAATCACATAAAATGTAGAGGGGTGTGTTAAATTAACGTATTACTCCCCAAATAGTCTCTGCAATCATTTGCATTCCTTCATCATTGGGATGCGTTATGATAAAATCTTGAGTGATTACATATGGCTTCTTATTTATGTCATAAAGTGTATCGCCTATTTGTGGGCGGACATTATATAGATTATCTATCCAATAGAGTGGCACGTAAGTAAGATCGTTGGTTCGTGCGGCATGAATGATGCTCCGTTCTTTACTGTCGTTTTTCCAGAAACAACCGGTAATAATAACACGCTTTGCTTTGCTCTGACAATATTTCACAAGTCGTGAAATTGCATCTGGAAAAGTGGTAACATCTTGTACATTTTCACCTAAACGTATAATAATGATATCTTTGTTTTTGCAATAAGATCCAATTAGGGAGTCAATATCGCATGATAGATTACGCTCCCAAGATGCAATGTTTAAGGGGGTGACAGTTGAGTTCGGATGATACTTACAAAGCATCTTTTCCAATTGATGGCAATAGTCATATTCTATATTGGAAGCAGCCATACCCCAATCGGAAAACCATTCGATATCTTCTTTTATCGGATGTTTTGTAATAGAGTTTCCTAAACAAAGGACCTGTAGCGGGTCATTGACATTATGCGGTTGTTGGCAGGCGATAAATAACCCTCCACAAATAGCTGCAAATAGTATCTTTTTTATTTTATTGTATTTTTTCATTGTTATAACACGATTAATATTCCGTAATGGCTGGTTCTCCTTCAAGCCAGGCTATCATATTTAGTACTTTTTATAAGGTTCGGACATGGCATGGAATGTTTGTGGTATCCATACCCTGTAACGCCCATTGGGATTCCAATCATTGCCAGAAGAAGAAAAGTCGCAAAAATTGATAAGTTTGGGAGTCTTGTTTTCTACGTTTTCTAAATCCGTACCCAATACGGCAGGAACTGTAAGTGTGATCCAAGGGAAGGTTCCTGTTTTGTTTTTTTTAATTTTCGCTTGTATTACACCTTGATTGTTACACTTAATGGTTGCACATTCGTCTATATCACCATCGTTGAAACGACTGTCTCGTGCGAAAAGTAAAGGACCGCGTACTATGGCTTGAGAATTATTTAGTTTTACGACTTTGGTTTCTATCTTGAAATCAAGTGTCACCTTATCCGCATTTTCCCAGATACGTTCTATGTATAGGTAGCCTCCTTTATGCGTTATTTCCTGCTCCTCTCCATTTATATAGGCTTTCATCTTTTCTATTTGAGTCGGTATACGTAACGCAAGCGTGAATTTCTCCTTTTTTTGTACTCCTATGTTTACATTTACCTTACCATGTATAGGATAATCGCTCTCTACATTTAAATGAACTTTATTTTTTTTATTTAGTGAAATAGTGGCCTGTAAAGGTAAATAGAGGTTGAGATAAATGTGGTTGTCTTTTATTGTACAAGCCGTTTTGGGTATTAGAGCAAACCCTCTTGGTCCATTGGCGTTACAACAATTTATATGCATACCACATTGCTCTTCGCCGGGTTGTCTTCGACCTTCCAATGGGCTGTATTTAGAGATTTGACTGCCGTCATTTTTCATGGTTGCCATCAAAGCGTTGTACATGGTGTGTTCAAATTCTTCTGCATAGAACGAGTTGCCGGTTTTGCATAGCAGGCGATGACATAGTTGCATGTAAGTAAATGTGACGCAAGTTTCCATGGTATGGTATGTAGGCAATGTTTGTTTCTCCTTTCCTTTATACCAGCATTCAAAAGCGGCTCCTGAACCTGCTATATTAATCTCATCTTCTTGGATATTGTTTACTGCTTTCTCTGCAATTCTTATGTAAAAAGGATCATTTACTATGGTGCCAAGTTCTATCAGCCCTTCATAACATGACATCATTTCATAAGCTTTCTGACCATTTTCGAATGACCACCAAGATTTTGGAAAAGCGGAACGCTCAGAAACAGGAATGTTTTTCAATGTTTTAGTTATCAGTTGAGAACTCCCTTCCCGTTCGATAGAAGAAACAATGCTTTTGGCAAAAGATAAATATCGGGGATTTCTGGTAATATCGTATAAATAAACCACAGGCTCCAAAATGGAGCAACTGGCCATGCCTAAATAATAACCGGTTGCAGCAATATTAATATTATGTATTTGTAGTTGTTCCATGAGATGGTTTATCAGTCGTTCAACTGCATTCAAGGCTTTTTTATCGCCGGTGAGCCTATAATAAGAAAGCAAGGAGAGCGAAGTGTATTTTCTTCCCCAAATATCCCAATTGGTCAGTTGTGCTTCTCGTTTGTAATTTCCTATATATCCATCACTTGTTTGGGTATTCATGAGCTTTTCTACGCTGTTTGTTATCAAATTATACAATTCTTTATCCTTTGTATATTGGTATGAAGCTATTGCCCCGAGTAGCCATTTTCCGAAAAATTCAGATTGCCAGAGATGATCCTCGTTTCGATGCTTGAAAGGCTCGATTAGGTGGTCTGTATTTTGGGATTTTACTCGATGTTCTATGCAGGTGTTAATGCGATTGCCGATATAGCCATCAATATGAATATTTTCTATGTTATATTCTTGAGAGAGAGCTGGTAGTATATTGAGTATACATAATCCGATAATCCATTTTTTATAGTTCATATATTTTTGAGTATTAATTGTTTTCTGCAAATTCATTTGTCATATGTATTGTGTTATGGTAATATTTTTGTGTGCAAATTTGACAAAAAGTATACTGGCAACTGTTTTTAACTATTAACAGCTGTCGGCAATCGAATGTGTAAACAGAAGTGAGGCCCCTTCTTGGTATGCAGACGTTTGCTAGTCTATGGGCACTCACTATGTCAGGCTCACGTTAATTTGTCCTCATTATAATTCTGCTTTTATCATAATAGGATAATGATCGGAAGAAAATCGTCCTTGACGCGCATCATCCGTAATGGTTTCAAAGGAGAGAACTTTAATGCTTTTTTCCACTAAAATATAGTCGATTCGATGTTCTGGGTTGAAATCGAAATTCCAATAATGCAAAGTGCCTGCAGGACCTTTCGGGGTAGTCTCTGATATGCTATAAGAATCTTTGAATAGTCCGGAATTTAGAATAAAGGAAATAGGTTCTTCATCTGGGTCACAGTTTAAATCACCGGTACAAAAGTAAGGCAGATCTCCTGCTATTTCTTGTACTTTCTGAACAAGTAACTTTGCGGAGTTGACGCGTGCTTCATTGCTGACATGATCAAAATGCGATGAGAAGAAGAAAAAATCTTTGTCCGTCTTTTTATCTTTGAATTTACCCCATGTGCAGATTCGGTTGCAAAAAGAGTTCCAACTTTTAGACGGCTTGTCCGGAGTTTCTGAATACCAAAATTGTCCATGATATAATAATTCCACTCTTTCTTTTTTGTAAAGAATAGGGCAGAACTCTCCAGCTTCTTTTCCATCGTCACGACCTGTACCTATGTATTCATACTGTTTTAATTCTAACAGATCATTCAGTTGGTTTAAAAGACACTCATTAACGCCAAAGATATCAAAATCATGTGATGTGATGATTTCTTTTGCCATTGTCTTTCGGTTTGCCCAAACGTATTGTCCATCTTCAGGTGTGTCATAGCGAATATTGAATTGGGCTACGCAAAGAGAGTTGGATGGCGTTTCATTGTTAAATGGAGGCATTTCTGGTTCATCTTCTATTGTTGAATTGGAGCAACCAATAAAAAAAAATGAAAGAAGAAAGAAGTTGTAAATGAAATTTCTTTTAGAGTTCATAGGTCTTGTTTTAATTATTAGTATTTTATAATTCCATATATTAGTGAGATGGTAAGTTTGAAAATGAATTCAGGTGAAAAAGCGGAGTTATTGCATAAATAGAGAGTTAAAACTTGCATCCTTGCAATAGCTCCACTTGATTTCCTATTGAATATTTTCGACTAAAAATTTAAGCCGTCATCCCAGCCCGGATTTTGCGTAAGTGCACCATTTGTGATGAGACGTTCATTAGAGGGTATTGGGTAAAAATAATCACGTTGTTCATTCCAGAAAAGCGTGAGGCCTTTATGAGGAGATAGATAACCTTTATTTCCATCAGAAAGTTTAATGTCGGAATCTATCTTTAAGTATGTTATACCTTGTGCATTACCAGGCTTTGTGTCTGTATAAAGACAAATATCGTTTTGTCCGTCACCGTTAAGGTCATATTCGCCGGGAGATGGAAAATACATACCCAATATGGCTTGTTTCATGTTTTGCCCGGCTTTCCAGCGCAGGATGTCATCATAACGAAAATGTTCAGAAAGCAATTCGATTGTTCTTTCACGACGAATTTCCAAGATTACCCCTTGATTAGCGCCGGAGACATTTGGGTAGCCGGTAGTGTTTGCTAATAAATAGGGGTCTGGATTTGCATTGGCTGTTTTCATGATGAGATGGGGCATTCCTACACGGTCGCGCAATTTATTGATAGAAATATCCAAATCGTCTTGAGTTAATTGGTTGATTTCAGCTAAAGCTTCTGCATAGTTAAGGTAAACTTCTGCAAGTCTAAAATAGAAGAGATCAATATCACTTTTTCCTCCTACTGCTTCATCTTCATATTTAATTAACTGATATCCGGTCACGCAAGCATTAAGGTCTGGAATATTTTTTCTGTTTGATACTATGGGCTGATAACTTGGGGTACAAATAGACTGTGCAAGACGTGGATCACGATTTTTGCATTCATCTACAAAAGTCATAGTTTCCCAATTGGGATTGTCTGTAAACCGGGAACCATCATTCATCAGATAACTAGCTATAATTTTTCTAGTCACTCCAGGACGTCCTTCACCTACGCTTGTGTGATATGTACCAACTGTATTGTATATATCATACGTTAAATTATAATTTCTTGCCATAATTACTTCCGTTGTTGGAGCATTTTGTGAAGTAAAGAGTTTTCGGTATGCCTGGTTCGTTCCACCTTCTGTATATAAGGTATAATTGCTTTCCTTCAGGCAACTATACCTTGTTTACATTAATATTTAAAAAATTCACGTTTATGATTATAACATTTAAACTATTTGTTATATTTGCACCAAATATACAAATAAGATTGGACTTTTCCAATCATTGTACGACATATAAATAGCTCAATCGCCTTCTGAATCACCACCTCGGAAATTAAAACGAGCTATAAATGAACCAATACATATTGGGTGAGTTGAAACCTTATAGGCGTAGACTTCCCCATAATGTATTGTGGCTTGTGGTGAGCCAAGAAGGCGTATGGGTGATAGTCTGCGCTTTCTTGTATACTTGTAATGCGTGGTTATCGCTGAAATTGGCGACCCTTTATTTTTAGTATTAACCATAAAATTTCAAGTTTATGAAAAAGTTTTTAAGTATGACGCTGTTACTTACAGCTATGTTTTTAACGTTCTCTGCGTGTTCAAGCGATGATGATGAAACTACTTACACTTTAGTTTACAATGCTAGCACTTGGGGAAATTATGCCGAAACTGTCAGAATATTCGAGTGTACTGACAATGGTGACAAAATCTTCAATAGTAGTGTAGAATGTAAAAAAGGCTATGAGGAAACCTTCACTGCACAACCTAATGTATCTAAAGTGAAGATTACTATTGGAAGCAAATGGGTTCAGCAGGTATTTCTTCTTAAAAAAGGAGGAAATACTACAATTACAATAGATGGCAGTACTGTTGTAGGACCTAATGAACCATAATTATTACACTTATGTTATTCTACATCTGTTTAATAATATGGGCTGCCTGCTTTATATTTGGCGGTCTAACCAAGAAATAGTTGTAATGTAAGATGCTATTTTAGTAACCAATTATGTGACCGGAGCGATAAACTCCGGTCATTCTATTCAATCCTCTTTTGGCTCATATCCTAATATATCATCTATTCCTTTGTCGAAATCATCATTTAATCTTTTTTTTTTTGATTCCTCTACTTTTTTAAGCAATCCTTTAGGAGTTGTCGGCTTAACCATTACTAACAATTTAGGCAAATAATCCAATGCTTTAGTATCTCTTTCCTTAAAATATCTTTCCGCTTCATGCGGAATCCAAACATTATCTACATAATCTACAAATGCTTCCCAAACACAATTTTCGTATTGTCTGGCTTTAACAGGAGTTTTTTTGTTCGGAAATGTATGTTGATAATATTTGTATCTATCTTTTAATTCGGGATAATATTCTTCAAGAAATTTCGGAAATAGTTTTCCTACGCTAGTATCAGGACGAATCTCTTTCCCATCAAAAGATTTATCAGGTATTAAATACCCTATACTATATAACTTAGTCTGCAAGCGTATAAACAATTCTCCAATTACAGAAAAATACCCATTATCCAATTTATCAAAATTTGCATCATATCTCATTATAAAATTTGAGACAGCATTTCTATCTATTGAATAACTGCCGTTTTTGCGAATAGAAGGGATAACTTCTTTAGTTATCCATTTTCTAAATTTTTTAGCTTTTTCTTTTTTACTTTTAATAGTAAGAGCGTATAACCCACTTTCATTTATAATATTTACGGTTCTTTTTTGACCTGACCTTACTAATGGTAAGGTTAGCTTTTCATCATCATCTAATGAATAAAGAGCTTTTGTAACATTATCCAATTCGAGTGCTTTACATACATCTGCTGCAACAAAC
>ENA-UEPH01003287-UEPH01003287.1-human-gut-metagenome-genome-assembly--contig:-NODE-3287-length-9945-cov-3.491589_pt1 | contig 9945 bp, 10 predicted proteins | sample MGYA00242891_ERZ507898 | MGnify/ENA primary metagenome ERZ507898 (study PRJEB26167, sample SAMN06115411) | human gut metagenome | host: Homo sapiens | place: China:Guizhou | collected 2014-10-15... | reverse complement strand
ACGGTCGCCAGATCGCAAGCGCGCTCGGCGAGAACGGTCACGACATCGTCCGCAACCTGGGCATAGCCGCCGGCCACGGCAAACGTGTGGTCGACAGTGCCCATGGCCTTATCGGAAACGCGAACGTAACCGCGGTCGATCGTGCAGATCTCGCTGGAGTGAGCAGGCAGAACGCCAAACTCGCCATCCGTGGACGGAATCGACACAAACGCAGCGTCGCCCTCATAGGCGCAGCTCACGGGGCACACGATGCGGATACGCATAACCTACTTCTCCCCCATCTTGCGGGCGCGCTCGCGCACGTCCTCAATCGTGGAAGCATAGCGGAAAGCCTGCTCGGGCAGGTCATCGGCCTTGCCGTCGACAATCTCGGCGAAGGAGCGGACGGTATCCTCGACGCGGACGTAGACACCGGGGTTGCCGGTGAACTTCTCAGCGACGTGGAAGGACTGCGAGAGGAACTGCTGAATCTTACGAGCGCGGTTGACCGTAAGGCGCTGCTCCTCGGACAGCTCGTCCATACCCAGAATGGCGATGATGTCCTGAAGGTCGGAGTACTCCTGCAGGAGCTCCTGGACCTTGACGGCGACACGGTAGTGCTCCTCGCCGACGATCGAGGGATCGAGAGCGTCGGAGGAAGATGCGAGCGGGTCGATAGCCGGGAACAGGCCGAGCGACGAAATGCTACGCGAAAGAACCGTGGTGGCGTCGAGGTGCGTAAACGTCGTGGCAGGCGCCGGGTCGGTCAGGTCGTCTGCGGGGACGTAGACAGCCTGGACGGAGGTAATGGAGCCCGTCTTGGTCGAGGTAATGCGCTCCTGGAGGTCGCCCATCTCGGTTGCCAGCGTGGGCTGGTAACCTACTGCGGAGGGCATACGACCCAGCAGAGAGGAAACCTCGGAACCTGCCTGTACAAAACGGAAGATGTTATCAATAAACAGCAGCACATCCTGGTGCTCCACATCACGGAAGTACTCCGCCATGGTCAGCCCGGTTTCTGCCACACGCATACGGGCGCCGGGCGGCTCGTTCATCTGGCCAAAGACCAAGGCTGTCTTTTGCAGCACGCCGCTCTCGCGCATTTCGTTCCACAGATCGTTACCCTCACGGGAACGCTCGCCTACACCGGTAAAGATGGAGTAACCGCCGTGCTGGGTGGCTACATTGGTGATCAGCTCCTGGATCAGCACCGTTTTACCTACGCCGGCGCCGCCGAACAGACCGATCTTACCGCCCTTTTGATAGGGGGTCAACAGGTCGATAACCTTGATACCGGTCTCCAAAATCTCCACATTCGGGGACTGGTCCTCAAAGCTGGGGGGCTGCCGGTGAATGCCCCAGTGCTTCTCGCCGCTTAGGTCCTCCAGACCGTCCAGGGTATCGCCTACCACATTGAACAGGCGGCCCAAGGTCTTTTGGCCCACAGGCACGGAGATGGAGCTGCCGGTGGCAACCACTTCCATATCCTTGCACAGACCGTCAGATGTTGCCAGCATAATGCAACGCACACAGTTGTTGCCGATGTGCTGGCTCACTTCCATCACCAGGCGCTTGCCGTCCAGCTGCACCTCCAGCGCCTCCTTAATGGCGGGCAGTTCGTCCGGGAACGCCACATCCACAACGGGGCCCATGATCTGAATGATTTTGCCCTTATTCATAGGATTGCCTCCGATTGTTAGTCAGTTTTCTTCTTTTGCGCCTTGGCGCCGGCGATCACTTCCGTGATCTCCTGGGTAATGGCAGACTGCCTTGCCCGGTTATAATCAATGGTCAGCTGATTGAGCATATCCTTGGCCGCATTGGTAGCCGTCTGCATGGCGGTCATACGGGCGTTATGCTCGGAGCAATAGGACTCCACCAGCGCGCCATACACAAACCCGGCCACATAGTTGGGCACAATGTGCTCAAACACTTCGTCCGGCGACGGCAAAAATGCCACCTGATCGTAATATTTCCGATCCCGGTGCACAGAGATCTGTTCCTGCTCCAAAGGCAGCAGTTGGTGGCACTCGGCCTGCACATTCAGGGAGTTGATCATCTTGGTATAGATGATATACACCTCGTCCAGCTCACCGCTGACAAACAGCTCCGTCACTTGCTCCGCAATATACCGTGCCCGGTTCATATTCGGGTTCTGGGCCGTGTACTTAAAGTCTATGTCGACGGGAATGTTCTTGGTCTCAAAATACCGGCGGCCCACTTCGCCCACCACAAAGAGTTTGTTATGGTTCTCGTTCTCTCCGGTGTGGGTGGCCTCCTCAGCGATCTTGATCACATTGTGGTTGTAGGCACCGGCCATGCCCTTGTCGGCGGTGACCACAATATAGCCTTTTTTTCGATCCTCCGGCGCCAAATCGGGCCGCTGGTCAAAAAAGCGGTTACCGGCATCCGGCGATTCCATCAGGATCTTAGCCAAAGCGTCCTGCATAGTGAAGAAGTACGGCTCCGTATTCTTCAGGTCCGTTCTGGCCTTTGAGAGCTTGGAGGACGAGATCATATACATGGCGTTGGTGATCTTCATGGTGTCCTTAATGCTCTTCATCCGGCTTTGGATCTCTCTTGCATTAGCCATGGTTTACCTTCTTATATTCATCGGTTGCGGCCAAGATCTCCTCCCGCAACTCGTCGGTGAGCACCTGATCCTTTTCAATGGTCGCCACCAGCTCCGGGTACTTGGCGTTTACGAACTCCAGCAGTCCGGACTGGAACGCCTTAATCTTTTTCGGTTCCACATCCATAAACTTATGGCCGATGGCTGCCACCAAAGACACCACCATATCCGACAGGGACAACGGGTGACACAGTGGCTGCTTTAACAGCTCCATCAAGCCCTTGCCGTAGGTCAGGCTGGCCTTGGTTTCATCGTCCAGATCTGAGGAAAACTGGGTAAACACTTCCATCTCACGGAACTGAGCCAGGTCGATACGCAGAGAACCGGCGGCCTTCTTCATGGCCTTGGTCTGGGCTGCGCCACCTACACGGGATACGGACAGACCTACATTTACAGCCGGGCGCTGACCGCTGAAGAACAGATCGCTCTCCAAGAAAATCTGGCCGTCTGTAATGGAAATCACATTCGTGGGAATGTAGGCGGAAAGGTCGCCTGCCTGGGTTTCAATAATAGGCAGAGCGGTAAGAGAGCCGCCGCCCAACTTGTCGGACAGTCGGCTGGAACGCTCCAGCAACCGGGAGTGCAAATAGAACACATCGCCGGGATAAGCCTCACGGCCGGGACTTCTTTCCAGCAGCAGGGACAGCGCACGGTAAGCTACCGCGTGTTTGCTCAGATCATCGTACACGATCAAGCAGTCCTTGCCCTTGTACATAAAGTATTCTGCCATTGCGGTGGCGGAATAGGGAGAAATATATTGTAGAGAGGACGGGTCGGAAGCAGTGGAGCACACCACGATGGTATAGTCCAGGGCACCGTACTTATCCAGCGTATGCACCAGCTTTGCCACGGTAGACGCCTTTTGACCGATGGCGTTATAAACGCAGATCACATCCTTGCCCTTTTGGTTCAGGATGGTATCAATGGCAATAGAGGTCTTACCGGTCTGGCGGTCGCCGATGATCAACTCACGCTGGCCACGCCCAATGGGGAACATAGAGTCAATGGACAGAATACCGGTAGCCAAAGGGGTATCTACCGACTGCCGATCCACAATGGAGGGTGCCGGTTCTTCAACCGGGCGGTAGTCATCGGACTGGATCTCGCCCTTGCCGTCGATGGGCTCGCCCAAAGCGTTGACAATACGGCCAATAAAGCCCTCGCCTACCGGCACGCCGGCACGCTTATGGGTACGCACAGCGGTAGAGCCCTCGTGGATCTCGCTATCCTGGCCAAACAGAATGCAACCGATTTGGTTCTCCTTAATATCCTGGACCATGCCCTTGACCCCGGAGTCAAACACCACGATCTCGCCGTACATGGCGTGGTTCATACCGTAAATGGTGGCAATGCCGTCGCCTACGCGAACGACCTTGCCCACTTCCTCGTCATTTTGGTTAAAGTCGTAATTGGTGATCTCCTCGCGGAGAATGGATACGATCTGATCCGAACTGATTGCTGCCATTACTTCACTTCCCCAGTCAGTTTTTGCTGTAATTTATCTAACTTGCCCTTTACGGAGCGGTCATATTCACAGTCGCCGCAGCGCAGAATAAACCCGCCCAGCAAGTCCGGCTGTACCGCAATGTCCAGCTCCACATTGGCGGCACCGAATTTTTGCTTCACAAACGCGCGCATTTTCTCTGTCTGTTCCGCACTGGGCGGCTCCACACAGAGCAACTGCGCCTGAACCGTGCCCGCTTTTTGGCGGCACAGATCCTGATAGGCCTCAAAAATCTCTGTCAGTGCATACACGCGCTCATGCTTGCAAAGCACCTTCATAAAGGAGGAAAAGGGCGGCGTAAAAATACGGTCCAAGCACTTTTCCTTCTCTGCAAAGCGCACTCTGGGATCAGAGAGCACCTGGGTGAGCAGCGGATTTTCACGCAGCAAGGTTTCTGCTGCTTTGATCTGCTGTTCGTCCAGATTCAGTTCCCCCAGCACCAGCGCATAATTCTGTGCGGTTACGGTCATACCGGATCACCGCCGTCCTGCCCCGCCAGAAAATCGTCATAGATCGCGCTGTTATCCAGCTCAGACGCCTCTTTAGACACCACCTTGGCCGCAGCGTCCATTGCCAGTGCGGCAATATCATGCTTAACGGACTGGAGTGCCTCATTGCGCTCATGCTCGATGGTCTGGTGCGCGTCGCGTACCAGCTTGTCGGAGGTGAGCTTGGCCTGGTCTACGATCTTGTCAGCTTTGGCTTTGGCAGTGACCTTTGCGTCTGCAATCAAGCGTGCCGACTCCTCGTCTGCACCGGCTAAGCGACCCTCATATTCTGTTTTCAGAGCGCCTGCGGCTCGACGATCCTCGTCGGCGTCTTTGAATTGTTGGTCTATCATGGACTGCCGCTTATCCATGGCACCCAGCACCTTGTTCCAGACAAATTTCTTCATCAGGATATAGAAGATCACCAGGTTGACCACGGTAAAGAGCAGATTCCAGTCTAATGACAGCATAGACACTGCTTCCTTTCTGCTTGTGGATTTTCTCGGTTATTTCATAATGAAGATGATCAAAATACCGATAACCAGACCGTAAACAGCCGTTGCCTCTGCCAGGGCGCAGCCCAGGATCAGAGCGGTACGAATGTCACCGGCAGCCTCGGGCTGACGAGCGATGGCGTCTACTGCCTTACCGGTTGCAAGGCCGATGCCGAGACCTGCTGCTACACCTGTAAGTACGGCGATTGCCGCTGCGATTGCTACTGTCATGATAAATTTCTCCTTTTCTGTAAAAGTTCTATTTAATCTTCAATGGCTTCCTGAATGTACAGTGAGGTCAAAAAGACGAACACATACGCCTGGATAAAGCCATCGAAAATATCAAAGTAAAGGCTCAATGCCACCGGAATTGCTACCGGCACCACCGCTTCGATCAGCTTCATAATAATGAAAGCGCCGATGATGTTGCCGAAAAGTCGGAAGCAAAGAGACATGGGCTTGATGATCAGCTCCAACAAATTGATGGGCAGTACGATGGGTACCGGCTTAGCAAAGGACTTAAGCCATCCCTTCGTACCCTTTTTATGAATACCGGCGTACTGAACCAGGATGATGCTGGTCAGCGCCAGACCGACGGTTACATTCAGTTCCTTGGTGGGGGACTTAAAGCCGAAGATGCCGCACATATTGCAGGCACCGATATAAACAGCTACCGTCATCATCCAAGGAATGTAACGATCCCCATCCGGGCCCATAACGCTGTGGAAGAATGAGCGCATTTTGTCTACGCACATTTCAATAAGCAGCTGGCGTTTGGAGAGCTTGCCCTCCACCTTCAGTCCACGGGTGAGCAAAATACCGGCGATCAGGAACACCGCCATAATGATCCAGCTGACGACTGTGCCCTCGTCGATCTTGAGCTTGCCGCCAAACAGACTGAACACCGTTTCCGTATTCAGTTCTTCGATCAATTTACTTGCCACATCGGTTTTCAGCAGCAACGCCGTCACCTCCAATCAATCCTTATTTCCATTGCTCATTTTACACCCCCGTTTCTCAAAAGTAAACAGGCTTCCGGCAAATTTGAACACCAAGATGTAAAAAAATCGTCTAAAAAGCGCAAGGAATTTGGTTAAAATTTCCGTACATTTATTACTCTTTGTAAAATTGCCTTATACTTTTTGGCGTGGCGTCGGGCTTTTTGCGCTTTTTTGCCGGTGTACAGGTTGTATAGTTGGCTTGACAAGATGAAAACCGAACAAAAACCGTCCATGCCCACAGAGAAAACTGCAACTTTTTTATTTACTTTGGCGGCAAAGGGGTATATAATGAAGTTTCAAGAAAGAACCCCACAACCAAGGAGGAAAAAAGATGGCTGTACTTGTAACAGGCGGCGCCGGTTATATCGGCTCTCACACCTGCGTGGAGTTAATCAACGCAGGCCAGGATGTGGTAATCCTGGATAATTTTTACAACTGCAAGCACTCGTCGCTGGATCGGATCCGCGCGCTGGTGGATCGGGACTTTAAGTTCTACGAATGCGACATTCGGGACCGAGAGGGTCTGAACAAAGTCTTTGAGGCGGAGGACATTGACTGCGTCATTCACTTTGCCGGGCTGAAGGCCGTGGGCGAGAGCGTACACAAGCCTCTGGAATACTTTGATAACAATGTAAACGGCACCCTGGTACTGCTGGATGTGATGCGCCACCACGGCTGCAAAAAGATCATCTTCAGCTCCTCTGCCACAGTGTACGGCATGAACAACATTGCCCCCTTTACCGAGGATATGGAGATCGGTGGGGTCACCAACCCCTACGGGCGCACCAAGTATATGATCGAGTGCATTCTCCAGGACCTGTATGTGAGCGATCCCAGCTGGAGCATTTGCCTGCTGCGGTACTTTAACCCCATCGGTGCCCACAAGAGCGGCACCATGGGCGAGGATCCCAACGGCATTCCCAACAACCTGATGCCCTACATTACCCAAGTGGCTGTGGGTAAGCTGAAGAAGCTGGGCGTGTTTGGTAACGACTACCCCACCCCGGACGGCACCGGCGTACGGGACTATATTCATGTGGTGGATCTGGCACTGGGTCATGTAAAGGCAGTGGAAAAGCTGGAAAAGGATCAAGGTCTGTTTATCTACAATCTGGGCACCGGCATCGGTTACAGCGTGCTGGATGTGGTCAAGGCCTTTGAAAAGGCCAACGGCGTGGACATTCCCTATGAGATCAAACCCCGCCGGGACGGCGATATTGCCACCTGCTACTGCGACCCCTCCAAGGCGAAGCGTGAACTGGGCTGGCAGGCTACCCGCTCGCTGGAAGAAATGTGCGAGGACTCCTGGCGCTGGCAAAAGCAGAACCCCAACGGTTACCCGGACTGATTTTATAATAAGTGTATATAGAAGAAGCGGAGGTGCAAAACGCACCTCCGCTTTTCTTAATGCCTTAGATCATTTAAACTTGGCATACAAGATTGAAGCCAGGATCACATCTATCACAAACAGCACCAAAGATACTGCGCCCATGATTTGCGCTCTGTGGCACAGCTGTTGATTTTCCTCTGTCAGCTTCGCGCCCTTTTGCTTAAACACCGCCGGCACTACCATAGCCATAATGCCAAAAGCGGGACAAATGCCCAAAAGGCACAGACCGATAATCGCACTGGTCTGGGCAAAGCGTGCCAGCTTATCAATAATCGTTTTATTCATGGCAATTCTCCTTATCTCCTGTGGTGGCTTTACGCTCCAACAGGCCATATTTTCGTTGCAGACGGGTAATTTTTTGCTCCAATGGCGTACCAAACAGCACCAGAAAGACTGCGGTAGACCCGCCAAACACCAAATCAAAAGGTGCGCCGGAGGCATACACCGCCAGCACCGCAGGCCAAGTAAAGTCCGTCACCGTCATTAAAACCGTGCTCAAATCCACCACCAGGCCGTACACCACTGTGGCTAAAAAAAAGCCCACCAGCGCCAGCACCCAGCGGTTCACCCGTCCGGGACGCAGCAGCATGCCGGCCAGCAGCCCCACCAATCCCAGCGCCACCATTTGAAAGGGGGTCCATATTCCTTGTCCAAACAGGAAGTTAGACAAAAAGGCGGACAGCGCCCCCACCATATAACCGGAAAAGGGACCAAGACACATACCGGCCACGATCACCACCGCAGCAATGGGCTTCACCTGAGGGATCAGATAAAACACGGCCCGGCTGACCACCGCCAGCGCCGTTAAGACGGACAGCAGCGCCATCTCTCGGGCAGAGATCGGCTTCCGCTCCAGGTGCAAAAAGAACGGCAGCGCACTGAGCAGCAGCAAAACCGCCGCCACCAAGTACCAAGAGGTCGTGTCTGCAAAGCACACCTGCCACACCACCAGCAGCACCGGCAAAACCAAAAACAACAGGGTCAGCAATACCCGCTTCATAGAACCAGGTCCTCCGGCGATACGGCATCCGGCAGTGCACGGCAGGTCACCCGGCGCACACCGGTGGTGTACAGCTCCATGCCGGCAAAGAAAGCCCGCCGAGGCCGAGGCGGGGTCACCACCCGGTTGCACAGGAAGGCCGCTTCATCACTGTAAGTACCGGCAAAATCCAGATCGTGCGTCACCAGCACCACCGTTTTACCGGCAGCGCACAAGTGGCGTAACCGGGCGCCCAGCTGCGCTTTTGCATCGGCGTCCAACCCGGCGGTAGGCTCATCCAGCAGCAGCGTATCGGCGCCGGTATCCAGCACCATGCCCAGCCCCACCAGTCGGCTTTCGCCGCCGGACAGATCCAGCGGGTGCCGGGCGGCCAGGTGCGCAATGCCCAGGTGCTGCAATGTTTCCGCCTGCACCAACTGATCTACCCGGTCCCGGGTAAACAGATACTGCACCGTTTGGGGCAGCAAGGCCGTGGGCACCGGGCGCTGCACCTTGCCTGCGTAGGGCTTCAACACACCGGCCATCACCCCCAGCAGAGTGCTCTTGCCGCTGCCGTTGGCGCCTACAATGCCATAGCACTTGCCTGCCGTTAAGGTCAGGGACAGGCGAAAGAGTACATCGGCGCTCTTTTTCTCATAAGCAAAGCAAATCTCTTTTAAGGTCAGTACCGGCTTGCCCGCAGATTGAGGCGCAGGCGCCGGCTTGCACCGCAGATGGGCGGCCAAAGGCTGGGCCTCCCGCACCGTCAGCGGCACTTCGTCAAACAGGATTGCCCCCACCGGCAGCGCCTGCAACATGGGGTCGCCGCTTTGCCGCAAGGCACGAGCAAAGGCATGGGGATCGTCATAACAGGTGCAGCGCCCGTCACGGAGCAACAGCACGCCGTCCGCCTGTGCCAAAGCTGCGCCGGGGGTATGGGTACTCATCAGCACCGTTACGCCCAACTCGCGGTTCAGCCGCAGCAGCACCTGCAAAAATTTTTCTTCCGCCGCCGGATCCAGCGCTGCACAAGGCTCGTCCAGCAAAAGCACCTTGGGGTTGTTGACCAGAGCCCGGGCGATGGCGACCCGCTGCTGCTGGCCGCCGGACAGCTTTTGGATGCGGCGGCGGTCGTAGCCCTTCAAGTCCACAATCTCCAGCATCCGGAGGACCCGCTCCCGGATTTCCTGCTTGGGAACCTTTTGAATTTTCAGACCGAAGGCCACGTTATCAAAGACGCTGAGGTGGGGGAACAGCGCGTAGCGCTGGAAGACGGTGTTGACCGGCCGTTTGTATGCGGGAAGATCGTTAATTCGCTTGCCGTCGAAGTAAACGTCCCCTTTATCCGGTTGGGCAAAGCCGGCGATGATCCGGAGGGTAGTCGTTTTCCCACAGCCGGAAGGGCCCAGAAGCGTAACGAAATCTCCGTCCCTGATCGAAAGGGAAACATTGTCCAGAATCCGGTCGTTTTCATAGTC
>ENA-UEPH01003285-UEPH01003285.1-human-gut-metagenome-genome-assembly--contig:-NODE-3285-length-9952-cov-3.584608_pt1 | contig 9952 bp, 10 predicted proteins | sample MGYA00242891_ERZ507898 | MGnify/ENA primary metagenome ERZ507898 (study PRJEB26167, sample SAMN06115411) | human gut metagenome | host: Homo sapiens | place: China:Guizhou | collected 2014-10-15... | reverse complement strand
AGGAGGTGTGGGACGCCTCCGATGGAGCGTTTGCCTGGACCTACTACCCGCCGGACCAGTTCCAGATAGCGCTGTGGTTTCCGGGGGAGAATGCCGTCGTTCTTAGCCAGACCTGCGAGCAGTACGCCTTTGACAGCTACTACCATCTGGATCTGTCCGGGGCGGAGTTGGAGCCTGGCGGGGCGGTCCGGCTCCCAACGGCGGCTCGGAGCTATGACTACACCAAGGAGCTGGTTTCCTTGGCCGTCCGGGTGGTGCTGACGGTTGGGGCGGAGTTGGGGGTGGCCTGGCTGTTCCATCTGCGGAGCAGGGGGCAGATGGCGCTGATTCTGGTTGTCAACCTGCTTACCCAGGGCGCGCTGAACCTGGGACTAAACTGGTACGCCTATAAGAATGGCACCATGTTCCTGTTCTTGCCCTATCTGTTGATGGAGCTGGGGGTGGTGCTGGCAGAAGGAGGGGCCTATCTCGGCCTCATGCCCGGTGGGAAGGGGCGGGGGAAACAACTCGCCGCCTATGCGCTGGCTGCCAACGGCCTGTCGCTGGCCCTGGGTTGGGTGCTGGCCCTGTTCGTCCCCGGAATATTTTAATGAAAAGGAAGGCTGTCCGCTTACTGGCGGACAGCCTTCCTTTACAAACAGAGGAAACTGCGATATACTAAATCAGTTCCGGATACCCCATGCGCCGCAGGTGCGGCCAGGGGATTCAATTTTTTCAAAAGAGGTTTCCATGAAAAAGATTATTTTAGCTTTCCTGCTGCTGGCCTTGCTCCTGCCCGCAGTTGGATGTGCGGCCCAGGAAGAAAAGGAAAGAGTGACTGTGGTGGCCACCACATATCCCATCTATCTGTTTGCGCGGGCGGTGACCGATGGGACGGAGGGGGTAGTGGTAGAGCGGCTGGACACAGGAAGCGCCAGCTGCCTCCACGATTACACCCTGTCCATGGCGGACATGAAAAAGCTGGAGAGAGCCGACCTGATTGCCCTGAACGGGGCGGGGCTGGAGGACTTTTTGTCCGATGCCCTAGCCACCTCGGACGCGGAGGTGGTGGACTGCTCCGCTGGAGCAGAGCTGCTGGAAAATCTCTCCCACGACCACAAGGAAGGGGACGAGGACCATGATCACGGCCATTATGACCCCCACTACTGGATGGACCCGGAGAATATGGAGCAGATGGTGTACAACATCAGAGACGGCCTCTCCCAGGCGGACCCGGAGCACGCGGGGGAGTATGAGGAGAACGCCGCGGAGCAGGCCGGTCTGCTCCACACCTGGGACGACGCTCTCCAGGATATGATTCAGGAGGCGGAGGAGAACGCCGGGGTGGAGATCAGCGGCCTGATCACCTTCCACGACGGATTCCGCTATTTTGCTGAGGCCTTTGACCTGCCCCTGCTGGCCTCCATTGAGGAGGAGGAGGGGAGTGAGGCCTCCGCCAAGGAGATCAATGAGATCGCAGGGCTTGTAAAGGAATACAGCCTGCCGGTGATCTTCACCGAGGTCAACGGCTCCGACGCCACCGCCCAGGCCATCGCCCGGGAGACGGGGTGCGCCGTGGCCCAGCTGTCCATGTGCATGGACGGCCCGGAGGAGGGGACGCTGTCCGACTACTACACCGTGCTGGCGGACAATGTGACCGCCGTGGTAAACGGGTTTGCCGGGGAAGAAGTGATTCGATGAGAAGACTCAAGCACGGAAAGATGTCCGGCGGGTGCGGGGACTCCTGCTGTCTGAAGCTGGAGGGGCTGAACGTCCGCATCCAGGGGGAGGAGATCCTGGAGGACGTGTCCTTCCACCTCCACTGCGGGGAGATCACCGCCCTCATCGGCCCCAACGGGGCGGGCAAGTCCACCCTGTTCCGCAGCATCCTGGGCCAGCTGCCCTACTCCGGGAGCATCACCTTTGCCCCGGCGGGGGGGCCCGCCATCCGTCTGGCCGACGGGACGGTCATGGGGGGGACCCGGCCCCTCATCGGCTATGTGCCCCAGTCCCCCAGCTTCGACCGTGGGGATCCGGTGTCGGTGCTGGACTTTTTCACCGCCGCCACCGCCCGGTGGCCGGTATGTCTGCCCATCCCCGGGAAGTACCGGGAGCGCTGCCGCCGCAGCCTGGAGCGGGTCCACGGCGGCGACCTGCTGGACAAGCCCATGGGGGGGCTGTCCGGGGGGCAGCTCCAGCGGGTGCTGCTGGCCCTGGCCCTGGAGCCGGTGCCCCACATCCTGGTCCTGGACGAGCCCCTGTCCGGCGTGGACATCGAGGGGGAGCACCAGCTGCTGGAGATGCTGGACGAGCTGCGGACGGAGTACGACCTGTCCATCCTGCTGTCCACCCACGACTTTGCCACCCTGGGGCAGTTCGCCGACAAGGTGATCCTGCTGAACAAGCGGGTGCTCCGCATGGGGCCGCCGGAGGAGGTCACCTCCTCTCCGGAGTTTTATGAGACCTTCCATCTGCGGATGGGGAAGGGGGGCGAGGGCTGATGGAGCTCTGGTACGCGCTGGTGGATCTGCTGCCCTTTGACTGGGCCCAGCCCGGATCCATGTACTTTATGAAAAACGCCCTGCTGGCGGTGCTGGTCATCTCGCCCCTGTTTGGTGTGTTGTCCACCATGGTGGTCCACAGCCGGATGTCCTTTTTCTCCGATGCCTTGGGGCACTCCGCCTTTACCGGCATGGCCATCGGGGCCATCTGCGGCTTCAACGAGCCCACCTGGGCGGCGGTACTCTTCGCGGTGGTGTTTGCCCTGCTGTTCAATCTGGTGCGCCGCCGCTCCGCCCTGGCCAGCGACACGGTGATCGGGGTGTTCTCCTCCACCGCGGTGGCCCTGGGCATCTTCCTCTCCACCCTGGGGGGGCGCTCCTTTACCAAGTTCAACAGCCTGCTTATCGGCGACATCCTCTCGGTGGAGCCGGAGAAGATTGCCCTGCTGGCGGGGATCCTGCTGGTGGTGCTGGTCCTGTGGGGGCTGTCCTTCAACCAGCTGATGCTCTCTGCCGTCCACCCCGCCCTGGCGGACAGCCGGGGGGTGAAGGTGTTCTGGCAGGAGACCGTCTTTTCCGTCGCCATCGCCGTGGTGGTAACCGTGTCCATGACCTGGGTGGGCCTGCTGGTCATCAACTCCCTGCTGGTCCTGCCCGCGGCGGCGGCCCGGAACGTGTCCCGGACCATGTTCCAGTACCATCTGGTCTCCCTGCTGGGGGCGGTGCTGGCCGGGATCGCGGGGCTGATGACCTCCTACTATGTGGGCTCCTCCGCCGGCGCGGCCATCACGCTCTACCTGGCGGTGTGGTTCCTGGGCACCTTCCTGGCCCGGAAAAAGCAGTAAACAAAAACAGCAGGCGTCCGCCTGCTGTTTTTGTTGTGTCAAATTTGAAAATCCTCGTCCTTCAGGGCGCTGAAATCCGCCTTGGCGGGGCGGGGCGGGACGCGCTTGAGGGGATCGTACCGAAAGGACCGGCAGTGGGAGCCGGCGGACATGACGCCCTTCTTGTCACAGACCACCTGCTCCTCGTCCAGGGGGCGGCTGCGGGTGCAGTAGACACAGCGGGGCTCGATCTTCTTTTGAAACAGGGCCAACGGGGGCACCTCCCTTGTCACAGGTATTGGAAGCTCCCCCTATTATACCCCGCGGGCGTGAGATTTTCCACTGCTTTTTTTCATCCCCCGGACGGCCAGCAGGAGGAAGAGGAGCCACACGCACCAGGCGGAGACAGAGGAGATGGTCAGGGCCTGGTGGAGGTCCAGGGCGGCCAGAGTCTCAGTCTGCTCGGCCAGATAGGAGGACACCGGGGCGTCCAGGGGAAACAGCCGGGTCAGCAGGCCCAGCAGGGCGGCGGAGAGCAGGCCGTGGAGTAACTTGCCCCACAGGTAGGTCCCCATGGACAGGCCGGAGTCCCCCAGAAAGGCCAGCACCTGGCAGTGGACGGACAGGCCGGCCCAGCCCAGCATGAAGGCGGCCATGGACAGCCGCCCGGAGAGAGCCCCGCCGGTGAGGGAGGACACCCCGGAGGAGACCTCCAGCACCCCGGTGAGCAGCCGCTCCGCCCACACCTGGGAGAGGCCCAGCGGGGCGCACAGCCGGGCCAGGAGCCGGGCCAGACCGGTGAGCAGCCCGGAGAGGGTGAGCATCCGGATGGTCACGGTGAAAAACAGGATGAAGGCGCAGATGTTCAGTGCGGAGGCCAGGGAGCTGGTGACCGACCGGGTGAAGGCGGCGGAGAAGCGGGCGGCCTGGAAGTGGGCCTCCGGCTGGCGGCTGGGGCGGGGCGGCTCCCGGTAGCGGTAGAAGCGGAACAGCACCCCCACCAGCAGGGAGGCGGCCACATGGGCCAGATAGAGCAGCAGGCCCGCCGCTCCGCTGCCGAACACCCCGGTCCCCACCACCCCCAGAATGAAGGCGGGGCCGGAGTTGTTGCAGAAGGCCAGCAGCCGCTCGGCCTCGGTGCGGGAGCACTGTCCGCTCTCATACAGGGCGATGGCGGTGCGGGCCCCCACCGGGTAGCCCCCGATGAAGCCCAGAGCCACGGCGGAGGCGCAGGCCCCGTTCACCCGGAAGAGGGGGGCCATCACCGGCTGGAACAGCCGCCCCAGACAGCGGGACATCCCCAGCTCCACCACCAGGGAGGACAGCACGAAGAAGGGAAAGAGGGAGGGCAGGATGACGTTGCCGCAGAGGGAGAGGCCATCCTTCATGGCGGACATGGCCTCCCCGGGCCAGAGGACCAGGGCCAGGGCGGCGCACAGAAGCCCCAGGGCGAGACACAGGTCCCGGATGTGCTGTTTTCCCAAAAGACGTCCCATCCCGCGCACCTCCTCTTCCTCCGGATTGCCTCAGCAGGGATACTGTATGCCCGGAGGCGGGAAAATCTGCCTGTCCGGCAAAAAAACGCCCCGGCGCGGCTCTGCTGGCAAACCGCGCCGGGGCGTGATGGCGGATAGAGGGCTGGGTCAGATGAGGGAGAGGGCCTCCTCGTCGGCCACCAGGGTGAAGTCCCCGTGGAGCTGGAGGATGGAGGCGGGGACATGGGGGGTCACCGGGCCGAAGAAGGCGTCCCGGATGGCCTGGGCCTTGGCGGCTCCGTTGGCCACCATCAGGACCTTCCGGGCCTGCATGATGTCCCGGACGCCCATGGTGCGGGCGTGGGTGGGGACCTCCTCCAGGCTGGAGAAGAAGCGGCGGTTGGCCTGCCGGGTGCTGTCGGTGAGCTCCACCTGGTGGGTGCCCAGGGAGAAGGCGTCGGCAGGCTCGTTGAAGCCGATGTGGCCGTTGACCCCCAGGCCAAGCAGCTGCAGGTCGATGCCGCCCAGGTCCCGGATGATCTGGTCATAGCGGGCGCAGGCGCTGTCGCCGTCGGGATCCATGCCGTCGGGGACGTTGGTGTTGGACAGATCCAGGTTGATATGGTTGAACAGGTTGTCCCGCATGAAATAGGCGTAGCTCTGGTCGTGGTCCCGGTCCAGGCCCACATACTCGTCCAGGTTGACGGTGCGGACCTGGGAGAAGTCCAGCTCGCCCGCCTGACAGCGGCGGACCAGCTCCTGATAGGTCCCCACGGGGCTGGAGCCGGTGGCTAGGCCCAGGACGCAGCGGGGCTTGAGGATGACCTGGGCGGCGATGATATTGGCGGCGGCGCGGCTGAGCGCCGAGTAGTCCTTCACTGAGATGATCTTCATGGAACAGCTCTCCTTTCCTGCGGAGCGCGGCCAGGGGGCGGGGGAGTTTCAGGCAGATCGGTTGTGGGGTTCCAGTGAACCGATCATAATGGTGTCCAGGAAACGGGCTCAGGTCCCGGCGCGATCCTGCTTTGATTGTAGCATAGCGGCGGGAGATTGTCACTGAAAATTTGCGGCCGGTTGGAGCAGGGGGCGGCGGCGTAAGTCTTGCATCCTTCGACAAATGCTGGTACAATAAAAAGGACTCTGGCGGAACTGGCCGGGGAAAACGGCGACCTGGCTCCGGCCAGAGATGGAGGCTTGCGTTCAATGGATGGACTTCGTCCGGCTCTCACAGGCGGAAAGGGAACGGGAAAACAGACCGCGGGGGGCGGAGGCGGCTGGGCCGGAAAGGCGGCGCTGGTGCTGTCCCTGCTGGCCCTGGCGGTGTCCGGCGCGGTGCTGTACCTGCTGCTGTTCGGGGAGAAGGAGCCGGAGTACCTGACCTACCGGGAGCAGCAGCTTCTGGTATTAGAGGGTGTGGACCGGAACCAATATGATCCGGAACGCTTTTCTGTGGACAGCCAGGGGTGGCTCCAGTACCAGTCTGGCGGACGACGGGGCGTGCAGGGGATCGATGTTTCTTTTTATCAGGGGGAGATCGACTGGCAGGCAGTGGCCGACTCCGGCGTGGAGTTTGCCATGATCCGGGTGGGTTACCGGGGTTACTCCCAGGGAGCCCTCCAGATGGATGAGCGGTTTCGGGAGAATATGGACGGGGCCCTGGCTGCCGGATTGGATGTGGGAGTGTACTTCTTTTCCCAGGCTACCTCGGTGCTGGAGGCAGAAGAGGAGGCCGATTTTGTGCTGTCTGCTATCCGGGGTTATCCCATCAAGTACCCAGTGGCATTTGACTGGGAGTTTATTGACGGGGCGGAGGCCCGTACCAACGGAATGGACGGAGATACTGTGACCCAGTGTGCGACCGCCTTTTGTGATTTGATCTCCGTAGCTGGATATACACCAATGGTTTATTTTAATCAGGAGCTGGGTTATCTCTTTTATCAGCTGGACCAGCTGGACGCTTCCCAGTTCTGGCTTGCGGAGTACGATACCAAGCCGGACTTTTTCTATGATTTTGAGATGTGGCAGTACACCCACACCGGAGCGGTGCCCGGGATCCAGGGAAATGTGGATCTGAACCTGGCCTTCCGGAGGACGTGAGGGAAGCTGCGCAGCAGCGGTGCGGCGGACGCCTGGAGCAGGCGTCCGCCGTTTTGCCTCTCAGTCCAGGGCGAGAAGTTCCTCCGCGATGCGGTCCGCCATCTCCTGCCCCCGGTCAAAGTCCACATAGGGGTTGTACAGGGCCTCCAGCCCGTCGTGCATGGCCTTGGCCTGAGCCAGGGACTCCACGGCCTCTCCCGTGAGGGCGGAGGAGACCTTCCTGGCGAAACGGAGCCGGGCCCGGCACCGGCGCAGCAGTTCCCGGTCCACCATGGCGTCCAGCCGCAGCCGCCGGCTGGGCCGCCCCGGGAAGGGGCAGGCGGGGGAGGCGGAGAGAAAGGCCAGACCCACCTCTGGGACCAGCAGGTGGGAGAGCCGGTCCGGGGCCATGGGATCCGGGCAGGCCACCACGTCATACCCCCCCATGACGCCGCCGGCCAGCAGGTGGGTGAGCAGCAGATGGGCCAGGCCATAGCTGTCGGACAGCTCATAGATCCGGGTGCACTGGGCGCAGGCCGTCTGGAACAGGGTGATGAGCCCCTTGTGGGAGACGGCGTCCAAAAACCGCTGCTTTACCCGGCCGGAGGGGGCGGAGCGCTTGGGCTTCAGCTCCCGGGAGAGGATCCCGTGGGCCCGGGCGGCCAGCTTCTCCTCCAGGGCGGGGGTGGCCAGCATGGCGCGGACGTCGGTCTGGATCTCGGCGGCGGCGTCCAGACAGCGGTAGGCCCGCTGGTAGTGCTCCTTGTAGCCGTCCATGCACGTCAAGATCTCCCCCCGGATGGCCCGCAGGCCCGCCCGGTCATAGCAGTCCCCCAGGTTGACGTACTGCTCCACCGCCCCGGGATACTTGGGCTCCACCACATGGGGCGCGGTGCCGTCCACCAGGGCGGCCCCCAGGCGGGGGAGGACCACGGCGTCCAGAGAGTCCGGGTCCGCGGAGCAGAGGATGTACTCCACCGTCTCACCGGCCTGGGCGGCCTGCTGGGCTACCTGGCGCATCAGGGTGGACTTGCCGCACCCAGGCCCGCCCTTGAGGATGTAGATGACGCTGGCTGTCTCAGGGGGGAGCAGCTCAGAGTACAGGGAGTAGAAGCCGGTGGGGGAATTCGCCCCCAGAAAATATTGAATCTCGTGGGATACAGCCATACATGGACCCTCCAAATCCTTCAAATCTGCCTCAGACTATGCGCCGCCGGGGGCGGGGGTGCGGCGGAGCGGGAAAATCCGGGCTTCGGGGCTGTTCAACCGGGAAAAATGGGAGTATAATGAAGAAAAACCCGCGGGCCTGGTCCGGTCCGCCGGAACGCCCAGGACGGAGGAAAGAAGCCCTATGTCAACAGAGAAAACAAGATTTTTGTCCTATATCTGCCCCCGCTGCCGCCAGTCGGTGATCGTGGAGCGGGACGTGTTTGCCCTGGCCGCCGCGCCGGCCCATATCAAATGCCCCTGCGGCAAGTCGGAGCTGTCGGTGGAGTTCATGCCCCAGCGGGTGCGCCTGAGCGTCCCGTGCGTCTACTGCGGGCGGGAGCACCTGGTGTCCTGCCCCTCCCACGCCTTCCTGCGGGAGCGGGCCCTGGCATTCTCCTGCACGGCCTCCGGCCTGGACTGCTGCTATGTGGGGGAGGAGGGACCGGTGTACGCCGCCACCGCTCGCCTGGAGCAGGCGGTGGACAAGCTGGACCAGGCCCCCGATCCGGAGGAGGAGCGCCCTCCCTTCCTGGATCCTATGGTGATGGAGGAGATCCTGTCCGAGCTGCGGGACATCGCCGCCCGGGGAGGCGTCTCCTGCGCCTGCGGGTCCAAGACGTGGACCTTCCGGGTGAATTACAGCTCGGTGGATCTGGTGTGCGGCCAGTGCGGCGCGGAAATGCGCATCCCAGCCGCCACCGCGGACGACATCGACGACCTGTGCTGCAAGACCAGCCTGCTGATCCGGGGGAGGGCCGGTACATGAGCCTGTGGTATGAGATGACCCTGCCCATCGACTCCCGGGATGTGGACGGGAAGGGGGTCTGCAAGGCGTCGGCCCTGCTGGGACACCTGCAGGAGGCGGCCACCCAGGCCGCGGAGCACGGCGGCTTCTCCCGGGAGGTCATCACCCGGGAGCACGGCGCGTTCTGGATGCTCACCCGGGTGTGGTACCGCCTGGAGCGGCCCCTGCGGTGGGAGGAGGAGCTGACCATCCGCACCTGGCACCGGGGCGGCCGGGCGGCCACCCTGTACCGGGACTACGACCTGTATGTGGGGCGGGAGCCGGTGGGGGAGTGCGTCTCCGCCTGGGTGCTGGCCCGGCAGTCCGACCGGCAGCTGCTGCGCCTGTCCGCGATCCGGGAACTGGACAACACCGGCGGCGGGGCCCTGTGCAAGGATAAGAAGCTGTCCAAGCTGCGCCTGCCCGACGGCCTGCGGGAGGCGGACCGCCGCCGCACCCGGTACAGCGACACCGACATCAACGGCCATGTGAACAACACCCGGTACGCGGACTTCGCCTGCGACGCCCTGGAGATGGAGAAGCTGGAGGCGGGGACCTTCCTCTCCCAGCTCCAGATCGGCTATCTGGCGGAGTGCAGGCCGGGGGAGGAGCTGCGCCTGATGGCCGGACAGGAGGGGGAGACCCGCTTTGTCCGCGGTATGGACGAAGACGGCAAATCCCGCTTTGAAGCGGCCCTGATTTTCAGCAAAGAGCTTCCTTGACAAAGGGGAGACGGCCGGGGTACAATAAAATATCATACTTCATCATGTGATGTACTGTTTTACATGGGCCCGCGCCCGCGCGGGCGGAAGGAAAAGGAGTTGTAGCTTATGGTCAACCAGGATGCCGCACAGAAGTTCCTCAAGCAGGGGCTCACCTTTGACGATGTTCTGCTGATCCCCGCGGCCAGCGATGTTCTGCCCGCCGACGTGGACCTGCACACCCAGCTGACGAAGAAGATCCGTCTGAATATCCCGCTGATCAGCGCCGCCATGGATACCGTGACAGAGTACCGCATGGCCATCGCCATCGCCCGCGAGGGCGGCATCGGAATCATCCACAAGAACATGTCCATCGGCGCTCAGGCCGAGCAGGTGGACATGG
>ENA-UEPH01003280-UEPH01003280.1-human-gut-metagenome-genome-assembly--contig:-NODE-3280-length-9957-cov-5.760121_pt1 | contig 9957 bp, 9 predicted proteins | sample MGYA00242891_ERZ507898 | MGnify/ENA primary metagenome ERZ507898 (study PRJEB26167, sample SAMN06115411) | human gut metagenome | host: Homo sapiens | place: China:Guizhou | collected 2014-10-15 | study... | reverse complement strand
AACCTGAATCTAACGCGTCTGCCAATTCCGCCATATCCGCATATTCTGTTTTGTTCGTGAGCTGTGTTGCTCGGAACAATAGTTATTATACCAGATATGGCAGAATTGTCAAGCATTTTTTCGAAAAAACTTTTTCCTCACTGCAAAACGTCATACTTTCGCGAAAAAAGCCCTCTGCAGGCCGATTTTCCGGCGGTGCAGAGGGTCGGAGTTTCTTTGTTTTTTTCTTCAGCAGGCAGCCGTGCCGGAGGCCAGCAGATCAGACTTTGCCCCACACCAGCCACAGGTACGCATAGCCTGCCAGCACTGCAGCCAGCGTAAAGGGCACGCCGATGCGCAGGAAGTCGCGGGTGGTGACGGTCTCGCCGTTTTTGCGCAGAATGCCAATGGCCGCGATATTGGCCGAAGCACCGATCGGCGTCAAGTTGCCGCCCAGAGTGGCACCGGTGAGCAGGCCGAAGTAAAACACGTAGGGTTCCACGCCCACGCCATCGTTCATCAGGGCGGCGATGCTCTGCACCACCGGCAGCATGGCGGCCACGTAAGGGATGTTATCGATGAAGGCCGAAAGCACCACCGACACCACCACCAGCAGGGTGAACAGCCGGAAGGGACTTTCCCCTGCCACGGCATGGAACAGCCGGGCTGCTGCGTCGATAACACCCGCCGCGTGGATGCCCGCGATCACGATGAACAAGCCGAACAACAGCAGCAGGGTGTCGCAGTCCATCTCGCCCAGCACATGCGCCAGCGGCTTGGCCGACCCTGCCCGCAGGCAGGCGCGCGCCACGCCAAACAGGCACAGCCCCATACACACAAGACCGCTACGCAGCTCGTACACCGTGTGCAGCGGCCCGGCTGCAGGCTCCGGCAGGAAGGATGCCGCAATGAGCAGCCCCACCGTGAGCAGCATCAGGGCAGTGGGCACATCGTCCTCCACCTCAGTCTCCACCTTTGCACAGACCGGCTGGATCTCACGGCGGAACAGCCACAGCAGCACCGCCAGCGATGCCAGTGCGCCCAGCTCCACGCCCCAGAAGATGCCCGGACGGCCCCGCATCCAGAAGAAATCGAAGAAGTTCATGTCGGCAAAGCTGCCCAGCAGGATGCTGGTGGTGTCACCCACCAGCGTGGCCGCGCCCTGCAGGTTGGAGGACACTGCAATGGCAATGAGCACCGGCACCGGCGAGATCTTCAGCTTGCGGGCAATGGCAAGGCCCACCGGTGCCACCATGAGCACGGTGGCCACATTGTCCACAAAAGCACTGATGACACCGGCGAACAGCGCCAGCATACACACCGCCCACTTGACATCCGGCACACAGACGATCAGCATTTCCGCCAGACGGGCAGGCATTTTGCTCTCGATGAACAGTGCCACCGTACCCATGGTGCCCGTCATCATGAGCAGCACATTATAATCCACGGCCTGCAGCGCGGCGCGGAGTGAAAACTCGTAGACCCCCGCCTCGCCCAGCACAATAAAGAGCACTGCACTGCACAGTGCCACCCACGGGCGATACTGCTGCAGCCACAGCATCAATACATAGGTAACAGCAAACAGGATCAGTGCAAGTATCATTCGTTGATCTCCCCGCTGCGGGCATCCTCGTCGATCATGCGGTAGCCCACGCCCAGCTCATTGAGGATATAGGCATTGCTGCCCGGACGGCTGCCCAGCTTTTTGCGGATATTGGCCATGTTCACCTGCAGCTTTTTGGTGCTGCCGATGTCGGTATCGCCCCAGATGGCCTTGACGATGGCCGCATAGGTCATCACGCGGCCCGCGTGCTGGGAAAGGAACGCCACGATGTTGTATTCGGTCTGGGTCAGCTTGATTTCCTGCTCGTCCACGAACACCTTACGGCGGTCATAGTTGATGCGCATTCCCTGTGCGCGGAACTCACCCGCCGGGGCATTGCCGCCGTGCATGGCACTGTAGCGGTTCAGCCGCAGGGCAGCGCGCACGCGGGCCAGCAGTTCGCCGGTGCTGAAGGGCTTGGTGATGTAATCATTGGCACCCAGATCCAGCGCTTCGATCTTATCCATCTCGTCGGTGCGGGCCGAGAGCACCACGATGGGGGTCATATACTTCTGCCGCACGGTGCGGATGAATTCCAGCCCATCCCGGTCCGGCAGGCCCAGATCCAGAATGACCAGATCCGGGTTGTGGGAGGCGAACAGGGTCAGGCCCATGGTACAGGTATGAGCCACCAGCGCCTGATAATCGTTGGTGGTGAGCAGCGTTTCGATAAAGCTGCAGATATTTGCCTCATCCTCTACGATCAGGACCTTGAATTTGTTATTGCTCATCTTCTGCATCCTCCATTTCAATTTCTTCGGTCTCCAGCCAGAAGCGGATGGTCGTTCCCTCACCCAGACGGCTCTCGGCCTTGATCTCGCCGCCGTGCGCCTTGATGATGGCCGCACACACCGAAAGGCCGATGCCCATGCCGTGCTTGCGGCTGTCTGCCGGTACATCCGGGTCGGTGCCGCCGGTGCCGGAGAACAGCGTTTTCAGCCGTTCTCTGGGGATGCCGCAGCCATTGTCCGTCACCTCGAACACCGCACGATTGCCCACCGTGAACACCTTCAAGGTCAGTTTTGTCATGCCCTCGGCGTGCAGAGCGGCATTTTCCAGCAGGTTCATCAGCACCTGCTGGATGAGCATGGAATCCATGGGGATCACGATAAAGGCATCCGGCGTTTCCAGCTCCACCGGGATCTCCGGGTAGCGCTTGCGGAACTTGACCAGCACCGTATCCAGCAGTTCGTCCAGCACAGTGGGGGTCTTTTGCACCGTCACCTTCTCGCTGTCGATGCGGGTGACGGAAAGCAGATTCTCCACCATGCGGGTCAGCCACTGGGCATCGCTGCAGGCTTCGCCAAGCAGTTTAATGGTCTTTTCCTTATCCAGCGAGTCATAATTTTCGATCACAGTGGAGCAGGCACCGTAGATGGAGGTGAGCGGGGTGCGCAGATCGTGAGAAACCGCGCGCAAGAGGTTCGCGCGCATCTTTTCCTTTTCACTCTCCATACGCAGCTGTTCCTGCTTTTTGATGCGGGTGGTGAGAGTGCTGGTCATGATGGACACCACCAGCATCACAAGGCCGGAGAACAGGTTTTCCGACAGGGTAAAGTTGAAGGCGAAATACGGTGAGAGGAAGGCAAAGTTCACAGCCAGCACGCTGATGAGCGAAGCCGCCACGCCCCACGCATAACCTTCTGTATACATAGAGGTAACGAATACTGCCAGCATAAAGATAAGCATTGCCACGCCCTCAATGCGGCCCATAACGGCCTGTGTAAGCATCACCATGGCATAGGCGGCGAACAGAGCCAGCAGCATTACGGTGGCATCCCGCACAAGCGTCTGTTTTTTCATGCACATTCCCCTTCCCAAATAATATATTCCGTTTCCCGCATTATACCATAGAAAAACTAAAGATACAGTAAAAATCCTTTGCCGTAAAGAGGGACGTGATTTGACACTCCCTCTCCCCCGTAGTAGAATAGCCTTATCAACACTTTATCTCACTGGATCAGGAGTAACGATATGCTGTATTTCGAGAACGACTACTGTGAGGGTGCACACCCTGCCATCCTGCAAAAGCTGGCCGAGACCAACTTTGAAAAGGTGCCCGGCTATGGCACCGACCCCTACTGCGCCAGCGCCAAAGCAAAGATCTGTGCTGCCTGCGGCTGCCCGGATGCAGACGTGACCTTCATCTCCGGCGGCACCCAGACCAACGCCATCGTCATTGCGTCCATGCTGCAGCGCTGGCAGGGCGTGATGGCTGCTGCCACCGGCCATGTGGCTGCACACGAAGCCGGTGCCATTGAGTATACCGGCCACAAGGTCATCGCCCTGCCCGCCCACGAGGGCAAGGTGAGCGCCGCAGATGTGCGCGACTGGTGCGCCACCTTCTATGCCGATGCCAACCACGACCACATGGTGTTCCCCGGCATGGTATATATCTCTCACCCATCCGAGTACGGCACCCTGTACACCAAGGCTGAGCTGGAAGAGCTGCACGCTGTGTGTCAGGAGTACCACATGTCCCTGTTCATGGACGGCGCACGCCTGGGCTACGGTTTGATGGCCAAGGGCACCGATGTTACCCTGCAGGATATCGCCCGCCTGACCGATGTGTTCTACATCGGCGGCACCAAGGTGGGCGCACTGTGCGGCGAGGCCGTGGTATTCCCCCACGGCGCACCGGCCCACTTTATGACTATGGTCAAGCAGCAGGGCGCGCTGCTTGCCAAGGGCCGTCTGATGGGCCTGCAGTTCGATGTGCTGTTCACCGATGATCTGTACACCCGCATCAGCCGGAACGCCATCGAGACCGCCGACCGTCTGAAGGAGGGCCTTGCTGCCAAGGGCTACCGCTTCTATATGGAGTCGCCCACCAATCAGGTGTTCCCCATTCTGGCAAACAGCCAGCTGGAAGCGCTGGAGCCACTGGCAAAGTTCGGCTTCTGGGAGAAGTACGACGACACCCACACCGTGATGCGCATTGCCACCAGCTGGGCCACCCGCATGGAGGAGATCGAGCAGCTGATCGACCTGATGTGATGCCGCCGAAGATTTTCTGCCGATTTTATGCAGGATATCGATTGCAATTTTCTTCACGATATGGTATCTTTTGGGTATACCACATTGGGTTCGGAGACGGCCGGTTGCACTGCGCCGCCGCTTCCTGTAAAGTGATTGGAAGGAAGGTATTTTAACATGGGCTTTTTTGATAAGCTGTTCGGCGGCAAGACCGAGCAGGAAGAGACTGCCAAATTCTTCGGTCAGAGCAAGACCGTTCTGACCCCCATCCGCGGCAAGGTGCTGGCACAGGCCGACATCCCCGACGAGACCTTTGCACAGGGCATCCTTGGCCCCGGCTGCGGCATCGAGCCCACCGGCAAGACCGTATATGCTCCGTTTGACGGCACCGTGGATCAGGTGGCTTCCACCCTGCACGCCGTGGGCCTGACCAGCGAGGACGGCATCGAGATCCTGATCCATGTTGGCATGGACACTGTGGAGATGCAGGGCAAGGGCTTCAAGGCACTGGTCAAGGTGGGCGACAAGGTCAAGGCCGGCACCCCGCTGCTGAAAGTGGATCTGGACGCCATCAAGGCTGCAGGCCATCCCACCGCAACGGCCATCATCGTGACCAACGGTGATGACATGGGCGAGCTGAAGATGCTGGCCGAGGGCGATGTGCTGGCCGGCACCCCGCTGTTCAAGTTCTGATTTCTGCACAGCAAAAGGCGTGCACTTCCGCAAAGGAGGTGCACGCCTTTTTGATTTCCCGATCTTACTGGCCGCCCGGCTTGTAGTGCAGCACCCGCTCCGACACCAGCCCGTTGAAGAACTGGATGAAGGGCCCCAGGCAGAAGGCACAGATCAGCGTACCGATGCCCACAAGGCCGCCCAGCAGCCAGCACAGCAGCGCACACAGTGCATCGGTGAACACGCGGCAGCCGAAGTACGGCACCGGGGTGTAGTCCCGCAGGCCCAGCGAGAGGTAATCGTACGGGGCGATGCCCAGATCTGCCGTCTGGTACAGCGAAGCCCCCAGCGCCGTGACCGGCACCGCCAGCGCCACCCACAGCAGCTGCACCGGCAGGCCCAGCGCCTCGGCCGGGCCAAAGTGGGCTGCAATGGGGTCGTAGAAGGCCGTGACAATGAACCCGACGCCAATGCCGTTGACAAAGGTGCCAAGGCCGATGTACTTGCGCCCGAACCAGAACTGCAGTGCAAAGAACAGGATGTTCGTGCACAGGTTCTGCACGCCCAGCGAGATGCCCAGCATCTCGGCCAGACGCATATTCAGTGCGCTGATGGAGTCGTTGCCAAGGTGAGACTGCTTGAACAGTGCAATGCCCAGCCCGATGATCACAATACCGACCACCATGCCGAGGATGCGCCGCGCCGAGGGCATCTGCGGGTTCTTTTTCATGATTCTGTTCTCCTTTTTTTGCACCAGTTTTACAACGTTCGTTGAAAGCTCAGCGGTGAAGCTGCGTTTCGATCCTTGCCCTGTCCAGTCCTTCGCCAATGACGATGAGCACATCCTGCCCCTGCGGGATGGGTTCCAGTGTTCTGCCGGCAGCGGTGGCGTTCAGCTCCAGCCAGCCGGTGGTGCCCTGCGGGTCCGGTGCAAAGCCCTTCACCCGCAGCACATGGCCGCAGGCGGCATCCGCAAACAGGTGGTCGGCAGCGGCCTGCAGCTGCTGCAGCGTCAGGTGCTGCTCCAGAAAGCACAGAGAGCTGAAGGCTTCGTGCTCGTCAAAATGCAGCTTTTCGCAGCTGGCCTGCCTGCAGCCGCAGGCCGCAATGGCGGCAAGGTCGGCATCGGTAAGCCGTGCCCAGTCCTTGGTGATGATCTCTTCCGGCGCAAAGCGGCGGGAGCACTTGCAGCCCTCCAGCGCACGGGTCAGATGAGCCACGGCGGCAGCGGTCTGCTGCTGCCCGGCCAGCTGGGTACGGCTGACCAGCACCCAGCCCGCGTTGGCCGTCTCGGATGCCAGCACGTACTCAGCCTGCGGCGAAAGCGTTTCCGGCAGCATGGCATCCACTATGGCGATCACATTGCCGATGTGATACCAGCGGTCCAGCGGGTCGTCCCGCAGCACATCAAAAAACTCGTCCACATCAAAGATGCCGCTGGGTTCCACCACCACCCGGTCGAACCCGCGCATGGCCATAGCAATAAGCTTGGTGCGCATCCGGCGTTGATGGGTGTCGCAGTCGCATCCGCCGCTGATGGTCTCAAGGTCGCAGTTCGGGCCAAGAAGGTCCTGCACCAGCATGGCATCCACGTTCACCGCGCCGAAGTCGTTTTCCAGAATGCAGACGTTGTGGCCCTGTGCCACCAGATACCGGACATACCGGCGCAGAAAGGTGGTTTTGCCTGCACCCAGAAAGCCGGTGATAAGGTCTACCTGTACCATAATAAAAAAGCACCCCCTGTGCTGTTGTTTGCCCGATCCCAGTATACCGCAGCAAACTGCAATACGCCAGTAGCAGATGCAAAAGCCCCGCATTTCTGCGGGACTTTTTATGTTCGTATTCAGCCGCTGTCGGATGCAGAGCTGTACTCGGCAATGATTTTGCGGGCGGCAGGTGCCATTTGGGCCGGTACGGCGGCAGGCTTTGCAAGGAAGTAGCCCTGCAGCGCATCCGCGCCCAGCTCTATGACCTTGCGCAGTTCGGCGGCGGTCTCCACGCCCTCGGCAATGATCTGCATACTGCGCGGGTGGGCATAGGCCACGATGTTCTGCACGATCTGCTGCTTGTCCGGGTCGGTATCGATGCCGCGGATGATGGCTATATCCACCTTGATGAACCGGGGCGAAAGCTCCAGCAGGCTGTTCTCGTTGGCAAAGCCGCTGCCGTAATCGTCCAGCGCGAACATGCCGGAGAAGCCCGGCGCATGGCGCTTGGCCTCCAGTGCTTCGTGGTCGATCTCCTCTTCCTCGGTGATCTCAATGACCATCTGGCGGCACAGCTCATGCCAGCGGCTTTCCATATACTCGCTGTCCTCTCTGGGCAGGCAGACGCTTGCAATGGAGTTGATGAACAGCATCGTGTCCCTGCGCACAAGGCCCTCGCTGCGCAGGTGGTCGAAGGTCTCCAGCGACTTGAAGAAGGTCAGCCGCTCGATCTCGCACAGTGCGCCCTGCTCCCGCGCCAGCTTCATGATGGTAGCGGGCGAGCGCAGCGCTTCCCTATCGGAGCGCATCAGGGCTTCGTAGGCCATCACCTTGCCGGTGCGGGCCGAGAAGATAGGCTGGAATACATAGTACACCCGCTCCTCGGTAAGCAGCTGCTGGAAGTCGCGTCTCAGCTGTGCGGCCTGTGCTTCCTGCTGGTAGATCTCCATGCTGAACTCTTCCAGATGTCCCTTGTTGGTGCGCTTGACCTGATAGAGGGCAAAGTCGGCATACTTTTTCAGGGTGTCCATATCGGTGCCGCTGGCCGGGTACCATGCCACACCGCCGGAAATGCTGATACGCAGCTCATTGCCGCTGGGCAGGATGGCAACGCTCTTCTGCATAGCGCTGCTCAGGGTGCGGATCTTCTCACGGATCTGATCCTGACTGGAATAGCCGTAGAACAGCAGCACGAACTCATCGCCGGAAAGGCGGGACACCACAGTGCCGTTGGGCGTGTTCTCAGCAAGGCAGCGACCCGTGCGGTGGATGTACTGGTCGCCCCAGTCGTGGCCGTAGGTATCGTTGATGTGCTTGAGGTTGTCCAGATCCATCATCAGCAGAGCTGCAACGCCCAGCTGGTGCGGATCGCGGAACAGCTCTTCGCTCACGCGGTGGAAGGCCTGACGGTTATACAGGCCGGTCAGGATATCGTAATCGCGTTCGTGCTCAATACGCATGCGCTCCAGCGTGGCGGCGGTAACGTCCTCAGCCAGACCCACCTGCGTGGTCTGGTCGTTGGTGACGCGCAGCATGATGTAGCGGGTCTCGCCCTCCTTGCGGATGGTGAGCATCTTGTCCCCCTCTGCCGTAGTGGTGCAGGGATGGGAAAGTTGGATGTGGCTCAGCTTTTCCTCAAAGCGGCGCACACTCAGGAAGCAATCCTTGGGCTGGGGGGCACCCAGCAGCGCAAAAAAGTTATCGGTAACATACACACTGCCAGTGTCGAACCGCAGCTCATAGCCGCCCAGCTCCACACTGGCCATGTCCATGATGCGCAAAAACTTTGTGGAGTTGTTCAGCAGCTCGCTGTTCAAGCTGGTCAGTGCATCGGCCAGACGGTCCAGCTCCCGGATGTTGGTATGGGACAGCTGCGGGAACTGCTTTTTCTCCTGCCCGTCCACCACTTCGTGATACAGCAGCTCCACCGGATGGGCCAGATTGCGGGCAACGACCAGACTGCCCAGCGCGCCCAGCACCAGCGTAAACGCAATGGCAATGGCGATCACGGCGTTTAAGAATGAAGAAGTGGGAAGGATCATCCTGACACGTCCGGCCATCGAGGCGGGAGAGAAGCTTGGCTTCCTTCCGGGAGATCTTCAGAGCAAGATCGATCCGTACCTGCGTCCGCTTTACGATGCGCTGTATCAGATTATGGGGGCAGAAAGTTACCTGCACAATTCTGAGAAGGGCTTGATTGAGGTGGCGCCGCTTGCGTACATGCGTGGTCGTACCCTGGATAATGCGTTCATCATTCTCGATGAGGCGCAGAACACGACGGACAAGCAGATGAAGATGTTCCTGACCCGCATGGGCTTCGGCTCGCGCATGGTTATCACCGGCGACGTGACGCAGATAGATCTGCCCCAGTTCCCCGGCGGCTTCAATCATGCCCAGTCAGGGCTTGTGCAGGCGCTGAAGATTCTGCGCGGCGTGCCAGGCATCGCCTTCCACCGTTTCTCGAAGGGAGACGTTGTCCGCCATCCTCTCGTCGGGGCCATAGTCCACGCTTATGATGCAGCAGCAGAAGATCACTAACGCGAGACCCTGTTTCCTGGCCATAAGCCGGGCCATCAGGGCGCATCTCGGATGCGGGCGCGGCTGCGCCGTCTTCGCGTGCGTTCTTCTGGCTGTGTCGCTTTTCTCGGGATTCAATTTCGATACGGGCCACAGACTGTATGTGGCGGGACAGGTGGCCGAGTCCAACGTCGTCGCGGACCGGTACCTCCTCGTGGAGGACGCCCAGGCCACGGCTGCGCGGCGCAAGCAGGTCATGCTCCTGCAGCCCTCGGTCTATGATCTGAGTCTCGAGCCCTATATCGCCTTCGAGACGCGTTTAATCGACCTCATGCGCGAGCTCAACGGCGCGCCGCCGAAGAACGGGCGCGAGGATCCGAGCGTGCTCTTTTCGAGCGAGATCGGCCCTGAGCTCGCCCGCGAGATTCTGCCGGAGCTCGGCGTTCCCACGACCCAGAAATTCGTGCTCCACAAACTGCTTCCCCTCCTGCGCGAACGCATGTC
>ENA-UEPH01003278-UEPH01003278.1-human-gut-metagenome-genome-assembly--contig:-NODE-3278-length-9964-cov-10.635279_pt1 | contig 9964 bp, 5 predicted proteins | sample MGYA00242891_ERZ507898 | MGnify/ENA primary metagenome ERZ507898 (study PRJEB26167, sample SAMN06115411) | human gut metagenome | host: Homo sapiens | place: China:Guizhou | collected 2014-10-15... | reverse complement strand
CAGTACCAGCGCCGTGCCGACCTGATTCCCAATCTGGTCAGCACCGTGAAGGGCTATGCGGCCCACGAGACGCAGACGCTGAACGACGTGACCGAAGCGCGCGCCCGGGCTACGTCGATCAACCTTTCGGCCGACGACCTGACGCCCGAGAAACTCGCGCAGTTCCAGCAGGCGCAGGCGCAGGTGCGCTCGGCGCTGGGGCGTCTGATCGCCGTGTCGGAGAGCTATCCCGACCTGAAGGCCAATCAGAATTTCCTCGAATTGCAGGCCCAGCTCGAAGGCACCGAGAACCGGATCGCCGTCGCCCGCAAGGATTTCAACGAAAAGGCGCGAGCCTATAACGTCGCCGTGCGCCGTTTTCCGGCGAATCTGGTGGCCGGGATGTTCGGCTTCGAACAGAAGCCCTATTTCGAGTCTTCCGAAGGCTCGGAAGCCGCTCCGCAGGTGACTTTCTAAATGATCTCCGAACGTTCGCGCGGCTATGTGCTGGGGGCCGTGGCCGCGGCCAGTTACGGGCTCAATCCGCTCTTCGCGCTGCCCCTCTACGAGGCGGGCATGGAGCCGGATTCGGTCCTTTTCTACCGTTATGTGCTGGCTGTGGTGATGCTGGGGGCGCTGATGCTCTTCCGGCGGCAGTCGTTCGCCCTCGCACGGCGCGACATCCTGCCGCTGGCGGCGATGGGACTGTTGTTTTCGGTGTCGTCGCTGTTGCTTTTCCAGAGCTACAACCTCATGGACGCGGGCATCGCCTCGACCATCCTGTTCGTCTATCCGGTGATGGTCGCCGTCATCATGGCCGTCGGCTTCCACGAGCGGATCACGGCCGCCACGGTTTTCTCGATCCTCCTGGCCTGCACGGGCATCGCCCTGCTTTACAAAGGGGGAGACGGTGCGACGCTCAGCCTCGCGGGCGTGCTGCTGGTCTTCCTCTCGGCGCTCGCCTATGCGATCTACATCGTCGGCGTCAACCGTTCGTCGCTCAAAAACCTTCCGACCGAGAAACTTACCTTTTACAGCCTCCTGTTCGGGTCGCTGGTCTATGTCGTGCGGCTGCGGGGCGGCGCTGATTTGCAGGCCGTTCCTTCGCCTCTGATGTGGATCAACGCCGTTTCGCTGGCGCTGTTCCCGACGATCGTCTCGCTGGTGACGATGGCCGGGGCCATCCGCCGCATCGGCTCCACGCCCACGGCGATCCTCGGGGCGCTGGAACCCGTCACGGCGTTGTTCTTCGGCGTCATGGTCTTCGGCGAGCGCTTCACGCTGCGTATCGGTGTCGGCGCGGCGCTGATCCTCGTCGCCGTGACGCTCATCATCGCGGGCCGGTCGATCCGCATCCCCACCTCCGTCACCCACCTGGCCCGCTGGATAGCCCGCCCGCGGCTGCCGCGCTGGGCCGTGCGCTGGGCGCACCGTCTGCCGCTGCCGCGCATCCGCCGCCGCGGCTGATCCCTTCCGCCGAAACGGACGACGCCGAGCGGATCGCTTTCGGTGCCGTCTGCTCCTCTCCGGGCCGTTACAGACGGCTTTTTTCGTCGGCCGAACCCGCCTCGACGGCCTTGCGTTTGAAGGCTTTGCCCGATTTGAAGTTCCACGTCACCCCGATGCGATACGTACGGTTGCTCCACGTCTGCCGGGCGTCCACCGTGCGGACGAACCCGTCGCCGCGGGCTCCGATCACCTGCCCCTGGTCCAGCAGATTCTGCACCGAGAACGAGGCGGTGAAACGGTCGCCGAAGCGTTTCTTGACGCCGGCTTGCAGCCGGTGGTCGGGATTCACCCAGCAGTTGCCCAGATCTATCCGGCTCTGGTAGCGGTAGGAGAGGTCGATGTAGAATTTCGCCGGGAGGGTGAGGGTCGTCGAGAGGTTGACGAATCCCCTGTCGAAGAACTCTTCGGCGCCGTGCTGTTCGACGCGCTGTCCGCGGCGCATGTAGGTGATGTCGGCGTTCAGCTGCCACCACTTCGCGGGCTGGAACGGGAGGTTGACCGAGAGGTAATATCCTTTCGTGGCGTCGTAGTTGACCCAGGCCACTTGCAGCAGGTCGGGGTTCTCGGAATCGGCCTTCATCGTCTGCTGGATTTCGTCGTTCACGATCTGCACGCCCGCCGTGAGGGTGTATTTGTGGGCGGCCACCAGCGTCAGGCTCACGTCGTGCTTGAACGACGGGTCGAGCGACGGATTTCCGGTCTGGTAGGTGTAGTCCGAGAGCTGCATCCGCTGGGGGCTGAGACTCCAGAACCGCGGACGCTCGATGGTCCGGGCGTATTGGGCGATCAGCGACCAGCCTTTCTGCTCCGAGACGCTCCAGGAGAGGCTGGCGTTGGGGAAGAGCGAAAAGTAGTCCTGCCCGACGCCTTTTCCCGTCGTGTGGGTGTACTCGCCGCGCACTCCCGCCACGAAACTCACGGCGCCGAGTTTCGCCGAGGCGATGGCGTAGGCCGCCGCGATGTTTTCTGTGTAGTTGATCGTGAAGCTCTGCCGCTCGTTGCGCAGCCATGCGTCGCCCCTGTGGTATTCGTAGAGCGCGTCGTTGCGCATGTCGTTGCGGGTGTATTTGGCGCCGGCTTTCAGCGACCAGCGGGGCGAAAAGTGCTTTTCGAGGGCCAGCGTCGCCGCGGCGATGTCGTAGAGGCTCGTGGCGTTGTCGCGGTAGACCGAGTCGAGGACGTTTCCGGGGGCCGTGATGCGGCTCTCGTTGTCGTTCCGGGTGTCGGTTTCGCGGCGCGTGTAGTCGGCCAGCAGCTTGAGCGTCGAGCCCAGCGTGTCGATCTTCCAGATGTAGTTGAACGTCGCCGAATAGTTGTCCCGGTGGTTGCGGTTGTCGAACCGGCTCTCCGTGCGGACCGTCTCGTCCGCCGTCCGGAAATCGGTGTAGGTGTCGTTGGGCTCTCCGTCGCGGTTGCGCCAGTATTCGAGCTCCGCGCCGATGCTGTGCCGCGGGGCGATCTCGACGACCGTCCCGGCGCTGGCCCCGAAGCTGCGGGTGCGGCCCTTCATTTCCGAATGGGCGCTGAGCGACTTGTCCGCCGCATTGTAGAGCGTTTGCTCGTCGGTGATCGTTCTGTCGCTCCCGAAAGATCCCCACGCCGAGGCGTAGAGGTCCGCGCGGCCCGAGTGGACGTTGATGTTGGCCGAGGGATTGTGGCGGTCGGTGATGCCCGACTGCGTCGTGTTGTACGCTACCGAGCCGTCGATGCCGTTCTCGCGGCGCTTTTTGAGCGTGATGCGGATCACGCCGCCCGCCGAGTCGGCGTCGTAGTCGGCGCCCGTCACGGGCACGACCTCGATTTTCCGAATCTCCTCGGCCCGGAGCGACCGCAGGTAGGTCAGCAGCTGTTCGGGCTCCATGCGCAGCTCCCGGTCGTTAACGTAGACTTTCGAGCCGCTTTTGCCGTTGATCGAGATCTTTTCGCCGTCGATCCAGACGCCGGGCGCCCGTTCGAGCAGTTCGATGCCGTCCTTGCCGATGGCCGCCGGGGCGTTGGCCACATCGACCACGAAGCGGTCCGCCTCGCGCCGCACCAGCTGAGCCTTCACCACCACGCTCTCGATGCCGGTGGCCGAGGCCCGCATCACGAATACGCCCAGATCGTTGTCCGCCTCCACGCGCACCGCTTTCGTCACGGGGTCGAACCCGAGGAACTGAATTTGCAGCGTGTAGTCGCCCGGTGCGGCCTTCAGTTCGAACCGTCCCCGGGCGTCGGTCGTCCGGCCCGCCACCTGCTCTGCGCCTTTCAGCAGCACGACCGTCGCATATTCGACGGCGTTGCCCTGTTCATCCACCACGCGCCCCGTCGAAGGGCAAAGACGGGCCGCGGAGAGTCGGCTTGCGACCGAAGCCAGAATGACGATGAGGAGGATTGCTCTTTTCATAATATTCTGTTTTGCATTTTATTTGTTTGCGCAAAGATATGTAATAATATTTATACTATGCAAAACATAGTACTGAAATTTTCAGAATTTTTTTCGACGCAGAGGTTCTGCCCGCGTCAGAGCCGGATTTCCGGGCTTCCGCCGTGCGGCGGGTCCGTCCCTATAAAATAGGTATAGTCGAAAATTTGTTGAAAAGCCTCCGGCGGCGGGGTAGGAATCCCGGGAAATATTTTCTAAATTTGCAGATTGAATTAATATGGCTAATTGTCCCCGGACACTATGTTGAGTGCCTTATACTACCTTTTTCTGGTGCTTTTGTGCACCTTTTTCATGATTTTGTCGGCCCTTGCGCTGGTCCTCTGCTATCCGTTCGACAAGGGCCGCCGCGTGGTGCACGAACTGTCGCGCATACTGGTGCGGATTTTTTTCTTCATTCCGCCCTTCTGGCGGCAGAAGGTCATCGGCCGGGAGCTGATCGACCGGAAGAAACGCTATGTCATCGTCATCAACCACAACACGGTGATCGACATCCCGGCGCTCTACTACATTCCGCTGAATTTCCGCTGGGTGTCGAAGCGCGAGGTCTTCAAGACGCCCTTCTTCGGGCAGTACCTCGTGTTGCACGGCGACATCTGCATCGACCGCGGCCGCGCCGCCGAGGCGTTGGAACAGATGGTCCGCGACGGGCGGATGTGGATTTCGCGCGGGGCTTCGGTGGCCGTCTTCCCCGAGGGCACGCGCTCGAAGAACGGCGAGATCGGACGCTTCAAGGCCGGGGCCTTCACCCTGGCCAAAGAGGCCGGCGTGGATATTCTCCCGGTGGTGATGGACGGCACCAAGACGCTGATCCGCAAGAACCTGGCTTTCAACTGGGGCAACCGGATCACGCTCCGCGTGCTGCCTCCCGTTCCGGCCTCGGAGGTCGCCGCGACGGAGACCCACGAGCTGATGCAGACGGTCCGCGAACGGATGTGCGAGGCTTTGGCCGAGATCCGAAAATAACGAATTATGGCAGATTTACTCAATACCAACGCAGACAACTACGGCGACGACGCCATCGTGACCCTCTCTCCGCGGGAGCATATCCGGCTGCGCCCGGGCATGTACGTCGGCACGGTGGGCGACGGTTCGCAGCCCGACGAGGCGCTCTACGTGCTTATCAAGGAGGTCGTTGACAACTCGATCGACGAGTTCATCATGGGCGCGGGTAAGCAGATCGACATCACGATCGCCGACAAGGTGGTCACGGTGCGCGACTACGGCCGCGGCATCCCCCTCAAATCGCTCTCGGTGGCCGTCGGGCAGATGAACACGGGCGGCAAGTACGGAAGCGACGCCTTCAAAAAGACGGTCGGCATGAACGGCGTGGGCGTCAAGGCCGTGAACATGCTTTCGAGTGAATTCACGGCCCGTTCGGTGCGCGACGGCGAAGCCCGCACGGTGACCTTCTCCAAGGGGCTGGAGGTCAGCGACAAGTGGGAGAGCGGCGTTCACGAAAAGAACGGCACGTTCATTTCGTACCGCGTCGATGAGGAGATTTTCGGCGAATACGCCTACAACCTCGAATACGTCGAGCAGAAGATCCGCAATTACAGCTACCTGAATCTGGGGCTTACGCTCAACTTCAACGGCAAGAGCTACGTGTCGAGAAACGGCCTGCTGGACCTGGTGAACGACAACCTGACCGAGGAGCCGCTCTATCCCCCGATCCACCTCACGGGCGACGACATCGAGGTGGTCATCACCCACGGCACGGGCTACGGCGAGAGCTACGACTCGTTCGTCAACGGACAGCACACCATCCACGGAGGTACGCACCAGGTGGCGCTGCGCGCGGCGGTCGCCAAGACCGTCAAGGAGTTCTACCACAAGGACTACGACCCGTCGGACATCCGTACGTCGATCATGGCGGCCATCTCGGTCAAGGTTTCCAATCCGGTGTTCGAGAACCAGCAGAAGACCAAGTTCGGATCGCGCGAGATCGAGCCGGGGGTGTCGGTCAATGCGTTCGTGGGCGACTTTCTGGCGAAGCACCTCGACGACTACCTGCACAAGCACCCCGAGACGGCGCAGATTCTCCAGAAGAAGATCGTCGAGAACGAGAAGGAGCGCAAGGCGATCTCGGGCATCCAGAAGAAGGCCCGCGAGACGGCCAAGAAAGTGAGCCTGAACAACAAGAAACTGCGCGACTGCAAGATACACCGCACGGACAAGAACGAGCTGGCCGAGCAGTCGATGATCTTCATCACGGAGGGTAACTCCGCGTCGGGTTCGATCACCAAGAGCCGCGACGTGCGCACGCAGGCGGTCTTCTCGCTGCGCGGCAAGCCGCTGAACTGCTACGGGCTTACGAAGAAGGTGGTCTACGAGAACGAGGAGTTCAACCTGTTGCAGGCGGCGCTGAACATCGAGGAGGACATGGACAATCTGCGCTACAACAAGGTCGTGATCGCCACCGATGCCGATGTCGATGGCATGCACATCCGCCTGCTGATGATGACTTTCTTCTTGCAGTTCTTCCCCGAGGTGATCCGCCAGGGGCATCTGTTCGTGCTTCAGACGCCGCTGTTCCGCGTGCGCAACAAGAAGGAGACGATCTACTGCTACTCCGAGGAGGAGCGGTTGAAGGCCGTGGGGAGATGCGGCGCCAACGCCGAGATCACGCGTTTCAAAGGTCTGGGCGAAATATCTCCCGACGAGTTCCGGGAGTTCATCGGCGAGAACATGCGTCTGGACAAGGTGCGCATCACCAAGGACGATCCGATCCACGACCTGCTGGAGTTTTACATGGGTAAGAATACGTATGAGCGTCAGGGCTTCATTATCGACAACCTGCGCATCGAGGAGGACCTTATCGAACAGGACCTTGCGATTAATTGAAAATTAAGAATTAAAAATTAAAAATTCCGATTTCATGGCGGAAGAAAACGATAAGACGGGGCGCGACGAAGCGCTCAACGAGGATGCCTCGACGCCCGAAACCGCAGTCGATGCGGCGGAAGAGACGCCTGTCGCCGAAGCTCCGGCCAAGGCGGGCAAGTTCGACCGCCTGACGCAGGAGGAGGGGGGCGTGCGCAAGCTGACGGGCATGTATAAGAACTGGTTCCTGGACTACGCTTCGTACGTGATCCTCGAACGCGCCGTGCCGCACGTCGAAGACGGTCTGAAACCCGTACAGCGGCGTATCCTCCACGCGATGAAGGTCGTGGACGATGGCCGTTACAACAAGGTCGCCAACCTCGTGGGGCAGACCATGCAGTATCACCCGCACGGCGATGCGTCGATCAAGGACGCGTTGGTGCAGCTGGGGCAGAAAGACCTGCTGATCGACTGTCAGGGCAACTGGGGCAATATCCTCACGGGCGACGAGGCCGCCGCGGGCCGATATATCGAGGCGCGGCTGTCGAAATTCGCCCTCGACGTGGTTTTCAACAAGAAGACGACGGAGTGGATGCTCTCGTACGACGGCCGCAAGGAGGAGCCCGTGACGCTGCCGATCAAATTCCCGCTGCTGCTGGCACAGGGTTCGGACGGCATCGCCGTGGGTCTGGCGTCGAAAATCCTGCCCCACAACTTCGTGGAGCTGATCAACGCCTGCATCGCCCACCTCGAAGGGCGCGAGTTCCAGCTCTATCCCGACTTCCCGACGGGCGGCATGGCCGACGTGAGCCGTTACAACGACGGACTGCGGGGCGGCGCCGTGAAGGTCCGGGCGAAGATCTCGAAGATCGACAAACGCACGCTGGCCATCACCGAGATTCCCTATACCACGACCACCGAGTCGATCAAGGATTCGATCATCAAGGCCAACGACAAGGGCAAGATCAAGATCCGCAAGGTCGATGACAATACGGCCGACAAGGTCGAGATCGTCATTCAGGTCGCCCCCGACGAATCGTCGGACAAGACCATCGACGCCCTGTATGCTTTCACCGACTGCGAGGTGTCGATCTCCCCGAACTCGTGCGTGATCTGGGACGAGAAGCCGCATTTCCTGGGCGTTTCGGAGATTCTGCGCCGTTCGGCCGAGCACACCAAGTCGCTGTTGGGGCTCGAATTGAAGATCAAGCTCGGGGAGTTGAACGAGGCGTGGCATGCCGCGTCGCTGGAACGCATCTTCATCGAGAACAAGCTCTACCAGCTGATCGAAGGCTGCAAAAGCCGCGAGGAGGCATATGCTGCTGTCGATAAAGGCTTGGAACCCTTTAAGAAACGGTTGCGACGTGAAGTGACGCTTGAAGACGTGCAGCGCCTTACGGAGTTGAAGTTTATCCGCATTTCGCGTTACGATTCGGACAAGGCCGACAACGAGATCAAACAGATCGAGGAGGACATCAAGGCCACGCAGTACGATCTGGACCACCTGACCGAATACGCCGTCGCCTACTACGAGCGCATCCGCGACAAGTACGGCAAGGGCCGGGAGCGCCGCACGGAGCTGCGCGAGTTCGATTCGATCGAGGCCACGAAGGTTGCCGTGACCAACGCCAAACTCTACGTCGATCGCGCCGAGGGTTTCTTCGGCATCGGCAAGTCGATGAAGGACGCCGAGCTGGTCTGCGACTGCTCGGACATCGACGACGTGATCGTCTTCACCAAGGACGGCCGTTACGTCATTACCAAGGTCAGCGACAAGGCCTTCTTCGAGAAGGGCATCTATTATATCGGCGTCTTCAAGCGCAACGACGAGCGCACGATCTACAACGTGCTGTACCGCGACGGCAAGAACGGCCCGATCATGATGAAGCGCTGCGCCATCAAGGCCATCACGCGCGACAAGGAGTACGACATCACCAAGGGCACGCCCAAGAGCGAGATACTCTATATGTCTGTCAATCCGAACGGTGAGGCCGAGGTGCTCAAGATTTACTTCAAGCCCCGTCCGCGTCTCAAGAAGGTGATCGTAGACCTCGACTTCTCGACCCTCGCCATCAAGGGCCGCCAGAGTCAGGGCAATCTCTTCTCGCGCTACGGCATCCACAAGATCGTCCTCAAGGAGCGCGGTACTTCGACGCTCGGCGGCCAGAACGTCTGGTTCGACGAGGATGTCCGCCGCCTGAACGCCGACGGCCGCGGCACGCTGCTGGGCGAGTTCAAGGGCGACGACAAGATCATCGTCTGGACCTCCAAGAACCAGTACTACATCACGGGTTACGATCTCGGCCAGCACTTTCCCGACGAGACCGTGCGCGTGAGCCGTTACGAAGCCGACCGCATCTACAGCGTCTGCTATTACGACCGCTCGCAGCAGTACTACTATATGAAGCGTTTCACGGCCGAGATGAGCGACAAGATGCAGTTCTTCCTCGACGAGGAGGGACAGGCCGATCTGGTCGCCGTGACGGAACGCACGGGCGCCAAGCTCGAAATCACCTACAAGGGCGCGCATGCGTCGCGCCCTGCGGACGAGATCGACGTGGACGAATTCGTGGGCGTCAAGAGCCACCGCGCCAAGGGCAAGCGCCTGACGACCTACGACGTCGCCGCGCTGCGCTTCATCGAACCCGAACTGCCGCCCGAACCCGAACCTTCGGACGACGACGGCGACGACGCTCCCGACGATACGCCCTCCGGCGGCGGTGCTTCCGGCGGAGCGCAAGGCGGTTCCGGCAACGGTGCGGCCGACGGTGCGGACAACCGTGCGGTGGGCGGTTCGAACGGTGATGCGGCTGATCGCGGCGCGATCGACGCCGCAGCCCTTTCCGGTGGAGTTGGTTCTGCCGTCTCTTCCGGTGCGAATTCCGCCACGGCCGGCCCGGCCTTTGCGCCGGCCTCTTCCGCTGCGGAAACTCCTTCCGCGCCGGGCGTTCCGGGCGGATCCGCCCCTGCTCGGAACAAGTCTGCGGCGGACGGCGTTCCTGCCGCAAAGGATAATCCTGCCGCGAAAGACGACTCGGCCGTGAAAGACAACCCCGCCGCGAAGGCTTCCGCTCCGAAGAAAACGCCCGCGTCGCCCGCCGGCCTGCCCCGTACGGGCACGATTTCGGGCGGCGTGGAGTTCGAAATCGAACGCGCCAAAGGCGATGCCGACGAGGTGATCGACCCCGAGCAACTGAATCTTTTCTAAACGCATGGCGACGATGAAACCCC
>ENA-UEPH01003277-UEPH01003277.1-human-gut-metagenome-genome-assembly--contig:-NODE-3277-length-9970-cov-3.421207_pt1 | contig 9970 bp, 8 predicted proteins | sample MGYA00242891_ERZ507898 | MGnify/ENA primary metagenome ERZ507898 (study PRJEB26167, sample SAMN06115411) | human gut metagenome | host: Homo sapiens | place: China:Guizhou | collected 2014-10-15 | study... | reverse complement strand
CTATTGATGACGTAGATGTTACAAGAATGTCTGAGCACAGACGTGCCAGTTTCTTAGGCCGCGTATTCCAGGATCCTATGATGGGAACCGCTGCTACCATGGGAATCGATGAGAATCTTGCCCTCGCTGCCCGTCGTGGCAAAAGCAGAGGTCTTGGAAGCGGTATTACCAAGGCAGAAAGAGCACATTATAAAGAATTGTTAAAAGAGCTGGATTTAGGACTTGAGAACCGTCTTACCTCTAAAGTCGGACTGCTTTCCGGTGGTCAGCGTCAGGCACTGACTCTTCTTATGGCTACTTTAAACCGTCCAAAGCTGCTTCTCTTAGATGAGCACACCGCTGCTCTGGATCCAAAGACTGCTGCAAAGGTTCTTACTCTTTCGGATAAAATAGTTGCAGAGCAGAACCTTACCACTCTGATGGTAACACACAACATGCGTGATGCAATTGTTCATGGTAACCGTCTGATTATGATGAATGAAGGTCAGGTTATCTTAGATATTTCCGGAGAAGAGAAAAAGAATCTTACCGTAGAAGATTTATTAGAGAAATTTGAAGAAATCAGCGGCGAAGAATTTGCCAATGACAAAGCTTTATTATCCAAGTAATTGGTATCCGCCGGTTTTTAAACGAAAATTGACAAATGACTTGCTTTGCAAGTTGTCAGACACGCAAAAACCAGCCGGAATTCTGCAAAATACAGAATTTCGGCTGGTTTTTCTTTCTTTCCAGACACCCGTAAGAAGCGGTCGGTGGAAGGTTCTGCATGTCTGTACAGCCAACCACCTCTACACATTTTCTTCCAGTCTTGCCCGTAGACCGCTGTATCTGGTCTGCTCTGTAATATTCTGTTCCATCTCATAGAAGCACATTTCATTTCCCACAAGAGTTACACACTTTCTTGCACGGGTTACCGCTGTATACAAAAGGTTCCTGTTCATCAGCATTCTCGGGCCCCCAAGAAGCGGAATTACAACTGCCGGATATTCACTACCCTGGGATTTATGTATTGTAATGGCATATGCCAGTTCCAGTTCCTCTAATATTTTAAAGGAATACTCCACCACCTTGTCTTCATCATAGACCACGGTCATTGTCTCTTTATAATCATTGATTTCACGGATAATTCCCGTATCCCCATTAAACACACCGGTTCCACGGTCAATGGAAAATCCATATTTACTCAAAACCTCCCACTCCAGCTGATAATTATTTTTTATCTGCATGACCTTGTCCCCTTCGCGGAACACTTTATCGCCATACTCTTTTTCTTTCTTATCCGGAGCAGGAGGATTTAAATATTGCTGCAAGATGCTGTTCAGTCGTTCTACGCCCAGATTTCCTTTTTTCATCGGAGTCAGCACCTGTATATCATAAGGCTGTGCATTTACAAATTTAGGCAGTTTCTGCATAATCAGCTGCAGTACTACATTGATAATCACATCTGCATCATATCGTTTCAAAAAAAAGAAATCCATGCTCTTGTTATCTAACACTACTTCTTCTCCACGATTGATTTTATGGGCATTGACAATGATATCACTCTGGGATGCCTGTCGGAAAATCTTGGTAAGCTGTACCACATGGAACTGTCCGCTGTCGATAATATCCTTTAATACGCTTCCCGGTCCTACGCTTGGAAGCTGGTTTACGTCTCCTACCAGAATCAGTCTTGTTCCGGCTACCATTGCCTTCAACAAGGACTGCATCAGGCTGATGTCCACCATGGACATCTCATCGATAATTACAACATCCGTTTCCAGCGGATTACTTTCATTTCGTTCGAATCCTACCGCTCCTTCCATTCCACCGTTTAATTCCAGCATCCGGTGTATGGTTTTAGCTTCATATCCGGTCATTTCGCTCATTCGCTTTGCAGCTCTTCCGGTAGGTGCTGCCAGGAAAATGTCCAGACCTTCCAGTTCAAAATATTTGATAATACTGTTAATTGTCGTCGTCTTACCAGTTCCGGGTCCACCGGTGATTACCAAAAGTCCGTTTCTTACTGCCTCCGAAACAGCCTCTTTCTGGTGTTCATCCAGTTCCATGCCGGTCTGCTTCTCAATCTTATGGATTCGCTGGGCAATCTCTGCATCTGACACATCATAGGCAATATCCAGATTCTTAAGCATCATGGCTGTATTTACTTCCGTATAATAGAGTGGTGCACCATAAATCTGAACCTGTTCGCCCTCCTGTTTCATAATGATTTTCCGCTCTATCGACAAATCCATATACTGCTTTTCGATTGCTTCTTCTGTTACACCAAGAAGTTCTCCTGCCCGCTTTGTCAGTTCTTCCTCCGGCAGAAAGGTATGTCCCTCCCCGGATGCCTGTAAAAGTGTATACAATATACCGCTTCGGATTCGAAAATCAGAATCTGTATGAATACCGACTTTCTTAGCAATTTCATCTGCAATCCGGAATCCCACACCACTGATATCATCCGCCAGACGATATGGATTCTCCTGAATGATGCCGTATACTTCCTGTCCGTATTCTTTATAGATTTTCACCGCAAGATTCAGTGTAATGCCATACTGCTGCAAAAATATCATTGCCTGACGCAGATCTCGTTTTTCAGAGACCTGGTCTGATATTTCCATTGCTTTCCGTTCACTGATTCCTTTTACTTCCGCTAACCGCTCCGGTTCTTCTTCGATAATCCGGAAGGTATCGCCTTTAAATCTTCTTACAATTCTTGCTGCAAGTGCCGCACCAATCCCTTTAATTGCTCCAGAGCCAAGATAACGCTCAATGGACAGTTCATCGGTTGGTTCTTTCTCCACATAACTTTCAGCTTTAAACTGCTTTCCATAGGTCGGATGTGCCGTATATTCACCGGTCACTTCGATATTCTCTCCCTCACTGATTCCCGAAAAGATTCCCACGCAGGTAATCTCTTCTTCTTTGCAAACCAGCACCAGTACCGTATAGCCATTGTCAGCATTTCGATATATGATATGATCTACATAACCGGTTATCGTCTCCATCGTCTTTCCTTTCCAACAGAATAAAGAATGTGCCTTGGCACAGTCTTGCGCCTGCGGCGGTCGCTTGCGACATCTGCCTTATACGCCGCAGTGTGCATCCTTGCGGAGCGTTTTTTACTTTACGGGGAAACAATTTCCTGTAAAGTAAAAAAGACGCCGTCCTGTAATAAGGACGCGCGCCTGCCGTTTCTAACCACCTTGTTACAACATACTTGAAGCTTACTGCTTCGCATATACGTTCCCGTAACGGGGGAAATCCGTCAGTTTCTACTAACGCAGCTTTGCCTGTTCGAACTGCAACTTGGAAGTGATTTTCATTTTCCATTTACTCATGCCGGTTTCCACCTGCCCCGGCTCTCTTTGACTTTCCATGGAAAACTACTCTCTTCGTCATCGTCTTTTTATATTCTTAATAAGTATAGAACCTGTATTTTTAAATGTCAATTCCTATTTTCAAATTTTCTATATCTAAAGATGCTACTACCGAGAGCTTCTTACAGATTTCTGGCAGCTTCTTACAAATACTGAACAACACAAAACGAGGCGGCATCCTTCCGGATACCGCCTCTCGTTTATGTAGGAAACCCGCAATGAGTGTTTCTTATATTTCATTTACAATATGTCTCTTACAGGATTCTCTTAATCCATCCTTCCGGAGCTTCAATACGTCCCATCTGGATTCCGGTCAGAGTATCATAAAGTTTCTTTGTTACAGGTCCCATTTCTTCCATTCCACTTGGAATTAAGATTTCTTTGCCGTGGTCAACAATCTTTCCGATTGGAGAAATAACTGCTGCTGTTCCGCAAAGTCCTGCCTCTGCGAAGTCTTTTACTTCATCGAAGTATACTTCTCTGTGTTCTACTTTCATTCCAAGATAATGTTCTGCAACATATACCAGTGAACGACGTGTAATGGATGGCAGAATAGAATCTGACTTCGGTGTAACAAGTTTATTATCCTTGGTAACGAAGATGAAGTTTGCTCCACCTGTCTCTTCTACCTTGGTTCTTGTCTTAGGGTCTAAGTACATATTCTCATCAAATCCGTCTGCATGTGCAGTTACGATTGCATGAAGACTCATTGCGTAATTCAGACCAGCTTTGATATTACCGGTTCCGCAAGGTGCTGCACGGTCATAGTCACTGACACGGATGGTAATTGGCTTTGCGCCACCCTTGAAATATGGTCCTACCGGTGTACAGAACATACGGAACTGATATTCATCCGCTGGTTTTACACCGATTACAGGATTTGTTCCCATCATGTATGGTCTGATGTAAAGTGTTGCACCGGAGCCATATGGTGGAACGTATGCAGCATTTGCTTCTACTACCTTCTGTACTGCATCTACAAAACGCTCTTCCGGGAATACAGGCATTTCCAGTCTGCGTGCTGAATCTGCAAGACGGCTTGCATTTAAGTCAGGTCGGAAAGTAACGATATGTCCATCCTCTGTTGTATATGCTTTCAATCCTTCAAATACGGTCTGTGCATACTGGAATACACCCGCGCATTCATTCAATACAAGATCTGCATCATCGGTTAAAACTCCCTCATCCCATGCTCCGTTTTTGAAATTTGATACATATCTCTTATCGGTCTTTACATAACCGAATCCAAGATTAGACCAGTCTAAGTCCTTCTTTTCCATAATAACATCCTCCATTCATTTGTCGCAAATAGATGTTATAACCTGGTGTTATAGCTTTCTATTGTTCTATGTTTTTTCATTATTTTAGTCCTATAAAAGCTATTTGTCTAGTATTTTTTTCTAGGAATACATAATTTTCTCACTGCCAAACATTTTCGCCAGTACCGTTGATAAAATACCGGTATAAATAAGGTTGCTGACAAGACATGCCACAATATTGATTCCGCTGTAGGAGAAATCAAAAATTCCGGTCATGCCCTGCACACTGTTATAGAAAGGAATCAGATACCAGTAAAATTCCTTCGGTGCCCCGCTTCCAAGCATGGATGTAATGGAAATTACCATTACCACAACCATCAGCGGCATAATCATAGAACCGGCTTCCTTTACTGTCTTTGCAAATGCTGAAATTACAGCTAATGCTCCAACCAGTACCAATACTGTGGTAAGAATCACCAGCAATAAAAGGATATAATCGGTGACGCTGTATACGCTGGCATCCATTGCATTGGATTCTGTTCCCATTAATTTTGGAAGGGATAACATGGTACCCACAAAACTGGAAATTCCACTTAAAAGTCCGATAATACCAAGGCTGATGATTTTACCCATGGCAAGCTGTCCACGTTTCATCGGTGTTACCAATAAGGTAGCAATAGTTCCTCTCTCCTTTTCCCCTGCTATGGATTCCGGGGCAATTGCCATACATCCTGAGAAAAGGAATATCATAAGCAGCATTGGAAGCATCATGGAGAAAATCTGTCCGGTGCTGTCTTCCTTGCTGGCAAGGTCATATTCTTCGTCACCGCTGTTGACATCGAACTTATTTGCCATAGAAGCTTCATATCCATCTAATACAGAAGCCATAATCTGATAACATGCCGTGGATTCGGTATCTGCGGAATTATAATATAAGGCTACCTGCGGAGCCGGTGTGGTAGCAGTCATGCTGTCATATGCCAGTACATCTGCTTCAAAATTTTCCGGAAATACCATCAGCATTTCCGCATCTTTATCGGTTACCGCCTGCTTCATATCCTCTTCGCTGACACCATCCCGGTCTAAATATTTCACATTGATATCACTGCCTTTTATCATGGCTGAAACCGTGGATGGCATATTTTCTGCATAAATACGATAGGTATAATCCTCATCTGCTTCAAATCTGGAGGTCAGTCCGCTGCCCATGAAGCTGTACATGATATAAATCAGTAAGCCTGGCATTAAAATAGTCGTAAATACCATTCTCTTATCCCCGAAGAAGCGGGCAAGTTCTTTCTTTATAATTGTCATAAGATTGTTTCTCATTCTGCTTCACCTACCGTTTCTTCATAGATTTCAAAGAATCTGTCTTCTAATGATTTGCCATTTTTCACTGCCTCTAATGTATCGCAGATAATCATTTCTCCCTTGATGATAATTCCGACTCTGTCACAGATTTTCTCAATCAGGCTGAAAATGTGGGTAGAAACGATGATGCTCTTTCCTTCTTTCTTAAGTTCTAACAGGAAATCCGTTACTACTTTGGCTGTCAGAACATCAAGGCCGTTGGTCGGTTCATCAAAGATAATGATTTCCGGGTCATGGACTAAGGAAATAACCAAAGAAACCTTCTGTTTCATACCGGTAGACATATCCTTTACTTTCACTTCTGCAAACTGTGTGATTCCGAAGCGGTCAAAAAGTCTCTTCTTTCTTTCATCCCGGACAGCCGGCTCTACTCCGTATAAATCCGAAAAGAAATTATATAAATAATTTGGTGTAAAAAAGCCCTCTAATTTCAGTTCACTGGTCAGAAAGCCGATCTTGCCACGTACTTCTTCCGGTGCATTAACAATACTGCTGCCATCTAAAACAGCATCTCCGGAATCCGGTTTAATCAGTGTTGCCAGCATACGAAGTGTGGTTGTCTTTCCGGCTCCGTTTGGTCCAAGCAGTCCAAACACCTCTCCCCGATAAGAAGTAAATGATAAATCATGCACTGCAATTCGCTTCTTCTCATTGGTTTTCTCAATCTTTTGTTGTTTCTGGGATAATGTAAAGGTCTTATTGAGACCCTTTACCTTCATAATCTCCTCCATAACTTCTCCTTTCAGTTATCGTCTTGATTGTACTATTGTATTATTACACTTGTGTATCTGTGCGTCAAGCACTATTTTTTTCAACGGTTAGTGCTTTCCTTTTACTTTCCGGTATTGCCAGGTAAATGAAGTAAATAGCACTGAACAGATTTGATTCTTTATTCAATTCTTCTTATGTTCTTCTTAAAAATTCTCAAAATTATGCTGCAGATAATCCTCTAAATCCTGATAGTCATCCGGTGCTTTCATTTCACCATCAAACTGATATTCATAACGTCTTAGGAATTCATCCGGTCCACTGGTTCTGCCTGCTGCATGAATAATCAAAAGCCAGTACGTTACAAATGCAAGTATACCAACTACAGCTGTTACAATACCTGCAACTGCCATTCCATGGTTCTGTTTTTGTTTCACCAGATGTATAATTCCAAAAACAATTGCCAGAATTGCAGTTATAATATTGATTCCGGTGCAAAATAATACCAGTGAAATCAGCCCCAACACCATGGATGCAACTGCGAAACCTTTTCCCGGCTCCTCTTTCCGGTTATCTGCCGGACGCTGATTGTAATTCGGCGGGTACGGATTCCCATACTGCGGATTCTGGTTCTGATTCGGCGGGTATGGATTCCCATACTGCGGATTCTGGTTCTGATTCGGCGGGTATGGATTCCCATACTGCGGATTCTGATTTTGATTCAACGGATATGGATTCCTGTTATCTGGATACATTCTGCTTCACCAATTCCTTTTTAATAATAGTAGCTATATCCCAAAGAACTTAATGATACTGCACCAACAATGTACAGGATAAGTACCAGCACCAGAAGTGCAATGGTAATAATACTGCAGACAATACCTGCTGTTGCCATTGGGGAATGCTCATTTTTCTTATTATAAAGAATACCAAGGATTAATCCTACAATTGCACAAGGAAGTCCTACAATCCAGAAACAGATTCCCGGGATGGATACAATTCCCAGTACCATGGATGCAATTGCCATTCCTTTTCCGGATGAAGCCGGCTGATTGTAACCATACTGCGTCTGGTCGAAGCTTCCATATGCCTGCTGCTGTGGCTGCTGATAAGTTCCATATCCCTGCTGGGACTGGTCATAACCATAGTTCTGCTGTGCATACTGCTGATTCTGGTTATAAGCCTGCTGGTCATAATTCTGCTGTGGCTGTTCATATGCCTGCTGTGGCTGGCTATATGTCTGCTGTGGCTGACTATATGTCTGCTGTGGCTGACTATATGTCTGCTGTGGCTGGCTATATGTCTGCTCATTCGTTCCATTTCCAGTGTTGAAATTTTCTTCACTCATTATAATACATCCTCCATTAGTATAAAATATTTTCTCCCATTTATTGTAGCAAATGCCTACCTCCATTACAAGAAAAATAAGTGAAATCATAAAATTTTTATAAACTTTTTCTCATATATTTTATCATAAACTTTGCAAATCCGAAAAAAAATGGTTATAATGAAGCATATTTATACTCATTACTTGCTTTTTTGTAAGTAAAAGTCTATAATTCATCTGACAAGACACCTGTGTTTACAGATGTAAGAGAAAGGAATATCACATATGAGTACATTAAATTTGACATTGTTGACTGATCTGTATGAGATGACAATGATGCAGGGATACTTTAAAACCGGCAACCGTGATGTGGCTGTTTTTGACGCTTTTTACCGCAACAATCCATGTGATGGCGGTTATGCAGTCTGTGCGGGACTAGACCAGATGATTGACTATATCAAAAATCTTCATTTTGACGAAGAGGATATTTCCTATTTACGAAGTTTATCCATCTTTGATGAAGACTTTTTAACTTATTTAAGTAACTTTAAATTCTCCGGTGATATCTATGCGATTCCGGAAGGAACTCTGATTTTCCCAAGAGAGCCTCTTGTAAAAGTAGTTGCTCCGATTATGGAAGCCCAGTTAATCGAAACTGCAATCTTAAATATCATCAACCACCAGAGCCTGATTGCCACCAAGGCTGCCCGCGTATGCTACGCTGCCCAGGGCGATGGCGTCATGGAATTTGGTTTAAGACGCGCCCAGGGTCCTGATTCCGGAACCTACGGTGCCAGAGCTGCTGTTATCGGCGGCTGTAAAGGTACTTCCAACGTCCTTGCCGGTCAGATGTTTGACGTCCCGGTACTTGGAACCCACGCCCATAGCTGGATTATGAGTTTCCCTGATGAATATACCGCCTTCAAGAAATATGCAGAGCTTTATCCATCTGCCTGCATCCTTCTTGTCGATACCTATGATACTTTAAAATCCGGTATGCCAAATGCCATCAAGGTATTTAAAGAAATGAGAGAGGCCGGCATTCCGCTTACCTACTACGGAATCCGTATGGACAGTGGCGACCTTGCTTATCTTTCCAAGAAAGTCCGCAAAATGTTAGATGATGCCGGATTCCCGGACGCAGTTATCTCCGCTTCCAATGATCTGGATGAGTATCTGATTGAAAGCTTAAAGATTCAGGGGGCTACCATTACTTCCTGGGGTGTTGGAACCAACTTAATTACTTCCAAAGACAATCCTGCTTTCGGCGGTGTATACAAGCTGGCTGCTATCCAGAATGAAGCCGGTGAATTCATTCCAAAGATTAAGCTTTCCGAAAATGTGGAAAAAGTTACAAATCCTGGCAATAAAACTGTTTATCGTATTTATGATAAAGAAACCGGTAAGATTAAGGCTGACCTTATCTGTCTGGTGGGTGAAGTCTTTGATGAATCCAAGGACATGAAGCTCTTTGACCCGAACGCCCCATGGAAGAAAACAACTCTTCCTGGTGGAAGCTATACGCTGCGTGAACTTCTTGTTCCGGTTTTCCAGAAGGGCGAATGTGTTTACGAATCTCCAAGTGTTATGGATATTCAGCGTTACTGCACCAGAGAAAAAGATACCATCTGGGATGAGACAAAACGTTTCGTAAATCCACAGGAAATCTACGTTGATTTATCCGACAAATTATATGAAATGAAAACTGCTCTCTTAAATAAAGAGCATATGTAACTACAAGAAACACTCTTTGCGAGCATGCAATTTTTCTCGTTACTCGCGTAAAAAAGAAACCGCCTTTACCGTTTTTTCCGGCATAAGGTGGTTTCTTTATATAAGCAATAATGCCCTCTGTTGTTTTTCTTTTCTACAAACCTACGCTCGTTTATTCACATTTTTTCTTTCAGCTTAGTTAAATCCGACAATCTTCTGGGTCAGCT
>ENA-UEPH01003268-UEPH01003268.1-human-gut-metagenome-genome-assembly--contig:-NODE-3268-length-9992-cov-3.293696_pt1 | contig 9992 bp, 8 predicted proteins | sample MGYA00242891_ERZ507898 | MGnify/ENA primary metagenome ERZ507898 (study PRJEB26167, sample SAMN06115411) | human gut metagenome | host: Homo sapiens | place: China:Guizhou | collected 2014-10-15 | study... | reverse complement strand
GGAAATATGAATAAAGCCCGTTCTGATGCCTATGCGGACCAAATCAAAGCGGGGCTCAGCTGGGTGGAGGTCAGACGGAACAGCGATCCGTTCGGGCCTGAGTTTAAGGTGTCTACTGTCAGCCGGAATGAAGTGTTCTGGGACTGGCTCAGCCGGGAGGCTGATTTAAGTGACTGCCGCTGGCTGATGCGCCGCCGCTGGATGGATACCGATGAGGCAAAAGCCACATTTCCGGGAATGGCTCAGGTTATCGATTATGCCATTGATGACTGGCGTGGTTTTGTCGATACCACGGTTACTGAAGGCCAGCCCAGTCCGTTGATGAGTGCATGGGAAGAGTATCAGTCATGGGAGCGACAGCAGAACGAATGGCTTCAGCGTGAACGCCGTCGTGTGCTGCTTCAGGTGGTTTATTACCGTACATTCGAGCGTCTTCCGGTGATTGAACTCAGTAATGGACGGGTGGTGGCCTTTGATAAAAATAATCTGATGCATGCGGTGGCTGTGGCATCCGGGCGGGTGCAGGTGAGAGTCGGGCGGGTAAGTCGTATTCGTGAAGCCTGGTTTGTGGGACCGCACTTTATTGTGGATCGCCCCTGCAGTGCGCCGCAGGGGATGTTCCCGCTGGTTCCCTTCTGGGGATACCGGAAGGATAAAACCGGGGAGCCTTACGGGCTGATTTCCCGGGCCATTCCGGCACAGGATGAGGTGAATTTTCGTCGTATAAAACTGACGTGGTTGCTTCAGGCCAAACGCGTGATTATGGACGAGGATGCCACCCAGTTGTCAGACAACGAGCTGATGGAGCAGATCGAGCGTCCGGATGGCATTATTAAACTGAATCCGGCCCGAAAAAATCAGAAAAGCGTTGCTGATGTTTTCCGGGTTGAACAGGATTTTCAGGTTGCCAGCCAGCAGTTTCAGGTCATGCAGGAGTCGGAAAAACTTATCCAGGACACGATGGGGGTTTATTCCGCATTTCTCGGGCAGGATTCAAATGCATCGTCCGGTGTGGCGATCAGCAACCTGGTGGAGCAGGGAGCCACAACCCTTGCCGAAATCAACGATAACTACCAGTTTGCCTGCCAGCAGGTGGGAAGGCTGTTGCTCGCTTATCTTCTTGATGACCTGAAAAAGCGGCGCAATCATGCGGTGGTGATTAATCGCGATGATCGTCAGCGTCGCCAGACCATTGTCCTCAATGCTGAAGGTGATAATGGTGAACTGACCAATGATATTTCAAGGTTAAATACACATATTGCGCTGGCTCCTGTTCAGCAGACACCGGCGTTTAAGGCACAGCTTGCACAGAGAATGTCAGAGGTTATTCAGGGGCTGCCGCCTCAGGTGCAGGCTGTTGTGCTCGATCTGTGGGTTAATCTTCTGGATGTGCCGCAGAAACAGGAATTTGTCGAACGTATTCGTGCGGCGCTGGGGACGCCAAAATCACCGGATGAGATGACTCCGGAAGAGCAGGAAGCGGCAGCACAACAGCAGGCGCTGGAGCAACAGCAGGCAGAACTTCAGATGCGCGAAATGACAGGCCGGGTGGCTAAACTGGAAGCAGAAGCTGCCAGGGCACGCGCGGCTGCGCAACGGGATAATGCTGGCGCACAACGGGATGTCGCCGCGGCACAGGGACAGCGTTATGTGGATGCGCTTAACCAGGCACATACGGCAGAAATCATTACCGGCATACAGAATATGGAACAGGAGCAGGAAGTTCTTCAGCAACAGATGCTGCATACACTACAACAGCGGATGCATGAAATGCCGCTCTGAAAATCCTGAACTTAACGGAACCCCGTCATCGTACGGGGTTTTTTGTTTCCGGAGATAAGCGTTCCGGGAGCGGTGCGCTTATTCGCGGGGGCAGCGATAAGCCTTATTTACTCAACCATTCGGATCTGTCCGATAAACAGACCATGCGGAGTTATTTATGGATTTTGAATTTACGGGTGAAGAAACCCCGGAACAACTGGAAAAAATGCTGGAAGGGCTTGGGGATGTGGATATTGACGGTCACGAACAGGACGGCGTGACAGAGGCCGCCACAGAAAATCATGCGGATGAGGCAGCACAGACACAGACGGGCGATAACACTGCGGCACCGACGCCGGATGCCAGTGCTGAGCAGACGCAGGACGTGAAGGAGCCGGAGGCGAAGGGTGTGCTCACCCGCGATGGTAAACACGTCATTCCCTATGAAGTCCTTGAGGCTGAACGTTCCGGTAAGCAGCGGGCCGAACAGGAAGCCGCACTTCTTCGGGGACAGATAGCCGAAGAAAAACGCCTGGTTGAACTGCTGACGTCTCAGATCCACCAGGCCGGTATGAAACCCGCACCGTTACCGGAAAACGAAAAAATCTCTGATGAGAAGATTGCCCGTATCAGGGATATGTATCCGGAAATTGGTGACGCGGTGGCTTCGCTCATCCGTAAAAATAACTATCTCCAGTCCCGTGTTCAGCAATCAGCACAGCAGGCAGAAGGTCATGGTGGTGAGGATTTATCACCGGTTCTTGATGCGATGAATGCCGTGCCGGTGCTGAAAACGTGGCAGAACTCCGATCCGGATCGCTTCTCGGTTGCCGTATCCATCGACGGGAAGCTCCAGAATGACCCCGCATGGAAAGACAAACCGCTCACTGAACGTTTCGCCGAAGTGGCCCGCCGTACGCAGCTCGCTTTTGGTGAAGCCAGTGAGCCGCCTTCTGATGACAAGGCAGATAACACGGATATCCGGAAAACGGCGGAAGAAAAAGTGAAAGCCGCTGAACGGGAGATGGCAGTGCCTGCTTCCCCGTCAGAGCTTGGCAACACGGCTTCCGTCGGAACCGGTGATAATTTTGAACGGTTACTTGGTGCTTCCCATACCGAAATTGAAGCCGCCATGCGAGGCATGACGGACGCTGAAATTGACGCGATTCTGGAAAAACTCGGGTAACCACTGAAGGAGTACTGACGTAATGACCACAGTAACAACAGCCCAGGCGAATAAGCTGTATCAGGTGGCGCTTTTCACGGCTGCCAACCGCAACCGCTCAATGGTGAATATACTCACTGAACAGCAGGATGCACCAAAAGCAGTTTCGCCTGACAAGAAAAGCACGAAGCAGACCAGTGCCGGTGCACCGGTTGTGCGAATCACGGACCTCAACAAACAGGCCGGTGATGAAGTGACGTTCAGCATCATGCACAAACTCTCTAAACGTCCGACGATGGGGGATGAGCGCGTTGAAGGCCGTGGTGAAGACCTCAGCCATGCTGATTTTTCCCTGAAAATTAATCAGGGCCGTCACCTGGTGGATGCGGGCGGACGTATGAGCCAGCAGCGTACGAAGTTCAACCTGGCATCCTCTGCCAGAACGCTGCTGGGTACGTACTTTAACGACCTGCAGGACCAGTGTGCGATAGTGCATCTTGCCGGTGCCCGCGGTGATTTTGTTGCTGATGACACCATTCTGCCAACGGCAGATCACCCTGAATTCAAAAAAATCATGATCAACGACGTACTGCCGCCGACGCATGATCGTCATTTTTTCGGTGGGGATGCGACGAGTTTTGAGAGTATTGACCAGTCTGACCTGTTCACTCTTGCGCTGGTCGATAATCTCTCACTGTTTATTGACGAGATGGCTCATCCGTTACAACCGGTACGCCTGTCCGGTGATGAGCTGTATGGCGAAGATCCGTATTACGTCCTCTACGTCACGCCGCGTCAGTGGAATGACTGGTACACCTCCACGTCCGGCAAGGACTGGAACCAGATGATGACGCGTGCCGTAAACCGCTCAAAAGGTTTTAACCATCCGCTGTTTAAAGGCGAATGTGCGATGTGGCGCAATATTCTGGTCCGTAAGTATGCGGGGATGCCGATCCGTTTCTATCAGGGGTCAAAGGTTATGGTGTCGAACAATGACCTTACGGCAACGATGGCAGAAAAGGCTGCTGCAACCAACATCGACCGTGCCATGCTGCTGGGGGCTCAGGCGCTGGCGAATGCGTACGGTCAGAAGGGCGGCGGTCACTTCAACATGGTTGAGAAGAAAACGGATATGGATAACCGTACTGAGATAGCAATCAGCTGGATCAACGGTCTGAAAAAAATCCGTTTCCCCGAGAAGAGCGGCAAGATGCAGGATCACGGTGTTATTGCCGTTGATACCGCAGTGAAGCTGTGATTTTTCCTTTCCCCATGCCGGGTTATCGCCCGGCTTTTTCAGGAGTCATTAATTATGGCAAAGACTATCCTTGCTCCGTCACTGAGTGAGCGGGTTTATTCAGGTACGCATGGTAATGAGTCGGTGGCAGAAGGTGTGTTTACAGTGAATGCTGCCGAACAGGAAACCGTTATTAATCTTCTCTCACTGCCGACTGGCGTTCGCATTAATGGGATCCAACTGATTTCAAAAGGTGGTCTTGGTGGTACGGCGACCGTCAGCGTTAAATCTGGCAAGCATGAGCTCATTGGTGACAGTGGTGCAGTAACTGCCAGCTTTGCTAAATATGTGCCAGTGGAGCCGTACACCACACAGAGTGATGGAGAGCTGGTTACGGTCACCATTAAGACAGCTGCTGCGACCGGTACCCTGAATGTTCTGCTGCGTTATACCGTGGTGGGATACTGATATAAACCTTCCGGCCCGCGTCATGCGGGCTTTTTTATCCGGGGAATTATATGAGCGAGAAAATTGCCGTTGTCTATATCGGCCCCAAACCCGTGAAAAAGGATACCCTTACCGGGAGTCGTACACTGTTCCCGCGTCTTGAGCCGGTGCATGTTGACAGCGCGCTTGCCTGGCAGTTGCTGGCCTTTCCGGATGTCTGGGTTCGTCATGAAGAGCTTGATGGTGTGCTCAAAAAGCAACAACAGGATGAGCAGTTGCGGCAGGCACAGCAGGCGCAGGAAAGAGAACAGGTTGCTCTTGCAGAAGCGGAGAACAGTTTTGTGGTTAGCGTTGGTGGTCAGGATGTGGATTTGAGCAAACTCACGTCCGCACGGCTGGCAACGTTGTGTGAGGCAGAAGAGCTGAATATTCACAAAGACCCGAAAGAAACGGCTGATGCATTTCGTGTCCGTGTGCGTGAGGCATTTCGCCGTCGTGTTGCGGAGACTGAACAGCATGGCGGAACTGACTGATTTTTTACCGTATGTCCGTCGCCATATCAGTGGTCCGCTGAACATTATGATGACGGATGCGTTATCCATGTCGGCAGTGGCATTCTGCCGTCAGTCCCTGTTGTGCCGCCGTGAAGCCACGCTGTCACCGTCAGCCGGAGAGGACTGTGTGCTGCCATATGACGCGGAGAATGAAGAGTGCGTACATATTATTCGTATCCTCGCTGACGGGCGTGAGCTTTTTGCCGGTCATGATGTGGAAATCCGCCCGGGGCGGGTAATGCATTTTGCCTGTTCGCCCGGAGAGGTGAGTGTGCTTTATGCCGTTGCTCCGAAAGCAGGGAGCCGTCAGGTGCAGGATGAACTGCGGGCATGGTCTGAAGAAGTGGCTGCAGGGGCGCTTGAACGGTTGTTCATGCAGACCGGGGTTTCATGGTCAGACCCGTCGCGCGCACAGTATTTCTCTGTGCTGTTTTCTGAGGGTATCCGTCGGGCATATCGCGACACACTGGCGACAAGTCCGTACTCCTCATACCGCAATCCTGTCCGCAGACAAAGGTTTTACTGATGACGACGATTACTGAAATCATCGGACGAGTGAACACGCAACTGGTTGACCCGATGATGGTGCGCTGGCCTCTGGCTGAGCTGTGTGATTATTACAATGATGCTGTGCGGGCGGTGATTCTGGCAAGGCCGGATGCAGGCGCAAGTCTGGAGACGCTGAATTGTGTTCCTGGTGCACGTCAGACTTTGCCTGATGGCGCAATACAGCTTCTTGACGTGATATGCCTCAGCGATGGCAGTGCTGTAAAACCGCAATCCCGTGAGGTGCTTGATGCACAGTATCCCGACTGGCACATGCTGAGGGGGAAACCGGAATGCTTTATCAGCAGTGATCTTGCCCCGCGCGTGTTCTGGCTGTTTCCGGCACCGGAGGAGGCTGTGAGTGTTGATGCTGTGGTCAGCCGCATTCCGGAGGCGGTGTATGTTCTGACGCAGGATGATGACACGCCTGTACCGCTGGAAGAGGCTTATGTTAACCCGCTGGTTGACTGGATGTTGTTTCGTGCATTCAGCAAGGATGCAGCCGGTGGTGCAGAGTCAGGACTGGCAGCACAACATTATCAGAGTTTTGTTGAGCAGCTCGGGATTAAACAGGGTGCAGACAGTGCATTGTCTGCCCGCAAGAAGGTGTTTAACGGAGGTGGAATGTGAGTGTTGTTGTTTCGGGGACGCTGAAATCTCCTGATGGTGAGGCGATATCAGGCGCAAATATTACCCTGACGGCGCTGACAGTTTCACCGGATGCGCTCAGCGGCACCAGTGCGTCAGCAGTGACTCGTGACGGCGGGTATTACGGAATGACGCTGGAGCCGGGGGAGTATGCGGTTTCTGTGACGGTGAAAGGGAAGACTGCTGTCTACGGACGTGTGCGTATTGAGGGGACTGAAAGTACGGTGACGCTCAATATGCTGTTACGGCGTAGTCTTGTTGAGGTGAGCATACCCGGAGAACTGCTGACAGATTTCCGGCAGATACAGAACAATGTGGCGGATGACCTTGCCACGATTCGTCGTCTGAACGAAGACACGGCGGTGAAAAATAATCAGGCTTCACAGTCGAAGGAAAGCGCTGCTGCCAGTGCGAAGACTGCATCAGAAAGCGCGAAGGCTGCGACAAGCAAAGCGACGGAGTCTGCACAAAAAGCCAGTGAGGCTGCAGAGGCGGCGACCCGGGCAGGTGAGTCTGAAAAGGCAGCGGCAGCAGACGCGAAAGAGGCCAGACAACATGCTGAAACCGCCAGAGTGGCTCAGGAGGCCGCCGGAGACGTTCTTAAACGTGCTGAGGCTGCTACGGTTAGTGCTGAAGAAGCCAGACGTATGGCTGAGAATGCACGAGGACCTAAAGGCGATACAGGGCCGAAAGGTGATGCTGGTCCTCGTGGTGAAACAGGTCCGGCGGGTCCGCGTGGGGAGAAAGGTGAGCAGGGAGAGCGCGGACCTCAGGGCATACCGGGCCAGAAAGGTGATACAGGAGAACGGGGACCTCAGGGAGTGCAGGGGCCAGCTGGCGCAACAGGGCCATCTGGCCCACGTGGTGCGACCGGGCCACAGGGAGCAATGGGGCCGCGTGGTGAAACCGGGGCCAGAGGCGAAAAAGGAGACCCGGGGGGGCCTCAGGGACCAAAGGGGGATGCTGGTCCGAGAGGTGAGCCGGGGCCGGCAGGAGCAAAGGGAGAGCGCGGTGAGACCGGACCTGCGGGGCCGAAAGGGGAACCCGGGGAACGTGGTCCGCAAGGATTACAGGGCCCCGCCGGAGAGAGAGGTGAACCGGGTCCGGCAGGTCCGAAAGGTGAACGAGGCGAAGCCGGACCTCAGGGACCTCGTGGGGAGCCAGGCCCGGCGGGCAGCGCAGCAAATGTGGCAGATGCGACGACGGCACAGAAGGGAATTGTGCAGTTAAGCAGCGCAACGGACAGTGATGATGAAACGAAGGCAGCCACACCGAAAGCTGTGAAGGCGGCAATGGATGAGGCCATGGCAGCGAAACAGAAGGCAGAAGAGGTTGCGACAACCCGCCCGTCGGGAGAAAGCATACCTGGACCGAAAGGTGACAGGGGCGAGCAAGGACCGGCAGGTCCCACAGGTCCGAAAGGTGAGCGCGGTGAACCCGGACCTCAGGGGCCTGCAGGACAGAAAGGTGAGCAGGGCCTCCGTGGGCTGCAGGGGGCGACAGGACCTGCGGGAGCAGTGGGGCCCGCAGGCCCACAGGGACCGGCTGGTGCAGCTGGTCCCAAAGGTGATGCAGGCCCGGCAGGGCCACGAGGTGAAAGGGGACCAGCGGGGGCACAGGGTGTTCCGGGGCCGGTTGGTCCGGCAGGTCCTGCGGGTAAAACGGGGCCACGAGGTTTGCAGGGAGAAACAGGAAGACAGGGCCCGACAGGTCCACAGGGACCGACAGGTGAAACCGGACCACAGGGACCACAAGGGCCAACCGGAAGGCTGGTACCCGGGGAAATTTACAGCATCGGAACATACATTATTGCCGCACTAGCCCCGTATATAACCGACATCGGCAGAACCTATCAGCCAGGAGAAACTGTATCGGGTTCACGCCTTAAGCGATGCGCCCTAATCAAAGACGAAAACGGAAACTATATGAAAGCTAACACCGATGGCATTGACGGCAACCTATCCTCAGTTCCGGGCTCATGGATGGTGTGTAATGAAATTACGTCGACAAATGACAATGAAGGCATCGGGCTGTTCCAGCGCGCATACTGACAGACAGGAGATGACATGAATGTGGAAAAAAATAAGCAATCCGCAATGGGCAGATAAAGATCACACTGCTGTGAATTGCATGGTGAAGTTTGAGCACATTGAGCAGGCGGTTCCTTTCACTGCAACAGCCAGCGATACCGAAGCATACGGGCGGGATATTTATGCCGCTTGTCTGAGAGGAGAGGCCGGTGAAATTGCAGAATATGTACAGCCATCCATCAGCCCGGAAAAAGCCAGAGAACTCAAAACCGCCGGGATCAACGCCTGGCGTAATGCGATGGAAGCGGCGAACTACACGTTTGAGCACAATGGGCGTAAATGGGACTACGGCAAACAGACACAGGCGCGTCTTGAGCCGTCAGTGGCTGCCGCGAAAGCAGGAATACTGCCGGAGGGTTTTTTCTGGACGGATGCGGAGAATAACGACGTCCCGATGAGGGCTGGGGAGCTGATGGCACTCAGTGAGGCGGCGGAGAAGGCGATGTTCACCAAAGGGATGGAAATTCATGTCAGACAGCGCACGATGAAAAAAGAGATTGAAGCGCTGGGTGATGCGGAAGCTATACTGGCGTATAAGGTAGGCATGGCTGACAGGTGAAAAAAAGAGGGGCGCTCCAGCCCCTTGCTACAAAGCTATGGCTAAATAAAGAATACTCAGGTCGAGGAAATAATCTGGCAATGATAATTAAAGGAGATGCAACGGCCTCCTTCACCCCTGTCAAAGATAAAAAACTGGGGAGTGCGTGCTCCCCGAGAGCATGATACTTGTGGTTGATAGTTATTTTTATCCGGCGACAAAGATATTGAGATGAGGGCGTGGATGCAATACAGAATTTTCGTATTGCATGGTAACTGCTGATTCCGGCAACTGAATGTTGCCCGGCATCTGTAAGTGAAAAACGGGGAGGCGACAGACCCAGAAATTATACATGAGATAGTGGTGCTTTTTTATAAGCAACAGAATGGCTGCATAAAAAGAGAGCAAATAAAACAATCATCAAATACAGAATTTTCGTAGGCTGAGGGGTTGCTGAAAATAATTTAGTGCGTCCTTCAATGGTCATCAGATTGTGCTGATGTAAACAGTTAAGCACAATTTGATTATTTGACTTTCTTCTTTTTGTGACTAACTTCACAATTAAAGATGTAACCGTATACAAATTGTTGATGAATAAAGAGACAGCATAAGTGGCAGGCCAGTCGTAATGCGGATATCCCTTCGCGGACGTGATATCACCGACGTTATAGTAAGGAAATTCCGAAAAACTTCATATTAAAATTCGGAATTTCTTCAGGAGTAAGCTCATGAGAGCGGCGAGACATCAGATTTTCTTTATATATCCGATGTTGAACTGTTTTATTTGTATACAGATAATTTTATAGGGTATACCACATGAGCAAGAAAAACTTCTCAGCGAAATCGCAGAGCTGAAAGTACCGCTGACAGAGGTGCAGGAGGATTTGAAGAAGCTGCGGGATATCCGCTACTGGGTACGGAAAGCCACCCCCGGCACAGAGGAAAGCAAAGAGCCGCCCAAGAAGCAGCCCATCAAGGAAGTCTTGCAGGATAAGGCAGACGAGAA
>ENA-UEPH01003248-UEPH01003248.1-human-gut-metagenome-genome-assembly--contig:-NODE-3248-length-10050-cov-4.892510_pt1 | contig 10050 bp, 8 predicted proteins | sample MGYA00242891_ERZ507898 | MGnify/ENA primary metagenome ERZ507898 (study PRJEB26167, sample SAMN06115411) | human gut metagenome | host: Homo sapiens | place: China:Guizhou | collected 2014-10-15... | reverse complement strand
GCCTCCGCCTCCGAAATGGTGATTAACTGCCTCGACCCGTATATGGATGTTGTCATAATCGGCGGTACTACCGTAGGAAAAAAAAAGTATTGGGAAGATGGGTTTTGCCATACTTTTGAAAGCGGTTCTTTTAGGAGTAGTGATTCTTTTGTCTGATTTGCGATTGTTCGATCACCATCTTTTTGCCTGTTGTTTACTTGATTTTCTCGTAACAACGGTGGTTTTAGTCGGCTTTCGGGTAACCCTTGTGCTGGTTTATGATTTTGTGATTTCGCTGTATGGCTCGGGGAAGACGAGAGTATTGGTGTACGGAAGCGGAGATAAGAGCGTGGCGTTAAAAAAGAGGATGTATACCAGTAAACATTATCATGTGGTGGGTTTTGTGAATCCGGATAAATATTTGAAATCATGTGTGATTTCGGAATTACCGGTTTATTATTTTGAGGGAGAGGAAGATTTTATTCATTTCGTGAAGAAATGTAACATTAATGGCTTGTTGTATCCCTCACACGAGGAGGCTCGTCAAGAGGCGGATCGATTGGTTCGTTTTTGTCAGGATGGCGGGTTGAAGAATTTGGTGTCTCCACCGATAGATGTGTTGGGAGACGGGTTGAAAAAGACAATTGTGCGTGAAATACGAGTAGAAGATTTATTGGGACGGGATGAGATCCAGATAAATACGGGAGAGATAGCCAAAAATTTTGCAGATAAAGTGGTGATGGTTACAGGGGCAGCAGGGAGTATCGGTAGTGAATTATGTCGCCAATTAGTAACTTTTGGAGTTAGTCATTTGGTCTTGTTTGATAATGCAGAAACTCCGATGCACGAACTTCGTCTTGAATTGGAAAAAAAATTCCCCGATTTGAAGTTCACGCCTTTTATCGGTGATGTTCGTCAAAAGGAACGTTTGCGAATGGCTTTCGAGAAATATCACCCGATGGTAGTATTTCATGCGGCCGCTTATAAGCATGTGCCGCTAATGGAGGAGAATCCTTGCGAGGCCGTGCGGGTAAACGTGATCGGTTCGAGATTGGTGGCAGATTTTTGCGTGGAGTACGGGGTGGAAATGATGGTGATGATTTCTACAGATAAAGCCGTAAATCCTACCAACGTGATGGGAGCCTCCAAACGCTTGGCCGAGATCTACGTGCAGAGTTTAGGGGTAGCCTTGGAAAGGAGAGAAATTGAGGGATGTACTCGCTTCGTGACTACTCGTTTCGGGAACGTGCTGGGAAGTAACGGTAGTGTGATCCCGTATTTCCGGAAACAGATTGAGCAGGGAGGTCCGGTGACAGTTACGGACCCGAGAATAACACGTTTCTTCATGACGATTCCTGAAGCTTGCCGTCTGGTGATGGATGCAGCTACAATGAGTACCGGTAATCAGATTTTTGTTTTTGACATGGGAGAACCCGTGAAAATCGTTGATCTGGCAGAAAGAATGATTCGACTGGCAGGATACGTTCCGGGTGAGGATATTAAGATTAAGTTTATCGGGTTACGTCCCGGGGAGAAATTGTATGAAGAGGTGTTGAGTAATGAAGAAAATACAATTCCGACGGGGCATTCCAAAATACGAGTGGCACGAGTGAAAGAGTATTGTCGGGACGAGATCGTGGGTGCTTATGATAAATTAGCCGAATTGGCGTTAGCGGTGAAGGTGGAGGAGACTGTACGGTTGATGAAACAGGTGGTGCCGGAGTTTAAGTCGAAGAATTCGGTGTATGAAAGGTTGGATCAAAGAGAGAGAGTCGTTATAGGAAGGCAATGAATTGTTTTGAAGTTGAATATGTCGTCAATATAAAAACTAGGGTATTATTTACATGGTGATATTATGAAAATAGGTCTTATAAAAGAAACAAAAATTCCTGAAGATAATAGAGTTGCTTTAACTCCGGATGAAATTGTTGCTTTAGTGCATGAATTTCCAGGATGTGAATTTGTAGTGCAAAAGAGTGATATTCGTGCGTTTTCTGATGAGGAGTATATGTGTCGGGGAATCGAGCTTGTTGAACGAGTAGATGATTGTGATGTACTTTTGGGAATTAAAGAAGCTGATATCGCATCGTTAATCCCCAATAAGCATTATTTCTTTTTTGGCCATATCGCAAAGATGCAACCATATAATAAACCCTTGTTAAAGAGAATGATGGAATTGGGGATCACTTTTTCTGATTACGAGTATTTGGTTGATGAAAAAGGACATCGGTTATGTGCTTTTGGTTGGTGGGCTGGTGTTGTAGGGGTGTATAATACATTACGTGCTTACGGACTTCGAAATAGAACATTTGAATTGCCTAAACCTGATAAGCGGTTCACTTTGTCCTATATGTTGGAAGAAGCGAAGAAGCCAATTTATTCTTATTTGAAGATCGTGGTTACTGGTAACGGAAGGGTTTCACATGGCGCACAACATTTTTTGGATGAGGTGGGAATAAAACGAGTTCAACCGCAAGAGTTTTTGGAAGAAGATTTTGAATATCCGGTTTATACTGTGGTAAAATTGCCTGATATCGTGTGTCACGTGGATGGTGTTTCAGTTTTTGATCGAGAAGAATTTCACACGAGTCCCAGTTTATATAAGAGCAATTTTTTCCCCTACGCTAAGGTTGCGAATGTTTTAATATCTTGCCATTATTGGGGCCCTGAAGATCCGGTTTATTTGAAAAAAGAAGATTTGCGAAATCCGGAGGTTAAGATAAAAGTTATCGGAGATGTTACTTGTGATATCATGGGGAGTGTGCAATCAACTCTTCGTGCGTCAACGCATCAGAACCCGTTTTATGATTATAATCCTTATGCGGAAAAGGAGGAAGAAGCTTTTTCGTCTGATAAAAATATCACGGTTATGGCTGTCGATACTTTACCCAACGCTTTGGCCTTGGATACGAGTGAGTATTTTGGAAAAACGCTCGTGAAGTATGTGATAGAAGATATTTTGAATGGTCGAATGGAATCCAGTGATGTAATTGAGCGGGCAACGATACTTAAAAATGGAAAGTTGACGGAACGTTTTGCTTATTTACGTGATTATGCGTGGAGTGATTAGTTACTTTTAAATGTCTGGTGATGAAACGTTTTTTTTATAAGATAAATTGTTTTCTAAAATTTCTTTTGGATACTCATCAAGAGTCCGGGAAGAGTTAAGTTTTTTTATTAAAAGATTTTATATATCTCAAAAAGAAAAAAAAGATTAGGATTGAAGAATATCGAGATTTCGAATTCGAAAAGCAAGGTCCTGAATTTCGAGAGACATTTTTAACAGCTTTGGAGCAGCATCCATGTTTGGATTTGTTGAATCCTAAAAAATACTATATATTGGCTCGTAATAAATATCTTTCTCATTTATTATTAGAAGCATGTGGTATTAGAAAAGCAGAGTTGTATTGTTATTATAATCCAGAAGGGAGAATAAAAAATGACCATATTGCTTATGATTATGATTCTGTATTAGAAATATTGAAGTTGAAAAATGTACATTCTTGTGTAATAAAAGGTACAGAAACATCTCATGGTGATGGCGTTTTAGTTGTCGATAATATTGAATACATGGAGACAGAATGTGTTTTACATCTTTTTAATGGAGAAAAATTTTACTTGAGAAATAAATTGAAAGAATATGAACCACTTATATTTGAAAGTAAAATACATCAAACCGATCAGTTTAATTCTTTTAATTCATCTTCTGTTAATACAGTTCGTTTTATGACGACACTACATCCTTTGGGAGAAGCTAAAATTATTGCAATATGGATGAAATTTGGGAAACCAGGGGTTTGTGTTGATAATGCCGGAGCTGGGGGGAATATCGATGCTGCTGTTGATATAAAAACGGGGAAAATTTATAATGTAACTCTTTTTGATGGATGGAGAAGAACACAATCAATAACTCACCATCCTAATAATAAAATTCTTTTGGAAGGAGTATTAATTGAAAATTGGGACAAAATAACGAGAGAAATTCTTCAATTTCAGAAATCAGTACCTTATTTAAAAGCTATCGGTTGGGATATTGCGATAACGCCAGAAGGTCCACTTGTAGTTGAATTTAATGATTATTGGGACAGAACAGGACAATTATTTATAAAAAAAGGTTGGAAAAAAGAGATTGAAAGTTGTTATGAAGAATGGAAGTATTTAGAGAGGGAGGGGAAAGTGTCTTATAAAATGGGAAGACTATAATTTTAATTTGTAATTAATTATCTTTAGCATGAGAAAGTCTATATTTTGTCTTGCAGGATACCTCCTTTATAAAAGAAGGGCGATGAAGTATATAAATGTTGCCGTTAAATACAATAAAATGTTTGCCTTTGATAAAGTGAAGTCAAATGAAAAGTTGAAAATTGATTATTTATGGAAAAATTTATCTGTTTCTGGTAATCACAGGCATGATTGGCATTCTTTTTATAAAGGATTTTGTGGGTATTTTGATGAAAGATTTATTCCTTCAGATATTTATAATGGTCTTGTTGAATATACTCTTAACTTGCGTAAATATTCTATTTGTTTACAACATAAAGCAATTCTTGGAAATTTTATTGAATCTAGGAATAGATGTAATACGATAATAAATGTTATAGATAACGTATGTTATGATCATGATTGGAATATATTGAGTGTTGATGAAGTTGTTGATAAAGTTAAATTGTTGAATTGTAATGTTATTATTAAACCATCAACTGCTAGTGGTGGCGGTCGTAAGGTGTTATTTTTGAATAGTAAAGACATAAAGAATGATGATTTCTTTAATAAAGGGGATTGTATTATTCAAGATTTTTTGAGGGAAGGGGATGAGTTATCTCGCTTTAATCTTGATACTTTAAATACAATTAGAATGCTCACTCTTAATTTAAATGGTAAATGTACGGTTCTTTCATCTTTTTTGAGAATGGGTATTAAGGGTATGCATGTTGATAATCTTTCTTCAGGTGGAATTCTTGTAGGAATCAAAGATGATGGTCGACTTCATGATTTTGCTTTGGATAAGAAATTGAATAAAGTATATGAATCTCCATCTGGAATACTTTTTAAAGGACAGATTATAAATTGTTACAATGCTCTAAAAGAATTTGCATTAAATAATCATAAAAGAATTGCATTAGCTAATTTAATAGCTTGGGATCTTGCAATTGATAAAGAAGGAAATCCAATTGTTGTAGAGATTAATCTTGATTCAGGGGAAATTCAATTCCATCAAATTTATAATGGTCCTTTATTTGGAGAAAGGACTAATGAAGTGATAGAATATGTAAAGTCTCATCCAATAAAAAGAATTGATGCAAAATAAGATATTCTTGTTAATATGAAAAATATTGTAAAACAAATTTTAGAAAGTGCCACGAAGGAATGGGTGAAATATCAGAAAAGAAAGATGTACCGAGAGATGATTGTCGGGATAAAATTGAAGAAATTGTCAAAAGAGGAAAAGGAAGATATAAATTCTTATTATGAAAAACTTTTAGGAAAGCGGATAAATCCCCGATGGCATCAATATTATTCTTCAATCAACGGGGTGTTTACTCCTAAATATATTCCTCTGGGGTTATATTATGCTCAAATTGTTCCTATGCTTAATGATCGAACAGTTTCGAAGGCATATGCGGATAAAAATTTCACGGAGAGGTTATTTCCTGAAATGCTTCAACCGAAAACAATAGTTAAAAATATTAATGGCTTTTATTATCTAAGAGGAAAGCCTATAGCGAAAGAAGAAGCTTTGAGTATCTGTAATAATCTTTCAGATGCGGTGATCAAGCAAGCCATGGAGACATCCCAAGGAAAGAGCGTGATACGTTTTTCTTCCTCTGACGGTATGACAACGTGTAAAGGATTGTCTGTTCAAAAGTTGTTTGATTTATACAAAAAGAATTATATCGTGCAAGAGGTGGTTCGCCAACATGCCATATTGAGCAAATTGAATCCTACTTCTTTGAATACAGTACGATTGACCACGTTTCGTCGGGAAGAAGATGTTGTGGTTTTGACCTCTTTGTTGAGGATGGGGCGGAAAGATGCTTTAGTTGATAATGTTTCTGTCGGAGGGGTGTTTTGTGAGATAAGTCCGGACGGAAGATTGAAAGCCCCGGCGTATAGTATAAAACCAACGGGTAGATATGATTACAATGATTTCGGGGTCAAATACGAGGGGATACAAGTTCCGCAATATGAAGAGATTGTTCGAAAGGCGAAAGAAATGCATTTGCAATTGCCTTATACACGTATTGTGGGGTGGGATTTTACTGTGGATGAGGACTCGCAAGTTGTATTAATAGAATTGAATTTACATTCTCCCGGAGTTTACCAGTTGATAGGTCCAGCATTGGGTGAATACACGGATGAAATTTTGACAATGGTTAAGAAAGGGTAGGACCTGATGTGTGAATGGATTGGTTAAAAAGGATGAAACTTGTAAATGTGGTATAATTGATTGGTTTATGACAAAACAATCCCTGAAAGAGAAGACCATATCCGGAATGTTGTGGAGTGCTTTTCAACGTTTTGGGACAATGTCGATATCTTTTACGTCGAATTTGGTATTAGCGAGATTGTTGTTGCCCGAAGATTTTGGGTGTATCGGGATGTTAATGGTTTTTATCGCTATTTCAAATACATTTATTGATGGAGGTTTTGCCTCAGCTATAATTCAAAAACAAGGAGTAACACAGGTAGATATTTCGACTGTCTTTTATTGGAATTTATTTCTAGCGGTATTGTTATTCGGAGGATTATATATAATAGCTCCTTTTATAGCGAATTTTTATAAGATCTCGTTGTTACAAGAAGTGTTGCGCGTGCAGGGATTTGTGTTAATTACAAATGCTTTTTGTGTTATACAGAATGCGTTATTGATTAAAAAACTTCAATTTAAAATATTGGCAAAAGTAAATTTGTTGGCAACCTTAATTGGAGCTGTTGTCGGGATTATTTTTGCCTATATGAATTACGGGGTTTGGAGTTTGGTCATTAAGATGCTTGTTATTAGTTGTATGACCTCTATATTGTTATGGTTTTGCGGGAAGTGGCGTCCAAGTTTATGCTTTGGTTGGTCATCGTTTAAATCGTTATTTAATTATGGAGGGTTAATTTTATCGGCTAATTTGGTTGAAACGTTATATACGCATATTCAAGCACTTTTGATAGGTCGCTATTTTTCATCTCGTGACTTGGGTTTTTACACGCAAGCTAAACAATTGGAGGAGATTCCGACATCGAGTTTATCACAAATTGTAAATCAGGTAACTTTCCCTGTTTTTTCGCAATTGCAAGGGGATGTTGATAAGTTGAAAATGGGGGTGAAAAAGAATGTCAAAATGATAACGTTTTTGACTTTTCCTTTAATGTCATTGCTTATCGTTATCGCTCGGCCGTTGATTGTTTTTCTATATTCGAGTAAATGGGAAGAGTCGGTTCCTTATTTTCAATTGCTGTGTATATTCGGGATGGTGTACACGTTAAATACGGTGAACACGAATGTATATAAATCTATCGGAAAGAGTAAATTGTTTTTTTTCGTACAAGCGGGGAAACGGGTTTTAAGTATACTGTTTATCGTTGCGGGGATGCAATTCGGTATTATGCAGATGATGTGGGCGGTGGCTTTAAGCGGTTACTTGCATTTTCTGATAAATGGTATTATTTCCGGGAGAGTTATTCAATATGGATTCTGGGAGCAAGTAAAGGATATTTTGTCAAGTTATTTGTTAGCAATAGGTGTTGGTGTAATAACTTATTGGGGAGGATTATTCTTGGAGTTGGATAATATCTTATTGTTGTTAATTCAGGTATTAATTTATGGAATCGTATATTTTGGCATAGCGTATTTGTTGAAATTTGAAAGTGCGATTTCTTTTTACAATATCATAAGGACAAATCTTCTGCAAGTAAATAGATGAAAGATTTCTTTTCTATAAGTGTGAAAAAAGCAGGAGCGTTGTTTTTATGTTTCTGTTTGTTTGTCATGATAAATCCTCCGGTAATAAGATTATTGCCTTTGGAGGCTATTTTGCATTATTTATCATTGTTTTTGATGATATTGATTTTTACTTTGTCATATCTTCAAGGACAATTAGTATTTACAAAACAACGATATATTCTTTGCTTGCTTTTCTTGTTATTGGGAATAGCTTTTGGTCTACCGTTGGGGGATCATTCTTGGGAGGCAAAAGTGTTTTTGCCTCTTTTGACCTTGGTGTTTATTATATTTTTAGATAATCAAGTGTATTATATCACATTTGGTTATTTTAGAAAGATAATGATTTTTTTTGCCGTATGCTCTATTGTTTTGACTGTCTTATTGCTTTTTCTTCCGCCTAATGCTCTGCCTTATATTGAATTAGAGCCGGTTTCTACAGCCCATCTGAATAAACAGATCGTATATAAAATGTATGGTTTTATTCTTTCGTATGATACCATTATTTTTGATATAGGTGGATTCCAATTTCTTAGAGTTGCTGGCCCTATGACAGAGCCAGGGCATTTTGGTATTTTATTGGGATTAACTCTTTGTATAGAAAAGATGTTGTACGGGAGACGAACACCGATTTTAATTATTTGTGGTTGTTTGACTTTTTCAACGGCTTTTTTCATGATTTTAGCGATCTTGGAGATGTACAATATTTTTGTTATCAGAAAATTTCAATGGAAATGGTATGCTTGTACGATTCTATTATTGATTATTTTTTTATTCGTTGTGGACAATACGTTGTTAGATACGATCTGGGAGTAGATTTAGCTCTTAGAAATTGTTGTAGATTTCAAGGTTATTATTGGGTTATTAAAGTTCTTTATGAAAGAGAAGGATTGAGACCATTATTAACAGAAAAAAGAAATACTCCTATATATGCTTATAATCCTCCAGAAGAACTTTTAGATAGATATTATAATTATGAAGAATTTAAGCAAGAAGATTTTTTTAAAGAAGGAATAAAAGAACAATTTCAGTTTATAGGTAGATTTAAAAATTCTGTTGCTGCAGGTAATTTTCTTGATTTATCTGTAACTAATATAAGAAGAACAGCAAAAGGAGAATTATTATTTCATAAAGATTATTTCTTCTCTTTTACTCCTTTATTACATATTCACGAATTAGTTGCTGATATTTTTGAATTAAGTGCAAAAAATAATACTGGAAAAATTAAAGATGATGAAAAAATAAAGTTAATTAGAGATATTGATTCTTTTAAAAAAGAATATACAGAAGAAGGTAGAGTAGTTGGTAATGCAGAAAAGAAATTATATAAAACTATTATAGAAAATTATTAAATTTATTGATTTTATGGTATTTTTGTAAAAATAATAAATTTAATAAAATGGATATTCAAGGAAATATATTATCTCAAATTCTTAATTCTTTAGATTTTTGTTTTATTTTTATAGTTAATTTAGTTACTTATCTTTGTATAAAAGGAATTGAAGAGATATTTACTAAAAAACCTATATCTAAATTATTAAAAAGAATTGTTACATTTTCAATTGGTATTATAATAGGTTTTATTGTTTTAAAAATAAGTAAAGATACAAAACCTGTTGTAATTTTTTATTCATTTTTCTTTTTCTAACTTATCTTTTTCTTTTCGACCTTCTTGGGTTAATTGGTTATACCACGAATCTCTTGGTAATCTATTGTACTTTGCTTCATATGCATCATTCAATTCTTGTACATCAGTCAGATTCTCTTTATTTATATATGTTATTTTCTCCTGTATAAGTTGCTTTTCTTCTTCCAGTTTTCCTATTGTCTCTTTGCTAAGATTTTCTTTTTGTTCAAACAATTCATGAACATATCCTTTACCTAACTGAAGATTGCAAAAATCTCTTGGAAATATATTCTTATACACAATTATAGCTAACATTTTATTCCAATTAAGATCTGTATTATTTAAACGATACATATATACAAGAAATTCGTTATACACATTCTTCAAAACTCTCATATCATCTATATATAATGCAAGTCTTTGTAAAAAGGTACTATCGAATTTTTCTAATATATTTCCTTGCTTTAAATGTCTTATAAATTGGTCATATGAGTTAGTTCCGTCCAGCACTGGA
>ENA-UEPH01003243-UEPH01003243.1-human-gut-metagenome-genome-assembly--contig:-NODE-3243-length-10061-cov-4.100260_pt1 | contig 10061 bp, 9 predicted proteins | sample MGYA00242891_ERZ507898 | MGnify/ENA primary metagenome ERZ507898 (study PRJEB26167, sample SAMN06115411) | human gut metagenome | host: Homo sapiens | place: China:Guizhou | collected 2014-10-15... | reverse complement strand
GACGATAAGCCCCGATAAATACCCCGCCGTAATTCTGAGCACGCTAAGCAAAACGGCGCGCCAAAATTCGGCTGTTTTTCCAAGCTCTGCCAATGTTAAAAAAACCGCGCGCGGGTAAGGAATAAGCAATTCTTTGCCCACGGCGGCAGCGGCAAGCTGCCATACCGCAAGCCATAAAAGCGCCACGGCAGCCCGCCTTAAAATATTCTTTAACTTACTTTGCTTCATAGTAGAAAGCGTCGTCCGGCAATGCCCCGCCCACGCTCTTGGGGTTAGCGTCAAAGAGGAACTTTAAATATGCCGAAAGGTCGGTTTTAAGCTCTTTTCCGTCTTCAAATACTATATTGCAGTAGGGCAGAGCCTTTTCCACAGCGGCCGGAGAGCTGAAATCGATGATCACATCGCCCTTGCCGTCCAGCTTTTCCAGGCTGTCATACACAGGGATGTCGTTCTGTTCGTCATCCTTTATGTCGATGCCTGCAATCACGCGGCAGTCCTCGCGCTGTGCGATCATATCACACAGCACATGGCCCATGCGGCCGCCGATGCCCTGAATCACAATATCCGTCATAATTTTTATCCTTTCCTGCCCGTTTTGCATATCGGCATATCGCAAAATGCCCGGACAGAGCGCTCCGCCGGGCATTTTGCAGCCAAAAACTTATTCTGTAATAAGACCCTCTGCACGCAGAGCCTTTTCAATATACTCCTTGTGTGCCTCGCTCGGCTCTACCAGAGGTAGACGGCACTCGCCAGCTTCCCAGCCCAGCACATTCATGGCGTACTTCACCGGAATGGGGTTCACTTCACAGAACAAAGCATCTGCCAGCGGCAGCATTTCCAGCTGCAGCTCACGGGCCTTTGCGGTATCGCCGTCAAAGAATGCCTTGCAGCAGTTGTGCACCAGCTCCGGCTTGACATTGGACACGACGCTAATCACGCCCTTGCCGCCCAGAGCCAGCAGGGGAACCACCTGGTCGTCGTTGCCGGAATAAATGTTCAGCTCGTCGCCGCACAGCTGTGCGATCTTGGCTACCTGAGAGATGTTGCCGGAAGCTTCCTTGATGCCGTTGATCAGAGGATGCTTGCTCAGTTCCAGAGCAGTCTCCGGGGCAATGTTCAGGCCGGTGCGGGAAGGCACGTTGTACATGATCACCGGGATGCCTCCGGCCTCAGCCATGGCGGTAAAGTGAGCAACCAGACCAGCCTGCGTGGTCTTGTTGTAATAGGGAGTCACCATCAGCAGAGCGTCTGCGCCGCATTCGGCAGACTTTGCGGCCAGTGCGCAGCCGTGGTCGGTATCGTTGGAGCCAGCGCCTGCAATGACGGGCACGCGGTGGTTGACAACATCCACCGTATACTTGATGGCGGCAAGCTGCTCCTCATCGGTCATAGTAGAGCACTCGCCGGTGGTGCCGCAGATGATGATGGCATCGGTATGGTGCGCGATCTGATCCTCAATAATGCGGCCCAGCTCGGCAAAGTTGATGCTTCCGGCCGCGTACGGCGGGGTGATAATGGCAACACCCGCGCCGGTAAAGACAGGATTCTTCATAGCCTAAAAACTCCTTTGTATGCGCTTTTGCGCAAAATATACTTAGTCGAAATAGCCCTTTGCGGCCAGCAGCTCTGCCAGCAGAACGCCGCCGCCTGCAGCACCGCGCAGGGTGTTGTGGCTCATGCAGGCAAACTTGTAATCAAACAGGGTGTCCTCGCGCAGGCGGCCGATGCACACAGCCATGCCGTTCTCGGTGTTGCGGTCCAGCTTGGGCTGCGGGCGATCCGGCTCGGTGAAGTAATGCAGGAACTGCTTGGGTGCGCTGGGCAGGTCAAGCTCCTGCGCGGGACCGCGGAAGTTTGCCCATGCCTCCAAAATCTGCTCCTTGGTGGGCTTCTTCTCAAAGCTTACAAACACGGCAGCGGTGTGGCCGTCGGAGACAGGCACGCGGAAGCACTGTGCGGTGATCACCGGCTTTTCGGCGTTCACGATATGGTCGCCCTCAATGTGGCCCCACAGCTTGAGCGGCTCGCGCTCGCTCTTTTCTTCCTCGCCGCCGATGTAGGGGATCACGTTGTCCACGATCTCGGGCATACGGTCAAAGGTCTTACCTGCACCGGAAATGGCCTGATAGGTGCACACCAGAGCCTTGCTGACGCCAAAATCCTTCATCAACGGGTGCAGGGCGGGAACATAGCTCTGCAGGCTGCAGTTGGACTTGACGGCAATAAAGCCGCGCTTGGTGCCCAGACGCTTGCGCTGTGCGGGGATGATCTCGATGTGGTCGGCGTTGATCTCGGGCACCACCATGGGCACATCCGGGGTAAAGCGGTTTGCACTGTTGTTGGACACCACCGGGCACTCAGCCTTTGCATAGGCCTCTTCCAGAGCCTTGATCTCATCCTTGGGCATGTTGACTGCACAGAAGATAAAATCCACCTGAGAAGCAACTTCTTCCACCTTGGATGCATCCAAAACTACCATCTTCTTGACACTTTCCGGCATGGGGACAGTCATGGCCCAGCGGGGACCGACAGCTTCCTCATAGGTCTTGCCGGCGCTGCGGCCGGATGCAGCCAGAACGGTCAGCTTGAACCAGGGGTGATTTTCCAGCAGCGTCACAAAACGCTGACCGACCATACCGGTCGCACCTACGATACCCACTTTATACTGTTTTTCCATTTCCAGCACCTTTCCTTTCGTGAAAGCGAACTCAATAAATATTTCTATTACATAGATTCACGGCTTGCAAACTGGACAGCGATGCAATATAATAGATACTGTTTATACAGATTTTATGATATCATTGATACGGTGTCCGTGTCAATCATCGGAAAGGCAAATTGCACGCTATGTTAAAAAAAGATTTTTGGTATGATTTACCCAAAGAGCTCATTGCACAGGAGCCGGCTGACCCCAGAGACTCTGCACGGCTGATGGTGCTGAGCCAGAAAGACGACAGCATCCAGCACAAGATCTTCCACGATCTGCCGGAATTTTTAGAGCCGGGCGACCTGCTGGTGGTAAACAATTCCAAGGTCCTGCCTGCCCGCATCGTGGGCGTCAAGCAGCCCACCGGTGCTGTGTGTGAGCTGCTTTTGCTGCGTCAGGTCAAAGGCGACCAGTGGGAGTGTCTGGCAAAGCCTGGCAAGCGGATGCAGCCCGGCACGAAGGTGAGCTTTGGTGACGGCAGTCTGACCGCCGTGGTGGACGAGACCATGGAGGACGGCAACAAGTACGTTACATTCTATTACGATACTGAGACCCTTTATGAAAAGCTGGATGAATTTGGCAAAATGCCTTTGCCGCCCTATATCACCAAGCAGCTGGAGGATCAGAGCCAGTATCAGACTGTTTACGCAAAGGAGCTTGGCAGTGCTGCAGCCCCTACGGCCGGCCTTCATTTCACGCCGGAGCTGATGGATACCATCCGTGCCAAGGGCGTGAACATTGCTGAAGTGACCCTGCATGTGGGTCTGGGCACCTTCCGCCCTGTACAGGAGGACGAGATCACGGATCACAAAATGCACAGCGAATGGTACTGCATCGACGAAAAAACGGCGCAGATGATCCGCGATACCAAGGCTGCCGGTCACCGTGTGATCGCAGTGGGCACTACCAGCTGCCGCACGCTGGAAGCCGTTGCCGCAAAGTACGGCGAGATCCGCGCCTGCAGCGGCAACACTTCTATCTTCCTGTATCCAGGCGTGAAGTTCAACTGCATCGACGGCCTGATCACCAACTTCCACCTGCCGGAAAGCACCCTTATCATGCTGGTGTCGGCCCTGTATGGCTACGAAAAGACCATGGCAGCCTATAAGGTGGCTGTAGAGGAACGTTATAGATTCTTCTCTTTTGGCGATGCGATGCTGATTCTTTGATTATTTTTCCCGCTATTCTGTTGTTGATGAGCCTGATCCCGGGCTTTTTCATGAAGATCGCACGGCTGTTTTCCGTGCACAGAAAGGAACAAAAACTATGCCTTCTTTGACGACCTATAAGCTGCTCAAGCAGGAACACGACGCCCGGCGGGGCGAGTTCAAGACCGTGCACGGCACGGTGCAGACGCCCGCTTTTCAGAACGTGGCTACCGCCGGTGCTATCAAGGGCGGGTTGTCTGCTCAGGACCTGAAAGACATTGGCGCACAGGTCATGCTGTGCAACACCTACCACCTGCATCTGCGCCCTGGCGACAAGCTGGTAGCCGATATGGGCGGTCTGCACAAATTTACCCGCTGGAACGGCCCCATTCTGACCGACAGCGGTGGATTTCAGGTATTCAGTCTGGCAAAGCTGCGCAAGATCACCGAAGAGGGCGTGACCTTTGCCTCCCATCTGGACGGCCACCGCATCTTTATGGGACCGGAAGAGAGCGTGCAGATCCAGGCAAACCTTGGCTCTACCATCGCCATGGCCTTTGACGAGTGCGTAGAGAACCCCGCACAGCACGATTACTCCAAAGCCAGCTGTGAACGCACGACCCGCTGGCTGAAACGCTGTAAGATTGAAATGGCCCGCCTGAAGCACGAGGGCATTTCCGTGAATCCCGATCAGCTGCTGTTTGGCATCAATCAGGGCTGCACCTTTGCTGATCTGCGTGTGGAGCACATGAAGCAGATTGCAGACCTCGATCTGGACGGTTACGCCATCGGCGGTCTGGCTGTGGGCGAGCCCACCGAGGTGATGTACGAAATGATCAGTCAGGTGGAGCCCCACATGCCCAAGGATAAGATCCGCTACCTGATGGGCGTTGGCACCCCCGGCAATATCATTGAGGCAGTTTCCCGCGGCGTGGATCTGTTTGACTGCGTGATGCCCAGCCGTAATGCACGCCACGGCCACTTGAACACCTGGGGCGGTATCATCAACATCAAGAATGCAAAGTATGAGCGCGATGAACGCCCTATTGATCCTGCCTGTGGCTGTCCGGTCTGCCGCAGCTATTCCCGCGCCTATATCCGCCACCTGTTCAAAGCGGAGGAGATTTTGGGAATGCGCCTTGCCGTCATGCACAACCTGTGGTTCTATAACCATCTGATGGAGCGCATCCGGGATGAGCTGGATGCAGGCACCTTCACGGCTTTCCACGATAAATATGTAAAGCTTCTGGATACCCGAATTTGAGAATAAGCCTTGCAACAGGTCGTTTAAAAAGGTATAATAAGCTTATCTGAATTTTGAGAGGAGATTTTGCCCCATGCAATTTCTGACTACCACTTCCGAAGGCTATATCAGCCTGTTCTTCACACTGGCTCTGATGCTGGTTCTGCTGTACTTCATGATCTATCGTCCCCAGAAGAAGCAGGAGAAGAAGGATGCCGCAATGCGCAGCAGCCTAGAGATCGGCGATCAGGTCACCACCATTGGCGGTGTCATTGGCCGTGTTGTTGCAATCAAGGACGATACCTTTGTTCTGGAGACCGGTGCTGACCGTGTGAAGATCCGCTTCACCAAGACTGCAATTTCCGCTGTTGAAAAGCTGAACATGGACAAGGCTGACAAGAAGTAAGCTTTTTCTTCAAACAATTAAGAGCATATCAAACGCGTCTTCCTGCATAGATTACTGGCAGGGAGGCGCGTTTTTATGTCTGAGAAAAAACTTTTCCCGGCGGAACTCCGGGTTCTTCTGCTGGCGGGGGCAGTCGGCGTTATGGTCACAGCGGGCTGGCTGGCCGCAATGGCAGCGCTGATGACAGCGCAGGGTTATTCTGGTGCCGCCGCACCGCCGCTGGCAATAGCAGCCGTTGGTGCAGGGAGCCTTTGCAGCGGTTGGATCGCTGCATTTTGCAAAAAGGAACGCGGCCTGCTGTGCGGGCTTGTACAGGGCCTGTTTTATGCGGCATTGCTCGTGGTGCTCAGCGTTCCTTCCGGTACGCTTACGGAAGAGCCGCCGCTGCTGCGGTTTGCTGTGGTGATCCTGTGCGGCAGTATTGGCGGATTGCTGGGCATGGTGACCCGGGAGAAAAAGCGCCGCAGCTGAACAAATAAAACAAGGAGGTTCGATCATGTGGGTCTATCAGCAAACAGGAACGCCAGCGCATTTGCCAGAAGCTGCGCAGCAGCTTCCCACAGGTGAAGCTGTGCTTCTGCCGCAGCCGCAGAAAACACTGCCGCCAGAACGCTCTGCACCGGAAGTGCCTTCACCGCTGCAGAGACATAACACGGAAACTCGGCAGAAAACCTGCTGGCTGCTCGTCTGTGCCTTTCTGATCGGCTCTGGCTCAGCTGGTGTGCTTCTGGCTTTCTGCGAAAAGCAGCAGCCGGACTGGCTGCAATATTATCTGCAAAGCTGGCGCGGCCTGTTTGCCGCTGCAGATGCACATACTGCGGCCAGCCTTTTCGGAATGGAATATCTTACGCTGGCTGCGGCCGCGACCCTTCTGTTCCTGATGGGCTTTTCCGCACTTGGGCCGGTTTTGATCTTTTTGTTTACGATGTTCTATGGGCTGGGAAACGGGACGCTGTTTGTGCAGCTGCTTTCCGACACGGCACTGAAAAGAGAAATGTGGCTTCTGCTGCTTGCATTTCTGCCTGCGGCAGCTGCTTCTGCAGGACTATGCACACTCGGCACAGATTCTCTGCGGGTGAGCAGCCAGATCCGCGTCTGTTCCTTTTTTGCAGCAGGGCCTGACCGGGAGATCGTCCGGCCACATGGATTCATCCGGCAGTATCTGCTGACGCTGACGTTATTTGTGCCGCTGTGCGGCATTTCTGCAGCGCTTGCAAGCATTGGAAGCAGGCTTTGAACAAGGGCTTTTCTTGCGGGTTTGCTTGTTATATGCTACAATAGAGAATAATAAAGCCAAGACAATGTAACAGGAGCTTTTTGATGAAGGAACCAAAACTGAAAACTGTATATGTGTGTTCCAACTGCGGCGAGACAAGCCCCCGCTGGATGGGCCGCTGCCCAAGCTGCGGCAGCTGGAACACGATGAACGAGGACGTTGTAGCGGAAGCCCCCAAATCAGGTACTGCCGCAGCCAAACAGGCGGCAGCCGCCCGCCCGGAAGGGGTGACCACCCTGACCGCAAAACGCCTTTCTGAAATCAGCATGACCGAAGAAAAAAGCCGTATTCTGACCGGCATTTCGGAGCTGGACCGTGTACTTGGCGGCGGCATTGTGCTGGGCGGCGTTGTGCTTTTGAGCGGTGAGCCGGGTGTGGGCAAATCTACTATGCTTCTGCAGCTGTGCGGTGCCATTTCCAACCAGCACAGCGTTTTGTATATCACTGGCGAGGAATCGGTGCGGCAGGTCAAGCTGCGCGCTGCCCGGCTGAAAGTGCCGCAGGATAACATCTTTCTGGCAGCGGAGAATGATGTGGACGAGATCTGCGGCCTGATCGAAAAAGAAAAGCCGGATCTCGTGGTCATCGACTCCATCCAGACGATGCGCTGCATGGATATCTCGTCCTCCTCCGGTACGGTAAGTCAGGTCAAGGAAAGTGCGGCCCGCCTGCTGGCCGTGGCCAAAAAGCAGGAGATCCCCATGTTCATTGTGGGCCATGTGAACAAGGACGGTGCCATTGCAGGCCCCAAAGTCATGGAGCATATCGTGGATACGGTGCTTTACTTTGAGGGCGATAAAATGCTGCCGTACCGCATCCTGCGTGCGGCCAAGAACCGTTATGGCTCTACCAATGAGCTGGGCATGTTTGATATGACGGGGCAGGGCCTTGCTGAGATCGAAAACCCTTCACAGATGCTGCTGGAAGGCCGTCCTCTTGGCGTTTCCGGCAACTGTGTGGCCTGTACCATGGAGGGCAGCCGTCCCATTTTGAGCGAAATTCAGGCCCTTGCAACCAAAACCAATTTTCCAGCACCGCGCCGTGCCTGCAGCGGCTACGACTACAACCGCATGAATCTGCTGATCGCTGTGCTGGAAAAGCGTGCAGGGTATTTCTTTGGCAACCTGGATGTATATATCAACATCGTGGGCGGCATTGCGCTGCGTGATACTGCCTGTGATCTTTCTGTCTGCTTGAGTATGGTCTCCTCGCTGCTGGACAGGCCCGTCAGCGATAAGCTGATCGCCATTGGCGAGGTCGGCCTTGGCGGTGAAGTGCGCAGCGTACCCAATCTGGAACAGCGCCTGCATGAGGCAGAGCGTATCGGCTTTGAACGTGCGGTGATCCCGAAGCACAGCCTGAATCATCTGAGCCCGGCAGATTATCCTGGAATGCAGCTGATCGGCGCGGCTTATATTACCGATGCGATCAATGCCCTGAAATCTGACCGCTTATAAGAGGAAAAACAATGTCGATCTATCTGGACGAGAAAAATCCCGGCAAGCACAAGCCCTTCGATGATGCTGCACCGGACATTGTAGAATACGTCCGCTATCTGGAAGTGATCGCGGGCAAAAGCGCAAACACGGCGTTCAGCTACTACTGTGATCTGCGCGGATTCAGCCGTTTTATGAAGCGCCGCCGTGGGCTTGTGCCCGAAGACAGTGAGATGAAGGATATCGACCCCAAAGGGCTGGACACCGCATTCTGGGCCTCCGTAACAAAGGAGGATATCTACGAATATCTGTACTTTTTAAACCGCGAGTGCGGCAACAAAAAGTCCTCAACGGCCCGGCGGCTGGCAAGCCTGCACGGCTTTTATGATTACCTGGTCAATCAGGTCAACCGGCTGGATGCAGATCCGACTGCGGCCATCCACCCACCCAAACAGGATAAGGTACTGCCCAAATATCTGACGGCGGAGCAGTCCATGGAGTTATTGGAAAGCACGCAGACCCAAAGCGATTTTCCGGAGCGGGATTATTGCATGGTGACGCTGTTTTTGAACTGTGGAATGCGTCTGGCAGAGCTTGTCGGCATGAATCTGGACGACATTGATTTGGAAAACCGCCAGATACGCCTGTTTGGCAAGGGCCACAAGGAGCGCATGGTTTATCTGAATGATGCCTGCATGGAAGCATTGCGGCTGTATCTGGGCAAACGCAATACGATGGAGGGGCTTCTGCCACAGGAAAAGGCGGTCTTTATTACCCGACGGCGCAAAGAGCGTATCTCGAACCGCAGGGTAGAACAGCTAGTGACCGGTGCAATGAAAGCAGCCGGATTAAAAGGCTTTTCCACACATAAGCTGCGCCACACTGCCGCAACTCTGATGTATCAGACCGGCAATGTAGATATCCTTACACTCAAGCAGCTTTTGGGCCACAGCAACGTGTCTACCACACAAATTTATACGCACCTACAGGAATTTCAGGTGCGCGCGGCTATTGAAGAAAACCCGCTGGGCAAGGTTAAAAAGCCCAAAGCATCTTCTCACATCTTGGATACAACAGAAAAGGAAACAGGGGAGCCAGCAGAGGATTCAGCTCTGGATGAGGAACTTTCGTCTGCGCCCATGAAAGCCTTTGAGGGTGCGGCTCAGGATGGCATCGGACTGGATGCTTCCGTGCTTGCAATGAAGCCTGATGCGAACGCTGAAAACGGAAATTCCTGAACCACATAAGAATACCCATAAAATGGAACGATACCGTCTGTGACGCGTCCAAAGTGTGGATATGTCATCGGCGGTATTTTTATAGATATATTTATATAAATAATGGAATGATAAGCTGTGATCTGGCCAGCGATTTGAAATCGTACGAGCAAATGGTCGTTCACAGAAAAATAAAAAGATCAGAATGACCACAGAACTTATAGCGACATAAAAAGAGAATCTGGAAAAATAAAATGCAAGCGCGCATGGCAGCGGCAGACTGTGCAGCTTTGTAATTTGTAAGTCCATAAAAAGATTGTAGCACCAAAATACAAATGAGACACAAAAATATAAAAAAGCAAAAGTTGAATCATACGGTATTACAGATGGCTGCAGATCCGTAGGTCGCGGAAAAAGGCCAGATTCAGGAAAATAGAGATTTTTCACTTCCCTATATTTCGCATAACGTGCATTATACGAAAATCATGTAATTGAAAAATAAGACCGCCCTTCTCTTCTGGTTATGAGTTCAGCGGTCTTAAAATACTGATGGCTGTATGGTGTTGGGTTCAGAATGTTATCGCTTCTTCTCCCTTGGTGATGCTATGCTGATACTTTTTAATTT
>ENA-UEPH01003233-UEPH01003233.1-human-gut-metagenome-genome-assembly--contig:-NODE-3233-length-10083-cov-3.012792_pt1 | contig 10083 bp, 10 predicted proteins | sample MGYA00242891_ERZ507898 | MGnify/ENA primary metagenome ERZ507898 (study PRJEB26167, sample SAMN06115411) | human gut metagenome | host: Homo sapiens | place: China:Guizhou | collected 2014-10-15... | reverse complement strand
GTCAGAAGTCAGGCGGAAGGTGCGCACCAGGTCTTCGCTCTGGGTATCATCCGCACCGTATGTTCCGTCCACGGCGGGGATAATGGCCACAACGGTCTCCCAGTCGGTGGTGTTCTCGGTGGTGGAATTGGTATCCAGGGTATAGACCACAGCGGCGGTACCGTCCTCCAGCATGGCCATCTCCAGGCCCTTGACAGAGGCCGTGGAGCCGGTGCCGTCATACAGGGTCTGGGCGGCGACGTATTCATTCCCGAACACATCTTCATCCCGTATCCACTGGCCGTTCTCGCAGACGGCATACCGGATGGCGTCCTGCTGGTCAAAGTTGGTCAGATTGGAGGCGTCGGAGGATTTGACCTCACGCCATGCCACAATGATGCGATTGCCGCTGGCGGCCACCACGGGGGCCAGGTCGGGGGTGCTGTTGTCGGTGAGCTGCTCCAGCGTCCAGTCGCTGCCGCCCGTGGAAGTGGCGGCCATGATCTCGGTGGAATTTATCTGGAGCATCTGCTGACCATCGTCCAGGGCAGTTCCGGGGACCACATTTTCGGTGATGTCCTCTGTCTGCCGGACCCACACGGCGGCGTAACTGCCGTCAGAGCCGGCCACCTTCACATTGCTGTCGCCGTAGCCGGTGGACACTTCATCATTGCTGTCGAAGCGCTCTCCCTGCTGGAATTGACCATTGCTCTTAGTGGACACGGCCACACGAGTGTTGCGGATGTCCAACGCACTCTCCGGGTCGTTGTCCTCCCGGTCGCTGAGATAGAACATGACTTCACCGTCGTCGGACAGCACCGGGTTGGCGTAGGAGTAGGCCCCGATCTGGAGGGTCTCCGCCAGTGTGGCGTTCTGATCCTTGTCCAGGCTGAACAGCCCGATGGAGGGCCGTCCGCCCAGCCACTCCTGCTCGGCGGTGTCCACATAGTCCCGGCGTTCCAGTTGCGCCCCCAGGTCCACGGCGTATATCACCTGGCCGTTGGGCATGGCCATACGGGTGACGGGCTTGCCGTTGATGGTCTTATTGGCTTTCCAGATCTCCTCGATGGTCCTCCACCCCGGATCATCGGACTCCGACTCAAAGCCGATGGAGCAGAAGATCTTTTCATAGCTGACGAACAGGAACTTAAACAAGAATTTGATGCCGGTGGAGCCGGAGAAGTTCAAATCCGCGCCGAACATCTCCTGATCCATACTGGTACTAAGCGGTCCCGCCATGCTGTATTTCCAGCTATCCAGATAATCGCAGTTAAGCCATTCAAACTGAAAATCCAGATCCAGCTGACCGAACACACCGATCTTAAAGGCCACCACTGAGTAGTCGAAGCCTACACCGGCAAACGTCCGGATGTAGAGGAACAGGCGTAGCTGGGTCAGGTAATCGGTGGCTGTCGCTTCATCATGGTCAGCCTGTGCAAGAATTTCATTGAATTTCTGCCTGTCGTTCGCCTGCGCCGCCTGCTTTAGCTCATAAGGGTAGGAATACGCCACAATGTAGTTGCCCTGCTGCATATCGAGCCGCAGTTCCATGCTGCCGCCCAGGGTCAGGCTGGTGGTAACGGGAACGACGCCCACCACCGCGTTGAAATTCTATGTAAAGTTCACGCCGCCTACATGGAAGCCGCCGTTGATGAGCGGCACTCCCAGCTCTTGGTTTGGCTGTTATAAGCGGTGTCCGCCTCCATGTAGCCGCCCAGATCCATATTGAAGCTGCGGGCCTTTTTGCCGGCCATGGTATTTCTGCCTTTCTCCTTGACACCGTCCATATAGGTGCCCTTGAGCATCTTATAGACGTTCAGAGGATTGGAGAGGCTGTCCAGATCCTGCGTCTCTGCCGCATTGGAGTAGCCGTTGACAAATGCCATGTCCTCCGTATTACCGTACTCGGGATAGACGCCGGTCACATTGTCATCGGAACTCATATTGCCGCCGCTGACACAGAACAGGGTGCGGAATACCGTGAGGTCGCTGGCGTCCTGCTTGTCATCCACGGTCAGATTATTCTTGATGTTATCCAGAGAACCCGTCAGGGCATCGGAATCCTCCGCTTTCTGAACGCCAATCATGCTTACGATCCGGAAGGGCAGGCTTATGGTGCGGCTCGTGGCAGTCCCATCCTCGCTGAGGACGACCTGTACATTCCGCCTCGCCCCGCTTAGAACGCCCCACTCCTCCATACCACTCTTATCCAACGTCATTACGTTCTCGGTGAACACCAGATCGGTGAAGGGGTATGTAGTGGTCTTGCTGGTCTGGCACGCCGGGGTCTTGCTGGTGGTGTCCTGGATCATGACGGAGTTGACCCGTCCTTCGTCCTTGGCGTGCTCGTCCCCCCACCACATGACGGAGGTGGTGACATAGGCGGTAGGGAAGGTGTCGCTGGCCTACATTTCCAGTATTCTTACGGATGTCTGCCACGTTGGCGTTGGGACTGGAGTTGTATTTCAGGGTCTGCTGGGCGATATAGGGCTGCCTCTGTCCGCTCTCGTTTTCCTCCTAGGCCACGATGCTGTCGCCAGTGGCGGCGATATCGTCTAGGTTTAGGCTGGCGTCCACCCGCAGCATGATTGGATAATACTCCGCACTGCTCCCATCACCGGACTCCAGCTGGAACAGATAGTAGAGTTTTTCACCTGCTTGAACCGGCTCTGTGAGATCCTCCGTCAAAAATTGCATCAGATCCATGGTCACCAGCAGACAGCTCTTTTCATCCATCATAACGGTCTGGGCCACATCGCCGGTCTGCCACTTTGTGCGGTCCTTCTCATACTGCAAGCCAAACTCCACCGAGAAGTCGGCCGTGCTTGGGCAGTGCGGCTCTCGGCGGTGTAGACCGTGTGGTTCAAGGTGGTTTTCGCCTTGGGGTAACACTGGAACAGATAGAGTTGGTCCTGCGGGGTCTCCACATTGACCTTCACGATGTCTGTGATCCCAGTCTTGACATGGGTGGCGGTGATAGTGGCCTCGCCCTCCTCCAGGCCGGAGAGGATAAAGTCGATAGAGGGGCGGTATGAGGTATAGGAGAAGTTTTCAATGTTCTCATACAGGGTCCCCTGCTGGTAGTTAACAGTGGCCACCGCGCTGCCGCTAGAGGCCCAGGTGATCTGGTCGGCCAGCTCGGCCTAGGCATACTTCCCATAGTTGATGGAGATGATATTTTTCAGTGCGATGTCCCGCTGGAGGTCCACAATGGCCTGCGAGCTGTCCTCGCCGCCAGTGCCCCACAGCACCTTGATCGTTTCTACGTTGGACATGGTGTAGCTGCCGCCATCGGTTTGGATCTCCCCGTGGTCCAGCAGGATGTCCAGAATGTCCTCTGAGTAGACATACAGCACATAGCTGTCGTAGGCTTAGGTGGAGTCAGCGGCGTTCTTGACCTTGACGGTGAGATGATATAGCTGTCCCGGTAACTGGTGGGGGCACCGATATCCGGCTTTACATCCTGGACGTGCAGGGTGTAGGAATGGGTATCGCCGTCCTGCGTGACACCTCCTTTCAGGTCGGTTTCTGAGATCGGATTCTCCAGCGCTCCGCCGGCGATATACAGTTCGAACTGTCCGCCGCCGTTCTCCACGTCCAGATCGTCCGCCGTCCAGCTAAGGGTGATATCCTTGCCGTTCCCGCCATTGTCGGTGTGGTACAGACCGCCTTCGGGCTGCTCCAGTTTGACGGAAACAGGTGGTGAGAGCAGCGTGATGTAGGCGATGGCAGGCTCCTCGACCGCTCCCATCTCCGGCACACCATCCTTGCTGATATAGGTACCGAGCCTCTTTCCCTGATATTCAGCAGAGATACAGGCAACAGTAATCCCCGTTCTGCCTTCCTGCGCAAACACATCCAGTCCGTCCTTCCACGGAAGAGAGAATGGGGGTCTCCTCATCGGTCGTCACTGTCCACTTCTTAATGTTCGTTACCGTTACATCTACATCCTCTGAATTGAGCATACCCAACTGTACCGTAAAGGTGGTGGGTACAAAGGCCCCGCTCTCCCCAGCGTTCTGGTTCAGGGCGCAAACGTTGCTGCTCCAGTAGATCCGGGCGTCATTCCCCTCACGGACGGAGATGTGTCTGCCGCTTTCGGGAATCTGGAGAAAAGCGTCCCCTGTCCCGCCTCCCCAGTATTCGCAATGGAGGGTGATGCTTCCAATTCGTTTGTCCGGCATACCTCCGTTGAGGGCTACAGCGTAACACTGGCAGATCCCGTCCCCCGGTGGGGAGGAAGCTGGCGCTGCCGTCCGCCTTTGCTTCGACCGTGACGGGGCCGGAGTACTCCCATGCAAAGTGAAATTGATCGTCGATCCCTTCCGGCTTTTGATCCTCCGGGTAAGCGGTGACCTTGGTGAAATCGCCCCAGGTGAAGTCACCCTCCTTCAGGGTGAAGGACAGCGTCATGTCCCAGTCCGCCATCTCCGTCAGGTCAAAATAGTCTGTGTCGCTGGTCTGTTCCTTGATCTCTCCAGTCTTTTTGTTCTCAAGCGTAAGCTTGATGCCGCCATCAAAGGTGCCCACCGGCTTGGAGCCGTCCAGGGTGTATTCCCGGCCCCGGGCCGTCATCACCTGGCCATCCAGAGCAGGAAATCCACCTGCCCGATCATGGCCTCCACGGAGAGGGTATGGGGCAGGGTGACGGTGGCGATCAGCACCGTGGGACTTTGCAGATCGTCCATTTGGAAGGCATTCCGCTCCACCCGCGTCACATGGCACAGATTGACCAGATAGCTGAAATGACTCAGGCAGAAGCCCTCCTGTTGGAAGCCTTCCTTTAGTTTGGAGAGCGGGATAGCGTACTCGATCCACTCCTCTTTGGTGTGAATGACAGTTTTTTGCCCGGAGATCTCCAGATAGGTGATCTCATCCAGAGGAATGCGCCGACCGCCCACACGCAGCACCGGGCGCTTTTTTCGGATATGTCTTTGCCGCTAGTCCCAGTCCAAGGCGGCGGACAGGCGGTCCTTATCCACCGGCTTGAGCAGGTATTCCAGCGGATAGGTCGGGAAACTGTCCAGCGCGAAGCCGGGGTGGTCTGTGATGTAGATGATGGAGGCATTGACCTGATGTTTCCCGCAGGAAGCGGGCCAGCTCCACACCGTTATCCCCGTCCAGCTGAATGTCCAGCAGCAGGAGCTGATAGGCATTCGAGTTTGCGGTCAGCCGTTCCATCAGCGGTGCAACGGCATGGAACACCTCTACATCATAATCTCGTCCCTGCACACGGCCCCTTCCGTTCAGGACGCGGCAGACGGCGATTTTATTTTGCTCCGCAGTGCGCGGATCATCTTCACATACGGCAACGCGGTACACGTTCCCACCTCCAGGGCCTGTGGATTTTCACTGTCATTATACCATGCCTGTTTCCACATGACCAGCCATGCAGGACTCCCTTTTCATACTTAAGGCGGTGCCAATTGTTTTTTGTTTCATGTTCCACAAATTCTGATCCGTGGGTTGAGGCAAAATGGAGCCGAGTGCTCTGAATATGAGGCGCCAATGCGGACATCTGAAAACGCAAACATTCCCGCCCTTTATCGTTTCCATGCGGTACTTGTAAAAGGCACGGGGTGCTTTTGACCACAGTTTTAGCCACAGTGCGGTGTGAAACACATGGAAACAGCACCTTCAAAAGAGCGACGGAAAGCAAATAAACCGGAGTGGAAACGGCAGAAAATAAACCGAAATTATACAAAAAACTTTTCTTCAACTCTTTATATCAGACATAGAAAAACACACAGAAGGTGATGATTGTGAGAAAGACTGCCTAGACTGCACCAAGAACATTTTCACGGCCAAATCCGTTGCGGACCAGTTCGAAGAGCCATTTCCCCACAAGCCCGCCCAGTACTGCGTCCCCCGCACAGGGGTGCTGGTGCGCAGTTCCAGCTTTACGCCATTGCTGCGGGTGCGGATGAGCGAACAGATGGACATGTCCAATACGGTGTAGCTGCTGCAAAAGCTGACGGTTGAGAGCGGAAGCAAGTAGAACAGATCCAAAACAGGCTTGATAATAACACCGCCCCGGGCACCCGCAATTGCACCGATTGCAAGGCAGATCAGAAACAGGACGGCTGGTATAAGGATCCCTCCGAGACAAGAGATAGATCAAAGGTCGATGGTGTATCCCGCCGGAATACGGGCGCGCTCCTCCGCCTGCCGCATCAGGTGGTCTGCACGCTTGGGACCATAGGGGAAGCGGTTCGTGCCCGACACGTCGTCCGCTGTTGCCGCGCTGTTGGGGTCGCAGCAGTCGCTGGCGATGTAGTCCAGTAGCAGCTTTTGCAGGGCCTTGACGCGGGGAGAGCTCTCGTCATATTTGTTGGTGTCCTCCGGGATCGTATTGTAATAGAAGTAGCGGTCCAAAGCCGGGAGGTAGATTAGACGGTCCTCGTTGCTGGCGACCATGTAAGCGCCCGCCTTTCCGGTTCCATATTGGGAAAAGACCACATCATGCCGCTGCTCCGAGAATAGGTCGATTCCGTCGAAGCGGTCGTTGCTGGGGATATTGGCGCAGCGGAGCAGTGTGGGTGCGATGTCCACCAGGGAGCACACATCGTGACGTAGCTGTGCTGGCTTTCCGGGAACCCGAAGTAGTAGCGGGATACGAGACGCAGCGTCCAGCATGGAACGTTTTCCCATCGTGCCGAAATCCCCTAACATTTCGCCGTGGTCCGTGGAGAAGACGATAACGGTGTTATCATAGAGCCTGCGCTGTTTCAGTGCCTCCACGAGTCTGCCCACTTGGTAGTCCACAAACGAAACGCAGGAATGGTAATAGTTGCGAAGCAGAGACAGGTCTTGTCGGCTGATACCGATTTTTTCACAGGTGAACCGGTCGCTGAGGAACGGCGTGAATTCCTCGGGATGCTCAGGTATATAGGGGTCTGTCGAGACCGTGCGGTACAGCTTGTTCCATGGCCCAGGCGGAGCGAAGGGGGGGTGAGGGTGGATGAAGGAAGCCATCAGGAAAAAGGGCTTGTCCTCCGAAACCTGATTCAGCAGGAAATCCAGGCTCCGGTCTGCGACCCATTGTGTCGGGTGGTATTCTGCGGGAAGCTGGGAGATTTGCGGGATGTAGTACAGTTCGGAGCGCTGTCCGTTGTAGTCGAATACATTGCAGTAAGGGGATTCCATCACGAAGCGGGTATAGTCGTCCAGGGGGTGGGACAGCTCCTCCTGCGTGAAGCGCTGGGCAAAGCCCATCGGGCCATAGAGGTCTTTCGCGTGGTGCATTTTTCCGGCGCAGCAGGTGTCGTAGCCTGCTTTGGTAAAGGCGTCGTAAAACCCTTCCCCCTCGTACTGATATGTTCCGTTATTGTTGCAGCACCCTGTATGTGCGCAATATTGCCCGGAGAGCATGGAGAAGCGTGCCGGCACGCAGACGGGAGCTGGTGTATAGCATCGGTCAAACACCACCGACGATGCGGCAAGCGCATCCAGATTCGGCGTCTGGATTTGATCATTGCCCAGGGCGTGGATGGTGTCGAAGCGCTGCTGGTCGGTAAACAGAAATAAAAAATTTGGTCTGTTACTCATGACGTCCTCCTATTTTTCGGCAAAGGGCATAACATGTTCTTTACAATTTTTTCTCGGTTCCCCAGTCCTTGACCTGATTGGCCATGTTGGAGCCCTTTGGCTTGCTCACACCGTGGACGGCTGCGGCTTCATACTGCCGCCACTGCTGCCAATACTGCTGGCCGAAGATTGTTTGCTCGTCGTCCCACTCGTCCCGCAGGGCGAACAGCTTTTTTCGTAGATGCTCAGTGATCTCCTCATATCCGGCGATGTCATAGAAGTTGTTCTTCTCCCATGGGTCGTTCTGCAAATCGAAGAGCTGGGTCAGCTTCAAATCCTCCGTCCGATACTCTACCAGCTTGTAACGATTGTCCATCACACCGCGAATGCGGGACTGGAAGGCCAAATACAGCTCCGGCCGGGTCACATAGGCCGGGTTGCGGAACATCGGTGCGAAGCTGATGCCGTCCACGGAAGAGGGGATCTCCATGCCGCACAACTCACACAGGGTGGGATAAATATCCAACAGGTACACAAAGTTTTCATTGATCTGGTTCTTGGGGATACCGGGGCCACACATAACCAGCGGCACCCCCACGCTGTGCTCATAGATGTTCTGCTTCCCCATCAGGCCATGCTGTCCCACCGCCAGGCCGTTGTCTCCGGTGAAGACGATAATGGTATCCTCCAGCATCTTTTTCTCCCGCAGTGCGTCCAAGATGTGACCGATGCACCAGTCCACATGGCTGATCATGGCGTAATAGTCTGCGATGTGGCGGCGGATAGCCTCCGGGAGGCGGGGGTAGGCTTCTGTGTTTTCGTCCCGGCCTTTGTTGGACCAGCCGCAGTTTACCACTGGCATCTCCATGTAGTTGGGAGGCAGGGTGATCTTCTCCGGGTCGTACATGGTTTTGAACTGCTCCGGCATGGTGCGGGGATCGTGGGGGGCAAGGAACGATAGGTACATGAAGAAGGGTTGGTCGCTGTTGTAGCTCTTGATATAATCCACGGCGGAGCCGGAGAACAGGTCCGTGGAATGGGAACCTGCGCTGATCTTTTCCGCCAGGACACAGATGGAGTCGCTGTTGGCGGAGAAGTTGGGGGTAAAGTTTATCTGCTTATCGTAATGCCCATCTGGCTGAAAATCGTTCACCGGCACGTTCCAGTGATCCCACATGCCGCCGAAGAAGATGTTTGCGCCGTTGTCAAAGCTGCGACAGAAGCTCTCTACGCCGTTGTGCCACTTGCCGATCTCCATGGCATGATAACCGTTTTTTAGGAAGCATTGGCCCATGGTGATGTCGCAGGCAGGGATGTTCCGTCCGCTCTCCTCCAGATGGAACAAGGTTTTTCCGGAATTGATCATCGCCCGGCTTGGCATGCAGACCGCCGATGCCGTACCACCGGGGATGTGTGCCCGGGTAAAGGACGTGCCCTCCCGGACCAGCCAGTCCATGTTGGGAGTGTGGATCTCTTCGTTCCCAAGTGCGTGGATGGTGCCCGAGCGCTGGTCGTCCGTCAGGATAAAAAAAATATTTGGTTTTCCCATATGATATTTCCTCTCTGTTATTCCGACCGTATTACTGTGATAAAAACTTGTGAAATGACGAAGAACATGCTAAAATATCTTTTGAGATTCAAAAAATATTTAAATGGAAGAATTGCTATTATGAACAAAAGAAGACAGGCCATTGCCGATCTTGTCAATCAGCTTGGCGAGATCAGTGTTCGTGAATTGAAAAGTTTGTTTCCCAGCGTTTCCGAGGTCACGCTCCGGAAAGACCTACAAATGCTCAACGAAGAAAACCAGATTGTCCGCGTACATGGCGGCGCCCGTTCCATTGACGATGTTACCCTCAAGAGCAGCAACTTTAATACCCGCGCACAGCTGCATCCGAGCGAGAAAGCCCAGATCGGAGAAAAAGCTGCAGAACTGCTCAAAGACGGCATGTCCGTTTTTATCTCCTCTGGCAGTACTTGTCTGGAATTGGCGAAGCGGATCCCTCAGGTGCCACTGCAGGTTTTTACGGACGGAATTTCCGTTGCGCTGGAATCGCCGGTCTCGTCTGATATTACCATCGAACTGCTGGGCGGCGTGGTCAACCGTAATCTTATGCGAGTGACCGGGCCCTCGGTGTTTGCTGCGTTGGACACACTCTACTTTGACTATGCCTTTATCGGAACGGTGGGGTTCAATGAACGGGCAGGTTTTTCCGTCGCCACGTCCAACATTGCGGCATCCAACATGAAGACCGTGGAACACAGCAAAAAAACTGTGATCCTCATGGACTCTTCCAAGGTGAATCAACTGTGCACGCCCCGCAATATTCCCTTTAAAGCAGTTGATATCGTGGTATCCGATGACCATTTGCCAGATGACGTTGTGGCGTTTCTGGAGGATAACGGAATCACCGTTTTGTGATGTGTTTTGATTTGCGGCATCCACCGGATGCCGCAAATCTTTTTTATTCGACCGCCACACAGCGGTGGAAGGCTTCCGTTTCACTTTGGGGCGCAAGTTGGAGCAGGGACGGGGCAAGGCGGTTATTTTGCATCACTGCACACAGCAGCCGCTCC
>ENA-UEPH01003232-UEPH01003232.1-human-gut-metagenome-genome-assembly--contig:-NODE-3232-length-10089-cov-37.071614_pt1 | contig 10089 bp, 9 predicted proteins | sample MGYA00242891_ERZ507898 | MGnify/ENA primary metagenome ERZ507898 (study PRJEB26167, sample SAMN06115411) | human gut metagenome | host: Homo sapiens | place: China:Guizhou | collected 2014-10-15... | reverse complement strand
CTTACTCAAGTATTGATATTTACGCGTATATATTTTGTTGTGCTCATTGACTGTGTCCACATCAAGATTCTCCTGTTGATACGAAAACATTCCATGTCATCCTCGCCGTCAAGGAAGACAATACTAAGGGCTCGACATCTATAAGGGGTATCACCAACATTTTGTACAAAAGTAACTCTAAGGTGATATTTTCACAGAAATATACATAAATTAAACCTCTAAGGCTTTTAAACAGCCTAAAAGAGTTAATTTATGTATATAGAATTAGACCTTTAAAGGTCTGTATTCATTTAGACCTAAAGCCATATTTGACTGAAATGAATATTCTCCCAGAAAATTTATGTGTGACCAATTTAAGGGTGATATATGCTTTAATAAATTTTCATCTATACCTTTATATTTCTTTTGGTATTCTACGGCCTTTTCCAGATAGACGGTATTCCATATACTTATGGCATTAATCAAAATATTCAATGCGCTGGCTCTTTGTAGCTGATCTTGTAAATCCCGTTCACGCAGCTCTCCTTGTTTCCCGAAAAATACAGCTCGTGCAAGTCCATTCATTGCTTCCCCTTTATTCAGTCCTACAAGAATCCTCCTTCTCAATACATTATCTGTAGCATATCTCAGTATAAATATGGTTTTCTCTATTCGTCCCATTTCCTGGAGTGCCTTGGCCAATGAATTTTGCCTTGAATATGACCCAAGCTTTGACAGGATTAATGAACTGGATACCAATCCATCCTTGATAGAATAGGCAAGCCGAAGTATATCCTCATAATTCTGTTCAATGATATTCGTATTTATCCTGGCAGAAGCAAGGTTGTTAATATTCTTTTTGAGTTCCATTTCTGGCAGCTGATAAAGTTTTGAATCAGAAATATCCCTGATTCTTGGAGCAAATACGAATCCCAGCAAATGGCTTAGTCCAAACACCTGATCTGTATATCCCGCTGTGTCTGTATAATGTTCGTTAATACATAAGTCTGTTTCATGTTCCAACAATCCGTCTATAACGTGAACGGCTTCCCTTGCATTGGTATTGATAACTTTGGTGTAGAATGTAGAGTATTGGTCACTGACAAACCTGTATATTGTACTTCCTTTACCGGAACCATAATGGGGATTATGCTCTGATACCAAAGAAGATACTCCGACCTGTACACGCATACCATCACTTGATGATGTTGTCCCGTCGCCCCAATATGATGGAAGAGACAGCCTGTGTTGATAATTTACAAGACAGGCCTGCGCCTTTTTCATTGCATCATCATGTAATCTCCACTGGGATATATTGGCAAGTTTATGATAATCAAATTCTTTTGTGCAGTCTGCCATTTTACTTAGCCCTATATTTGTTCCTATTGCCATCAATGCTGCCATAATGGATGGTATTTCATCTTCCTTTGGAGTGTTACCGGAAGAGGCATGTGTAAAATAGCGATCAAATCCTGTCCACTTGGATACTTCAAAAAGTATTTCAGCCAGTTTTACATTCGGAAGCATCCCATATAAGGAGTCGTTTAAACTCTTAACTTCTTCCGGAACTTCCTTTTCAAGTTTTTCTATGTGAATCTTACCATCATCTATTTCCAGATCTTTTAGTTTTGTAAGGTTTTCAGAAAGAGATTTATACATTGAATCCAATGAGGAATACCTTTCTTTTATATACTCGTTAAAATTACTGCTTACTGCAAGTTTTTCTGAAATGTCCGTTTTCTTCTTCCATTGTGATACCGGAAGCATATAGTCGTTGAAATTCCTGTAGTTGCAACTTCCTTCTACTGCAACATCACCGGAACGTATCCTGTTTTTCAGTTCAGCCAATACTGCCATCTCATAATAATGACGGTCAATACTGTTGCCATTTCCATAAATATGCTTTCTCCATCTTTCAGGTAGAAACTCAACAGATGTATCTTCCGGGACATTACGTCTGTTGCTCCTGTTTAGCTCACGCAAAACATCCAGACTGTGAATTAAAGGAGACATGGAGGTGTTTGTTGAGGAAAAAGTCAATGTGTCCAACAATGTTGGAGAATACTTCCGTAACTGGGAATACCATTTGTCGATCAGATCGAGGTAGTCATATCCTTGTGGTCTTACCAGAATCTTGGCATCCTCTATATATTCCACCATCTTTTCCCATGGCATAATGTTCTCTATTGCTGCGAACGGATCTGTTCCTTCTTCCCTTGACCTTATCAATGCCGCACCGATATTGATAAACAGATGTACTTTCTCATTGATTGATTTTCCGTTTTCCTGCTGCATTTTATCCTGCAACTTACGTCCTTTTGAGAGATAGGTATTAATCAGCTTGTCATGAATTTCAACTGCCATATCTACAAGCTTTTGCTCCAACATTTGCAGATATATTGCCAAAAGAGCGTATTTTTTCTGATTAGGGAAACGCCTGAACATGTGTGGCTCATATCTGGAAGCAGCACGATATATCTGTTTAATTCTATTGGGGTGAATAAAGCTCAAATCAACATTTAAGTTCAGTTCACGTACCTGCTTGAGTTTGTCCGCTACATCATTAAAGGCTTGAGGGGAGCATTGCCCGGCAACATTCCTCAGCATTCCCAATGTAGTCATAACTTTCTCATTCTGAGAGTCAATAATCTTGTCTAACAATTTATACTGTTCCGGTACAAGACAGGAGTAGATATCAGAAAATAATGATGATTCAATGCTTATACAGACTTTTCTTACTATTCTTTCTATAGTGGTTATTCCCGGAAGTATTATTTTATTGTTTCTAAGGAAGTCTATACCTGACTTTACAAGAGAAAAAGACTCATCACTTACTATAGCTTTTTGTTCAATATATTCTTCAAGGGCTTGACTTTCAGTACTAGTAAACGGTCTATAACCATACCACGTACATATTTCTTCTATATGTTTGGTTCTTGTATTTTTTCTTTCCCCATAAGAATGAATATTTATTGGCGAAATACCTAACTGCTTGGAAACATAGTTCAAAACTTTCTCCGGAATAGCCTTTGTAGATGTAAAACCCCATCCAGGATATTTAATACAACATAACTGAATGGCAAATCCTAATTTGTTTGTATCACGCCTATGTGTCTGAATATGATATATATCCTCTTCAGATAATGTGTAATATTTAGCCATGACATAATCGCTTATATTTTCAGGAATAGTTGTCAGTTCTTTACGTTGCTCTTGAGAAAGAATAATGATAGAAGAATCCATAGTTATTAGAAGTATTAAATCAATTTATTATTTTATCGTTTTTTTCAAATATCTATAAAGAGTGCTTTTACTTATGCCGGAAGCATGTTCTATTTCTGATATAGAATAATCTTTGCTGTCATACATTTTTAATGCAAGTTCCATTTTTTGTGATGGTGCCTTAGGCCTTCCACCTTTTCGACCTCTTGCCCTTGCACTGGATAATCCTTCCAATGTTCTTTGGCGTATTATATCCCGATCAAACTGGCTTATTCCTGCAAAAATTGTAAATAACAACTTTCCTTGTGGAGTTGTCGTATCAAGCCATGGCTCTTTTAGAGATTTTATGTCCGCATGTTTAGAACGAATAATTTCAACTATCTCAAACAAGTCTTTAACCGAACGGCTTAATCTTGTTAGTTCAGTTATTAATACAGTATCTCCATTCCTTAAAATGTCAATCATTCGCTCCAGTTCAGGTCTTTCTTTTTTAGATCCAGTAATTTTTTCCATAAAAATACGTTCACATCCATGAGCGATAAGTTGATCATACTGCCTATCCAAATTTTGTTCATTAGTACTAACACGTGCATAACCTATTTTCATTGCCATTCATTTTATGTTTCAAAATCCTATTTTATATTCAGTAATGAGAGTTTGTTTTAGGGAATAATTTTGGGATTGAAAATAGGATATTTATATGACTCCTCAAAATAAAAATAAAGAAATCTCTTAAACCATCGTTTTCGGGAATCATCTGAAATGTATAGTCTTCTATATAATTATTAACAAATACTAAAAAGCAATGTCTATAGTAAATGTTAGTGGCACCTCTAAAAGAGACTTTATGCCCTTATAATATTAAAAATGGTCTGAAGTACTTTTTATGACTTTCTTTTTTCGCTATTTTTGTAGGGTAAAACAGATATGATATTACAAACGAAAAAACCCGTTCTTGATGAACGGGTATATCCTTAACTTGGTTACGTGTTTTGATAACAGAGGCTTTACCAAGCATTACAATGCAAAGGTACGGCTTTTATTTGAATATGCAAAATGAAATATAAAAAAGTAGTCAGATTATATTCCAATTCAAGGGTCGCCAAATATTATAGAGCAACCAATCGCAACAAAAACAAGGCTGTCATGCTATATTTTGCAAACATGAAGATTGCACAGGCATTTCATCCGCTGCTGTCTTCCTTTGAGGTCATATTGCGTAATCAGTTGCATTATGCACTGGCACGCCATTTCTTCGACGGTAACTGGATTATCAACCAGAAGACTGGATTCATGATTGCTCCTTCCCTGACATATACAAACAAGCGGACAAAGAAAAAAGTCACCAATGACTATATATTAAAAGAAGTTCTGAAGGCAGAAAAGAAAATTGTTGACCGGGGTGTCAGGGTTACGAGTGGCAGAGTAATAGCCGAACAGACTTTGGGTTTCTGGAACAGTTTTTATGAAGCGCACCACTATGCGCTTTTGGCTGGTGTACCATGCCGGATTTTCAAGAAGCTGCCTTCAGGGTACGGACGCAAGGAGATTAACGATATTATAGCGCAGGTTCGCGAATTGCGTAATCGTATCAATCACAATGAGCCGATATGCTTTGTAAACAGAAAATGCGATTTTTCTTATGTGAAGAGCATGTATGCGATAATCAGTGATTTTCTTACATGGATAGACCCTGAAATTATGCCTTCACTAAGAGAGGTTGATAAAGTATGCAAAATAATAGAAAAAGAAGAAAATAAACAAAAACAATGATTACGTAAAAGAAGTTATTTGTAGGGGGTATTACCTTAAAGTTACTTTTGTACAAAATGTTGGTGATACCCCCATTTGATTTTATACGTCTAAAATCTGAAATAGCCAATTCTGTTTGAAAGGCATCCTGTTGCTTGATATGAGACCACAATGTGGTGGCAATTAGTTCTGTATCATTTGACAGTTTAACAACCTTGTTGTAATAACACAAAACATTAGTCCGTATTTCCATGCTCCATCCGTTGTACAAATTATCTATTTCGTACATCTTGTAGAACTCGTGATTACCTGGTATGACAACAACCATTTCGTAATTATCCGCAGCCCAATCCCAAAAAGGATGCTTGCTGTAATTCTCATCCCCGATATAACCAATATCTCCAGCCAACACCAACACATCGCCATTCACTTGTAAAGGATGGTGTTTTATGAAACTTCCATTTTCGGCAAACTCCAAATGTAAATCAGAAGCATATTGAATTTTAATCATGGATCAAAAAGCTTTGTTCTAATTGTCCCAATACTTGTTCTCCGGTAATATTATGCAAACCGGCGGATTTGAAGAAGTCACTATTGGGTAATTCTGACTTTACCACTTCGCAAAAACGTTTGACATCGTCAAGCAAAGTCTGTGGAACTTCAAATCTATCGGCAGGCGCAAGCATTGCAGCTAATCTGAAAACATCTTTCTTGTGTTTAGCTATATGTTTGCTGTCCTCCTGTTCTCCTTTTGCTTTTCGGTCACTCATTTCTAAAAATGCTTTACACTTCAAACATATAAGGCTTTCTATGTTGGCTATATGAACTCCGTCTTGCAACAAACTATGCGTAATGGTGAAATGATAATAGTCATCATCCATGAGTATGGCCGATAAACTTGATAAATCATCTGTAACAGGTATCGGGGTAATATGAGCGTCCTCAGGGAAATTCAACAGTCCGAGATTCCTGGAAAATAACTCTACTTGATAAGGGAAGTCTGTATTGGTTGGTTTCATAAAACGATAATACTCATGGAGACTGGTTGCATCATCATTTGTACCTTTGTTTCGTTGTTCATACCCAGCTGTCTTTACGAATTCCCAAAAGTGTGATACGAAATCAGACGAAAGGGCTTCTACGACAAGAATTATATCTATGTCTTTTGTCGCACGTGGAGTCTGTGCATAATTCTCTTCGTGAATCTCACAAGCGGTTCCACCGATAATCACATAGGCGTTTTCAAAATTCTTGAAAAACTCCTTGAATTTGTCTATACCTCTTACCATTTTATGTCATTGATTAAGTTTTCCAATTCTATTTGTATTCTCTCGTCATCGTTGTTTTTTAAAGATAGGTAAAGCGAAAGTTTGTCCACATAATGACCTTTTGTCAAGAAAAATGGTGAATATCGCCATATTTCTATCTTGTTTTCACCAAAATGATTATTGGTTGTAATATTCTTCTTTTTCAAATCTTCTCTTGTCAAAGCATAGCAGTGCGATTTTTCACAGTTGATCATCGTGTATTCTGATAAGGCATTGATGCCTGATTCCATTGCCGGTTCTATGGTATCATCCGTATATACCACTTTTTCTACAGGAGAATTGAATAATGGAAAAGCGGCTTCCCACAACTCTTTGTTGGAATAAAAGAACCTGATTTCCTTGGTCTTTTTACCTTCCAAGGTTATTAAACTATTTTCCTTTAACCATCGGAGTGCTCTATTGACTGTTGCATAGGAAACGTCAAATAATGCCTCTATATCTAGAGATTCCATTCTATCTAAAGAACTTACTTGTATATGATATAGAAGGATACATTGAGCTAAGGCCGGCATAGTTTCCTTAATGTCAGCATTTATTGTTTTCGTTTTTTTTAGGTCTATCAATAAGGAAGGAATAAACATTTGTTTTTGTGGAATGATAAAGTTTATCCTTTGTTCAATAAATCTTTTGACATTATAAGGTATAACCTTTTCTATAACCAAAACGGCAAGACACCCGGATTTGTTTTCTAATAAGGTCAATGCTTTTTTCGTTCGTACAGGAGTATGTTGATTGTCATCAGATGCGAATGCGAAAATGATTTCTTTTCCAAACAATATTCCTTTATATAAAGTATAGCATTGTGTAATGGACATAGGAATAACTCCCGATAAATCTTTGTCTATTGGGACGAGACACACATCTTCATTTGACATAAAATGAATGTACTCACTTGTATTGTTTATAAAATCTTTATTATTGCACATAATCACATCTGTATGATTTTGTGCAAAGATAATGATTTTATTCTATATGACAATGGTATAGGAAAAGAATCTTAGGCTTATAGGTCAAATATTAAGGAATATCTTTTTATTCTTTTTCAAATTCCCCTTATACACGTTTGATACTCATTACATCTTGAGAACTCCTCGGCTCACTTGTCGGCTCTATTTTTCTTTGCAAAGGTACTGCGGCGAGGGAACTCCAAGCACCGTTCCACCGGTCGGCTTCACTAATGCCTTATGGACTTGAAGACAGCTTTCCACAATTTCCGGCAGGCGTAAATTGGGTATTTCATCAACTCCTATGGCATTTACTTGTCTTATTCCTCTGTTTCCTCAGTCTCTTGATAGCACGTAAAATTCAGATCCCGACAAGAAAGCCGATAAAGGTTTCAAAATAAGGGAAAAGAAAAACAAAAGTTCAACGATTAAAACAGACAGATTATGCACAGCAAGATTTTTCAAATCACAGAGGAGAAACCCTTAAAGGACAACATCCTGAACGACTGCACCCTTGAACAAGGAGACGGACACTATTATGACTATTGTTCGGAGATTGACGAGGAAGAGCGTAAATCACACATTGATAATCTGATAAACAACATTCTGCCCAAAGGTATGTTTGAGCTTGTTTCAGATGATACAATCTGTTACAATGGCGGTGCGGACAAATGGAAAGAGGAATTTGTGGCAACCTTGCAAGAAAAGACGAAAGCCGTTACCACAGAAAACTGCACTCTTTGGATTGGCGAGGTGTACCAACTTGAAAAGTACCTCAAAAATCTGCTTGATACCGCCTATCAGTTCTATATGGACGAGTAGTGTATCAACGGAGCTGCCGAACAATCTTACGAGTTTCTGCGAGTGGTAAGCCAATTAGAGCCTGGAACATTGCTGTATATCGGTGGAGTTTCTAATGTTATGAGAACACGAAAAATGACTAAAGAACAGGGAGAACGTTGTAATATCAGCCGATTCCCCAACTTCCATAACACAGGCAGTGTCAAAGGAATGAAGCGATTGTATTATGGTAAACAGGCATTGTTGGTAAGGTGCGGAACATACATCTACAATGTTTCAAGTGAGCCAAGTATTTATTATCAAGCAAAATAACAGACGATATGAAAGGAACAGAACAATTCAAGCAGACCATAAAGGCATATTTGGACGAGAGAGCCAAGACGGATGAACTCTTTGCGGTGTTGTATGCCAAAGAGAACAAGAATTTGGACGATTGCATCACATTTGTACTCAACCAAGCAATGGCTATATGCAAAGAGGGCGGTTGTGGAATGACCGACAATGAGGTTTATTCTCTCTGTACCCACTATTATGATGAAGACAATATAGAGGTGGGTAAAGCCGTCAACTGCGGTGTGATAGTCAACCATAGGGTAGAACTTACTCCAGAAGAGCAAGCCGAAGCGAGGGAAAAGGCACTCAAAACCTATCAAGACGAGGAACTGCGGAAGATACAACAGCGTAACAGCAGACCCAAGCCAACCACGAAAGCAACGAAACAAGAAGTTACCCAACCATCACTATTTGATTTAGGACTATGAGAGCCAAGACGAGATTACAGCACAAGGTAGTAACCGCCAATGAGCGGTTACTGCCACTGACCGAGAAGCAGGAGTTATGGGCATTTCGCCATTGCTTAAATCATTATGCGTTCCGTACCAAAAGTGGTATGACCACCTGTATGGATTGCGGACACCAATGGAGCGAGACCAGAGAAAAGACCTGCCGTTGCCCTCACTGCGATACAAAGTTGGAGATACACAACACCTTACAGCGTAAGTATAAAGACAAATCCTATTACTCCATACTGACAACCCAAGACGGCTTACAGGTGCAGAGGGTGTTTCTTTTGACGGCTCATTATTGCAAGGGCAAGAAAGCCGATTTTTACTCTATGGAGGTAGTCCGTTATTGGATTGATGATAACGGCAAGACAGAAGTAACGGCATTAAGGCGCACACTCGGCTACTATATAGACAGCTTTGTCTTTGACAATCATATAGAACTGCGAAATGACAACTATGTTTATAGGCGGATTGCTGATTGCAAGGTTTATCCTTATTATTCTGCCACAACCAAATTAAGACGCAACGGACTTAGAGGTTCTTTGTTGGAGATTGAGCCAACGAAGCTGATTGAAGCCTTGTTGCAGGACAGCAGAGCCGAAACGATGTTCAAGGCAGGGAGAAAGGTGGATTTGAACTATTTTCTGCAACACCCTATGTATATTGATTTGTATTGGAACACTTATAAGATAGTGATGCGCAACAATTATCACATATCCGATATTTCTCTTTGGGTGGATTACATCCGCTTGCTTGAAAGGTGTGGCAAGGATATTCGCAATGCCCATTATGTCTGCCCATTGGATTTGAAAGCCGAGCACGACCGCTATCAAGATAGGGTAAGGGTTATCCAAGAGCGAGAGAAACGTGAAGCCGAGCAGAAAAAGGCGCAGGAGAATGAGGAGAAGTTCAGAGAGTTGAAAGGCAAATTCTTTGGATTGTCATTCACTGACGGACTGATTGAGGTCAGCGTGTTGGAGAGCGTGGATGATTATTACAAAGAGGGAAATGCTTTACATCATTGTGTGGGACAACGCGAATACTACCTCAAACCCAAGTCTTTGGTTTTCTCTGCACGGATAGATGACAAACGCATTGAGACTGTTGAACTGTCGCTTGAAAATTTCAAAGTCCTGCAATCAAGAGGGCTTTGCAACCAAAACACAGAATACCACGACCGCATCATACAACTTGTACAGAAAAGACACTGTCCAAAATTTTGTGTAAATGGAAACAGGATTCAGTTGTAAGTTTGTTCTTATATCTGAATTCTGTTTT
>ENA-UEPH01003211-UEPH01003211.1-human-gut-metagenome-genome-assembly--contig:-NODE-3211-length-10156-cov-21.563449_pt1 | contig 10156 bp, 8 predicted proteins | sample MGYA00242891_ERZ507898 | MGnify/ENA primary metagenome ERZ507898 (study PRJEB26167, sample SAMN06115411) | human gut metagenome | host: Homo sapiens | place: China:Guizhou | collected 2014-10-15... | reverse complement strand
AAGACCTATACCAACTGGATGGAAAACTGCCATGACTGGTGCATTTCCCGTCAGCTCTGGTGGGGCCATCAGATCCCCGCCTGGACCTGCGACGACTGCGGGCACATCAACGTGAAGCGGGAGGACCCCACCGTTTGCGAAAAGTGCGGCAGCACTCACCTGACCCGGGAGGAGGACGTGCTGGACACCTGGTTCTCCTCCGCCCTGTGGCCCTTCTCCACCCTGGGCTGGCCGGAGCAGACCGCCGACCTGAATTACTGGTATCCTACCTCCGTCATGGTCACCGGCTACGACATCATCTTCTTCTGGGTGGCCCGGATGATCTTCTCCGGCTGCGAACAGATGAAGAAAATTCCCTTCCACACCGTGCTGATCCACGGCCTGGTCCGGGATGACAAGGGACGGAAGATGTCCAAGTCCCTGGGCAACGGCATCGACCCCCTGGAGATGGCGGAGAAGTACGGCGCCGACGCCCTGCGCTTCAACCTTATCACCGGCAACTCCCCCGGCAACGACACCCGGTTCTACACCGAAAAGTGCGAGGCCATGCGGAACTTTGCCAACAAGATCTGGAACGCCAGCCGCTTCGTGATGATGAACCTGTCCATCGACCACTATGAACTGCCTGCCGCAGACAAGCTGGAGCGGGAGGACAAGTGGGTCCTCAGCAAGCTGAACCGGCTGGTGAAGGAAGTCACCGAGAATCTGGACAGCTTCGAGATCGGCGTGGCCTCCGCCAAGGTCTATGACTTCATCTGGGACACCTACTGCGACTGGTATATCGAGCTGACCAAGACCCGCCTCAACGGCACCGACGAGGACGCCAAGCTGACGGCCCAGAACGTGCTGTGCTACGTGCTGGTGACCCTGCTGAAGCTGCTGCACCCCTTCATGCCCTTCATCACCGAGGAGATCTATCAGGCTCTGCCTAAGTGCGGCGGCGCGGAGGATATCCTGATGATGGCCCAGTGGCCGGAATACACCGAGGCGCTGGACTTCCCGGCGGAGGAGAACGCCATGGAGGCCGTCATGGACCTGATCCGGGCCATCCGGGGCCGCCGGGCCGAGATGAACGTGCCCCCCTCCAAGAAGGCGGAAATGCTGATTGTCACTGCTCAGCCGGAGCCTTACCGGCAGGGCCTGCACTTCATCCAGCGCCTGGCCTTTGCCAGCAACATCTCCTTTGCGGATGCCGCCCCGGCGGACGTCACCGGCCAGATCAGCGTGGTGACCCATGACGCCACCGCCTACCTGCCCCTCAGCGAGCTGGTGGATCTGGCGGCAGAGCGGGAGCGCATCGCCAAGGAGCTGGAAAAGGCGAAGAACGGTCTGCGGATCACCGAAGGCAAGCTGGCCAATGAGAAATTCGTGGCCCACGCTCCCGAAAATGTGGTGAACGCCGAGCGAGAGAAGGTTGCCAAATATCAGGAGCTCATCGCCAAGCTGGAGGAATCCGCCAAGGCCATGGCCTGAGCCTAAATACCGAACCGACCAAAAGCATCCACCCGCCCGGCGGGTGGATGTGAGACTGTCGATAAAGTAGTAAATTCTCCGCAACGGTAAGGAAGGGTGTGCGCGGGAAACCCAAGAGGGGTGTCCCGCGCCATTAAAATCCTAAGTTTTCAGAACTTTTATGAAGTTCTGAAAACTTGCTCAGCGGGGAGAAAAGACTTTTTCGACACGCTGGCATCCACCCGCCCGGCGGGTGGATGTTTTTTTCTGCGTGCCCGCCTAAAGACAGAGGGAAAAATTGATAATTTCCGTCAGTTTGCCGGGGCGCAGAAATGCGTTGGAGCAATGGGCGGGCCTCTTGTGAAAATAGACCCTTGACAGGTGGAGAAACCCGTGATATCATATCGAAAGTTTAGAGATTTTTAGAAAAGGAGCGATGATCGTGACGTTGGTACTGAACAATGCGAAGGTATTCCGCAGCGGCGTTTTCTCCCGGAGCAGTGTTTCCATTTCTTTGGGCAATGGTGTTTCCCGAGGCGGTACTATTTCCACTATGGATGCTTCTTCTTTCGTGATTTTACCCGGTTTCGTTGATGTGCATGTGCATCTTCGGGAGCCGGGTTTTTCTTATAAGGAGACCATCCATACCGGCTCTTTAGCGGCGGCCCACGGCGGCTATACCACCGTATGCGCCATGCCGAACCTGAATCCGGTACCGGACAGCATGGAGACCTTGCAGCCGGAGCTGGACGCCATTCAAAAAGACGCCGTGATCCGGGTCCTGCCCTACGGGGCGATCACGAAAGGCGAGCAGGGCGGGGAACTGGCGGACTTGGACGCCATGGCCCCCTATGTGGTGGCCTTCTCCGATGACGGAAAGGGCGTTCAGGACCGCGACATGATGTGCCGCGCCATGCTGGAGGCCAAACGCCTGGGCAAGCTGATCGTGGCCCACTGCGAGGACAATTCCCTCCTGCGGGGCGGCTATATCCATGACGGCGCCTACGCCAAGGCCCACGGCCACCGGGGCATCTGCTCCGAGAGCGAGTGGCGGCCCATCCAGCGGGATCTGGAACTGGTGCGGGAGACGGGCTGCGGCTATCATGTCTGCCACATCTCCACCAAGGAGAGCGTGGACCTGATCCGCAAGGCCAAGGCCGAGGGTCTGAACGTCACCTGTGAGACCGGTCCTCACTACCTGCTGCTGGATGACTCCTGCTTGCAGGAGGACGGCCGTTTCAAAATGAATCCGCCTCTGCGCGATAAGAGAGACCGGGAGGCTCTGTTGGAAGGCCTGGCGGACGGCACCATCGACATGATCGCCACGGACCATGCCCCTCACAGTGCCGAGGAAAAAGGCCGCGGACTGGAAAAAAGCGCAATGGGCATTGTAGGACTGGAAACGGCGTTCCCGTTGTTGTATACTGAACTTGTGAAGCCCGGCGTCATCTCTATGGAGCGGCTGATGGAGCTGCTCCACGATGCCCCCTGCCGCCGCTTCAACATCCCGACAGACACCGGTTTTACTGTGTTCGACCTGAATGACACCTATCGGATCGACCCGGCAGACTTTCTCTCCATGGGCAAGGCAACGCCCTTTACAGGATGGGAGGTCCAAGGCCGCTGCCTGCTGACAGCAGCAGGCGAAACGGCTGTCTGGTATGATGCAGACCGTCTGCTGAAAGGAGAATGATCGTGAAGCAAACAACCTTGACAGTGACTGAAAACACAAGACTGGCCGATGGGATCTACCGTCTGCGGCTGGCGGGGGACACCTCTGCCATCACCGCCCCCGGCCAGTTCGTGAATCTGAAGCTCTCCGGCTTTTTCCTCCGCCGTCCCATCTCCGTGTGCGACTGGGAGAACGGAGAATTGACGCTTATTTATAAAGTCTTGGGCCACGGCACCGAGGCCATGACGGGCATGGCTCCCGGCACGGAGTTGGATGTGCTGACGGGCCTTGGCAACGGTTACGATGTGTCCCGCAGCGGGGAACACCCCCTGCTGGTGGGCGGCGGCGTGGGCATCCCGCCGCTGTACGGCCTCGCCAAGCGGCTGACCGCACAGGGTAAGCGCGTCACCGCGGTGCTGGGTTTCAACCGGGAATCCGAGATCTTCCTGGCAGAGGAGTTCCGGGCGCTGGGGGTGGAGGTCATCATCGCCACCGCCGACGGCAGCGCCGGCCTCAAGGGCCTTGTGACCGACGGCATGGCCGCCGTGTCCGACTACACCTATCTCTATACCTGCGGTCCGGAGCCGATGCTGAAGGCGGTATACAGCGCCTGCAAGACCTCCGGCCAGTTCAGCTTTGAGGAGCGGATGGGCTGCGGCTTCGGGGCCTGCATGGGCTGCTCCTGCAAAACGAAATACGGCAATAAGCGGATCTGCAAGGACGGCCCCGTGCTGGAAAAGGAGGAGATCGTATGGTGAATACAAAAGTGACCCTCTGCGGTATTGAGATGGACAACCCCATTATCCCCGCCAGCGGCACCTTTGGCTTTGGCTATGAGTTTGCGGAGCTGTACGACATCAATATGCTGGGCACCTTTTCCTTTAAGGGTACGACCCGGGAGCCCCGCTTCGGCAACCCCACCCCCCGTATCGCGGAGTACGCCGGCGGTCTGCTGAACGCTGTGGGCCTGCAAAACCCCGGCGTGGACGCGGTGATCGAAACGGAGCTGCCGAAGCTCAAGCAGGTATTTCACAAGCCGGTGATGGCGAATATCAGCGGCTTTTCCGTGGCGGAATACGCCGAGGTCTGCGCAAAACTGGATGCGCAGGAGCAGGTGGGGTGGCTGGAGGTGAACATCTCCTGCCCCAACGTCCACGGCGGGGGAGCGGCCTTCGGTGCGGATCCGAAATCCGCCGCCGCGGTGACGCGGGCCGTCCGGGCGGCGACGAAAAAGCCCATTATTTTAAAGCTGTCCCCCACGGCGGCGGACATAGCCGCTGTGGCGAAAGCCTGCGAGGACGCGGGAGCCGACGGCGTGAGCCTCATCAACACCCTGCCGGGGATGCGGATTGATCTGAAGCGCCGCCGTCCCCTGCTGGCCAACACCACCGGCGGCATGTCCGGCCCCGGAATCTTTCCGCTGGCGGTGCGGATGGTGTATCAGGTCTACGAGGCGGTGTCCATCCCCATCGTGGGCATGGGCGGCGTCACCACGGCGGAGGACGTCATCGAGATGATGCTGGCGGGCGCCGCCGCCATCGGCGTGGGCGCGGCGAACCTTGTGGAGCCGTATGCCTGCAAGACCATTATCGAAAATCTGCCTGCCGTGATGGAACGGTACGGCATGGAAAATCTGACAGAGATCATAGGAGGAGCACATCATGGGTAAAGACGTTATCGTTGCGCTGGACTTTGACAGCAAGGAAAAGACACTGGCATTTCTGGACCGCTTCACAGAGGAAAAGCCCTTTGTGAAGATCGGCATGGAACTGTTCTACGCCGAAGGCCCCTCCATCGTCCGGGAGATCCGGGCCCGGGGCCACAAGATCTTCCTGGATCTGAAGCTGCATGACATCCCCAACACCGTGAAAAAGGCCATGGCTGCCCTGTCCGCGCTGGATGTGGACCTGGTGAATGTCCATGCCGCCGGCACCGGCGCCATGATGTCCGCTGCTCTGGCGGGCCTGACCCGTCCGGATGGTACCCGCCCGCTGCTGATCGCTGTGACCCAGCTGACCTCCACGGATCAGGACATGCTGGAAAAAGAGCTGTGGATCGAAAAGCCCATTGCCGAAGTGGTGATGCACTATGCGGAGATCGCCTCCATCGTGGGACTGGACGGCGTGGTGTGCTCTCCCCTGGAGGCAGGCGCGGTCCACGAGCGCTGCGGCAAGAACTTCCTCACCGTGACCCCCGGTGTCCGCTTTGCTGACGGAGATGTGGGCGACCAGAAGCGGGTCACCACGCCGGCCAAGGCCAAGGAGCTTGGCTCCGACTACATCGTGGTGGGCCGTCCCATCACCCAGGCGGAGGACCCCGTGGCCGCCTATCGCCGCTGCGTGGCGGAGTTCGTGGGCTGAGCCGCGAAACGGAAACGATTGGATCAACAGAAAAATTGATATAAAGGAGAACAAACTATGGACAGCATCAATGTGCGCGTTGCCAAGCGTCTGCTGGAGATCAAGGCGGTCTTTCTCCGCCCTCAGGAGCCCTTTACCTGGGCCAGCGGCATCAAGAGCCCCATCTACTGCGATAACCGACTGATCCTCACCGCTCCGGAAGCCCGGAACGAGGTGGAGCAGGCCATTGCCGATACCGTGAAGCGTGAGTACCCGGAGGCGGAGGTCCTGATGGGCACCGCCACCGCCGGCATTGCCCACGCCGCCATTGCCGCCCACCTGCTGGGCCTGCCCATGGGCTATGTCCGTTCCGGCAATAAGGACCACGGCCGTCAGAACCGCATCGAAGGCCGTCTGGACAAGGGCGAGAAGGTCGTGGTCGTGGAGGATCTGATCTCCACCGGCGGCAGCGTGCTGGAGACCGTGGAGGCCCTGCGGGAAGCAGGCGCTGAGGTGCTGGGCGTGGTGAGCATCTTCACCTACGGCATGAAGAAGGGCGTGGAGCGCATGGCGGAGGCCGGCGTGAAGAACGTGAGCCTGACGAACCTGGACACCATCGCCCAGGTGGGCGCGGAGGAAGGTTACATCGCGCCGGAGGATGTGTCCCGTCTGCTGAAATTCCGGGACAATCCGTCTGATGAAAGCTGGATCAATGGAGGGGAAAACTGATATGGAAAATTTGATCGACATTATGCAGCTCTCCACCGAGGAGATCGACGAGCTGGTAAAAACGGGCTGCGATATTATGGAGCATCCCGCCGAATATGCCCATAAGTGCGACGGCAAGATCCTGGCAACGCTGTTCTTTGAGCCTTCCACCCGCACCCGCCTGAGCTTTGAGAGCGCCATGCTGTCCCTTGGCGGACAGGTGCTGGGCTTTTCCTCCGCCGCCAGCTCCTCCGCCTCCAAGGGCGAGAGCGTGGCGGACACCATCCGGGTGATCAGCGCCTACTGCGACATCATCGCCATGCGCCACCCCAAGGAGGGCGCGCCTCTGGTGGCAACGCAGCACTCCTTGGTGCCGGTGATCAACGCCGGTGACGGCGGCCACAACCACCCCACCCAGACCCTGACGGACCTCATCACCATCCACAAGGAAAAGGGTCATTTCGACAACCTGACCATCGGCTTCTGCGGTGACCTGAAGTTTGGCCGGACGGTCCATTCTCTGGTGGCTGCCATGAGCCGCTACACCGGCGTCCGGTTCGTGTTTGTCTCCCCGGAGGAGCTGAAGCTGCCCCGCTACGTCAAGGAGCAGTACGTCAAGTCCAAGAACATTCCCTATACCCAGTCCACCTCTCTGGAGGAGGTCATGCCGGATCTGGACATTCTGTACATGACCCGCGTCCAGAAGGAGCGCTTCTTCAACGAGGAGGATTACCTCCGCTTGAAGGACAGCTACATCCTCACCCCGGAGAAGCTGGAAAACGCCAAGGAGGATCTGCGGATCCTGCATCCGCTGCCCCGCGTCAATGAGATCTCCGTGGCGGTGGACAATGACCCCCGCGCCTGCTACTTCAAGCAGGCCCAGAACGGCCGCTACATCCGCATGGCGCTGATCATGAAGCTGCTGGGTATTCAGTGAGAGGAGAGAACGGACATGATTATTGATTCTATTCAGAACGGCATCGTGATTGACCACATCACCGCCGGTAAGGCCATGGAGCTGTACAACATCCTGGGCCTGGACAAGCTGGATTGCACCGTCGCTATTTTGAAGAACGTCACCAGCGGCAAGCTGGGACGGAAGGACATCATTAAGATCGACCGTGAGATGGACCTTGATTGGGATCTGATCGGCTATGTGGACCCCACCATCACCGTGAATATCATTCACGAGGGCCAGCTCCGGGAGAAGCGGAGCCTCAAGCTGCCGGAGCGGATCCGGGGCGTGCTGAAGTGCAAGAACCCCCGCTGCATCACCTCTGTGGAGCAGGAGCTGCCTCAGGAATTCCTGCTGACCGATCCGGCCAAGCGTGTTTACCGCTGCATCTACTGCGAGACTGAGGCCGGCAAATAAGACGGCCTGAGGAGATTATGATGAAAAAAGGTTATTTGATCTTACAGGACGGTCAGGTATTTGAAGGCGTCCGGTTCGGTGCGGAGACCGACACCGTGGGTGAGCTGGTGTTCACCACCGGTATGTGCGGCTACGTCGAGACCCTGACGGACCCCAGCTATGCCGGACAGATCGTTATGCAGACCTATCCTCTGATCGGCAACTACGGCATCATCCGGGAGGATTTTGAAGGAGCCTGCTGCGTGAAGGGCTATGTGGTTCGGGAATACTGCGACACACCCTCCAATTTCCGGACGGACTGCGATCTGGATACATACTTGAAAGAGCAGGGCGTGCCGGGCCTGTGCGGCGTAGATACCCGGGAACTGACCCGCATCATCCGGGAGCACGGCGTGATGAATGCCGCCATCTGCGACGAGATCCCCGCTGACCTGACCCCGGTTGCGTCCTATGCCATCACCGGTGTGGTGGAGGCTGTTTCCTGCAAGGAGCCCGACCGCTATCCGGCGGAAGGGGAGGAGTGCTTCCGGGTGTCCCTGCTGGATTACGGCGCCAAGCGCAACATTGTCCGGGAGCTCCAGAAGCGGGGCTGCACCGTGACGGTCCTGCCTGCGTCCACCTCCGCGGAGGAGATCCTGGCCGCCGGTCCCGACGGCGTAATGCTGTCCAACGGCCCCGGCGATCCTGCGGAAAACACGTATCAAATCGAGCAGATCCGCAAGCTTCTGGGCAAGGTACCCATGTTTGGCATCTGTCTGGGCCACCAGCTGACGGCTCTGGCCGCCGGCGGCAGCACCTATAAGCTGAAATACGGTCACCGGGGCGTGAACCAGCCGGTCCGGGATCTGAACGGCGTCCGTACTTACATCACCAGCCAGAACCACGGCTACGCGGTGGACGGCGACACGGTGAAACTGGGTAAGGTTCGTTTTGTCAATGCCAATGACGGCACCTGCGAGGGCATCGACTATCCGGAACTGAAGGCGTTTACCGTCCAGTTCCATCCTGAGGCTTGTACTGGCCCCAAGGATACGACTTTCCTCTTTGACCGGTTTGTAGAGTTGATGAAAGGAGGCAGAGTCTAATGCCTTTGGATACAAGTATCAAAAAAGTTCTGGTCATTGGCTCCGGCCCCATTGTCATCGGTCAGGCTGCTGAGTTTGACTACGCCGGCGCTCAGGCCTGCCGCATTTTGAAGGAAGCGGGCGTCAATGTGGTGCTGTGTAACTCCAACCCCGCTACCATCATGACCGATCAGGCCATGGCGGACGAGATCTATCTGGAGCCTCTGACCACGGAGACCATCAAGCGCATCATCAAGAAGGAAAAGCCCGACAGCCTTCTGGCGGGTCTGGGCGGCCAGACCGGCCTGACTTTGGCCATGCAGTTGGATAAGGAGGGCTTTCTGGAGGAACAGGGCGTCCGCCTGCTGGGCACCGATGCCAAGGCCATTTCCCGGGCCGAGGACCGGGAGTTGTTCAAGGAAGCCATGGCGGAGATCGGTCAGCCGGTCATCGCCTCCGATATTGCCGAAACGGTAGAGGGTGCCTTAGAGGTGGCCGAGCGGATCGGTTATCCCGTCATCGTCCGTCCCGCCTTTACTTTGGGCGGTGCCGGCGGCGGCGCCGCTGCCAACGAAGCGGAGCTGCGGATCATCGCCCAAACCGGTCTGGATGCCTCTCCTATTACCCAGATTCTGGTGGAGCGGGCCATCTTCGGCTGGAAGGAGATCGAGTTTGAGACCATGCGGGACGGCGTGGGCAACGTGATCGCCGTCTGCTCCATGGAGAACTTTGACCCCGTTGGCGTCCACACCGGCGATTCCATCGTGGTGGCCCCCACCCAGACCTTGGCGGACAAGGAATTCCAGATGCTCCGCAAGGCATCTCTGGACATCATCACCCATCTTGGTATCGTGGGCGGCTGCAATGTGCAGCTGGCGCTGAACCCGGACAGCTTTGAATATGCGGTCATTGAGGTGAACCCCCGTGTGTCCCGTTCCTCCGCCCTGGCCTCCAAGGCCACCGGCTATCCCATTGCCAAGATCACCACCAAGATCGCCCTGGGCTACACCCTGGACGAGATCAAAAATGACATCACCGGCAAGACCTGCGCCTGCTTTGAGCCGACCATCGACTACATCGTGGTGAAGATGCCCAAGTGGCCCTTCGACAAGTTTGCCGACGCCAGCCGCAAGCTGGGCACCCAGATGAAGGCTACCGGTGAGGTCATGGCCATCGCTCCCAGCTTTGAGATGGCGCTGATGAAGGCCGTCCGCGGCGCGGAAGTGGGTCTGGACAGCCTGAATCGTAAAAACGATCCCGAGGATCGCGCCCCCATCTGGGAGCGGCTCCGCCGGGTGGATGACCATCGGCTGTTCACCATCTTTGAGGCCCTGAAGGGCGGTACGTCCATCGACGAGATCTTCAGCATCACCCGGATCGACCGCTGGTTCCTTGCAAAGCTGAAGAAAATGGCGGAATTTGAAAAGGCTCTGGAAAAGGACGGCCTCACTGTTGAGCATTATGAGACCGGTAAGAAGATGGGCTATCCCGACGATACCCTCAAGCGACTCTCCGGCGCTGCCGCGCTGCCCTGTGAAAAGAAAGACGC
>ENA-UEPH01003203-UEPH01003203.1-human-gut-metagenome-genome-assembly--contig:-NODE-3203-length-10175-cov-3.521192_pt1 | contig 10175 bp, 4 predicted proteins | sample MGYA00242891_ERZ507898 | MGnify/ENA primary metagenome ERZ507898 (study PRJEB26167, sample SAMN06115411) | human gut metagenome | host: Homo sapiens | place: China:Guizhou | collected 2014-10-15... | reverse complement strand
CATGCCTCGAAACCCGCATGGGAAGCGGCGAAAAATACGTGCCTTGAATTTTGAAATACAAGGCACATATTTTAAAATATCTCAGACCTATTTTTTCTTTGCTCCTATCTCCGCTTTCGGGCGTGCCTTGCGGGGGTGAAAAAACGGGGAAAGTGGATTTTATGTATTTTTAACCTTAGGCAAAGCAAGCCTGCCGCTCTTTTTGAGTTTATTTGTATAGAAATGCAACGCAACATAAAGTTATACGATATGAAGAACATGGCATTGACGCTTGCGTTCGCACTTGCGTGCGGCACAGCATACGGCCAAAGCTACGCGACAATGTGGAAAACGTTCGACAAGTCTATTGAAAAGGACCTGCCCAAAACCGCTCTCCAACATTCGCAGGCCATATATGCGAAAGCCTCGGCCGAAAACAACACGGGCCAGATGTTGAAAGCAGCATTGGTAACGCTACAATTGAACGGAACTATATCGCCCGACAGCGGCGACGTGTATCTGGCCCGTTTCGACAGTATGGCAAAGCGCGAGGAGCGCCCCGTGGTGAAGGCTATGATGAACCTTGCGCTGGCGCGACTGCACGCCGACCGGCAACGGTATGACGACCCTGCCGAGGGCGACAAGGCTCTGGCCAGGTACAAAGCCGCAACAGCCGACCTCAATATATTCGAGGGACACAAGACATCGGAGTTCATACCTGCAACGGTAATAAAAAACGACAGCCGTTACTTCGGGCATGACCTGCTGGCGTTTGTTTGCCGCGAGGCCGTTCTCGGGATTGCCAACGTGAATTACTCATCGACCGACGCCGACAGCGTGGCTGCCATGCGCCGCAATCTGTCACATCGCTTCATTGAACACTACCGCGCTGCCGGCAACGGCAACGCCGTGGTGCTCGCCACGATGGACTCGCTGGAACGCGAGGGCGCACTGTTCATAACACACGAGGGGCAAACCGACAGCAGCAGTTATAAGGTGGCGCGGCAACTCATCGAACAGTACGACGGGAGCACGTGTGCCGTGGAAGCATATATATATGCGTGCCAATGGCTGAGGAATATTCCGAAAAACCGCAAGGAATGCCTCGAACTGGCACGCCTCGGAGCAAAGAAGTACGCATCGAGCTCGCGTTCCAACGACCTGCGCAACATTGAACTTGACATAACACGCCCACGCTGCACCGCAAACATGCCAGACTGCCTGCCCTACGAAGGAAAAAGCGTAAACGTTAAGATTAGCGGCGTGAACGTGCAAAAAGCACGCCTTGCATTTTATCGCCTGCCCTACAATGCAAGGACACTGCCCTTCCCAAACAACGACTACAAGAAACTGAGGAAGAAAGTTTCCAAACCGGAGTTTATCATAACAAAGACACTAAACCGCAAGAACGAATACGACGAAATAAGGGATTCGGCAACGGTTGTGTTCAACAAAAAAGGCCTTTTCCTGCTTGAACTTACAACCGACAAGAAAACCTCGCCCGATTTTTGTATCGTACACGTAAGCAACTTGAAAACTATCAGCCTTTCCATGCCTAGTAAGAACAACCGTTTCGTGGTTGTGGACGCAAGGAACGGCTACCCCGTGCCGGGCGCAAAAATAGGGGAATACCGGTACATAAAAGACAAGAATAAACTTGTTGCCACATACACTGCCAACGACAAAGGCGAGGTAGTGGTTGCCAACCTTGAAGGCTGGAGCGGGAGGTCGTTCTATCCGTACACCGCCGACGACGTATACGCGGCAAGGGCTGAATACCAGGCTCCGATAGACTACAAAGCCAACAGCCCGGCTGCAAGACAGGAAGCCCGCCTTTACACCGACCGCGCCATATACCGTCCCGGGCAGAAAGTACACGTGGGTGGCATTGTGTACAACCGCGAGGGCGATTCGTTCAATACGCTATACGACCAAAAGATTATGCTCAAACTGCTCGACGCCAACGCCAAAGAAATAGCAACAAAGGAAGTTGCAAGCGACGAGTACGGTGCGTTCGGGGCGGACTTCAGTCTGCCGCAGTCGTGTTTGCCCGGAAGGTTCCGCATATCGGCCAAAGGTTTTGCCGATACCGGATTCAGTGTGGAGGAATACAAACGTCCCACGTTTGAGGTGGAGGTTTCTAATCCGGATGTGGCCTATAAAATTGGCGACACCATAAGCGCTAAAGGTACAGCCCGTACTTACACGGGTATAGGCGTGGCCGGAGCAAGGGTTACATACGAGGTGAATTGCAACATGCGCCCGTGGATAGTGTCGCGAAATGCCGCTAACGCAATTTTCCGCGACACGACAACCACTGACGACAAGGGAAACTTTACTATACGAATTCCGCTCACGCCTGCGGAACAGAACGGCCCGGCTTTCCGCAACATTGCGCACTACTTCAAGGCCAACGTAACCGTTACCTCGCCCGACGGCGAGAGCCAAAACGCAACATCGCGCATTACCGTGGGGAAAGAACCTGCCGTGCTGGCCTGCGACTTACCCGGACTTGTTCAAAAGAGCAATGTGCCGCGCGTGACGTTCTCGCTCGACAATGCTTCGGGCACGCCACTCGACGGCAAAGGAGAATACATTATATATAAAGGCAAGGAAAAGGTGGCTTCGGCAACATTTGAGGCGAACAAAGCCGTCGAAATTCCCGCACTCAGGCAACTGCCCTCGGGCAAATACCTCATCGAGGCGGAAGTGCCCGAAGTAACCGATTCCGCAAGCACCCTGCGCTTCAATTTCATGCTTTTCGCACTTGACGACAAGCGTCCCGCCGACAGCACGGAGATTTGGACTTATGCCACGTCGGACGTACTCCCGCGCGACAGCGATATAACCGTGCAGATTGGCACTTCTATGCGCGACGTGGTGGCCTTCTACGACGTTATCGGCAACGGAAAGCTCCTCGAAAGCAGGCAAATTCCCATGAGCGACACCATAATAAACCTGAAATACCGGTATAAGGAAGAATACGGCGACGGCGTGGCCATAACATTGGGATTCATGCGCGACGGCGTGCTGTATAGCAATGTAAGGCAGCTGCAAAAGCCCGAACCCGACAAACGCCTGCGCTTCAAGTGGACTACCTTCCGCAACCGCCTGCAACCCGGCAAGAAAGAGGAGTGGAGTCTGAGCGTTTACGAGCCCGACGGCAGTCCTGCCAAGGCTTCCGCAATAGCTGCTCTTTATGACGCTTCGCTCGATAAGTTTGCCAAGAATTACTGGAACGCGAGCCTCGGCTTCTACCGTATTGTCCCGGTGGGAAATTGGCTGACACGGATTAGTTCAAGCGGGCTAAACAGTGAGTTGTGGCGTTCATACTATAACTCGTACTCACTATCGTTCGACGAGTTCGACGACAAGCTGTTCACTCCCTACTATTCCATGCCAAGGGCATACAGCACGAGGTCGAATGTCGAAGTGAAAAGCTTACGGAGCAGCATAAAATTCAACAATAAAGTCACCATGGCTTCCGCAATGGCGAAAGAACAGAATCTTGCGGCGGATGAATCCTCCGCTGTTATCGGAGCAAAGCGACTAAGCGGCATTTTCGTTGCCGATGTCGGCGGCTCTGCTGAATATGGAGAGGAAGCCATACCCGAAGTAAAGGTGCGCGAGAATTTTGCAGAGACGGCATTCTTCATGCCTGCGCTCAAAACCGACGGCAACGGGCAACTGGCCATAGCATTCACCATTCCCGAAAGCATGACCAAATGGAACTTCAAGCTCCTGGCGCATACAAAGGATATGAATATAGGCTTGCTCGACACAACAACCGTTGTGGCCAAGGATTTCATGGTGCAACCCAACATGCCGCGCTATCTTCGCAAGGGCGATAAGGCAGTTGTTTCGGCTACGGTGCGTAACGTTACTGCAAATGTCCTTTCGGGTACGGCTTATCTCGTACTTCAGGACGCCGCAACCGAAGCCGTAATCGAAAAGTTGAGCGAAAAATTCAGCGTGTCCGGCAATGCGCAGGCAGTGGTGCGTTTCAAATTCAACGCTCCTGAGGATTGCCCGCTACTTATATGCAAAGTAATGGCCGACGCAGGTACTTTTGCCGACGGAGAACAGCACTACCTTCCTGTGCTGACCGACGAGACGGAAAACATACAGGCTTTGCCGTTCACTATAACTGGAAAAGGCAGCCATACAATAGACCTTGCCCCGCTTCTTTCGGGCAATTCGCGTAATGCACGCAACAATCGGCTCACGATAGAGTACACAGCCAATCCTTTGTGGTATGCAGTGCAGGCACTTCCCGACATATCCGAGCCTAAAGAGAAAGACGCTGTGTCGATAGCCTCGGCATTTTATGCAACGACGCTTGAGCAGACGATAGCACGTCTTTCGCCGGCGCTGGCAAAGGCTGCCGAACAATGGGCAACCGAGCAAAGCGAAGACACGTTGGTCGAAAATGCCCTGCTTCGCAATGAAGACTTGAAGAACATAGTATTTAATGAAACGCCATGGGTAGCCGAGGGCAATAGCGAAGGAAGCCGTCGCCGCAAGCTGGCCCGCGCGTTCGATTACGGTGCTTCGTCGGCACGTGCCCGTAACCTTCTCGAACGTCTCACGCTGTTGCAGCAAAACGATGGCGGGTGGAGCTGGTTCCCGGGTATGCAATCTAACTACTACATAACCGGCCGCGTGCTCGATATGCTTGTTCGTCTTGAGGAGATTACAGGAGATAAGGCTGCAGCTAACTTAGTGGCAAAAGGAATAAGCTACCTCGACAAGGACGTGGCCGAGCGAATAGAACGCATGAAAGGTCTCGGAAGCGGAACACCGAAGATAGACATTGACAATAGCGACTTGCTCACATACCTCGACATCCTGCGCCGCTCCAATTGCGAACTTTCAGCCACGGCAAGGGCCAACCGCCGTTACCTTATAGGAAAACTTGCAAAAGAGCCTGTATTGAGCAACATGTATAACAAGGCACTATCGGCTGTAATACTCATGGAAGCCGGACATAAGGACGAGGCGCGCACCGCGTTGCAGAGCCTCATGGAGCATACCGTGAGCACGGTATGGGCCGTTATTTCGACACCGACCGCGCCACGCTCACCTGGGAAAGCTACAAAATTCCCATTCAGGTGGCAGCAATCGAAGCCGTGCGCCTTATAACTCCCGACGATACCGAAACATTGCAACAAATGCTCACTTGGCTGATACAGGCAAAGCGCACCCAATCGTGGAGCAACGAGCGGAATACTGTAGACGCTGTTTACGCGCTGCTTCTCCAGGCCGACAGCACGAGCGGCATGTTCCATTTCGACACGACATTGCCCGAATCGGCACGGCTGACCTTTAAAAACGGCAATACGTCCGACCTCGTTGAAAACGGAGCGCAGGCAGCCGGGACGTTAGGTTACATACGCCGCGACTACGGCCTCGACACCATAAAGGCAAAGCCCGTGTCGGTAACAATCGAAAAGAATGACGATGGAATTTCGTGGGGCGGAGTATATTATCGCTCTCTTGTACCGGCTACAGAAGTCAAAAACGGCAAAGGCGAACTTACAGTGGAGCGCACATACCTCGTGGCCAAGGACGGCAAGTACGTGCCGATGTCCAAGAGCGACACTCCCAAGACCGGCGACCGCATACGTGTGGACTACACGATAACGGCGGCACGCGATTTCGATTTCGTGAGCCTGCAAGACGCGCGCCCGGCCTGCCTTGAACCCGTAAAACAGATGTCGGGCTACACATGGAACGACGGCGAGGCATATTATTATGCAGCCGGAGACACCAAACAAGGCTTTTTCTTTGAACGCATGAGCAAGGGCGAGCATAAATTCAGCTGCGACTACATCGTAGACCGTGCAGGCAAGTATCTTGTGGGTACAGCTTCGGTGCAATGCCTGTATTCCCCTGAATTTGCCGGTACATCCAAGGGCTTCATGATTACCACGGAATAAAAGGATGGGAAAAGCTTTTGCAATATTGTTTGCGGCATTCTGCGTGACGGCCACCGGCGCCGTTGCACAGGATGCCGCGCTTTTTAAGCAAAAAAGGCTTTCCGGCAAAGATGTCGCGAGCGCCAACTATAGCGGCATAACCCGCTTGGATGGAAACAGGTACGCCGTTGTGAGCGACAAGGAAGAGAAAAGCGGCTTCAGGATATTCACGATTGACATAGACACGCTTACGGGACGGGTGCTTTCGGTCACGGCCGACACGCTACGCGGATTCCGCCCCACTGCCCCGCGCGATGAGGAGAGCATTTGTTATTTCCCTGAAAGCGGCACGCTCTTCATAAGCGGAGAGGAGGACCAGCAAATACTTGAATACGACACGCTCGGGCAACCCACCGGCCGCAAACTCGACGTGCCTGCCATGTTCGGGCGCAGTTACATACAACCAAACCGCGGCTTCGAGGCGCTTACATACAGTCAGGCGAAGAAACTTTTTTACGCCATGACGGAGAGCGCCCTCATTCGCGACGGCGGCAGCGGAAGCCTTTCCTTGAGGCTTGTCTCATTTGATGAAGGGCTGCGATATGCGGGCCAGTATGCCTATCGTATGGAAAGCCCGACGATGAAGCAGGGCGGCCGGCTTCACCTGCACGGAGTATCGGAGGTAACGGCACTTGCCGATGGGCGGCTCGTTGTGCTGGAGCGCGAGGTACGTATTCCTAAGGGTTACATAGGTGCAAAGGCGCGCTGCCGTCTTTTCATTGTCAATCCCGGTCCGGAAAACGCCGTTGACGAGGGTACTGACATGAACAGCCTGCCTGAAAGTACATATATGGAAAAGACCGAAATAGCCGACTTTACCACACGCCTTAACCTGCTGCGCATGAATTTTGCCAATTACGAAGGCATGTGCCCCGGGCCACGCCTGGCCGACGGCCGGCAGACGCTGCTGTTGATTGATGATACGCAGGCAGGAGCGGGCAACAGTTTGTTCCGCCTGTCGGAACACTTGAAAGTTATTGTTTTTTAGGAAAGGTATAACGCCGCATTGCGCAATGCCGCCGCATGGTGTGCGCCATTCGCCTTTGCGCCCGGTTTGGTAATGCGTTCGCGAGGACTTGGAAACGGCGGCCGCATTTTGTCCGCTTTTCCGGAGCTAACGGACTACCGGTTTTGTACCAAAAAAGCCATAGGTCTCGCACCGGCCGGCGGGTTGTCTGTATTTTGTCTGCATTCCGGGGCGGTTTTCAAAATAGTTTTCAGAGGGCGAAAAATATGTGCCTTGTATTTTAAAATATGTCTGACCTATTTCGAAATATGTCGGACATATTTTTTATTTGCTCCCACGTGGGGTTTAAGGGCTGGAAATCAGTTTTCATTTTTCCGCGCAAAAAAGTGCCGTTTTTCCACACCGGTTTCCTGCGGCTTTATTGTCTGTGTCACTTGCGGCAAAGAGCGTGAAAAAAGGCCGTGCGCACTCATGAGCATGCACGGCCTTTTGCTTGCGTTGCGGCGTATGCCTTTTGCGGCGTCTTACCACTGGTCTTCAGGCTCGGGACCGTTGTAAATGTGTTTCGGGCACCATTCCATGTATTCGAGCAGGAAACATGCGTTCGGGTTGTTTAGCAAGCTCTTTACGCGCACATAGTACTTCTTGGTTGGTTCCACGTTTCCGGTCCACAGTATTTTGCGCATACGCAGGTTGGCGGCATACGATGTTGTGTTTCTCATAGATTCGGTAACCGCGGCTCCGCCGTTCCATATACCGTCGTGGCGCGGCGGTTTCATATATCCGTGGTTGCGCATAATCTTGTCGTTTTCGTTGTTGTGTTCTATGTCTTCCGTGTCCTGTTCCCAGCCTATGTTCGGGTTACTTGGCGGTATTCGCAAGTCAATGGGCAGGCCTACAGGCTGCAGGTTCAGCTTGTCTGTGCCGAAGTATATCTGTGCCATGCCGAATCCTGTGTTCGACGGGGCACATATTCGCAATTCATACGTACCTTCGTTGGGCACGGGCGGAAGCAGGAACGTAAGATCGTACTGCCCGCGCACGTTTATCTCGTCGGCCTGGTAGTTCGACTGGCTTGCGGTGTTGAAATACGGCAGGTACACGATACGGCTTTCTTCGGACACTTCGAGGTTAGCCAGGTATCCGCGCGGGAACGGAATCCACGTGTTGTCGGCTGGCCGCCTGTATCCGTTGGTTGCCATTTCGGCAAAAAGTTCGTTGAAGTCCCAGCGCAGGCGCTCGTTGAGCACAACGCCCGGAACGCCATCGTCGTAAACAAGTATGTCGTCGATTGTATAGTAGAAGCCGTTGAGGGCGTTGTTTACGTTTTCACCGTTGCTGAAATTGATGTTTATTCCCGGGCGGTCTACAAAGATTTCATCGTATGTGTCGGTGTCGTATTCCGAATGCCTGTTTATTCGCTTGCCTTCGGTGGTGGCGCCTTCGGTTATCTTGAGCAGGCGGCGGTACGGGCCCATGGTCTCGTAATAGTGGAAGCAGTTTATTGAAAGCCTCGACGGGATGTTGTAGGCGTAGCCCATTTCAATGTAATGTATCACGAGCTTGTCCCACGTAAGGCGCATGGGCAGCAGGTGGTAGGCAACGAACTGGTTTACGGCGTTGTCCTTGGCGGTCATGTCGGGATTCGTAGCCAAGGGGTAGGCGGCCTGGCAGCGTTCGGTTATGCGCGAGATTATTTCGTCGAAGTTCTGCACTATGCCGTTTACGACATTTGGCTCGGGCACGCCCCATTTGGTGTTGAAAATACTGTCGGTTTCCACAAATACTGTATATCCGTAATACCTGTGCTCGGGGTTTTTCAGGGTAAGGTTACCGTCGAGGTCGGGGCCCATTTCCTCGTGGTTTTCCTCGTATTCCTCGTCGCGGTACAGTTTGAGCGAGTCGTCCCAACCGGTGCGGCGCAGCAGCTCGTTGAATATCCTCAGGTTGTCGGCCGATTCGATGAGTGCGGGCACGGTGGCGCGCGACAGGCTCAGCACCTGGTTCACCCCGTGTATGTATCCGTTGTAAACCTCGATGTCGGGAAGTACAATGCGTGCCGAGTTGTTTATTATTGTAGCCAGGTTTCCGCCGTTTATCGTGTCGAAGTCCACGGTGATATACCTGTCGTCCATGTTAGTACGCTCGAGTGTGCCGACGTTGAAGTCGGTTGTCTGGTATGCGTTCAGGTCTTCACAGTCGATGATAGCGTTGCGCGCTATATAGTCGGCTACGGAGTCGGGAATCTGGGTTATGTCGTAGTCTGTGGTCTGGTAAACCGAATCCAGGTAATGTTGCACGGCGTCGTTGGTGGGAGCGAACACCGTATAGTTGCCGCGTGCTTAAAGAAATTGCGCTATGGTCGAGTCGGAACGCGTGATTAGTTTCACGCTCGACAGTATGTAAGCAAAATCAGTGAAGTTTTCGCTTTTCTCGAGATATGACGTTATAGTCTCACCTTTGAAAGTGTATATGTCAGACTCGTCCACTTTGTCGGAACATGCCGTTAGAAATGCCGCAGTAAGCAAAACAATCATAAGGCTGCATTTCCCGAAAATAAAAGCAGGTGATTTCATAGTATTTAGTTTTAATAATTACATTTTTTAAACGCCACCTCCTGCGTTATGCCCTTTGCCCTGTTCCTGTGATAACAAGGGCTTAAACGCAGTCTTCGCAAATATAATAAGTTTCCAATAAAAACAAAAACTTTTGGATTATATTTATTATGTTAATTTTTAGCTAAGCATGCAAGGCTGTTTTGCAGTAATGGCAAAGCCTTTATTTCATACGGTTTTGCGCCTTTTTGCAGCAGCTGTATGAACAGCTGCAATGTTCGTGTGCGGCGAATGGAAACAGACATCCCGGGCACGAAAAGACATGTCAGGAAAAGGGGTGTTTTGAAGCAAAAAATGAAAGCTGATTTTCAGTACGAATACCCTACATTGTAGTAAAGAAAAAATTAGTGGCTCGGATTTTAAAATTAGTGGCTTGCTTTTAGAAAAGCAAGCCACTAATTTTTTGCCCTTTGAAAACCCGTTCCGGAAATGCCCGGAAAATGTAGACAATAGCGGACGCTGTATTAGCGCAAGGTAAATGCGCACTGAAATATGTAGGCCCGGTGTTATTCCATGTGGTCGAACTCATGCTTCATCTTCATGAGTTCCTCGCGCACGGTCTTCAGGCGTTCCACAACCTCCGACGTGCGCTGCTCGCCCTGCTTGTTCTTGCGCAGGGCTTCACGGGCGGCGGCC
>ENA-UEPH01003198-UEPH01003198.1-human-gut-metagenome-genome-assembly--contig:-NODE-3198-length-10200-cov-3.289637_pt1 | contig 10200 bp, 8 predicted proteins | sample MGYA00242891_ERZ507898 | MGnify/ENA primary metagenome ERZ507898 (study PRJEB26167, sample SAMN06115411) | human gut metagenome | host: Homo sapiens | place: China:Guizhou | collected 2014-10-15... | reverse complement strand
ACAAGGGTATCAATGTTCCTGATGTAAACCTTTCTATGCCTTATATCTCTGACGCTGATATGGCTGACCTTGAATTTGGCGCAAAAATGGGGTTTGACTATATCGCAGCTTCATTCGTAAGAACAGGCGCTGACGTTATTTATCTTAGAAAATTTACCCAGAGCCTTGGCTGGTTCAATCCTAGAATTATCGCTAAGATAGAAAACGCTCAGGGTGTTGCCAACATCGACGAGATCCTTGACGCTGCTGACGGAATAATGGTAGCAAGAGGAGATATGGGCGTTGAGATACCTTTCGAGCAGATACCTGCTATCCAGAAAGAGCTTATCAGAAAAGCCTACAACGCAGGCAAAAACGTTATTACAGCAACTCAGATGCTGGAGTCTATGATAACAAACGCACGTCCTACAAGAGCCGAGATAACCGACGTTGCAAACGCTATTTATGACGGCTCGTCTGCTATAATGCTTTCAGGGGAAACTGCCGCAGGTAAATATCCTGTTGAGGCTGTCAAGACCATGAGCCTTATCGCAGAAACGACCGAAAAGGATATCGACTATATCTCACGTTTCAAGAAAAGAGCAGACGAGAGAAATTCATCTATCACTGACGCTATCTCACACGCTACTGTTACAACTGCCCATGACCTTAATGCTGTAGCGATCCTGACAGTAACAAAGGGCGGAACAACAGCAAGAACGCTTTCAAAATTCCGTCCGAACTGTCCTATAATCGCACTTACAACTGACGATACAACATATCATCAGCTCAGCCTTTCATGGGGTATCAGAGCAGGCGTTATCGAAGAGAAAACAAACACTGACGAACTCATCAGACACGCTCTGGAGCGTTCTGTGGAGCTTGGCTATCTGAAGAAGGGCGACCTTGTCGTTATTACAGCAGGAGTACCGCTTGGAATGAGCGGAACGACAAATCTGCTCAAAGTCGAGAGAGCATAATTTCCTTTGCAAAGTAAAAGCACCCACGAGCGAAGCGAGCAAAATGTCTGCGGAGAGAGCCTCTATAGGTGCAAGCCTACTAAGCGGTGCAGAAAAGCAATAGAAGAAAAACAAACTAAAAGCAAAATCAAAGCGGTGTCGGAGTAAAAAAAACTCTGCACCGCTTTTTCTATCCCATAGCATAAAGTAAGATCCGCAAAGAACGCCAGCGATTTTGCGACGAAAAAAAATCGACACAAATGTGTAGGGGCTGGCGCCCCCCACAGCCCTCACCTGCTTGCTGCTCAACCATGCGGTATATGCACAATATTTCCCAACACGGCACGTCTACACAACTTCATGATAAAACCAAACCTTATCACTCTCAGAACGGGACGTCGTATTTTTGCAAAGCAGAAATTGCGCCGCTCCCATACAGTGAGTTTGTGCGGTTATCATGAATTGCAAGCAGCTTATCGCAAAAACAAATAATAAATAAGCCCGTAAAGCACACTAGCCAAAGTGCCGTAAAGAATAACAGGTCCGCTGATAATGAATATCTTCGCCCCAAGCCCAAGAATATATCCCTCCGTCTTGAACTCAAGAGCAGGCGCCGCCACAGAGTTTGCAAAACCTGTTATGGGTACAAGCGTACCTGCACCTGCGTGCTTCGCTATGCGGTCATACCAGCCAAGACCTGTGAGAAGAGCCGATAAAAATATCAAAGTTATTGATACCGACATTGACGCATTATCTTTGGATAAACCTAAATATAAATACATATCCATCAGCGATTGCCCAATAACGCATATAAGTCCGCCAAATAAAAACGCCTTTGGTATGGTCACCCACCACTTAGTCCCGTGGGAAGCCTCTTTGTACATCTCGCTGTATTGTGCCTTGCTCAAATTTATATCCATTTCTTTCGCTCCTTTTTTCTATCGTGTTTGCACCTATTGTTCCTCAAAAATCAGTTCTTATTCATTTTTTTAAGCTGCACTATTTTCGCATGATTTGTTCAATATGTTGCTGTAAGGTTAATATTTTTATATAGTTTCAACAAGTTTTGTATAATGTAAACGATTTATCATAGGGAAATTTGTTTAAATAGTATCTTGAAAAAAATGCGAAAATTTTGTATCATATTCATTAGAGATATTCTATCTTAGGGGCAGTGTAACTGCCATTATTTTTCAGGAGGTTATTATAATGAAAGCTAAAAAAATTCTTGCTGCTGTCACAGCTCTTTCACTGACAACAGTAGTATTCGCATCATGCGGCGATTCAGCTGATTCTTCAAGCACACCTGTAACAACTACAACAACAACAGCAGCTACAACTACAACTGCTGCAACAACTACAACAGCTGCTGCCGAGTCTGCTGCTGATTCAGCTGCAACAGACAGTTCTGCTGGCTCTACAAAAGGCAGCGACTCTGATTACACACCTGTAAAGACATTCAAGGGCTATGACGCATTCCTTATGTTCGGTGACGGAGAGTGGCTCTGGGGCAACTGGGAAGGTCAGGGCGAACCTGAAGCTACTAAAGCATTCGGCGTTGACGCTGACATAACAGGCGACGGTGAGTACACAGTTTCTATCACAAACGCTTCTATCTCTTATGACGATCCAGACGAGGGCATCAACCCACAGATCGCTCTTGACGGCGACTATGCTGTTGGCGCTCAGGGTTGCGTAGTAATGTGCGTTGATATCATCGGTCTTCTTAACGGCGAAAAACTCAAGGGCACAGGCGATCCTAAGACTGATAAGGAAACTCCAGGTAAGTACAATGCTGACGATCTCAAGGTAGAGCTTAAGTCTATCAAGGCTGACGGTCAGGAAGTTGCATTCGATAAAGCTAAGATCAAGTATGGCAACATCGAGGACAACAACAACTGCTACAGAATCGAGATCTACAACGATTACGGCGATACAGCTAAGGATTCTCCTATCGACAAGGACAATCTTGCATTTGAGGACAGCCTTGAGATTACATTCTCTATCGAGGGTCTTTCTGAATAATTTTTCATGAAAACTAAGAGCAGACCGCAATATGGTCTGCTCTTTTGTATTTTTATACATTTTCCCAGTGACAAAAAGTGTGACAGATTTTTTGAAATAGCTGTCACACTTTTATGTTGACATGAAACTAAGGGGAATATATAATTATAGTATTATAGTAATTCTATAATATCATCACATATTTTATTAATCCCCTAATAAAAAAGCCGTGGTACCCTTTCTTACCACAGCTTTTTTCTTTTTTTATCCACTTTTGTTATCTATTCCGCCTGGCTTTCTGCCACCAGACCGCCGTTATCCGCCATAAGCTTGAATTTTATCTCAAACTCTCTCTCATCACCGCTGTCCGTCTTGCGATATACCTTGCAGACGACTTCATCTCCTGCCTGCTTTCCTGAAAACAGCGACGCTATATCCACCTCTCCTGCGGTTGACTTTCCGTCTATCTCAGTGATGATATCGCCCTCCGCAAGATCTGTGTTGGCAACGTCACAATCAGGGTTTATGGACACAATACAAATGCCCGGCTTTATGCCGTATATCTCAGCAGTGGTGTCGCTGACAGCATAATAAGTCACACCTATCTTTACTCTGCCTGCCACATAGCCCTTTTCCATAAGCTCCTCGATAACAGGCTTCGCCTCGTCTATAGATACCGCAAAGCCTATGCCCTCATAGTCGCTTGAAGCAAGCTTCGATGAGGTTATCCCTATGACCTGCCCCCACATATTGAACAGTGCTCCGCCTGAGTTACCGGGGTTTATGGCTGCGTCTATCTGTATGCAGTTCATTATTATTGACGAGTTTTCAAGCCTTATCCTGCGGTTCACACCTGACACGATACCCTTTGTCACAGTGCCGTAATAGCCAGCCGGTGAGCCGATAGCGACCACCTCTTCCCCTGCATTCACCTGAGTTGAATCACCGAACTCAGCCGCCTGCAAGCCCTGTGCCTGTATCTTTATCACCGCTATATCCGTGGCAGAGTCCTGCCCCACCACCTTGGCTTCATACTCCGAATTGTCGCTTAGAACAACTTTTATGCCCGACTCCGCCGCATTTACAACATGAGCGTTTGTGACGATATATCCGTCAGCAGACATTATAACACCGCTGCCCTGACCTGCCGCAACATATCCACCCGAATTTTTGTAAACCTCTATAGATACCACAGCGGGAGAAAACCCCTTTGCGATACCCTCGGCAGTGTATCTTCCGTCAGCCTGATAAAATTCATCGTCAAGCTTCGGCTTGTCAGCCACAGGAAGCGTAAAGCTTATCTTCTCGTCCCCTGTAACAAGATTTCTCACCCAGCCGCTTCCCCTTATGGAGGTTATTGATATGGCTATTCCGATGCCTACAAAAAGCACCATAAAGCACAGCCTTGCAACTGCATGGCGCATACGCTCTCTGCGGCGGCTTCTTTTTCTTGCCGAATCAACAGCCGACCAAAAATCTTCGTCCACCTTGTGAGCGGCTACCGCTCCCTCAGGCAGCTTGTAATGCCCAGTTTCCTGAGCTGTATCTTCATTTTCATCATGCAGACAAGGCTGCTCTTCAAACTGCTCCATATGAGCCTCCTAGTCGCCCTCCGCCTTGTTAGGCAGCGTGAACACAAATTCCGTATACTCGTTCTTAACGCTTCGTACCATTATCTTGCCCCCATGGAGCTTTATGATAGAACGCACAATATTAAGTCCCAATCCAACGCCCGTCTTGTCAAGTCCTCTTGACTTATCGGTCTTATAAAATCTGTCGAACACCAGCGGAAGCTCGTCCTCAGACAGACCCTCACCGCTGTTTCTGATAGAAATGCTCGTCATGTTGCCCTCAGGCTCAAAGTGAAACTCTATATAACCGCCCTTGTCAACGAACTTTATGGCGTTCTCTATCAAGTTATACATGACCTGATGCACAAGGTCGTTATCCGCATAAAGGGTCACTCTGTCAACATCAAGACCCCTTATCTCTATCTGCTTTTCCTCAAGCCTTGGCTCAAAAGTCACAAGGGTATCGACTATCGGCTCAAGTACAGAGAAATACTGCAAATTAGGTTTAAGCTCGCCTGCCTCGATCTTTGCAAGATTGAGCATACTTCTTACGAGCCTTGCAAGTCTGTGTACCTCAGAGGAAATTATCTTAAGATAATATCTCTCCTGCTCCTTTGGTATGGTGCCGTCAAGCAGACCGTCCACAAAACCGCCTATAGATGTCATAGGCGTTCTAAGCTCATGAGAAACGTTCGCAAGGAAGCTGTTTCGCATGGTGTCATAGCTTTTCAGGCTGGCAGCCATATCGTTGAAAGCGTTGCTGAGCTGTTCAAGCTCCGAGGTAGAATAATCAGGCAGGGTGACAGAAAAATCTCCTGCTCCTATCTTCTTTGACACCTCCGCTATCTCTTTTATAGGCTCTGTAAGCTTCAGCGTCATGAAATATACCAGAAACATTACTATGACCAGAACTATTATAGCGGAAACTATAAATATTTCCATTATGTTGTAGGTATAGTCGTCCTGAGCCGCCTTTGAACTGAATGCAAGCACATAATATTCAGGTCCATTCGCTTTGAACGACTTACCTATCACATGATATATAGCATCGAAAGCTCCTCCGAGATCCGAATAAACATACTCGCAATTGTCGGAAAAAGCTTCAAGCTCATGGACAGATATATTATGAGGGCTGCACACAGGATCCTTACTGGAGTTCACAAGCACTGCTCCCGTAGAGTCGCACAAGATAAAATCAGCGTTGCACGCCATTGAATACTGCGTCATCTCATCTGTCACCGACTTTTTCCAGTCGGCAGGCTGAGCCAGCATTTCTTCCTGCGTATATAAAGCAAGAGCCTTGGTGTTTTTCTCCAACAGGCTCTTTTTTTCGTCAATAAAATACCTTGAAGAAACCAGCAGTAATACCGTTCCTAAGCACACAAAGCTTATAAGTATTACTGCTGAACAAATTACAAAGTATTTAAAGAATATGCTTTTACGATTACTCATGCGGTGTTTCAGCGACTTCAAACTTGTATCCTACGCCCCATACAGTTTTAAGTGCCCACTTGTCAGAAACGCCCTCAAGCTTCTCACGCAGACGCTTAACGTGAACGTCGATAGTTCTCGAATCGCCGTAATATTCAAAGCCCCATACCTCATCAAGGAGCTGATCTCTTGTATAAACTCTGTTCGGATTTGAAGCAAGGTGGAACAGAAGCTCAAGCTCCTTCGGCGGTGTATCAAGCACCTGACCGTTTACTCTCAGCTCATATCTTGTCATATTAACTGAAAGCTTGTCATACTTGACTTCCTTTATCTCAGCTTCGCCTGATGACTGACCTACTCTTCTGTAAACAGCCTTTATTCTTGCGATAACTTCCTTTGTATCGAAAGGCTTTACGATATAGTCGTCAGCTCCAAGCTCCAGACCAAGCACCTTATCAAATGTTTCTACCTTTGCGGTTATCATGATGATAGGCACGTTGGACTTCTTTCTTATCTCACGGCATACCTGCCAGCCGTCTATACCAGGCAGCATAATGTCAAGCAGTATGATGTCAGGCTTAAGAGCGTTGAATTTTACTACTGCTTCCTCACCGTCATGTGCAAGTATTACTCCATAGCCCTCCTTTTCAAGGTAAAGCCTGAGCAGCTCGCAGATGTTCTTATCATCGTCTACTACCAATACTCGTCCAAGCGACATATTTCATCTTCCTTTCGTTTATTTACTTCTTTTCATGCCCATTATTTCAAATTTTCGCACTTCTGAAAATTTGAACAAAAGACAATAATTATTCAAATTGATATAAGTATTATAACAAATTCACAAACCCATTGTGTGAACACTTATTTAATTTTTTATTAAATATCATAATTTGCTTTAATTTTAAGCGGACGTCTGCAACAATATGTATATATTTAATTTAATTAATCAATACTTTTGGATTTTATTTACAAATGAGGCAAGGATATTATTTGATTTTTGTAAACTATATCATAAAATATTACCCATTCCATACAAACAGCCTCCGCAGGATAACTACGGAGGCTGTAAATTATATCAGATATTAGTCAGGGGAGCTTATTAGTACATACCGCCCATTCCGCCTGCACCTGCTGCTGCGGCTGCCATAGCAGCGTCAGCCTGTGGGTCCTTCTTGTCTGCAACAAGGCTCTCAGTTGTGAGCACCATTGAAGCAACAGAAGCTGCGTTCTGGAGAGCTGAACGTGTAACCTTAGTAGGGTCAACGATACCTGCAGGTATCATGTCAACATACTCAGAAGTATATGCGTTGAAGCCGTAGCCGACCTTTCTTGAACGGATTATCTTGTCTATGATAACGCTGCCCTCAAGACCTGCGTTTACAGCGATCTGTCTAACTGGTTCTTCAAGAGCCTTGTAAACGATCTGAGCGCCTGTCTTTTCGTCACCGCTAAGCTTGTCAACGAGCTTCTTAACTGCTGGCATAGCGTTGATAAGAGCTGTTCCGCCGCCTGCTACGATACCCTCTTCAACAGCTGCCTTTGTAGCTGCCAGAGCGTCCTCGATCCTCAGCTTCTTCTCTTTCATTTCTACCTCAGTTGCAGCACCGACCTTGATAACAGCTACGCCGCCTGAAAGCTTAGCAAGTCTTTCCTGAAGCTTTTCTCTGTCGAAATCAGAAGTTGTGTTCTCGATCTGTGACTTGATCTGACCAACTCTTGCCTTGATATCGTCGCTGTTGCCTGCGCCGTCAACAATGATAGTGTTCTCTTTCTGAACGACTACCTGTCTTGCTCTGCCCAGCTGCTCCATAGTTGTTTCGCTGAGTTCAAGACCAAGTTCAGATGAAATTACCTGACCGCCTGTGAGGATAGCGATATCCTGAAGCATTTCCTTTCTTCTGTCGCCAAAGCCAGGAGCCTTTACAGCTACGCAAGTGAATGTGCCTCTCAGCTTGTTTACGATAAGAGTTGAAAGAGCCTCGCCCTCAACGTCCTCGGCGATGATAAGAAGCTTCTTGCCAGCCTTTACGATCTGCTCGAGAAGTGGAAGAATTTCCTGAATGTTAGAGATCTTCTTATCTGTGATAAGAATGTAAGCGTCATCAAGGACAGCTTCCATTTTATCTGTATCTGTTACCATGTAAGGTGCGATATATCCTCTGTCGACCTCTTCATCATTGAAGACTTCGCTGTAAGTTTCAGCAGTCTTTGACTCCTCAAGAGTGATAACGCCGTCAGCAGTTACCTTTTCCATAGCCTCAGCGATAAGCTTACCAATGTTCTCATCAGCGGCAGAAACAGCACCTACTCTAGCTATCTCATCAGAGCCTTCTATCTTCTTTGAGTTAGCGACGATAGTTTCAACAGCAGTATCTACAGCCTGATCCATACCTTTTTTAAGTACCATTGGATTAGCGCCTGCTGCGATATTCTTCATACCCTCTCTAACAAGAGCCTGAGCAAGCAATGTAGCTGTTGTTGTACCGTCACCGGCAGCATCGTTAGTCTTAGTAGCGACTTCCTTTACAAGCTGAGCACCCATGTTCTCAAATGGGTCGTCAAGCTCGATCTCCTTAGCTATAGTAACACCGTCGTTTGTGATAAGAGGAGCACCGTACTTCTTATCAAGAACTACATTTCTGCCCTTAGGTCCCAGTGTTATCTTAACAGTGTTTGCGAGCTTGTCGATACCGCTCTGCAAAGCTTTTCTTGCGTCTTCGCCAAAAATTATATCCTTAGCCATTGTAAATTACCTCCGTTTATATACTATTTAAAATGCAGTGAAATCAGTCAACAACTGCGAGAATGTCGTCCATTTTAACGATAATGAACTCTTCACCGTCCAGCTTAACATTAGTACCGCTGTACTTAGAGATAAGCACCTTGTCGCCCTTATTAACGCCCATAGTAACGTCCTTTTTACCAGGGCCTACAGCTATTACCTCTGCGACCTCAGGCTTTTCCTTAGCTGAGCCTGTGAGAATGATACCGCTCTTTGTGGTTTCCTCAGCCTCTGTCATCTTAACTACAACTCTGTCCTGCAATGGTTTGATCGCCATGATAAGTTCCTCCTTTTATGATACCTTTTAATATGCTAAATTAGGATCCTTCGTGGTCGCACCCATGTTTTCAGCACTCTCACGATCGGATTGTTAGCACTCAGTCTTTCTGAGTGCTAATTATATTTTAGCACCTTTTTCGCAAAATTCAAGTCATTTAAGGTCATTTATGTGATTTTTGTAGGGTTGCACAATATCTATCAGGCTAAAAATTGGTTATAATGAAGAAGAGGCACAAATAAAAGCATTGGAAAATTTACAGATTAATTTTGACATAAAGTTTAAGGAGGTAACAGATTATGATTGCACCTCGTCAATACCGACCTCATAGTCAACATCAAGGTCATCGAGAATAGTTTTCATAACAGCCTGTGACTCTTCCCACTGTTCCTTTGTACCCTCATACTTATTATTCTTGTTTTCGGGATCCCACTGTGAGAATCTGAAAGTACAGTTTTCAAGAAGTCCTACCGTGTCAAGGAAATATTTAGCAAGCTCAAGACAACCCTTGAATTCCTGTTCAAGCTGATCGGGACGGAGAATGTAGTGTCCTTCTGAAATTGTGAACTGACGAACACGGATAAGACCGTGCATCTCACCGCTTGCCTCGTTACGGAAAAGTGTTGATGTTTCCGTAAGACGCATCGGAAGGTCACGATATGAACGCTGTTTGTTAAGATAAACCTGATACTGGAACGGGCAAGTCATAGGACGAAGTGCGAAGCATTCCTTTTCTTCATCATGCGGATCGCCGAGTACAAACATACCGTCAAGATAATGATCCCAGTGACCTGAAATCTTATAAAGATCTCTCTTTGCAAGAAGAGGAGTTTTTGTAAGAAGACAGCCCTTTGACTGCTCAACATCTTCAACCCATCTCTGTAAAAGCTGAACAACTCTTGCACCCTTTGGAAGAAGAATAGGAAGTCCCTGACCGACATAGTCAACAGTTGTAAAGTATTCAAGTTCACGACCGAGCTTGTTGTGGTCACGAAGCTTTGCTTCTTCAAGCTTTTTGAGGTGTTCTTCAAGCATTGATGCCTTGGGGAAAGCTACACCGTAAACACGGCAAAGCTGTGCGTTGTTTGCGTCGCCTCTCCAGTAAGCGCCTGTGCAGGCAGTGAGTTCAATAGCCTTGATCGGTGCAACACTCATGAGGTGAGGACCTGCGCAGAGGTCGATAAACTCACCCTGTTT
>ENA-UEPH01003176-UEPH01003176.1-human-gut-metagenome-genome-assembly--contig:-NODE-3176-length-10265-cov-5.544366_pt1 | contig 10265 bp, 10 predicted proteins | sample MGYA00242891_ERZ507898 | MGnify/ENA primary metagenome ERZ507898 (study PRJEB26167, sample SAMN06115411) | human gut metagenome | host: Homo sapiens | place: China:Guizhou | collected 2014-10-15... | reverse complement strand
CAGGAACGGGCTCCCTTGGCTTCCGTACCAAAAAACAAGACGGCTATCAACAGGAATATCATGATGCCATAAATCACCATCGAGAAAGTCGTGAAGAATTTACTGTCCGTGAGCAGAACCAGAAAGGCAAGCACGAATGCGGCCCCGATCCAGATCAACTGTTTTCCGTATTTTTGGGATATATCAAAGATACTACTGTGATTTTCATCGTAAACGGCGGCATAAATATTCAACCATCCGATTAGCACGAGCAGCATGTATAATAGGATGGATATCCAATCAATATTGGCAAGTAAGTTATTGGATCTGCTATTCATTGCTCTCTTCTTTTACTCTTTTCGAGCGGTTTCTTTTTATCTGAAATCTTCCCTTTCAGATATTTCTCGATCAGCAAACCGGCAATAGGAGCGGCATAACGTGATCCCCATACTCCTTTTTCAACATACACGATTAAGGCGATTTTGGGATTTTCCACGGGTGCGAAGGCGATAAACACGGAGTGATCATCACCATGCGGGTTCTGTACCGTACCCGTTTTTCCCGCTATTGTGATAGAATCCACTTGTGCCCGTCGTCCGGTACCTCCTTTAATAACCATTTGCATCCCTTCGATAATCGGGTCGAAATGTTTCCGGTCAATAGGAATAACGTGCTTCTCGATCCGGTTGGCAACCAAATCTTCGGTAGGCCTTACAATATGAGGAGTCATGTAATATCCTCGATTAGCCAGGATGACGGCCAAATTGGCCATTTGAATCGGCGTGATCATCAATTCTCCCTGACCGATTGAAAGAGATATCATGTAAGAGGGATACCACTTTTGGGTTTTAAACACTTTATCGTAATATTCTTGCGTGGGGATAGAACCTGGAACCTCAAAGAAATCCGGACATATTTTGCTGCCGAATCCAAAGGATGTTACATATTTCCGCCATTCCCCGTACGCGTTCCGGACAGTTTTATATTCGGGTAATTCCAGTATTCGTTTGAATACATTCGCGTAGTAAGGATTACATGAATTCTCTATAGATTGCAATAAATTAACCGGAGAACTATGATGGTGGCATTTCATGAATTTTCCTCCCACGATAATAGCTCCCCCGTTACACGTGCATGTCGTTTGTAGGGATATGGCTTTTGTTTGTAATCCGATCAGGGCTTGTACGGTCTTGAAGATAGACCCCGGAGGATACTGGGCCTGCGTCGTTCTGTCAAACAGTGGTCTCAACGGATCATTCGTTAATTTCGCGTAATTTTTTCCCCGATCCAAACCGACCATTAATTGTGGGTCATAACCGGGACTCGACATTTTTACCAGAATCTCACCCGTGCTGGGTTCAATGGCGACAATCCCCCCCGTTTTATTACGCATCAACTCGTAGGCATATTCTTGCAGATCAACATCCAAGGTTGTATGTAAATCTTCTCCCACGATAGCTTCTTCATCGTATGCCCCGTCCGCGAATGAACCTTTAATCCGGTTCTTATTGTCTACCAGCACGATTCGTTTCCCCTTTGTACCGCGAAGATGCTTCTCGTACGTTTTCTCCAGACCACTTATCCCGATATAATCGCCCATGGCATAACAAGTATCCTGTGCTATTTGATCCGCATTTACCTCGCTGATATAACCGAACACGTCGGCAGAGTGGTTTACATTATATTTTCGTAACGTTCTGGTTTGTATGTAAAAACCGGGATAACGATAAAGTTTTTCTTGAAGGACAGCGTACTTGTTACCCGGAATTTGCGAAACCAGTATGGAAGGTTTAAAAGTCGAGTAGGTCCGACAACGTTGGATACTCTTGTCCAGTGCTTCTCGCGTGATTTCAAGAATCGAAACTAATTCCAGCGTGTCGAATGTTTTTACCTGATTAGGTATAATCATTAGGTCGTAAGCTGCCTGATTATCTACTAGGAGTTTATTATTCCGATCATATATTAACCCCCGTGCCGGATATTCAGTTTCCGTGCGCTGGGAATTATTTTCAGCCAAGATTTTATATTTGTCGGATACCACCTGATAAGTAAACAATCGTAGAATGAATACGACGCATACACTAATCATGATCCCTGATATGATCCCTTGTCTATATCCGAATTTATTCATTTCAAAAGTCTGTTATTTGATTCGAATCCACGGTTACTTCTGCGCTCTTTTGATCCCGATGAAATAATAAAGCAACATGAACAACATGGAGATAAAAGTACTTAAAATAATCCGGATCATCGTGATAAGTATATCTCTAAAAGTAAAGGCCTCTGCAAAAATGAGTACCACGTTAAATAACAGCGTGGACATGAAAGAATATTTAAGAAACCATCTGAAATCCGTCAGTCCTTGTACTCCGTGAGCGTCTTCCAATTCTTCCCGGGTAGAGGTTAGTTGCAGCAGTCGGGGACGAATGTATGCTACAAAAGTTGAAGCGGCCGCGTGTATACCAACCGTGTTATCAGCAAAGTCCATAAGCAGACCAAGCAAGAACCCGAACAACAAGAGTGGTACACCTTTCAACTTGTAAGGAAGAAGGAATATGGCGAGAATATAAATATTCAAGTAAAAATAGGAGCCAAGGTGGATGTTATCCACGATCACGATCTGCAAGAGAGATAGTATCAACAAATGAATGAGATAATTTATATTATTCATGATAGTTTATGGCTTCTAATCCTGTTTGCTCGTTTTTCTTGTTGTTTAATATGACATACACGTAATCCAGACGTTTAAAATCAACAGCCAGCCGGACTTTTATTTTCAAGAAGTTTGCCGTCTCTTTGTCGACAGATTCAACATAGCCCACCGTAATCCCTTCCGGGAATATTTTTGAAAGACCGGATGTGACAATCGTGTCCCCTTCGTTTACTTCCACGTGATAAGGAATATCATTCAAGTAAGAGTAACGGTAATCAACTCCATCCCATTGTAAGGAACCGTAATAGCTATTCTTTTTTATTTTAGCCGAAATACGGGAGTCCACGTTAATGAGCGGGATCACGATAGCAAACTGGCCACTCAAATCCTGTACTAATCCAACAATACCGTCAGGACTGCAAACGCCCATTTCCTTCCAGATTCCATTTTTAAGCCCGCGATCCAGCGTTAAATAATTCTTGGTCCGATTGAATGTCGCATTAACCAACTTTGCCCCGATATATTCGTATACGGGTATACTGTCCTGCATGAAAGTGCCTTGGACAATCGTATCCCGTGATAGTTCGTATTGCTCTAAACGGTTTTTCAACAAAATATTCTCGTTTGCTAAAGATTCATTGGTCTCTTTCAAACGAAAATAATTTTTCACGTCGGTAGCAATTGCCGATATGTTACCGAATAGTATAGAGGCGCTTTCTGAGAAAATTGCTCTCTGATATTCGTTGTGGCGAATGATCAGAGAGAAACTTACGATTTCCAGTAATATAAAAATTATAGTAAAGTGATACTTTAATATCAGTTTTATAATCTCTTTCACATCACTATCTTATAAGGAATGAGAACTTATCTACGTTCTTTAACGCAATTCCCGTACCTCTGGCCACGGCCCGTAACGGGTCTTCTGCTATATGGAATGGAATATTCAATTTATCTGACAGACGTTTATCCAAACCGCGAAGCAATGCACCACCTCCGGCCAGGTATATTCCCTTATTCACGATATCGGCATACAGTTCCGGTGGCGTTTGTTCCAACGCGGCCAGAATAGCAATCTCAATCTTTGAAATTGATTTTTCGATACAGTGGGCAATCTCCTGGTAGGATACGGGTACTTCCACCGGAAGAGAGGTCATCTGGTTCGGTCCCTGTACCACGAAATCTGCAGGCGGCTCGTCTAGTTCGGATAGAGCAGAACCCACGTGAATCTTGATTTCCTCCGCCGTACGCTCACCGATCTTGATGTTATGCTGGTGTCTCATGTATTCCTGGATATCATCCGTCAAATCATCACCCGCGATACGGATAGATTTATTCGTAACGATACCACCCAAAGAAATCACGGCAATCTCTGTTGTACCACCACCTATATCCACGATCATGTTTCCTTCCGGGGCTTCCACGTCCAAGCCGATACCCAAAGCGGCAGCCATCGGTTCGTAAATCATATAAACGTCACGTCCCCCGGCATGCTCTGCCGAGTCACGAACGGCACGTAATTCGACCTCGGTACTTCCGGAAGGTATACAAACCACGATCCGCAAAGAAGGAGAGAAGAACTTGCTTTTCCCGTTGGCCATCTTTATCATTCCCCGGATCATCTGTTCGGCAGCGTTAAAGTCCGCGATAACACCATCCCGGAGAGGACGTATGGTTTTAATATACTCGTGTGTCTTACCCTGCATCTGGCGCGCTTTCTCGCCGATGGCAATTACTTTTTCCGTTTTTTTGTCGACTGCAACAATGGAAGGCTCATTCACAACCATTTTATCATTCATGATAATGATCGTGTTCGCCGTTCCCAAGTCGATCGCTATATCTTGTGTTAAAAAAGAAAACAATCCCATATTCAATTAATGTTTGAAGTGTCTCATTCCTGTGAAAATCATCGCAATATTGTACTTGTTCGCCGCGTCAATCGAATCCTGATCATGGATAGACCCACCCGGTTGAATGATCGCGGTGATACCGGCCTTGTGGGCGGCTTCAACACAATCGGCGAAAGGGAAGAAGGCATCCGATGCCATCACGCTACCGGCAATACGCTCGCCGCCTTGACGAATCGCGTTCTCCAAAGCCCAGATCCGACTGACCTGTCCGGGACCGACTCCCGTGGTACATTTGTCTTTTGCAATCGCAATAGCGTTAGATTTAGTATGCTTCACAACTTTCCACGCGAACAACAAATCTTCCAGTTCTTTTTCTGTCGGACGACGATTAGTCACGTATTTTAATTCCCCGTCAAGCAATTGCAGGTCCATATCCTGTATCAATAGCCCTCCCAAAACGGTCTTGGCTTTTGGTGCGGTGTAATCCCGTTTACTAATATTGGACACCTGTAATAATCTCAAATTTTTCTTTTTCGAGAAGATCGCCAACGCTTCTTCCGAGAAGGAAGGAGCGACAATTACCTCCAAGAAAACGGGAGACATGATTTCAGCCGTGGCCTTATCAATTTCCCGGTTGGCAGCAACAATTCCGCCGTAAATAGAAACTGGGTCTGCGTCATAGGCTTTCTTGAAAGCTTCCGCCAGAGTGGCAGCACTACCCACACCGCAAGGATTAGCATGTTTGGCAGCCACCACCGTCGGTTCTTCGAATTCTTTCAACGTCTCCAACGCACCGTCGGTATCCCCGATATTATTATAAGATAATTCTTTTCCATGTAATTGAACCGCACCCGTCAACGTTCCCTCTGTTTCCTGTACTTGGGCGTAGAACGTGGCAGACTGGTGAGGATTTTCCCCGTAACGAAGGTCCTGTTTTTTCTCGAAAGTAAGCGTCAGGGTCTTCGGAGATTGAATGTTCAATCGTTTAGAGAAATAGTTGGCTATTAGAGCATCGTAGTGTGACGTATGAATAAACACTTTCGCGGCCAATAGTGAAGTGTCTCCTTGTGCTCGAATTTCCTCGATAACTCTCGAATAATCTTCCGGATCGGTAATCACCGTCACGAAAGGATAGTTCTTCGCGGCAGCACGAATCATGGTCGGCCCGCCGATATCAATATTTTCTATAATTTCTTCGTGTGAAACTCCTTCTTTAAGGATAGTTTCCTTAAAAGGGTATAGATTACAAACGACCATGTCGATCGGTTCGATTCCTAACTCGGTCATTTGCTGTTTATGCTTTTCGTTGTCTCGTATCGCTAAGATACCTCCCTCTACATTCGGGTGGAGAGTCTTTACTCTACCGTCAAAACACTCTGGGAATTGGGTTAAATCTGAAATATCTTTTACCTGTATTCCCTCTTCTTTCAATTTCTTAGAGGTTCCTCCGGTAGAAATAATTTCCCAACCCATAGAATTTAGCGATTTAGCAAAATCAACAATCCCACTTTTGTCAAATACACTGATTAATGCTCTTTTCGTTCTCATCCGGATATTTAATTTTATATTGTTCCAAACGTAATATTACTTGCAGACAAAGGTAAAAAAAGAATACTATTTTTTTACACAAAAAATAATTTCATGTAATATTTTTCTTGCGATCGTTTCCGAATGTCCAAAAAAAGAGTATATTTGGTAAAAATTTGAATCTTTCACAAGGGTGTTTGTCACCGTTTATTTATTGATATTATGAGCGATAACGGGCTTGATTTGATCATTTACTTGGCATTGACTATTGGAGCGAGTGCTATTGGCTTTTTTAAATCTTCGAAAGAGAAGAAAGCAAAAGCCACACCACCTATATTTCATTATCCGGAAGAAGAGAATGAAGATTTGGAAGACGACGTGATTATCACGCGGGAACCAGAAATGACATTCCCATCCGTGCTGCCTATTGATGATGCGCTTTCCGAGAAAATGAAGAAAGAAAAAGAGGTAAGTATAGAAGGGTTCGGGAAAACAGACGAAGAACGTTATGCCATGTTAGAAAAATTACAGCAAGCCAGAAGAGGACGGGAGAAGAAGACAACCGTTATCTTTAAAGATGACGAGGAAACGTCTAACGAGCAACCAAAAGAAAATGGTTTTAGCGATTTTGAATTCGATATCCGTAAAGCTATTATTTCCAGTGAAATTTTGAATCGCAAATACTAGGCCGGTCTAAATATCCTTTAATAAGCTTTCCGCCTCACCGATTTTCTTGCCTTTCGGTTGAATTTACATTCTATCCCCATGAGTCTCCGGTAATCTAACTGTTGTTTGGGGAGGAGCTACCTTTTCTCTTGCTCATGAACACAACAAGTACATAACAACAACAATGTATAAACGACGACGAGGGTATATGTTCCGTTGTTATTGTATATGGATACCTTTAATGTTCATGGGCAACCGTAAGTATAGCCAAGGGATGTGTCATTTCGTGGATAGGCCTCGATAAATCGAATTTCGGTAATAGCCTAAATCCAATATTTAATCGGATTCTTGTGAAGTTGAAAACAAGTTTTGATCTTAGAAGTTTATCCCGATACCCGTGGAGAATGTGAACGAGTAAGGTTTGAAATCAATAAACTCGCTTTTGCTCAAAGATTGCAAGTAGTATTTGAATCCGGGTTCCAATTTTATTGCAATCGACTTGGTGATCGGGTATTCTATCCCGAAACCGATGTTTGTGCTGATATTAAAAGTTCTGATATCCTCCGCTTCGCCCATAAACTCTTTTTTCCCGTTATAATTCACGTACGTGTGGTTGCGCACCATGAAACTGGCTCCGAATCCACCAAGAACGCTGAATCTTACTTTATTGTCATTCAGGTGATAACGGAAAATCAGAGGGATTTCGATGGCATCAAACTGTTGTTCAATACTTCCTTCTTTATCTTGCTCTCCTTTCAACGAAATAAAGTTTTCCGGGGTGGAAACCGTCGCGGTGGCTTTATTTTTCACGCTTCCCAGTGGGGTATAGGCGTGTGTATTGGCATTATAGGAAACCATATCGCCACTCGGCACGTAGACTTGCGCGTCATCCGTTTTTTGTCCCAGGCGGGAGTACCCCAATCCTGTCTCGATAGAGATTCGTTTTGTAGGTTTTACGGCAAAAGTCAACCCTCCACCTATGTTAAGAATACCGCTCATCTGACTGCTTTCGTATTGAGCGGAACGGGTATTGGAGCCACTGGTGCGATAATTACCCGATGAATATCCCGGTGAAATATACCCGCCGACACTAAATATCTTAGCTTCATTCTCGGATTTTACCTTAGTTGTCTTGACAGGGGTACTACTTTTTCCCTCAAGAAGTTCCGTGTATTTTCTTTGATTCTCAATGGCACTCTGGTTAACCAATGGTATAAATTCGGAGCGAATGGCGTTGTTTTTCAAATCACCTTCCGGCTGCTCGTTTTCCAACCCTTCCCATACCGACGTTGACGTGGGCACCGGGACAAGATTTTTATTTGAATATTGTACGATTCTCTTTTTAATTTCTGGTATTGAATGAGAAGTTGAAGTAAATGCTAGTATCTTATTGCTATCTTGATTATTGTCAAAATTCAATGCCACGATAGAGGAGGGGGTATAAATATTAGCGTGCTGGTTTTGCATGAAATATCCCACGCAGAATAATAGAAGCACGGCGGCGGCGACACCGCTATACGTGTAAATTCGCCTCATGCGTCTCTGTTTCATCGCGAAATGGGAATTTATGCCTTCCCACACTCGTGACGGAGGTTCAACGGAAACTTGTTCCAAGGCGTTTTTAAATAGTTTTTCTATCTTCTCACTCATCTCTCAAATATGCATTTATCTTCTTCTTCAAAATATCCTTTGCCCGTGCCAGGTTAGACTTCGATGTACCGTCGGATATACCCAACAACGCTGCTATTTCCTTGTGTTGCATGTCTTCCATGACGTACAGGTTAAATACCAACTTGTATTTCTCCGGTAATTGATTGACAAATTCAAACAGCACCTCAGGAGGTATACTCAGATCATCATCAATATCATCTTCGTCCGCTATCTCCGGGACTTCCTCGACAACTTGTACAGTACGATTTTTCCTGAATTTCTCCAATGCCGTGTTGATAAAAATACGCTTCATCCAGCCTTCAAATGAGCCTTTACTCTTGTATTGTCCGATCGACTCTAGCACCTTTATAAAACCATCCTGCAAATTATCTTCAGCCTCTTCGCGTGATTTGGAGTATTGAATACATACGGCAAACATTTTAGCCGAGAACATGTGATAAAGTTGTTCTCCCGCTTTTCTGTCTCCTTTCTTGCATCGCTCTACTATTTTGTCCAAATTACACATCGATAACTATTGGTTAGATGCACCGTTTTATAAATGGTTGCGTTCACTGCGCAAAAAAATAAAAAAAAATCATTATCAACTAAAAAGCTGTCGTTTTTTTTGCATAGTATTATTTTTTTGCGAATCTTCGCAGTAAAATTACATAAAGTGGTGCGTAATCACGAATATTTTGAAACTATAAAACAACTAAAAATGAAAACAATTTTAAATTTAAAGCAGTATGTGGTTTTGCTGATCGCGGCTTTTGCGATGACATCATGTTTGGATAGCGAGGATGATCCGTTTACAATAGGTGGAACTGGATATATTCAACAAGTCGTAATCACAGAAGGAGAAGATGGAAAAGCAACATCAAGTGAATTTACACCCGTTATCCTAGTAATGGGAAATGAAGTTATAAATTCTTGCTCAGGAACATTCCCCTCAGGCAATAAATTTACAATGACCCAAACGACTGGCAATCCGTATTATTGGATTACAAATACCTCTTTAGTTATGCCGTCTTCAACAATCCCAAGTGGTACTTTTACAATAAGTGCTTCTAATCAAGAAGGAGAAGGTGCAACGTTTCCTGTATCTATAAATAATACTACTGAAATGAAAATGCAACAGAGGGATCACTTGGCCAAAGTTGCTTTTCCAGTGGCAGCAGGTGCCGGGCAGCAGCAAAATGACCGGAGCGGTATCCGCCCCAAATTCATAAACCCTCATTCTCCTGCCTCCCGCAGCCACAGTCACTTCGCTTTACGGCGGTCAAACACAGCCAGCCTGTTTTGCTTTTGTGTACCGCAATGTCACAAAAGCCCGCTTGCTCAAGATATGCTTTCAGCTCAGTATCCTTGTAGATGGTCATGCCATCAATGATTTCTGTCCATTTTTTGTCTTTGTCCGTGTCGCCGTTGACTTCATTGCAGATGAGGAAGGTGCCGCCCGGCTTCAAAACCCGCCAAACCTCCCGGAAGCATTTTGCAAGGTCCGGCCAGAAATAGACGGTTTCAAACGCTGTGACTGCATCGAACCAATCGCTGGCAAAAATGATGCGCTGCACACTGCCCTGCCAGATGACACAGCGATCCCTTTGAATCGCCTCTGCATTGAGACGGCGGGATTTTTCGACGCTGACAGCAGAGTAATCCACGCCCTTTACGATGCCGCGCGGACACCTTTTCAGCAGCCGTTTGATATTCGCTCCGCCGCCGCAGCCGCAGTCCAGCACCTTTGCGTCCGGCGCAAGATGCAGAAAGTGAAGCCCCCACAGCGCCACGGGGGTGTGGGCAAGGTTCATCATGGTGACCATCAGCCTGCCGCCGAAGCCTTTGGTGTCTCTCGTATTTTCAAAAAATGACATTGTTTATCTCCTTTCAACTTTTTACACTCTGCGTAGGTAAGTGGAATAGAATTCTGCAAAACAACACTT
>ENA-UEPH01003171-UEPH01003171.1-human-gut-metagenome-genome-assembly--contig:-NODE-3171-length-10282-cov-4.768349_pt1 | contig 10282 bp, 5 predicted proteins | sample MGYA00242891_ERZ507898 | MGnify/ENA primary metagenome ERZ507898 (study PRJEB26167, sample SAMN06115411) | human gut metagenome | host: Homo sapiens | place: China:Guizhou | collected 2014-10-15... | reverse complement strand
ATTCTTGTCGGCCATGGCTGTGTTCAGGGCTGCGAGGATCGCTTGCTGGAGTGGTGCTTCATCCAGTGTGGGCGAATAGTGTCAGGAATTTGATGCTTTCCGTCTTCCCATTCGCCAAACCATTCCACTTTTCCCTGTTTAATGAGTAATAAACCATCCTCAATAAACCGCAGCGCAGAGGCAATCTCTTCCGGGTTATCGACCGTACGGGTGACATCAATAAAACTGCCTCGTACCGCTTTTAACGTGTGTTCTCCTGACATCATTGACTCCTTTACTGTTAATCCATCTCTTCCGCTGAGGTAATACCAGGCAGAACGTTTTCCTGTCGGTAGCCACCAGGGAGGATAATATTTAATAAAATCGCAGTTAACCCGCCAGCACAAATAGGGTTTTCAACTAATACATAAATAGAGGCTGGCAATATTTTAAAAATTTCGGGATCGTAGGAGACGCCAAGCCCTAAACCTAAAGAAGTGGCGACAATAAGTGTTTCACGGCGCTTTAAACCGTTGGTGATGATGATGCGAATCCCTGCGATGGCAATCATGGAAAACATCAACGTCATTGCGCCTCCCAGAACTGCCGAGGGAATGGTCGTGAAGAAGCCGCCAATCATCGGAAATAAGCCGAGGATAACCAGCATTACCGCGATGGTTCGCCCGACATAACGTGAAGCGACGCCAGTCATCTGAATAACCCCATTATTTTGCGCAAACGTGGTTAAGGGTAATGATCCGACAGCGGAGGCGATAACAGAAACCAGACCATCTGCCAGCACGCCGCCTTTCAGTCGGGACTGATACTCTTCCCCCTGAATGGGGCGGCGGGAAACCATTGCCGTGGCGGTGATATCGCCGACTGCTTCCAGCACGCTAAGCAGATAAATCGTGCCAACCACCAGGAACTGATGGAAGCTAAAACTAAAGCCGTATTTGAATGGATGTGGGATGGTGATTAACGGCAAATTGCGCATACTGCTGAAATCCACCATGCCCAGGCATAACGATGCGATATAGCCGACACATAGCCCAATGGCGATCCCTCCCATGCGTAGCAACGGACTGCGACAGCAGTTAAAGCCGATCACCACAATTAAAACCAATAAACCAACGCCGAGATGTTCGTAATTGCCGAACGTACCGCTGCTTTTGGCTGCAAATCCTCCACCAAAATCGATAATGCCGACTTTAATCAGGCTTAAGCCGATCATCAGTACCACAATACCGCTGACGGTAGGCGTAATAACCCGACGTAAATAGGGCAAGATAAATGAAGATCCGACAACCAGAAATGCGCCAACGAAGGAGACGCCGAGAAGCGACGACATGATTAACTCTTCGTGAAAACCGTCGCTTTTCATGCTGCTGCCCAGCGCAATCATGACCGTAACAAATGAAAAATTGACTGACTGAATTGAGAGTAGGCCAGAACCGACGATGCCGTAGCGGTTTACTTGTAACCAGGTACCAATACCAGAGGCGATCATCGCCATAGAAACAAGATAGGCAGTTGTTTCAGCGGAAAGCTGTAAGGCCGCACCCACGATTAACGCGGGGGTTACCATCGGAACGAAAATTGCCAACAGATGGGTAATGGCACCAACGAGAGCCTGATGAAAGGGAGGGCGATCCTCCAGTTCAAATATAAGGTCAGAACCTGCATGGTTTATATCAGACATCCCTTCACTCCTTTTAAAGTAAATTTGATCATCTGAATTAGTAAAATAAATTCCCACGAATTTGGGGCGCAGGACGCCTTGAGAACGGCTTATCTCATTTTCGCAGTCACTATTTAGTCATCGTTCAAACAGAGAAACAGGCCGCCGAAGCGGCCATTTATTATTTATATTTTTTCCAGCGCAGTGAGTATTTTCTCCGGTGTGAAATGCCATTCGCGTAACCAGATGCCGCATGCATCGTGAATTGCGGTAGCAATCGCCGGAGCTGCGCCATTTACACCGATTTCCGAGATCGATTTCGCCCCGAACGGGCCGACTTTATCGTCGCTCGGCACCAGCACAGCGCGGAAATCACGCGGAATGTCACCAATTTTCGGTGCGCCGTAACTGCGTAAATCACGCGTTAACGGGTGACCTTCGGCGTCATAAATGATCTCTTCGCTCATACTGTGGCCGATAGCACGCAGGGTGGCACCGTAGATTTGTCCCAACGCTAACTCTGGATTGACCGGTGTACCGCAGTCCAGCAAGGCGTAGAATTTATCCAGGCGGATTTCACCCGTACGCGTGTTGACGGCAACTTCAGCGAAGTTTGCGCCATACGGGAAGGCGAAATCAGGCGTGATATAACTGCCAGTTCCCACCAGTGAACCAAAGCCGGTGCCGGTTTCGCCTTTATGGGCAATATCCCCGAAACTAACTTCGCCTTTCTTGCCGCGCACGACGCCCGGCGTTGCCAGTTGAACATCTGCCACTGCCTCACCCAACATTTGCGCGCCGTGGAACAGAATTTTCTCCCGTAGATTTTCCGCTGCCAAACGCGCCGCGTTACCCGAGAAGCAAGTACCGGACGAGGCATATGCGCCTTTATCAAACAACGCATGATCGGTATCACCGGAGATAACATGCACGTCCTGCGGTGGGCAGTGCAGCACTTCTGCTGCCAGTTTCGTCACTACAGTATCCAGACCAGTACCAATATCCGCACCGCCAGAATGAACGATAAAGGTGCCGTCCGATTCCAGTTTGATCATGCAGTTAGCCTGATCGATATCCGGGATACCCGATTTCTGCATGATAATGGCGACGCCGCGACCGATGTGCCAGTCACCATTTTGCGGTTTCGGTGACGACCATTGGATCATCTCGCGACCCTGACGCAGGATCTCTTCCAGTGCACAGCTGGCGGCGGAAGGAACGGAGGTCGGCGCTTTACCTTCACCGATTGCACCGAGAATTTTCAGCTCTTGCCCTTCGTGTACCCGGTTACGTTCGATAATTTCCAGTTGGTCGATCTGTAACTGTTCAGCCAGTTCCGCTAATGCCATGGTGATAGCGAAGTTACCTTTCGGTGCGCCATAACCCTGATAAGCACCATTTGGGCAAATGTTGCTGTAGTAGGTGGTGACCTGGAAATCGACGTTATCGCACGGATATAACGGCAGCGACAGCGCCGGTCCGTTACACGGTACGGTGAGTGAGTGGTTGCCGTAAGGGCCAGTGTTGGCGCGGAAATCCATCTTCACTGCCGTCAGGCGACCATCTTTTTTCGCTCCCAGTTTGACGGTGACTTTCGCGACGTGACGAGAGGTGTTAGCAATAAACTCTTCTTCACGGGTGTAGCGGAACAGTACCGGACGCCCGGTCACGCAGGTTGCCCAGGCGCACACTTCTTCCAGCAGGATGTCCTGTTTGGAACCAAAACCGCCGCCAACTCGCTCTTTAATGACATGAACTTTATGCTGTTTCATGCCCACGAGGCGCGCGACCTGGCGGCGTAAGTGCCATGGTACCTGGGTGGAGGCGTGGATAACCAGACGATCGCCGTCCATACGAGTAAAGCAGATATGTGTTTCAGTCGGGCACTGCTGCGCTTGCGTTGAGTTATAGGTTCGCTCAATGATCACATCGGCATCGGCAAAGCCTTTGTCCATATCGCCAATATGACCATGAATACTAGCGGCGATATTTTTGCGAGGGCGAGAACCGATCGGGAAGTTGATGATCATATGCTCGCCGCGCTGGGCTGCATGGCTGTTATCGTCTTCCAGAGTATCTGGCGCACCAGCAACATACACCACCGGTTCATCGTGCACGACAGGCGCATCTTCCGCCATTGCTTCGTCGATCGACATTACCGGCTTAAGCACTTCATATTCAACGTCGATGAGCTTCAGTGCTTCGAGCGCAATTTCTTCACTTTCTGCGACGACCGCAGCAACACGATCGCCGACGTGACGCATTTTCTTGCCGAACATACGGCGGTCAAGCGGTGACGGTTCCGGTGCGCTCTGACCACCCGGGGTATAGTAGATATCCGGGCAATTCAGGTGAGTAATAACGTGAACGACGCCCGGTAAGGCTTCAGCTTTGCTGACATCCAGATGAGTAATCAGTGCGTGAGCGTGTGGGCTACGTAACATTTTAATGACGCAGGCGTCAGCCGTTACGCGGTCTTCAACATAGCAGGGTTTCGCCTGCACCATTTTCGCGGCATCAGTTTTAGGATAATGCTTACCAATGACTTCTAGGTCGTCACGGAAAGTCGGAGCGATATCAATGGTGGCCTGCGGATTATTTTTACGTGCAACCGCCAGTTCAATGACCTGATAGTATTGCTGCCAGCCAGCATCGCGGCTGAACAAACCAGAAAGCGCGTCGTCGATCTCTTCGCGGGTAGGTGCGGCGATGCGATCGAGAAGATCGGTGATAATCAGAGCTGCAGCTGGATCGTTATAACCAGACTGCACCACGCCAACATCAACCATTGCCTGTTGAACCAGACTTAACTCGTTCCATTTGCCCAGAGATTCTGCGGTACGAATATCTGCCTTCTCTAACTGTGCGGCAATAAGCAAGGACGCGTTAACGATATTACCGTTAAAGATTATTGCGTCAGAACCGGCAAACCCGAAACCATCATCACTGTTGCGTACAGAGTGCATTCCCATGTTAAACAACAGCTTTTGCACGTTTTCGCCTGGATTAACGGTTAGCTCCTGAGGCGCGCCATTTAAAGTAAAGTGGATGATCATACGGCTTCCTCCCCAGCCTGTTGGCAGTCGGCATACAGGTCGGCTACCAGAACTCCCGTGATATAGCGTTTATAGGCCACGCTGCCCCGCAAATCTTCCTGCGGGAAAATGGCGTTGGCGACAGCCTGTTCAAGTGCATTGCCTTCCAGATTTTGTTTTTCGACATCATGCAGACGCAGTGCTTTACTGGCGACGCCATCCAGCGCAATTCGCATACCGTCGTGGTCTGTCATTGCAACGGCTGCCGTCACGACGGTTAAACCTGCCTGAGAACGGCTAATTTTGCGGGTCGCACAGGTGCGATACGGATCTTTAATGATAATTTCGGTTAGCAGGCGATCGCATGGGCAGGCCAGGTAGTCCTCGATTGACAGCGTTTCGCCGTTGCCAAAAACCAGTTCAGCATCCAGTGCCAACAGGACGGGAAGCAGCACCGACTCTTCCTGGCGGGCGGCGATTTCACCACCAATGGTCGACTGATTACGAACATGGCGTGAGTAAACAAAACCGAGGGCTTCACGCAGCGCTGCAGGAATAAATCGCGCATCACGCAGTGGCTGCAAGCGAGACATTGCGCCAATCCGCAGTGCACCGTTATCCCAGTCAACCCAGTCCAGTTCCAGATCCTGTAAGGAAATGGCAATCTTTTTATCGGTACGGGTTGGTGTAGCATTGAGTTTGCTGCCCCCGGCGAACCAGACGGCTTCATCCTGGTAGCGGCGCTTCAGTTCCAGCGCCTGTTCGACAGAGTCGGGCCTGAAAAATTGTTCAATCATCTTCTTTCCTTATTTAACCCTCTTCCCTGCGGGAAGAGGGCATCTGTCATTTATGCCAGCGCATCCATCCGACGCCACATACTGGCAGCGGCTTTTCTGGCTTGTGCATAAATGGAATCGCAATCGAAGTTAAACTGACGGTCTTCATAGACCATCACACCATTGACCATCACGCTGTGAACGCTGCCTGAGCCCATACCGAAAGCGATATGCCCGGCGATATTGTCTGCCAGCAGCGGCGTCGGCGAGTTGTAATCGCAAATGGTTAAATCAGCTTTGTAACCGGCTTCCAGAAGCCCAAATTTCGCGCCAAAGTTGCGGCTCATCAGTTCGTTACCGTTAGTCAGGGCTTTGGCAAAACTGTCAGGCCACAGCGGACCACCCGCATCGCGATGTTTAAAGAAGGCAAATTTCATCTCTTCAAACATGTCCGAACCAATGCCGTCCGTTCCCAACGCCAGATTGCGGATGTCGCTAAGGTGATGGTTGTAGCCGACATGGTTGTTCATGTTTGAACGGGCGTTATGCACCAGGAACGCATCGCGCTGATTGAGTAGGGTGATGTCATCTTTCGACAAGTACAGCCCATGAGCGACCAGCGTTTTGCTGTCGATGAGATCGAATTGCGCCAGTCGTGCCAGCAGGTCTTTGCCGTACCAGTGGTGACTGTAGGAAACGTCGTAAAGGTCTTCCGCAGCGTGAATATGCAAACCACGGCCTGTGGCTTTCACGGCTTCACGCAGCATCTCCAGACCGGCATCCGGCACGGTAAACGGCGCGTGAGCACCGATATGTGCTTCCACCAGATACGGCTCGCTTGTCGCTTTCTTCGCCTCATCAATCAAACGGGCGAAACGGATGTTTTCTTCTACACCTTCCTGCAACTCTTTGATGCCGTTGTTACGGTCAGTAGTTTCAAAACAGGTCATCGCGCGCAGGCCAACTTTTAAAAATGCGTCGCGCAATGTGGAGAGCGACCCGCCGATATACGCCGGAGAGGCATGGTGATCGATAACCGATGTACATCCGCTCTTAATCGCTTCCAGGGAACAAATCAGTCCGCTGTAATAGAGCGACTCTTCATCAAGGGCGCGATCGAGCCGCCACCAGAGATTTTTCAGCGTTGAGATGAAATCCGGGCAAGGGGCGATGTTTGCCATAATTCCGCGGGAAAGCCCCGAGTAAAAATGGTTGTGCGAGCAGACAATTCCCGGCATCACAATCCGGCCATGCATCTCTTTGAAGCTGGCGTCGGGGTAGCGTTGCGTCAGGGCATCGCCGATAGCGACAATCACATCGTTTTCGATGGCGATATCAACGCCTTCCTGCACTTTTGCCGGGTGTAGCTGTACCGCAGTGACATTCTTCAGAATCAACATGATTACACCTCCACGCGGCCCAGCAGATAATGATGATGCTGGTGGACATGGCTGATGATGCGGCACATATCGTTCAGCTCCGGTGGTACGTTGTTAAACTGACCTTTGCTGTCGATGTTTAACACCCAGCTTTGGTTATTCAGACGTACTCGTACCCGGCAATCTTCCACAAGGAAGCCTGGGTTGCTGCTGTTATCAAAGTCTTGCGCCAGGCTGAAGACGGTGATTTTGTCTTTGTACGGTTTACCGTTCCACGGACAGAACTGAGCGCAGTTGCCGCATTCGTTACAGTAAGCGTCGAGGTGCAGCGTCTGGAAACGGTTCTGGAAGCCTGGGACCGCAATGGAGACGTTGGCGCGGTTCGGGCAGACATCCACACACTTGCTGCAAACGTAGTTACATTCGAGGCAGCGAGCGGCTTCCTGGGCGACAAACGCGTCACGATCGTCACTGTTCACCAGCGTGATAGAGATATCGCCTTTACGTTGATAGATTTCCACTGGATTGACGTTGTTCCAGTATTTATCGTTCTGGTGGGAACGGATATTTTCCCGACTAAGGATGGCATCGGTCGCCCGACGCGCGGTTCCGACAGCAGCGACAATGGAGGATGGTCCGCGCTGTACGTCGCCGATCATAAAGACGTCAGTCAGACGAGTTTCGCCATTATGGTCGACGTCTGGCCAGCCGTTTTTGTCCAGCGGCACGCCCATCGCATTCAGGGCTTCAGTATCCTGCTGTTCACCAATGGCGGTGATCAGGCTGTCTACAAGCAGTGTTACTGTTTCATTGGTTTCAACCGGACGACGACCTTTCTCATCCGGTTCGCCAAGCGACATAACGCGCAAGGTTAAGGTGCCATCAGCATCGAAACGTTCCGGATTATTCAGGAAACGGAACTCTACGCCGTCGTGCAACGCTTCTTCATACTCTTCGCGCCATGCGGGCATCTCTTGTAGTGAACGACGGTAAACGATCGTTGCTTTTTCTACGCCTGGAACGCGTAACGCCGCACGAGCGCAGTCCATTGCGGTGTTACCCGCCCCGACAACGACCACATGTTTGCCCAGCTTGAGCGCTGTACCCTTGTTGTATTCACGCAGGAAGGGGAGTGATTTCCAGACATTTTGGTTGTCGCCCGCCAGTTTCACACCGCTATTTTTATCAGTGCCGGTGGCAATCAGAACATAGTGGAAGCCCTGATTTTTTAACTGCTCAATGGTTAAATCGGGTGAGCAGCCATACTCAAATTTCACGCCGTGAGCGGCAACAAAATCGATATCGTGCTGAATTAACTCTGCAGGAATACGGAACTGAGGAATGATATTTTTCACCACGCCGCCCGCATTGGCTTCGCGTTCAAACAGCGTAACCGGATGGCCCGCTCTGGCAAGGAAGTAACCTGCTGCCAGACCCGCCGGACCTGCACCAATCACGGCAACCGGATGGCGTGAACCAGAACCGGCTGGTTTGTGCCAGCGTTGCTTATATTCATCCCAACCTTTTTCCAGCGCGACTTTTTTCAGTTCGCGGATATTCAGCGCACTGTCGTAATCCAGGCGGGTACAGTTGTATTGGCACTGGTGATCGCAAATATGACCGGTAATGGCGGGCAGAGCGTTGCGTTGGTAGATGAGTTCCAGCGCGTCGGCATAGCGGTGTTCGCCAAGCAGACGGATGTATTCCGGAATATCTTGCTTGATAGCGCAGGCAGTAACACAGGGGGCAACGTAGCAGTCGGTCAGCGGCAGGTCTTCTGCCACTTCAATACGCTCTTCTGGCTTCCAGTGTTTCTGGGTGTATTCCATGGTTAACGCATCTGCTGCCAGTCTGTTCAGTCGTTCGACGTCAACATGGTCAAGTCCCCAGGCGTCGGAGCCTTCCAGCTCGCGCATGCAGGCACTTAAGCGCAGATAGCCGCCAGGTTTCAGCAGGTCGGTTGCCATAGTAATAGGGCGAATACCTGTATCAAAAATATCGCGGATAGTCAGCTGACTGGCACCACCGGAATAAGAAATGGGCAGTTTGCCGTCAAAGGCGCGAGAGAGAACTGCTGCAACATTGATGGAGAGCGGGAACAGCGCACGGCCTGACATATACATCTCTTCACCAGGCAGTGCGCCTTTATTGTTGATGGTGCCGAGAGTGTTAGTCAGTTTTACGCCAAAGCCGAGTGATTTTTCTTTTGCCAGTGCCATCAGGCGTTCCAGCATTTCCAGTGCTTGCGTCAGCTTGAGGTCGTGATCAAATGACTCTTCTTTTAAGCCTATGTAACCGAAACCGCAGACATCGAGGATCTCACGAACACGCGCGTACCCCAGTAAGGTCGGGTTAAGTTTCACAAAGGTGTTGAGCCCTTTTTCTTCCAGCATGTAGCGGCAAATGGCTTCGATTTCATGCGGAGGACAGCCGTGCATGGTGGAGAGGGTGACGCCATGCACCATACTGGTGGGGATGCGAGCGGGTAAGGCTTGCAAGCTTTCGCGTTTTTCCTGCAATCCGTGGCGAGCTAAAAATGCGTCATCCTGGAGTAATTTATTCAGCGTATCGCGATATTGAGCGAATTTCGGATGGTCAGATGCGTCCATCATATTGTCGATGAACTGTTGCATCGGCGGTTGCTTAATACCTTCGAGGTTGTAACCGACGCTCATATTAAAGATGAACGATTTACCGGAATCAGAAGGCTGGAACATCGCTTCGAGAAGGTGCAGGGCAAACCAGGCTTTGAGGTATTCATCCCAGGCTTTAAGCAGGGTAAATTCGGTAGACCATTCGGTGTTAAAGCACTCGTCTTCGGCATCGATACAGGGCTTTTCCAGCTCCAGGCGGTCAAGAATTTGGACGGTTTTTAGTTCGATGAAGCGTCCGCCAGTCAGCCAGGAAGTGACAATATTTTGCGCGAGCTGCGTGTGCGGGCCAGCGGCAGGGCCGACGGGAGTGGCACAGGTTTCACCGAAGACGCTAACAGTTTTACCTTTTACAGGTGAGTAAAACTGTTGCTCGGGAATACCAAAGATTGAGCGTTGTTGTTGGTATTCATCAAATATGCGCGTCAAAAGTTCCTCAAACGGAATGGGACGCATAATATCCCCCATAACCCTCTCCTTAGCTTATACAGATATCATTGAGTGACCGGTGTTGAGAAATCCGGTGGTTTAGGGGGATAGAGCAACAATCGCACCACTCTTGCCAGGTTTGGCGGGAAATATAAAAAAATGTGAGGCGGCTCGAAACTTAAGGGCTTTTTGTGAATGAACTCACAGGTGCCAAATGAGAATTAAAATCACTCCTGAAAATTATTATTGCCAGCCCATTTATCACTTTTTCTCTTTTCTCAAAATCAGTGATTCCTTATCATTATGATAAAGAGTGCTGGAGGGATTAAATATTTGAACGCAATCGTTTAAC
>ENA-UEPH01003168-UEPH01003168.1-human-gut-metagenome-genome-assembly--contig:-NODE-3168-length-10294-cov-3.517960_pt1 | contig 10294 bp, 7 predicted proteins | sample MGYA00242891_ERZ507898 | MGnify/ENA primary metagenome ERZ507898 (study PRJEB26167, sample SAMN06115411) | human gut metagenome | host: Homo sapiens | place: China:Guizhou | collected 2014-10-15... | reverse complement strand
TCCATGACCTTTAGGATCAGGTTGGAGACGCTGCGGCGCTCCCGTTCCGCCTGACGCTCCAGCCGGGCTTTGAACTGGCTGGTTACACGCAGACTGATTTGTGTATCGGTTTTCGCCATGAAGCATCACCTTTCTTTGTATAACATAATACAGCATTGTTTTACACCCTTGTTGACAGTCTTTGTATTACTTTGCTATACTAAACAAAGCTATTATTTACAAAAGGGGGAATTTTTATGTATCTGACTGGAGGCATCCCGCCTCAGCCCATGGTCTACCGCTGTACAGTGGACGAGGAGTGGCGGATCTGCCTGCCTGTGGAGGTGCGGCAGGCTCTGAATGTGCGCCCCGAGCACCGGGTGGACCTGACGGTCAAGGGAAACAAGGTAGAGATGGCCCACGCCTGGCCCTGCTGCCAGCTGTGCGGCGGATCGGAGGGACTGCGCCGCTTCCGCCGGAGCGTCTTTCTGTGCGAGCCCTGTTTGAAGCAGGTCTGGGAGCAGGATCTGGACCGCCTGCCGCCCCTGCCGGAGGACGCGGGCCTGTGGGAGGGCTAGGGGGGCTGGAAAAAAGATCACAAAACAGGTCTTTTTTCTTTGACAACGGGGAAAAATTGTGATATAGTTACCCAGCATAAAAATGCACAGACCGCCCATCCGCTTCGTTGCGGGACACAGCCTGTCCAAATGGACGGGGCTTCACCCGCCTGCTACGCAGCCCTTTGGGCAGAATTTTTGAAAGGTGGAATTTCCCATGATCCGTAAGGACGAAAAGACGGCCGTGATCGAGGCCAACCGCACTCACCCCACTGACACCGGCTCCCCCGAGGTCCAGATCGCCATTCTGACCGCCCGCATCAACGAGCTGACCGAGCACCTGAAGGTCCACAAGCAGGACAACCACTCCCGCCGCGGCCTGCTGAAGATGGTCGGTAAGCGCCGCAAGATGCTGGATTACCTGATGGCCAAGGACATCGAGCGTTACCGTGCCATCATTGCCAAGCTGGGCATCCGTAAGTAATTGTTTGCCTTCATAGGGCGGCGCAAATCGTGCCGCCCTATGTTCGCATATAAATCGAACCTGTTTTCGGAGCGCCGATGCTTTTTTAGCAGTTGAATATGGGCCTGAAGCCGGCTTCGTCCGCCCGTGGCCGCGAAGCATTTTGCACAGCCGTTTGCGCAGGGGCGCACACTGCGCGCCCCTGTCGATTCTCCGTCCCGCATTCGGACCCGTATTCAAGTGCTAAAGGGTGTTGTCCGCTTGGAAAACGAGATCATTTTTCAATAAAGGATGATAACCCATGTCAACCATCATTAAGCACAAGGAATTCCCCAAGTTCAAGAGCTGGACCATGGACCTGTGCGGCCGTCCCCTGACCATCGAGGTGGGCAAGGTGGCCGAGCTGGCCAGCGCCAGCGCCATGGTCAAGTACGGCGACACTACCGTCATGGTGGCCGTCACCGTCTCTCCCCGTCCCCGGGACGGCATCGACTTCTTCCCCCTGTCTGTGGAGTTTGAGGAGAAGCTGTATGCCGTGGGCCGCATCCCCGGCAGCTTCATGCGCCGTGAGGGCCGCCCCTCTCTGCCCGCCGTGCTGGCCAGCCGCCTGATCGACCGGCCCATGCGCCCCCTGTTCCCCTATGACTTCCGCAACGACGTGTGCATTCAGTGCACTGTCATGAGTGTGGACTACGACTGCTCCCCCGAGGTGGCCGCCATGATCGGCGCCTCCGCCTGCGTCAGCTATTCTGAGATCCCCTTCGCCGGCCCCATCGGCTCCCAATCAGGAGCAGCGCAAGACCTCCCGCATCGACGTGACTGTGGCCGCCACCGCTGAGAAGGTGGTCATGATCGAGGCCGGCGCCGACGAGATCCCCGACGAGATCATGTACGCCGGCATCGTGAAGGCCCACGAGGAGATCCGCAAGCAGATCGACTTTATTGACCAGATCGTCTCCGAGATCGGCAAGCCCAAGATGGAGTATGACCACGCCCAGTTCAACCAGGAGCTGTTCGACAAAATCGTGGACGAGTTCATGGACGAGGCCAAGGAGGCCATGGACACCGACGACAAGAATGTCCGGGAGACCCGCTGGAACGCCATGATCGACAAGTGGCACGAGAAGTATCTGGAGGAGTATCCGGATATGGACCAGTACCTGGAAGAGTTCACCTATAAGTTCCAGAAGAAGATCGTCAAGGCCTGGCTGCTGGAGGGCCACCGTGTGGACGGCCGCGCCAAGAACGAGATCCGTCCCCTGGCCGCCGAGGTGGGCGTGCTGCCCCGGGTCCACGGCTCCGGCCTGTTCACCCGCGGTCAGACCCAGGTGCTCAGCGTCTGCACCCTGAACACCCTGGCCGCCTGCCAGAAGCTGGACACCATCTGGGAAGAGGAAGAGAAGCGGTATATGCACCACTACAACTTCCCCCCCTACTCTGTGGGCGAGGCCCGCGCGCCCCGCTCCACCAACCGCCGGGAGTACGGCCACGGCGCCTTGGCCGAGCGGGCCCTGGTGCCTGTGCTCCCCTCTGTGGAGGAGTTCCCCTACGCCATCCGTGTAGTGTCCGAGGTGCTGTCCTCCAACGGCTCCACCTCCCAGGGCTCCATCTGCGGCTCCACTCTGGCTCTGATGGACGCCGGCGTACCCATCAAGGCCCCTGTGGCCGGCATCTCCTGCGGTCTGATCCAGGACGACAACGGCGGCTTTACTACCTTCATCGACATCCAGGGCGTGGAGGACTTCCACGGCGAGATGGACTTTAAGGTGGCCGGTACAAAGGCCGGCATCACCGCCATCCAGATGGACCTGAAGAACGACGGCCTGACCCATGAGATCATTAAGGAGGCACTGGACATCACCCGTGACGCCCGGTTCGCCATCCTGGACGAAATCATGCTGCCCTGCATCTCCGCCCCCCGGGCCGAGGTGAGCAAGTACGCCCCCAAGATGATCACCGTCAAGATCGATCCCGACAAGATCCGTGAGGTCATCGGCAAGGGCGGCTCCGTGATCCAGAAGATCACCGCCGAGTCCGGCGCTACCGTGGACATCGAGGATGACGGCACCATCCACATCGCCTCCCCCAACGCCGAGGCCTGCGACGTCGCCAAGAAGATGATCGACACCATCGTGTTCGTCCCCCAGGTGGGCGAGCTGTACTACGGCAAGGTGGTCCGCATCCTCCAGTTCGGCGCCTTTGTGGAGCTGGCTCCTGGCAAGGACGGCATGGTCCACATCTCCAAGCTGGCCGAGCACCGGGTGGACAAGGTGGAAGACGTGGTCAACATCGGCGATATGATCTGGGTCAAGGTCACTGAGATCGATGACAAGGGCCGCGTCAACCTGAGCTATAAGGACGCTGTCAAGGAGATCAAGGCCAAGAAGGCCGCCGGTGAGAGTGTCAAGTAAATACAGAGCCTGACCCCGCTTCCGGCGGGGAGCGGCGGGTCCCCCCCGGCCAGCGGGCCGGGGGGACCCGCATTTTTTATGCGGGGAGGCAGGAGCGGGAGCATGGAAGGGAAGGGACATTCTGTTACAAAAATTTCATTGCTTTTTCCGGTGTGATTGAGTATAATCAACCCAAGAGCGGAGATCAGGCGCCCTTGTGACGCCAATACACTTTTTTGGAGGTAACACAGAATGAAAGAAGTCTATGTTGTCAACTGCTGCCGTACCGCCATTGGCTCCTTTGGCGGAAGCCTGAAGGACACCCCCGCCGCAGAGATGGGTGCCGTTGTCATCAAGGAAGCTCTGAACCGCGCTGGTGTGAAGCCTGAGAACGTGGATGAGGTCATGTTTGGCTGCATCCTGACCGCTGGCCTGGGCCAGAACCCCGCCCGCCAGGCCGCGCTGAAGGCCGGTGTGCCCATCAGCGTGCCCGCTTACACTGTGGGCATGGTGTGCGGCTCCGGCATGAAGTCCGTGATCGAGGGCGCCCGCGCCATCCTCACCGGCGACGCCAACATCGTGGTGGCCGGCGGCACTGAGAATATGTCCGCCGCCCCCTATGCCATCCCCGCCGCCCGCTGGGGCGCCCGCATGGGTGACAATAAGATGGTGGACACCATGATCAAGGACGGCCTGTGGGACGCCTATAACAACTACCACATGGGCACCACCGCCGAGAACATCTGCGACGTGTGGGGCATCACCCGTGAGGAGCTGGACGAGTTCGCCGCCTCCTCCCAGAACAAGGCTGAGGCCGCTCTGAACTCCGGCCGCTTCAACGACGAGATCGTCCCCGTGATGATCAAGAAGAAGAAGGAGATGGTGGAGTTCAAGGTGGACGAGTTCCCCCGCGCCGGCGTGACCGCCGAGGGCATCTCCAAGCTGCGCGGCGCTTTCCCCGTGGGTCCTGAGGGCGTTGAGGAGACCATCGAGCATACCTTCCCTGTCACCAAGGTCCATGAGGCCGACGCCAAGAAGCACGTCCAGCGCGTCACTGCCGCCAACGCCTCCGGCATCAACGACGGCGCTGCCGCCATCATCCTGGCCTCTGGCGAGGCCGTGGAGAAGTACGGCCTGAAGCCCATGGCCAAGCTGGTCAGCTGGGGCCAGGGCGGCGTGGACCCCAAGATCATGGGTGTGGGCCCCGTGCCCGCCTCCCGTCAGGCCATGGAGAAGGCCGGCCTGAAGATCGAGGACATGGACCTGGTGGAGGCCAACGAGGCTTTCGCTGCCCAGTCCATCGCCGTGGCCCGTGAGCTGGGCTTCGATATGAGCAAGGTCAACGTCAACGGCGGCGCCATCGCCCTGGGCCACCCCGTGGGCGCTTCCGGCGCGCGCATCATCGTCACCCTGCTCCACGAGATGGCCAAGCGCCCCGAGGCCAAGAAGGGTCTGGCGACTCTGTGCATCGGCGGCGGCATGGGCGTTGCCACCATCTTCGAGAAGTGCTGAACCTGATCTGCTGAACTGGTTCCCGCCCCCTGCGTCACCGCAGGGGGCGGGTTTTTTGTCGCCTGTGGGACGTTCCGGGGAACAATCCACAGAATGCGGCAGAATTGTGGAAAACTTTTGGGCCTGTCCTTCTAAGCTGTCCCTCCGCCGCATACAGTGGGGGAGAGGCACACAGGATAAGGAGGGACCGGCATGAGGGAGAGACGGCGGGGACGGGACAGGCTCCGGGTGCTCCGGCGGGGCGTGGGTCTGGGGTTGGCGCTGGTGACCGTCTGGGGCGTGGGGCTGACGGCGGACCTGTCCGGCGTGGGGGAGGCGGTGCGGGCGTGGTCCGCTGACTCCCAGGCGGTGGTGGGTCTGCTGGCGGAGCAGCTGGGTCAGGTCCCGGAGGAGACTGCCCTGGCGGGGATGGACGGCCTGGGCCGGCTGATGGTGGAGCAGTCCGCCCTGCTGTCCGCCGGGCTGGAGGCGGTGGATGCCCTCCGGCAGGAGCAGGAGGGTGTGGAGAGCACGCCCCCCACGGAGGAGCCTCCGGAGGTGGAGGACAACGATGACCAGACGGCCCCCCAGCTCCAGCCGCCGGCGGAGCCGGATGACGTCCGGGAGATGACCGGCGTGGGCCGGGAGGGAGGACAGTATTTCAGCCAGAACGGGGTCTATCTGTATGACCGGACCAACAAGGGGCTGGATCCCTCAGTATTTGACGCGGGGGCGGTCCACTTTGGGCTGGGGGAGGGGCCCCAGATCCTGATCCTCCACAGCCACGGCAGTGAGGCCTACTCCCAAAACGACGGGGACCTCTACCAGGAGAGCGACGCCTACCGCACCACCGACTGCACCCACAACGTAGTGCGGGTGGGGGAGGAGATGGCCACGGTTTTCCGGGCCCACGGCTTTGGGGTGGTCCACGACCCCACCCTGTATGACTACCCCTCCTACACCGGGGCCTATGACCGCTCCGGGGCGGCGGTGCGGGACTGGCTGGCCAAGTATCCCACCATCCGGATCATCCTGGACGTCCACCGGGACGCCCTGGTGGGCAGCGACGGCTCCATCTATAAGCTGGTCACCCAGGAGAATGGGAAAAAGACCGCCCAGGTCATGCTGGTGGTGGGCACCGACGGCGGCGGGGCGCAGCACCCGTACTGGATCGACAATCTGGCCCTGGCCGTCCGGTTCCAGCAGGAGCTGGTCTCCGACTATGTGAGTCTGGCACGGCCCATCGTGCTGCGCAACAGCAGCTATAACCAGCAGCTATCGCCCGGCTACCTGCTGGTGGAGGTGGGGGGGCACGGGAATACCCTCACCGAGGCGGTGGACGGAGCCCGCCTCTTTGCCCAGAGCGTCAGCCAGGTGCTGAACACCATGTGGGTGAAATAGCGCAGGAAAATGACAGGTCCCGGGACGCTGCTCCAAAGCGCCCGGGACCTGTCACTGAAAAAGAGGATTAAAATGAAACGAACTTGTCTCTTGCAAGTTTTATCCTATCAAAGAGTTGTTACAAAAGGAACGAAAAAGTATTACATAACCTTTAAATTTTCCAGGGACGGGACCGCTGTCCTGCTGTAACTTGGAGGGGCCCGCCCTTGACGCAGAGGAGAAAACCGGGTAAACTGGGGAAAGATCCGACCAACACCTACCCCCTATCCCGCGGGACAGGGGGCATTGGTGCGTTTTGGTTTCCATATCATGGAATATATCGGTACGAGGAGTGATATTTGATGGAGATACTCCGCTCTGTTTTGCGGGAGCTGCCGGAATTTCAGCAGCTGCTGGCGGCGCTGGACAGCGGACAGTCCCCGGCGGCGGTGTCCGGCCTGGCGGCGGTCCACCGGGCCCACTTCGCCGCCTGCCTGGGGCAGGAAAGCGGCCGCCCGGTGGTGGTGGTGTGTGCCGACGAGGGGGAGGCGGAGCGGATGGCCCGGGACCTGTCCTTCCTCACCGGAGGGGAGGTTCCTGTGCTGGCCGCCCGCTCCTTCCTGTTCCACAACATCGCCACGGTCTCCCGCCAGTGGGAGCACCGGCGGCTCCGCCTCCTCTACCGCCTGACCCGGGGGGAGGTCCCCTGCCTGGTGGCCACCGTGGAGGCCCTGCTCCAGCGCACCCTTCCGCCGGAGGCGCTGGAACGTGCCTGCGCTGCCCTGGCGGTGGGGCAGACCGCCGACCTGGAGGAACTGACCGCACATCTGACGGAGGCGGGCTATGTCCGCTGGGAACAGGTGGAGGGGCCGGGACAGTTCGCCCGCCGGGGCGGCATCCTGAATGTGTACACCCCGGCCATGGAGGCCCCGGTGCGGGCCGAGTTTTTCGGAGACGAGGTGGACGCCCTGGGGATCTTTGACCCGGTGACCCAGCGGCGGACGGCCAATGTGGAGCAGGCCGTGCTCCTCCCCGCGGCGGAGACCCTGCCCCACCTGGCCCCCGGCGGCCTGGCCGGACTGCTGAAGCAGCTGGACCAGCGCTCCGCCGCCGCCGTCCGGGACGGCCTGGAGGAGCTGGCGGCCACCCTCCGGCAGGACCGGGAGGCCCTGGAGGAGGGGCGGTCCTTCCCGGCAGCCGACCGGTATCTCCCCCTAATCTATCCGGAGCTGGCCACCGCGGCAGACTATCTCCCCTATGACGCCTGCGTCCTCTTCTCGGAGAGCAGCCGGGTGGGGGAGCGGGCCAAGACCTGGCAGTGGCAGCTGGAGGAGGACGTCAAGACCCTGCTGGAGCGGGGCGAGCTGGATGGGGCCTGCGGGGCGCTGTCCCGCTCCTATGACCAGCTGTGCCGCAGGCTGGAGGACTTCCCCTTTGCGTATCTGGATTCCTTCGCCCTGTCCGCCTATCCGGCGGCTCCCCGGTGTGTGCTGTCCCTGATGGCCAAGCAGCTGCCCTCCTTCGGGGCCAGCCTGGAGACTGCGGTGCAGGACCTGAGCCACTATCAGAGCGCCGGGTTTTCCGTCCTGGTGCTGGTGTCCAGCGAGCAGCGGGCCCTGAACCTCCAGACCCTCCTCCGGGAGCAGAAGGTAAAAGCCGGGGTGGACTTCGCCCTGAAGGCCCTGCCCCGGCCGGGGCAGATCCTCCTCACTGTGGGGGGGCTGTCCGGGGGGATGGAGTACCCCGGGCTGAAGCTGGCAGTCATCACCGAGGGCCAGTCCGGCGGCGTTCGAAAGCGGCCCCGCCCGGTCAAAAAGGAGGCCACCAACCGGCAGAAGCTGAAGTCCTATGCGGATCTGTCCCCCGGGGACCTGGTGGTCCACGAGCACCACGGAGTGGGCCGGTATGTGGGGATGGTGAAGATGCCCGCCGACGGCATCGAGAAGGACTATGTAAAGATCGCCTACGCCGGGACGGATGTGCTGTATGTCCCCGCTACCCAGCTGGACCTGGTCTCCAAGTATATCGGCGGCGGCGAGGACGCCCAGGAGACGAAAAAGCTGTCCAAGCTGGGGGGGACGGACTGGGAGCGGGCCAAGACCAAGGCGAAAAAGGCGGTGGCCGACCTGGCCAAGGGGCTGATCCAGCTGTACGCCCAGCGCCAGCGTCAGCCTGGCTTTGCTTTTTCGCCGGACTCTCCATGGCAGCGGGAGTTTGAGGAGCAGTTTGAATACTCCGAGACCGACGACCAGCTGCGGTGCATCGGGGAGATCAAGCGGGACATGGAGCGCCCTGTGCCCATGGACCGGCTTCTGTGCGGCGACGTGGGGTACGGCAAGACGGAGGTGGCCTTCCGGGCCATGATGAAATGCGTGCTGGACGGCAAGCAGGCCGCCATCCTGGTGCCCACCACCGTCCTGGCCCGGCAGCACTATCTCACCGCCCTGCGCCGCTTTGCCAAGTATCCGGTGAACATCGACGTAGTCTCCCGCTTCCGCACCCCCGCCCAGATGAAGGAGACCCTGCGCCGGGTGGAGGAGGGGCGGGTGGACATCCTGATCGGCACCCACCGCCTGTTCAACAAAGATGTGCGGTTCAAGGACCTGGGCCTGCTGGTGGTGGACGAGGAGCAGCGCTTCGGCGTCCAGCACAAGGAGAAGCTGAAGGAGCGCTTTGCCCAGGTGGATGTGCTCACCCTGTCCGCCACCCCCATTCCACGCACCCTGAACATGGCCATGTCGGGCATCCGGGATATGTCCACCCTGGAGGAGCCGCCCGCCGACCGCCTGCCGGTGCAGACCTATGTGCTGGAGCACAACTGGCCGGTGCTGGCCGACGCCATGCGCCGGGAGCTGGAGCGGGGCGGACAGGTGTACTACCTCCACAACCGGGTGGAGACCATTGACCGCACCGCCGCCCGCATCGGACAGATGCTGGGGGAGGACGCGGCGGTGGGGGTGGCCCACGGCAAGATGAGCCAGGAGGCCATCGACGATGTGATGAGCCGCATGACCGACGGGGAGCTGAACGTACTGGTGTGCACCACCATCATCGAGACGGGCATCGACCTGCCCAACGCCAACACCCTTATCATCGAAAACGCCGACCAGCTTGGCCTGGCCCAGCTCCACCAGATCCGGGGCCGGGTGGGCCGGTCCAGCCGCCGGGCCTTCGCCTATCTGACCTACCGTCGGGGCAAGGTGCTCACCGAGGTGGCCTCCAAGCGGCTGGAGGCTATCCGGGAGTTTGCCGAATTTGGCTCCGGCTTCAAGATCGCCATGCGGGATCTGGAGATCCGGGGGGCGGGCAATGTGCTGGGTCCGGAGCAGAGCGGCTTTATGCTCTCGGTGGGCTATGATATGTACTTGAAGCTGCTGGAGGAGGCCGTCCTGCTGGAGCAGGGACAGGAGGTCCCCACACGTGCCGAGTGCTCCGCCAACCTGTCGGTGGCCGCCTCCATCCCCGACCGGTATGTGCCCTCCCCGGAGCAGCGGATGGACCTGTACCGCCGCATCGCCGCCATCCGGGAGGAGAGCGACGCTGACGACCTGGTGGATGAGCTTATCGACCGCTACGGCGAGCCTCCAAGGACTGTAAACAACCTGATCTCCGTGGCGCTGCTCCGGGCGGACGCCGCCCGGGCCGGCGTCACCGACATCGACCAGAGGAATGGTTGCCTGCTGCTGACCATCCCTCAATTCGATCTGCGTCAGGTATCCCTCCTGTGTGGAGATCGCAAGTACAAGGGCCGGCTCCTTTTCTCCGCCGGGGAGCTCCCGTATCTCTCCCTGCGGCTGAAGCAGGGGGAGGACGCTCTGCGGGCGGCCCGTACCCTGGTGGCCGACTACGCCGCCGGAGGTGAGGGGCCCGCGGAGGGGTGACCGCCCGCCGTGGCCCGGCCCGTGCCCCAGGGGAGCGGGCCCTCACTTGCCCTTGCTCCCCGCTTCATTTTGTGTTATGATGATATGCGTCCGCAGGCCTTTGGCCTAAGAGAGACAAAACTTGTCCTGATGAGAAAGGAATCCTATCTCCAT
>ENA-UEPH01003167-UEPH01003167.1-human-gut-metagenome-genome-assembly--contig:-NODE-3167-length-10294-cov-14.031614_pt1 | contig 10294 bp, 10 predicted proteins | sample MGYA00242891_ERZ507898 | MGnify/ENA primary metagenome ERZ507898 (study PRJEB26167, sample SAMN06115411) | human gut metagenome | host: Homo sapiens | place: China:Guizhou | collected 2014-10-15... | reverse complement strand
GTCGCGGCAAAGGTAGAAAAAAATTGAGAATTAAAAATTAAAAATTAAAAATTATTTTTCCGGGAGCCCCAAAAACAAGGTTCACGGTAAAGAGTTTTTTTCCGACAGCACTGGGATTTGCTGATTTTTTTTTATCTTTGCGCCACGCAAGCGCCTCCGCAGGCGCAGGACCGGGCCCATAGCTCAGTCGGTCAGAGCAGCGGACTCATAATCCGAAGGTCGTGGGATCATGCCCCTCTGGGCCCACTGAAAAGGGGCTGTCTGAAATTGTCAGACAGCCCCTTTTTCCGTTATTTCCCGTCCGCCGAGCGGATCTCCGTGCGGCGTATCTTGCCGCTGATGGTCTTGGGCAGCGACTCCACGAACTCGATCACGCGCGGATATTTATAAGGTGCCGTGATGCGTTTCACATGGTCCTGCAACTCCTTGACGAGCGCCTCCCCGGCCTGCGCGCGGTATTTCTCCGCAAGGATGATCGTCGCCTTGACCACCTGCCCGCGAATCTCGTCGGGAACGCCCGTGATGGCGCACTCCACCACCGCAGGATGGGTCATCAGCGCACTTTCGACCTCGAAAGGCCCGATGCGGTAGCCCGAGCTCTTGATCACGTCGTCGGCGCGTCCCACGAACCAGTAATATCCGTCCTCGTCGCGCCACGCCATGTCGCCCGTGTAGTAAATCCCGTCGTGCCACGCCTCGTGCGTCAGTTCCTCGTTGAGATAATACTCCTTGAAAAGCCCCAGCGGCTTGCCTCCGTCGGTGCGGATCACGATCTGCCCCTGCTCGCCGTCCTCAGCCGAACGACCGTCGGAGGTCACGAGGTCGATCCTGTACTGGGGATTGGGCATGCCCATGCTCCCGGGCTTGGGTTCCATCCACGGGAAGGTCGCCAGCGTCAGCGTGGTCTCGGTCTGGCCGAAGCCCTCCATCAGACGGATGCCCGTCAGACGCTGGAACGTGTCGTACACGGCGCCGTTCAGCGCCTCGCCGGCCGTCGTGCAGTACTCCAGCGACGAGAGGTCGTATTTCGTGAGGTCCTCGCGGATGAGGAAACGGTAGATCGTCGGAGGCGCACACAGCGACGTGATGCGGTACTGTTCGATCTTGTGCAAAATCTCCGCGGGCGTGAACTTCTCGTGGTCGTAGACGAAGATATTGGCCCCGGCCAGCCATTGCCCGTAGAGTTTGCCCCACGCGGCCTTGGCCCACCCCGTGTCGGCGATCGTCAGATGCAGGCTCCCTTCGTGGAGGTTGTGCCACAGCAGGCCCGTGGTGATGTGCCCCAGCGGATAGGTGAAATCGTGGGCCACCATCTTCGGCTCGCCCGTCGTTCCCGACGTGAAATACATCATCATGATGTCGTCGTTGGCGTTCGCCCGCTCCGGACGCACGAAAGGTTCAGCCCCGGCAATGCCCTCGTGAAAGTCGAGAAAGCCCGCGGGAACCTCGGGGCCCACGCTTATCAGCACCTCCGCAGTGGGGCTTTCGGGCATGGCCGCCGCGATATGGTCGGTGATGACCGTCTCGCCCGCCGCCACGATCGCCTTGATCCGGGCCATGTTGCAGCGGTAAACGATGTCCTTCTTGGTCAGCAGGTGGGTCGCGGGAATCACCACCGCCCCCAGCTTGTGCAGCGCGAGGATCGAGAACCAGAATTCGTAGCGGCGTTTGAGAATCAGCATCACCGCGTCGCCCTTGCCGATGCCGAGGCTCCGGAACCACGAGGCCGTGCGGTCGCTCTCGCGTTTGAGGTCGGCGAAGGTGAACTGAATCTCCTCGCCCTGGTCGTTGGTCCACAGCAGGGCCTTTTTGTCGGGCTGCTCCGCGGCATAGGCGTCAACAACGTCGTAGGCGAAATTGAAATTTTCGGGAACGCGGATATGCAGGTTCCTGCGGAAATCCTCCTGCGACGCAAAGGAGGTCTGCGTTAAAAATCGTTCTACCATAGCTTACATGATTATGGCCAGGAAACGGACCGTTTTTCCGTCGAGGGCTTTCATTCCGTGGGGCTGCGCCGAGTCGAAATAGAGGCTGTCGCCCGGTTCGAGCTCGAACTCCCGGCCGTTCAGGCTGATCAGCAGGCGCCCCTCCAGCACGTAGTTCATCTCCTGCCCGTCGTGGGAGTTCAGGTGCATCGGGGCGTCGGCCGGAGCCGGCTCCACCGTCACGATGAAGGGGTCGATCTTCCGGCCGCGGAATCCCGAGGCCAGCGCCTCGTAGCGGTACGCCTCGCGGCGCTCCACCGCCACGCCCTTTCCGGCGCGGGTGATGAAATAGGAGTTCATCCGGGGCTCCTCGCCGAACATCAGCACGTCGAGGCTGATCCCGTAATGGCGGGATATGGTTTGCAGCACGTTGACCGAAAAGTCGGTCTGCCCGCTCTCCATGGCCCGGTATTGTTCGAGGGTCAGACGGCAGCTTTCGGCCACCTCCTGCTCCGACAGTTCGAGCACTTCGCGCAGCCCGCGCAGACGGGTCGCGATCAATTGAATAGGATCGTCACACATGGTCGTATCGTTTGTTTGGGTAAATCCGAGCCGCCCTAACCACAGCGGCAAGTCCGCGGTAAATATACTGAAAATTTTCAATATATATTTAGGTGCGGCGGCTGCCGGTCAAAAAAACGGTCCGAATTTTGGTTTTTCCGATTGGAATCGCTATATTTGCATCCGAAGAGAACGACAATGACGACTTTCAACCATATCCATCATCACCATCACCGCTTTACCGAGGGGTAGGTCGATCATGTATATGTGAAACAACGCAATTATATGAAGCTCACCCCCTGCGGGTGGGCTTTTTCATATGCCGGGCCGCAGGTGGGTGTCCGAAACGAAAACAATCAACACACACCGAATATGCTGAGAATAGCCATCCAGGCCAAGGGCCGACTGAACGAACAGAGCATCGAACTGCTTTCCGAAGCAGGCATCCGCGTTGCCGAGAGCAAACGCAAACTCATCTCCCGCGCCGAGGGATTCCCGCTGGAAGTCCTCTACCTGCGCGACGACGACATCCCGCAGGCCGTGGCCATGGGCGTCGCCGATGTGGGCATCGTGGGGCTGAACGAGGTCGCCGAGAAGGGCTTCACCGTCGAACAGGTCATGGACCTCGGGTTCGGGGGCTGCCGCATCTCGCTGGCCGTGCCCAAATCCACCCCCTACGAGGGTCCCGACTTCTTCCGCGGCAAGCGCGTCGCCACCTCCTACCCCAACATCCTCGCCCGCTACTTCGCCGAGCGCGGCATCGAGGCCGAGATCCACACCATCGAGGGTTCCGTGGAGATCGCCCCGGCCGTAGGCATGGCCGACGCCATCTTCGACATCGTTTCCTCGGGCGGCACGCTCATCTCGAACGGGCTCACGGAGGTCGAAAAGGTCTTCTTCTCCGAGGCGGTGCTCATCGCCTGCCCCGGACTCGACAGCGACAAACGCCGCGAGATGAAGCAGCTGACGTTCCGTTTCAACTCGATCCTCGACAGCCGCGGAATGAAATACGTGCTGATGAACCTCCCGAAGGAGCGGCTCGACGACGCCATCCGCATTCTCCCCGGCATGCGCAGCCCGACGGTGCTGCCGCTGGCGCAGGAGGGATGGTGCTCGATCCACGCCGTGATCGCCCAGGAGCAGCTCTGGGAGCGCATCGAACGTCTCAAAGAGATCGGAGCCGAAGGCATCCTGATCCTGGCCCTCGAAAACATGATCCGCTGAAAATCCGAACCAGATATGGAAATCCTCAACATCTACCCCAATCCCGAACGCTCCGAGTGGGCGGCCCTCACCGAACGCTGCACGCGCCGGGAGGAGGAGATCACCCGTCAGGTGGCCTCGATTCTCGACGAGGTGCGCACTGGCGGCGACCGGGCCCTGCGCGACATCACCCGCCGCATCGAGGGGCGCGACTGCGAAACGTTCGAAGTCCCCGCCGATGTCCGCCGCGCGGCCGCAGCGCTCATTCCCGAAGCGCTGAAGGAGGCCCTCGCCACCGCCAAGGCCAATATCGAAGCCTTCCACCGCGCCCAGCTGCCCCCCGAGGTCAGCGTCGAACCGATGCCGGGCGTGCGGTGCGTCCAGCGCGCGCTGCCCATCCGCCGCGTGGGGCTCTACATCCCCGGCGGCAAGGCCCCGCTGTTCTCCACGGTGCTGATGCTGGCCGTTCCGGCCCGCGTCGCCGGATGCCCGGAGGTCGTGCTCTGCACCCCCGCGCGTCCCGACGGCACCATAGCCCCCGAAATCCTCTATGCCGCCGACCTCTGCGGCGTGGACCGCGTCTATGCCGTGGGCGGCGCGCAGGCCGTGGCGGCCCTGGCCTACGGTACCGAGAGCATCCCGCGCGTGGACAAGATCTTCGGTCCCGGCAACCGCTACGTCACCAAAGCCAAACAGCTGGTCGGCGCCAACGACGTGGCCGTCGATCTCCCGGCGGGCCCCTCGGAGGTGCTCGTGCTGGCCGACGACGAAGCGTCGCCCGACTTCGCCGCCGCCGACCTCCTCTCGCAGGCCGAACACGGAGGCGACAGCCAGGCGGTGCTGGTCTGCGCCTCGGAACGCTTCGCCCGCGACACCCGGCGCGCCGTCGAAGAGCAGTTGCAACAGCTTCAGCGCGGCGACACCATCCGCGAAGCGCTCCGCCAGAGCCGCATCGTGGTGCTCGACAGCCGCGAGAAGATGATCGCCTTCGCCAACGCCTACGCTCCCGAGCACCTGATCGTCTCGATGCGCGACGCCTGGGAGGCCGCGGCGCAGATCACCGCCGCCGGCAGCGTCTTCATCGGGCTGTGGTCGCCCGAGAGCGCCGGCGACTACGCCTCGGGCACCAACCACACGCTGCCCACGGGCGGCTGGGCGCGGGCTTACAGCGGCGTCAACACCGATTCGTTCCTGCGCAAGATCACCTATCAGGAACTCACCCGCGACGGGCTTTCGGCCCTCTCCCCGGCGATCGTCGCTATGGCCGAGGCCGAAGGGCTCGGGGCGCACGCCGCCGCAGTCCGCGTCCGTCTGAAAAAAGAGCGCCCATGAAGACCCTCGAACAATTGGTGCGCCCCAACATCCGGGCGCTGAAACCCTACTCCACGGCCCGCGACGAATACGCCGGCGGGGAGATCACGACGTGGCTCGACGCCAACGAAAATCCCTACGAAAACGGCGTCAACCGCTACCCCGACCCGCACCAGAAGGAGCTGAAACAGCGCATCGCCGCGCTGAAAGGCGTGCGCGAAGAGCAGGTCTTCATCGGCAACGGCAGCGACGAGGCCATCGACCTCGCCTACCGCATCTTCTGCCGTCCGGGCACAGACAACGCCGTTTCGATCGCCCCGACCTACGGCATGTACCGCGTCGCCGCCGACATCAACGACATCGAGATGCGCGAGGTGCCCCTCGGCGAGGAGTTCTCGCTCCCGGTCGAAGCGCTGCTGGCCGCGGCCGACGAACGCACCAAACTGCTGTGGCTCTGTTCGCCGAACAACCCCACGGGCAACGCCTTCCCGGCGGCCGACATCGAACGGCTCATCCGCCGTTTCGACGGCATGGTCGTGCTCGACGAAGCCTACATCGACTTCGCCTCCGGACCGGGATTCCTCGCGCGGCTCGACGAGTTCGAGAACCTCATCGTCCTGCAAACCCTCTCCAAAGCGTGGGGCATGGCGGGACTGCGCCTCGGGCTGGCCTTCGCGTCGGCCCCCGTCGCGGAGCTCTTCGCCCGCGTGAAATACCCCTACAACATCAACTGCCTGGCGCAGGCCGCCGTCGCCGAACGGCTCTCGTTCGACATCGCAGGGCAGGTGGCGCAGCTCCGCGCCGAGCGCGACGCCATCGCCCGGGCCCTCGCGGCATGCCCCGCCATCGAACGGGTCTACCCCTCGGAGGCCAATTTCGTGCTGGTCCGCACCCCCGATCCCGACCGCCTTTACGACGCACTGATCGCCGCAGGAGTCATCGTCCGCAACCGCTCGCGCATCCCGGGGTGCGAAGGGTGCCTGCGCATCACCGTCGGGACGCCCGAGGAGAATGTCCGGATGCTGGAAACCGTCAAAAATTTCACCCTATGAAAAAAGCCCTCTTCATCGACCGCGACGGCACCGTCATCGCCGAACCCGCGGACGAACAGATCGACAGCCTCGAAAAACTCGCGTTCGTGCCCGGAGCCATCTCCGCGCTGAAAGCCCTCACGGGCCTCGGGTTCGACCTCGTGCTGGCCACCAACCAGGACGGACTGGGCACCGCGTCCTTTCCCGAGGAGACTTTCTGGCCGGCGCACGAAAAGATGCTCTCGACGCTGCGGGGCGAGGGCGTCGCGTTCGACGACCAGCTGATCGACCGCACTTTCCCGCACGACAACGCCCCCACGCGCAAGCCCGGAACCGGGATGTTCGGCCGCTACACGGGCGGCGAATACGACCTCGCGGAGAGTTACGTCATCGGCGACCGCGTGACCGACATCCTGCTGGCCCGCAACCTCGGGGCCCGGGGCATCCTGCTGGCGCCCGCCGCCGAGGGGCTTCGGATGCTCGACGAAGCCGGGGCCGCCGACGCCTGCGCGCTGGTCACCGACTCGTGGGCCGAAATCGCCGAGTTCATCCGCCGCGGCGAACGCCGGGTGGAGGTCCGGCGCGAGACCCGCGAGACGCAGATCACCGTCCGCCTCGACCTCGACGGCCGCGGCGACTTCAACGGCGAGATCTCCACGGGCCTGCGCTTCCTCGACCACATGCTCGCGCAGATCGCCCACCACGGCGGCGTGTCGCTGGCCGTGGATGCCCGGGGCGACCTTGACATCGACGAACACCACACGATGGAGGATGTGGCCATCACCCTGGGCGAGGCCATCGACCGCGCGCTGGGCACGAAGGCCGGAATCGCCCGCTACGGCTTCGCCCTGCCGATGGACGACTGCCGGGCGCTGGTGCTCCTCGACTTCGGGGGCCGCATCGACTTCGAATGGGACGCCGAATTCCGCCGCGAGCGGGTCGGCGACGTTCCGACGGAGATGTTCCGCCACTTCTTCCACTCGCTCGCGTGCGCCGCACGGTGCAACCTCCAGATCTCGGCCCGCGGCGACAACGACCACCACAAGGCCGAAGCCATCTTCAAAGCCTTCGCCCGCGCCCTGCGCATGGCCGTCGGCCGGCAGGGCTTCGGATACGACATTCCCAGCAGCAAAGGAGTCCTATGATAGCGGTAGTCGATTACGATACGGGCAACCTGCGGTCGGTTGCCGACGCCCTGCACCGCGCCGGGGCCGAATTCATCCTCACGGCCGACCCCGCGCTGCTGCGCCGCGCCGACCGGGTGATCCTGCCGGGGGTCGGGGAGGCTTCGTCCGCGATGGCGAAACTCCGTGAACGGGGTCTCGACACCGTGATCCCCTCGCTCACACAGCCCGTGCTGGGCATCTGCATCGGCATGCAGCTGATGTGCCTGTCGAGCGAGGAGGGCGACGCCCGCTGCATGGGCATCTTCCCGACGCGGGTCCGGCGGCTTCCGACGCTCACCGCCGCGGGCGAGCGGCTCAAAGTCCCCCACGTGGGCTGGGACACGATCTCGGAGCTCCGCACCCCGCTGTTCGACGGCATGGCCGAAGACACCTATGTATATTACGTCCACTCCTTCGCGGCGGAACCGTGCGCGGCGACCGTCGCCACGACCCGCTACGGAGTTCCATTCAGCGCGGCGCTCGGCCGCGGCAACTTCTTCGGCACGCAGTTCCACCCCGAAAAGAGCGGGCGGGCGGGCGCGCTGATCTTACAGAATTTCCTAAACCTCTGACACCATGATCGAAATCATACCGGCAACGGACATCATCGACGGCCAGTGCGTGCGCCTGACGCAGGGCGACTACGCCAGCCGGAAAACCTACTACCGCGACCCGCTCGAAGCGGCCCTGCGCTTCGAGGAGGCGGGCATCCGCCGCCTGCACATGGTCGATCTCGACGGCGCCAAAGCCTCCGAACCCCGCAACCTCGCAGTGCTGGAACACGTGGCGACGCGGACGGGGCTCGAAGTGCAGTACGGCGGCGGCATCAAGAGCCGCGAGGCGCTGCGCAGCGTCTTCGACGCCGGGGCCGGCCGCGCCATCTGCGGCAGCCTCGCTGTCCGCGAACCCGAACGCTTCGCCGAATGGCTTACGGAGTTCGGGCCCGAACGGCTGATCCTCGGGGCCGATATCCGCGACGGCGCGGTGGCCATCCAGGGCTGGCTGGAAAGCTCGGCGCTCACGGCTCCCGAACTGATCGAGCGCTTCCTTCCGCAGGGACTTGCACAGGTCATCTGCACCGACATTTCGCGCGACGGCATGCTGTGCGGCCCCTCGGCGGCCTTCTACGCCGAGTTGCAAAGCCGCTTCCCGGCGGTGGAGATCACCGTCAGCGGCGGCATCTCGGGGATGGACGACATCGGGGAGCTCGACCGGCAGGGCCTGCGAAGCGTCATCGTCGGCAAAGCCCTCTACGAAGGGCGCATCACCCTCAAAGAACTCGAACGATGCTTGCGAAACGCATAATCCCCTGCCTCGACATCCGCGACGGCCAGACCGTCAAGGGGATCAACTTCGTGGGGCTCAAACAGGTCGGCGACCCCGTGGAACTCGGCGCGAAATACGCCGCCGAGGGGGCCGACGAACTGGTCTACCTCGACATCAGCGCCTCGGAGGAGGGCCGCCGGACCTTCACCGAGCTGGTTTCGCGCATCGCCGCGCGCATCGACATCCCCTTCACCGTCGGGGGCGGTATCTCGTCGGTCGATGACGCCGGGCGGCTCCTCGACGCCGGGGCCGACAAGGTCACGCTCAACAGCGCCGCCGTGGCCGATCCCGCGCTGATCGACGCCATCGCGGCCAAATACGGTTCGCAGTTCGTCGTGGCGGCGATCGACGCCCGGACGGTCGAGGGCCGCTGGGTCGTGACGACCCACGGCGGCAAACGCCCCACAGACCGCGAACTCTTCGCCTGGGCCCGCGAGGCCGCCGACCGCGGTGCGGGCGAGATCCTCTTCACCTCGATGGACCACGACGGCACGAAGAACGGCTATCCGTGCGACACCTTCGCGCGGCTGGCCGAACTGCCCGTCCCGATCATCGCCTCGGGCGGCGCCGGCACGGTGGACCACATCGCCGACGTGCTGACCCTCGGCCGCGCCGACGCTGCATTGGCCGCCAGTATCTTCCACTACAACGAAATTCCGATCCCCGTGCTGAAACGGGCTTTGAACGAACGCAACATAAACGTCAGATTATAAAACCGCTATGAAAATCGAAACAAAACCGTTCTCGGCGCTCGACGCCGCGAAACTCCCCGGCGGGCTCGTCCCCGCCGTCATCCAGGACGCCCGGACCCTGCAAGTGCTCATGCTGGGCTACATGAACGAAGAGGCTTACAACAAGAGCCTCGCCGAAGGGCGCGTCACCTTTTACAGCCGCTCGCGCCAGTGCCTCTGGACCAAGGGCGAGACCAGCGGCAACTGGCTCGACATCGTATCCGTCGCCGCCGACTGCGACAACGACACGCTGCTCGTGCGCGTCATCCCCCACGGCCCGACCTGCCACACGGGTTCGAAAACCTGCTTCGGGGAGGCCGTTCCCGAGACCGAGGGCTTCATCCGCTACCTGCAAAGCGTCATCCAGGGGCGCCACGCCGAGATGCCCGAAGGTTCCTACACCTCGAAGCTCTTCAACCGGGGCGTGAACAAGATCGCGCAGAAGGTCGGCGAAGAGGCCGTGGAAACCGTCATCGAGGCCGTGGCCCAAAACCGCGAGGCGATGATTTACGAAGCTTCGGACCTCATCTACCACCTGCTCGTGCTGCTCGAAGCTACGGGCTGTTCGATCGCCGATCTCGAAAAGGAACTGGCACGCCGCCACTCCTGATCCCCGACCGGTCCGGAAATCCGGACCGCAGAGCGCAACGCCGCAGCGTGCTGAAAAAGCATACTGCGGCGTTTTTTCGTTCCCATTCGACATTTTTTCGTCATTTCCGGCTGTAATCTCCGCAAAAAAAGTTACATTTGTGAAACAGACTCCGAAATAGAAACACCACAACTTACCCGGTTAAGAACCGCGATAGCAATAGAAACTACCTAAACCTATATCTTATGAAACGAAACTTATGCCGAAACCTGTTCCGCACGCTGGCCGGATCAGGGATCATCGCGGCCTGCCTCTGTTCGTGCGGGTCCAAGCACAACACCCTCACCGAAGCCGAAATCGCCGACGGCTGGCAACTGCTCTTCGACGGCAAGACGCTCGACCAATGGAAAGACTTCAACGGCGATTCGCTCACGCAGCCGTGGCACGTCGT
>ENA-UEPH01003160-UEPH01003160.1-human-gut-metagenome-genome-assembly--contig:-NODE-3160-length-10330-cov-3.486784_pt1 | contig 10330 bp, 10 predicted proteins | sample MGYA00242891_ERZ507898 | MGnify/ENA primary metagenome ERZ507898 (study PRJEB26167, sample SAMN06115411) | human gut metagenome | host: Homo sapiens | place: China:Guizhou | collected 2014-10-15... | reverse complement strand
CTGGCTTCTGAGCCTATCGGCCATGATCGCAAAGGCGATCCGGTTTATCTGAAAGATATCTGGCCATCGGCACAAGAAATTGCCCGTGCGGTAGAACAAGTCTCCACAGAAATGTTCCGCAAAGAGTACGCAGAAGTTTTTGAAGGCACAGCAGAGTGGAAGGGAATTAACGTCACACGATCCGATACCTACGGTTGGCAGGAGGACTCAACCTATATTCGCTTATCGCCTTTCTTTGATGAAATGCAGGCAACACCAGCACCAGTGGAAGATATTCACGGTGCGCGGATCCTCGCAATGCTGGGGGATTCAGTCACCACTGACCATATCTCTCCGGCGGGCAGTATTAAGCCCGACAGCCCAGCGGGTCGATATCTACAAGGTCGGGGTGTTGAGCGAAAAGACTTTAACTCCTACGGTTCGCGGCGTGGTAACCATGAAGTGATGATGCGCGGCACCTTCGCCAATATTCGCATCCGTAATGAAATGGTGCCTGGCGTTGAAGGGGGGATGACGCGGCATTTACCTGACAGCGACGTAGTCTCTATTTATGATGCTGCGATGCGCTATAAGCAGGAACAAACGCCGCTGGCGGTGATTGCCGGGAAAGAGTATGGTTCAGGCTCAAGCCGTGACTGGGCGGCAAAAGGTCCGCGTCTGCTTGGTATTCGTGTGGTGATTGCCGAATCGTTTGAACGAATTCACCGTTCGAATTTAATTGGCATGGGCATCCTGCCGCTGGAATTTCCGCAAGGCGTAACGCGTAAAACGTTAGGGCTAACCGGGGAAGAGAAGATTGATATTGGCGATCTGCAAAACCTACAACCCGGCGCGACGGTTCCGGTGACGCTTACGCGCGCGGATGGTAGCCAGGAAGTCGTACCCTGCCGTTGTCGTATCGACACCGCGACGGAGTTGACCTACTACCAGAACGACGGCATTTTGCATTATGTCATTCGTAATATGTTGAAGTAACAACTATTTGCTTGCCGGTTATTTTGCTTCCGGCAAGCAAATGAATTACACAATGCAAGAGGGTTATTTGTTCAGCAAATGGCCCATTTTCTCGGCTTTGGTATCGAGATAATGTTCGTTATTGGGGTTACGACCTACAATCAATGGTACGCGTTCAACAATATTAATCCCTGCTTCGGTCAGAATTTCGACTTTTTTCGGGTTATTGGTTAACAAGCGGACTTCATTGACGCCAAGGAGTTTGAACATATCAGCGCAAAGAGTGAAGTCGCGCTCATCAGCGGCGAAGCCTAACTGGTGGTTAGCCTCTACGGTATCGTAACCTTGATCCTGCAGTGCGTAAGCGCGGATTTTATTCAGCAGACCAATGTTACGACCTTCCTGACGGTGATACAGCAAAATACCACGGCCTTCCTCGGCAATTTGCGTCAATGCCGCTTCGAGCTGGAAGCCACAATCGCAGCGCAAGCTGAACAGGGCGTCACCGGTCAGACATTCGGAATGGACGCGCGCAAGTACCGGGGTATGCCCGGAAATATCGCCATAGACTAGCGCGACATGATCGTGTCCGGTTGCCAGTTCTTCAAATCCCACCATCAGGAAATCGCCCCATGGGGTTGGCAGTTTGGCTTCTGCCACACGTTTAAGCTGCATGAAATTCTCCAGATAATGCTGGTTCTGTATTGGCTTATTTTGCCATAACGAGAAGGGGTTCACCTAATCACGACGCGTCGATCGTTCACGGAATGGCACAAATCTGTCAATTTTTCCTGGAACTGGCGTTTTCAGTTATGATTGTGGGACTTATCAAAAAGGAGAGGCCATGCGTTCGATTGCCAGACGTACCGCAGTGGGAGCTGCACTATTGCTTGTCATGCCAGTAGCCGTATGGATTTCTGGCTGGCGTTGGCAACCTGGAGAACAAAGTTGGCTACTAAAAGCGGCTTTTTGGGTTACTGAAACTGTCACCCAGCCCTGGGGCGTCATTACACATTTGATTTTATTCGGCTGGTTTCTCTGGTGTCTGCGTTTTCGCATTAAGGCTGCCTTTGTATTATTTGCCATTCTGGCGGCCGCAATCCTTGTGGGACAAGGCGTTAAATCCTGGATCAAAGACAAAGTCCAGGAACCACGACCTTTTGTTATCTGGCTGGAAAAAACACATCATATTCCGGTTGATGAGTTCTACACTTTAAAGCGAGCAGAACGCGGAAATCTAGTGAAAGAACAGTTGGCTGAAGAGAAAAATATCCCACAATATTTGCGTTCACACTGGCAGAAAGAGACGGGGTTTGCCTTTCCTTCCGGTCACACGATGTTTGCTGCCAGTTGGGCACTGCTGGCCGTTGGTTTGCTGTGGCCGCGTCGGCGAACGTTAACCATTGCTATCTTGCTGGTCTGGGCAACGGGAGTCATGGGAAGCCGCCTGCTGCTCGGGATGCATTGGCCACGCGATCTGGTAGTAGCTACGTTGATTTCGTGGGCGCTGGTGGCGGTGGCAACGTGGCTTGCGCAACGAATTTGTGGGCCATTAACACCACCTGCGGAAGAAAATCGCGAAATAGCGCAACGAGAACAAGAAAGTTAACGCTGGTTGATTTTCCGAATTTAGCCCTTAAATCATCAACAATGCGTGTGGATGCCATTTCGCAGACGGCGCGAAAATGGTACTTTAAAGGGCTATTGCGGTAAGTTGACCATAATTTATTCGCTCTAACCACATAACGGGAAGTAATGTGAAATATTTACTCATTTTCTTACTGGTGTTAGCGATCTTCGTGATTTCGGTCACGTTGGGTGCGCAGAACGATCAACAGGTGACGTTTAATTATCTGTTAGCGCAAGGGGAGTACCGTATTTCCACATTGCTGGCGGTATTGTTTGCTGCGGGGTTTGCTATCGGTTGGTTGATTTGTGGCCTGTTCTGGCTGCGAGTTCGTGTTTCCCTGGCGCGCGCTGAACGTAAAATAAAGCGACTGGAAAAGCAGCTTTCACCCGCGACTGACGTGGCTGTAGTGCCGCACTCGTCAGCGGCGAAGGAATAACTTTCTATGCTGGAGTTGTTGTTTCTGCTTTTGCCTGTAGCCGCTGCCTATGGCTGGTATATGGGCCGCAGAAGTGCGCAACAAAACAAGCAAGATGAAGCCAACCGCTTGTCGCGTGATTACGTAGCGGGGGTTAACTTCCTGCTTAGTAATCAACAGGATAAAGCGGTAGACCTGTTTCTCGATATGCTTAAAGAGGATACAGGCACCGTTGAAGCCCACCTTACGCTCGGAAACCTGTTCCGTTCGCGTGGCGAAGTTGATCGCGCTATTCGCATCCATCAGACCCTAATGGAAAGCGCCTCGCTGACCTATGAACAGCGTCTGTTGGCGATTCAACAACTGGGGCGTGATTACATGGCCGCCGGGTTATATGACCGCGCGGAAGACATGTTCAATCAGCTGACCGATGAAACTGACTTCCGCATTGGCGCGCTGCAACAGTTGCTACAAATCTACCAGGCTACCAGTGAGTGGCAGAAAGCAATTGATGTTGCCGAACGCCTGGTGAAGCTGGGTAAAGATAAACAGCGCGTCGAAATTGCCCATTTCTACTGTGAGTTAGCCCTGCAGCATATGGCCAGCGACGATCTCGATCGTGCCATGACCTTGCTAAAAAAAGGGGCGGCGGCAGATAAAAACAGCGCCCGCGTATCCATAATGATGGGACGCGTGTTTATGGCGAAAGGAGAATACGCCAAAGCCGTCGAAAGTTTGCAACGCGTGATATCCCAGGACAGAGAACTGGTCAGCGAAACGCTGGAAATGTTGCAAACCTGCTATCAGCAGTTGGGTAAAACTGCCGAATGGGCAGAATTCCTGCAGCGTGCGGTGGAAGAGAACACCGGTGCCGATGCTGAATTGATGCTTGCTGATATCATCGAAGCGCGCGACGGTAGTGAGGCCGCACAGGTCTATATTACGCGCCAGCTTCAGCGTCATCCGACCATGCGTGTGTTCCATAAGTTAATGGATTACCACTTAAATGAAGCGGAAGAAGGGCGTGCCAAAGAGAGCCTGATGGTGCTGCGTGACATGGTTGGCGAGAAGGTACGTAGTAAGCCTCGTTATCGTTGCCAGAAATGTGGTTTTACCGCATACACCCTCTACTGGCATTGTCCGTCTTGTCGGGCCTGGTCAACCATTAAACCGATTCGCGGTCTTGATGGCCTGTAATTTTTAAAAAAAATCCGACTTTAGTTACAACATACTAATTATTAATGTTCCATTGTGCTCCGGCAACGACGGCGCAGAAAAAGCCTGCCAGGGGAGAAATCGCAACTGTTAATTTTTTATTTCCACGGGTAGAATGCTCGCCGTTTACCTGTTTCGCGCCACTTCCGGTGCCCATCATCAAGAAGGTCTGGTCATGACGTTAACTGCTTCATCTTCTTCCCGCGCTGTTACGAATTCTCCTGTGGTTGTTGCCCTTGATTATCATAATCGTGATGACGCGCTGGCCTTTGTCGACAAGATCGACCCACGCGATTGTCGTCTGAAGGTCGGCAAAGAGATGTTTACATTGTTTGGGCCACAGTTTGTGCGCGAACTTCAACAGCGTGGTTTTGATATCTTTCTTGACCTGAAATTCCACGATATCCCCAACACTGCAGCGCACGCTGTCGCTGCTGCAGCTGACTTAGGCGTGTGGATGGTGAATGTTCATGCCTCTGGTGGGGCGCGTATGATGACCGCAGCGCGTGAGGCACTGGTTCCGTTTGGCAAAGATGCACCGCTTTTGATTGCTGTGACAGTGTTGACCAGCATGGAAGCCAGCGACCTGGTCGATCTTGGCATGACACTGTCACCTGCAGATTATGCAGAACGTCTGGCGGCACTGACGCAAAAATGTGGCCTTGATGGTGTGGTGTGTTCTGCTCAGGAAGCTGTGCGCTTTAAACAGGTATTCGGTCAGGAGTTCAAACTGGTTACGCCGGGCATTCGTCCGCAGGGGAGTGAAGCTGGTGACCAGCGCCGCATTATGACGCCAGAACAGGCGTTGTCGGCTGGTGTTGATTATATGGTGATTGGTCGCCCGGTAACGCAATCGGTAGATCCAGCGCAGACGCTGAAAGCGATCAACGCCTCTTTACAGCGGAGTGCATGATGAGTGATTCCAACAGCCGTCTGGTCTACTCAACGGAAACCGGACGTATTGATGAGCCCAAAGCGGCCCCTGTACGCCCTAAAGGCGACGGTGTGGTGCGTATTCAGCGTCAGACCAGTGGACGTAAAGGTAAGGGCGTTTGCCTGATTACCGGTGTCGATCTCGATGATGCCGAACTGACAAAACTTGCAGCGGAACTGAAGAAAAAATGCGGCTGCGGCGGAGCAGTTAAAGATGGAGTTATTGAAATCCAGGGCGATAAGCGTGATTTATTAAAATCACTACTTGAAGCGAAAGGGATGAAGGTAAAACTCGCAGGCGGTTAACATAAAAAGCCACGGATATATCCGTGGCTTTCGAATATTTTACTGTGCGTATTATTCAGTTATTTCGTACTGAACAGAATCAAGCGTATTATAATTGCGAGTCGATAATCGACATTTATTTACGATTATTTACCGACCTGGTGACCAATAACACCACCGACAGCTGCACCACCTAATGTACCCAACGTACTGCCATCGGTCAGTACTGCACCGCCTAATGCCCCTACACCCGCGCCGATTGCGGTGTTGCGGTCCCGTTTAGACCAGTTAGAACAGGCACTCAGAGACATTGCCAAAGTAATTGCCAGAACAGCCGCGGTCATTTTTTTGCTCGTTACAAACATAATACTCTCTCCTGAATTTATGATTCACGGAAGTAAGCTCTCTATAACTATAATAGCTAAGAATAAGCCTGGTGAAATTATTCCGTGAAATCTGCTCGCGCGCAGGGTTATATCACGCAGGTGATAATGACTTCCTGTTATATCGCTGATAATAATTTTATATCTTGAGAGTGTTAATAACAGGTAAATAGTCTTAATTATCAACCAGGAATCATCTTAGAGCGGATGATTTGCCAAACTGCAAATCATCCGTAGAGAAGGGAAATGGTTAAATGTCAACGACGTGAACGGTGAGTTTACTGTTCTCAAGATGCATCAGATCGCTGGCGCGTATTTTCGAATCGGTAATCACGCGATTGAATCGCTCAACGGGACCGATGGAGTATGAATGTACAGCACCAAATTTCGAGCTGTCAGTCAGGACTATCGCTTCGCACTCTTTTTCCAGCACGGCATTGACCACATCGGTACGCATCATATCGCGACCGGTAAATCCAGTTTCAGGTTGCCAGCCATCAATACCAATAAATGCTTTGCTGAAATGCACCTGTTGGATGCACTGGCGTGTCAAAGGGCCAACCATACTTTCGCTTTTTTTCTGATACACGCCACCGAGCAAAATAACTTCACAATGCGCGTCTTTCAGCAAATGCGCGATGTAGCTGCTGACCGTGATGATAGTGACATTTTTCTTCTGCTCGCCCAGAGTCCGGGCGAGTAGGGCATTGCTGCTGCCATTTTCGATAAAGATGGTTTCGCCCGGTTGAACCAGCGACGCGGCAAACTCGGCGAGTTCACGCTTCAGCGTATAGTTGCTCATCATACGGGTTTCGACGTCATCACTATCAAGCGAAACAGCAAAGCCATGTGCACGGCGGAGGTAACTCAGTTTTTCGAGTGTGTTGAGATCCTGGCGAATGGTAACTTCAGAAACTCCAGTGGCTTTTGCCAGATCGGTTACGCTAACCTGACCCTGGTCAATGACCATCTGTAGAATAGTTTGTTGTCGGGAATTCATCGCTGTAATTCTTATAACGTTATAATACTTAATAAAAAAATACTGACGCGCCGGGCATCCTCAAATAGGAAAACCTGAAGGCACGATTGTTAAATCTCCCACGGTGCCTTCGGGATGTCTGGCGTAGATTCAGCAACCTGGCGCAAGAGTTCTGCTTTAAGTATCTCGAGATTATGGATCGCAGAGTGGTAATCGCCTGCCACAAGGATATCTAACACAATATCAATACGTTCGGCAACGCGCTGGGCATCAAATTCAGACATCAAGGACATCCTTATAGCAAAAGGGGGAAAATGAATAATGCAAAAATTGCCGCTAAAAGAGAAGTGTTTAACAGCAACGGCTAATTATCATCCAGGAATACGATATATAATGACGGGATATAGCGCTAAGTATATATATTCATCTACTTATGCGCGCTTCAGATAGCGTTTATACCAGCGTTCGAAGGCGACGGCGGGCATCGGTTTGGCAAACAAAAATCCTTGCCGCTCATTGATCCCGTTCTTGGTTAAAAAAGCATCTTCCTTTGCACTCTCTACACCTTTGGCGATCACCTGAAGATTCAATGCCTGGGCCACAGCGACGATCGCCCGGACCAGTGACTGCGAGACAGGTTGTTTGTGAATATCTCGAACAAAAACCTGGTCAAGTTTGATGGCATCGATCGGAAAGCGCGCCAGTTGCGAAAGTGAAGAGTAGCCGGTACCAAAATCATCCAGATGCACTTGCGCACCTAGTTGGCTAAATTGTTGAATAACAGACAGTGCCAGTTCATCATTCTCAATCAGACAACTCTCTGTCAGTTCAACATCTATAGGGCAGTATTCAAAATTGAGTTCCTGGAGAACCTGTTTCAGGGCGGTGAAAATGGTTTGATCGGCGAGCTGACGTGCAGAAATATTTACCGCCACTCGCAGGTTTATGCCTTTATCCTGCCACTTTGCCACCTGGCGTACGACATCGAGAATCACCCAACGGCCTAAAGGCACAATTAGCCCTGACTCTTCGGCGTAGGAAATGAAGTCCAACGGTGGAATCAACCCACGTTCAGGTGACTGCCAACGTACTAGTGCTTCCAGACTGCGCACTTCGCCACGCCAGGTGATTTTCGGTTGATAGTGAATAACCAACTGATCGTTTTCCAGTGCTTTACGCAAGTTGGTATCCAGCCAGAGATATTCAAATACCCGTTGATTCATTTCTGGGGTAAAAACGCAAAATTGTCCTCGTCCGCCTTCCTTCGCTGTGTACATTGCTGTGTCGGCGTGACGAATAATAGCCGCGCTGTCCGAACCATGTTCGGGAGAGAGTGCAATACCTACTGAACAGCTGGTATAAACTTCAATTAAACCAATGCGAAAGGGGAGCCGTAAGCGGGTCAAAATTCGTGATGCCATTGCTTCCAGCGCGCTTTGTGAGGTGTTGGATGCCAGTACCAGAAACTCATCCCCACCTGGACGCGCCAACACCTGGTCATGTTCGAGACAGCTTAAAATAGCCAATGACACGTCGCGTAATAACTGGTCACCAAACAAATGCCCATAGGCGTCGTTGACCTTTTTGAAATTATCCAAATCAAGATACACAACCCCAACTTTATTGTTATCTGCATGATTAATAGCGTGATCGATTAAATCCTGCATTGCGTTACGATTCGGCAGTCCGGTGATACTGTCGGTATTTGCCAGAATACGCAGTCGCTCCTGAGCGCGGCGCTCTTCGGTAATGTCGGTGCCGGAACAGATTAAAAAAATCTCGTTTTTGCCACTGCCGCTGTGGACAAATTTATTGCGAAACAGAAACAGCCGCTGGCCTTTACATGTTGGTATCCACAGTTCGACTTCATATGCATTGCCGCTTCGAAAAAATACACGGTTATTGCGCCTGGATGCCGCAGCTTCACGACGGCTCATAAACAGTTTAAACACGCTTTGCCCAATGACGTCGTGTTCTTTCAACCCTGTGTAATCTTCACATAACCGATTGAAGCGTTGGATATTCCCCCGGCTGTCGAGAATCACTATTGCGGAATGTGCTTCAGAAACTACCTGCTCAGCAAAGGAAAGCCCGTGTGATAAATCACGAGCAACCGCCGGTGTGTCATGCCATGCAGACGCGTTGCCAGCCCATTCCCGTTTATTGATTTTTCGTCCTACCAGATGCACAGAAAGATCGCTTTCATCGACGGTCAGACTCATCATCAGGCTGGAGGTGATGACCGTCATTTCCCTGATGCGAGCAGCCTGTTCGGCAGATAACTGCAATGTACGATCAGGTTCTGTGGTTTCGGTGGTAGAAAAGCGCAAAACATCGCTGCTTTCCGTCAACCGCCAGTATGGATTGTGCGATCCGAGAAAGTTGTACAACGTTGTGGACTCCCTAACGGTTTTCATGATGCATATCCTCCGGTTAACAGCGGAGTCCGCGGTTAAATAAAAGGAACAACATGACTTACATGAAATTAACGGCGGCTAAACGCATTGTTTTTTTTATATATTTATTTGTAATCCAGTTTTGGAAAAACGCCAGTTTTCAAACGAAAGTCAGTTAAAAAATCTGCCTGGATATAACGAAGGTAGAGCGGGGAAATAAACGGCCCATCCATGAGGAATGGGCCGTGAAAGGAGATTACGCGACCGGGCGCGCAATAATGCTGCGGGTTTCCATGCGGACTTCGGCAATGGTGACGTCAATAACGTCAGTCACTTTGTAAACCGTTTCACCTTTAATTTGTACAGTGCCGTTTTCCTGGCTGCAAACCAGTTCATCGCGCACAGCGTGTAAGAAAGGTGCCGGAATAAAGGCGATAGCGCCGTTATCAACCAAACGAACACGCATGCCGCCACGGCTGATATCGACAATTTCCGCTGCGAAACGGGTGTCGGTCCCGGCTTTGTCTTTCAGGAAGCGTGCGTATAACCAGTCACCAACATCACGTTCTGCCATCCGGTTGAGACGGCGACGCTCGGCCATTTGGACAGTGATTTCATCCTGTGGGCGCGTCGCAGTTTCGCCTTTGATAACCGCTTTCAGCAGACGGTGGTTGATCATGTCGCCATATTTACGGATCGGCGAAGTCCAGGTGGCGTATGCTTCCAGACCGAGGCCAAAGTGAGGACCGGGTTCAGTGCTAATTTCAGCAAATGACTGGAAGCGACGAATGCGGCTGTCGAGGAAACCAGTTGGTTGCGCGTCCAGTTCACGACGCAGTTTGCAGAAACCGTCCAGCGTGAGCACTTCTTCGGCATCGACATGCAGACCGTGCGTTTTCAGCAACGCTGCCAGCGCGTCGGCATTCGCCGGATCAAAGCCCATATGCACGTTATAGATGCCAAAACCGAGCTTATCGCGCAGTACGCGGGCCGCACAAATGTTAGCGGCAATCATCGCTTCTTCGACGATACGGTTGGCAATGCGACGAGGCTCGGCGACGATATCCAGCACTTCACCTTTTTCACCGAGAATAAAGCGGTAATCCGGGCGATCTTTAAACACCAGTGCGTGATTATGAC
>ENA-UEPH01003151-UEPH01003151.1-human-gut-metagenome-genome-assembly--contig:-NODE-3151-length-10366-cov-4.171931_pt1 | contig 10366 bp, 10 predicted proteins | sample MGYA00242891_ERZ507898 | MGnify/ENA primary metagenome ERZ507898 (study PRJEB26167, sample SAMN06115411) | human gut metagenome | host: Homo sapiens | place: China:Guizhou | collected 2014-10-15... | reverse complement strand
CGGTATGTGGACGCGGGGTTTATCACGGCCGCCGCCATTGACGAGGATGGGACCCTCTGGGGCTGGGGCGGCCACGCGGGCCGGACCTTCGGCGAGGAGGAGCCGTACCGGCTGCTGGAGGACGTGGTGTCCGTGTCAGTCGGGGAGACGGAATGTTCTGCCCTGTGCGCTGACGGGACGGTGTGGACCTGGGGCGCCCGGTCCGGAGTGTCCCTGGAGGAACATCAGGATGATCCCTACTATCCGCCCACCCAGGTACTGGACCAGGTGGTTCAGCTGTTTGGGGATTTGGCGGTGAAGGAGGATGGGACGCTGGTGCGGGTCTGGTTTGACGGGGATACCTGTACCGCGGCACCTTTGATGGAACATGTGGCCGCTGTGGGCAGTCTGTACTGCGGAATTCAGGACCCTGCCATGCTAGTCCAGGGGTAGGATGGCAGTCTCTGGCGTGTGCCCTGGGAGAATAATCTGTCGGATACAGTCCAGTGGCAGTCCCTGGGCCAGCCGGAAAAACTGCTGGAGGATGTGGTGCAGTTCACCAGATGTACCGCTGTGACGGCGGACGGAACTCTCTGGGCCTGGGGCAGCGACCGTCCGGCCATGCTGCGGGACGGTCTGGTGGACCCGGAGGACCCCTATAACACGGAGGCCTGTGACGGCATTGTGCGGATCACGAACGGTGTGGTTTGTGCCGTCCCCTGCAGCGACCGGACCCTGGCGGTGTTGGCGGACGGCTCCCTGTGGCAGTTCCCCAGCGCCGGGTTTCTCCCGGAGTGGGAGACGTCACCGGACCGGAGCCCCGCTGCGCCGGAAAAGCTGCTGGACCAGGTCCGGATGCCCTCCCCGTCCCCGGCCTGGGCAGCGGATGCCCCGCCGCCTGCTGTGTTGAAATCGGCCTCCCTTGAAGCTTGGGAGGCACGGCAGGCCGATGCGGCTGATGCGGAGATGGGACCAGATTCGCTGCCCGTTCAGGAAGAGTCCCCTGCTGAACGCACAGGGGGTCAGGAGATCCTGGAGCTGGGAGTCCTCGCGGCCTCCCTCCCGGGGCTGCTTCTGGCGGCCTGGATACGGGGCCGGAAGAAGTGAACGATGCCAAAGACGCGCCTGTGGAACTTCCATAGGCGCGTCTTTGTGATTATCCCTCCAGAGGACGGATTTCCAGATAGTAGTGAGGCTCCGCCAGATCCAGCGATACCTGGGTAACACCGTTTTCCAGATCAAAGCCCAGGTTCTGCCGGACGATCTCAATGGTGTCCGTGTTCACCAGGGCGGCGGTCTGGCCGGTGAACTCCAGCGTGGATCCCAGGGCCGTCACCAGATCATAGCCCTGGAGGCCCACGTTCTCCGAACCAGAGCAGCCGTAGTCATAGCTGGGTGCCTTCCAAAAAGAAGCCGCCACAGTAACACTGCCGCCTGCCGGGACGGTGACGGGGAAGGACAGGTACAGCACCCGCTCCTGGGACAGGGCTTCCATCAGGATCTCATCCAGCCGGCCGTCGCTGTACCGGTCCTTGGGGGTGCCGGAGAAGAGGCCGTACTGCTCCAGCAGCTGCCACACCAATCCCTGGTACTGCGCCTGAGAGAGATACCGGAAGGGGCTTTCCTGCCCGCGGCCCAGGCTGAACTGCTCAAATTCCGCCTGATAAGCCCGGCACAGCAGGTCCAGCACATCGGCCAAGGTGGTCTCCCGGCAGGTGACGGTGCAGGACACCCCATCGATCTCCTGGTCACAGCCGCCGTCGGCGTACCCCTGGAGGACATAATCGCCAATGTCATCACCCAGGACGATCAGGATTTTTGTTTCCGTCTCTCTCCGGACACCATCGGGAACGAAGTAGCTGTACTGGCACCAGCCCCGGTCCGCATCCCAACTCATGCCGTTGAAGCCGTAGGAGAGGACTGTGGTGGCCTCTGGGTCGGTAGTGAAGGTCACCGCCTGGGTAGCGGCGTTGTATTCCTCATGGGGCGCGGCGAAATCCGTGAACTGATATACAGTCACCGGGACCTCCGGGGCAGCAGTTTCCTCCATCGCCCGGGACAGGTATTCTCCGTCTGCCAGAAGTGCCTGATAATCGGCCCATTCGTCCGGCGGGGCCAGGTTCCAGGTGGAGCCGTCCGGCTCCCCGGCGTCCTGAAAGCCTCCGGCGTAGCCGCCGGAGAGCACAGAGAAACCGGTCCCCCCGCTATCCACGGTGACAGCGGCGTTCAGTTCGGGAAAGTCCAGCCAGCTGGTGGAGACGGGGTAGAGGGCGTTGACCGTCACACTGCCGTCAGCAGGATTGGTCAGCGTGTAGCTGTCTGTCACCTGGGCCCCCCACTGTCGGGGGGATCCATCCTCATAGGAGCCGGGGGCAAAATCCCAGGTGACGGTCCGCCCTGCGGTCAGGCGGGTGTTCGTTTCCGCCGTGGTCAGCGGAAAGACCGGCCCGGCGTAGGACAGGAAGGTAGTGCCCGGGCTGTGGCCGTCACCGCCGGATTCTCCACCGGCCAGCGCGGCATCTCCGGGGCTGCCGGTGCCCGCTCCCGGATTCGATTGCCACAGTCCCCACGCCCCGGCGCAGATCACCGCGAGACATGCGGCCGCGGCCAAAAGCCGAACCCATGAGGGCCGCCGCTGTACAGCGGCGGGGGAGGAGGCGGACACCGCCTCCTCTATGAGGCTTTCGTCCACCAGACCCAGGATTTGAAACAACCGCTCCGCTTTCACAAAAACACCTCCTCCTGTTCCAGATAGGTCCGCAGGGCCTTCCGGGTGCGGAAGAGAGAGGACTTGACCTTCCCCTCTCCGCAGTTCATTCCGGCGGCAATATCCGCCACACTCTGCCCGTACCAGTACCGCCGCAGGAAGATGATGCGGCTCTCCGGACTCTGCCGCCGCAGAAACGCGCTGATGAGCGACGCGATTTCCTGGTCCTCCATCGTCTTCTCGGTTCCGTGGGGCTCCGGCACACAGTCATCCAGCTCCCCCAACAGCACCTCCATGCCGTCCCCGCCCCGTTTGGCGGTGCGGCTCTGCTTCCAGCGGTCCAGAGAGAGGTTGCGGACGATGCGCCCCAGCCAGGCCCGGAAGGCGGAGGGGCGGGCCGGAGGAATGGCGTTCCAGGTGCGCAGATACGTGTCGTTGACGCACTCCTCCGCGTCGCTGTGACTGCGGAGGATGTTCCAGGCAATCCCCGCCAGGAAGCCGCCGTATTTGCCGTGGGTCTCGTCAATAGCCCGCTGATCCCGCTGCCAGTACAGGTCGATGATCTCCGCGTCCTCCATGTTATCCTCCTCTCTCCCGCAGCAGCTCGTTGGCAAAGCGGTTCAGCGCCTCGCAGGGCGCATAGGCGGTGCGCCAGCCGGTGCCGTCGATAATCAGAAACGGGTTGTAGGCCGTGACGTTCGCAGCTGTGCCGTCAGCCATGGTCACCGTGAACAGGACGGTCTGTCCGGCATACTCCGAATAGGACTGGTCCGGCCGCGTGATGCGGACATCTGCCAGCAGATCCGCCAGGGTCTCGATCTCCCCGGCATCCAGCTCCAGCGTCACATCCGGGGGGCCCACCAGGACGGTGGCTGCGGCGATGTCCGCCGCCTCCAGACCCCGGAAGGGCCTCCGGCCCCAGAACAGCAGTCCTGCCGCCAGCGTCAGCAGGATGGCCAGCACGGCTCCGCCCATCAATAAGTACCGCTTTTGCAGATTCATGGGATCCTCCTCCTGTCTCCAGCCCACGGCCGGAGGTTCTCTCACCAACATAGACGAGAAAACGTGATGCCGGTTGCAAAGAAGTGGAAATTTTCCAAAGGAAACCGCTCTGGAGCGCGGACGCTCCAGAGCGGTTTTGAAAGAGAGCGGGGATCAGGCCTCCAGCAGCCCCAGGCTCACCAGGAACTCCCGGGCCACCTCATCCACAGTGCGGCCCTCCACGTCCACCTGGTAGGTCAGTTCCGCCATCTGCTCGGTGGGGATCTTGCCCGCCAGCTGGTTCAGAATGTCCGCCACCTCCGGGTACTTCTCCAGCAGATCGTCCCGCACCAGAAAGACGCCGTTGTAGTCGGGGAAGAAGCTCTGGTCGTCCTCCAGGACCTTCAGCCCGACCTTTTTGTTCAGGCCGTCGGTGGAGTAGACCACCGCCACATCGAAGCTGCCGTTTTCAATGGCGGAGTACTTCAGGCCCATATCCACAGAGACCGCGTCCTGGAAATTCAGACCGTAGAACTTCACAAAGGGGTCATACTTCATGCTGCCCTCCAGGGTGAAGAACTCCTGCTCCGCGCCGAAGGTCAGCTGGTCCGCAATGGGGATGAGGTCGCTGATGGTCTCCAGGCCGTACTCGTCCGCCAGGGCCTGGGGCACGCCGATGGCGTAGGTGTTTTCAAAGCCCAGCTGCTCCAACTGGGTGAGGCCGTAGCTGTCCAGCTCGCCCTGGACGTAGTCGTAGATCGTCATGCCCTCCGGAACGTCCACCGTGTCCTGGCCCAGGAAGGTGGTGAGGATCGTGCCGTCGTAGGAGATCATCAGGTCGCAGGTGTGGCTGTCATCCTTCAGGGAGTTCCAGTTGTTCACCTGGGACATCTGATCCTGAATGGTGACGGTCAGGTCCGTCTGGTCCTCCACCAGCATCTTTACCATGTGGTGCATCAGCTGGGTTTCGGAGTAGTCGCCGTCATAGAGAAGAATGTCGCCGGTGCCGCCGCGGCCATAGGGCAGCAGCAGGATGAACGCCAGTACGATGGCCGCCACCGGGATCCACATTTTCTTGGAGCCGCCCCGGCTCTTGCGCATCTGCCCCTCGAACCAGCTCATGATGAGGTCCAGCACCACGGCGATGACCATAAGGACGCCGGTGGCCGCCAGAATCAGGGACATATCGGAGATCCGGATGGCCTGGGTGATGACGCCGCCCAGACCGCCGCCGCCCACGAAAGCTGCGAATACCGCAGTGCCGATGGCGTTTACCACCGCGATGCGGATGCCGGTGAACACCGTGGGGAAGGCCAGGGGGAACTCCACCATCAGCACCCGGTAGGGCTTGCTCATGCCCATGCCCCGGGCGGCTTCCTTCACACCCGGGTCCACCTCCTGGAGTCCCAAGCAGGTGTTCCGCACGATGGGCAGCAGGGAGTACAGCGTGATGCCGGTGATGACCGTCAGCTTGCCGGGGTCCAGCACCACCATGATGATGCCCAGAAGGGCCAGGGAGGGAATGGTCTGCAGCAGGTCCACAATCCGCAGGATGACGGGCCGGGCGGTCTTGGAGACGTATGCCCAGATGCCCAAGGGCAGTCCCACGGCGATGGACAGCAGGCTGGCCGCCAGAACGATGAAGAGATGTTGAAAAATCAGGTCCCAGCTCATTTGCCCGCCTCCTTTCGCAGGCCGCGGGGCGTGACCCTTTTCTGCAGCAGGTCAATGACCAGTCCGAAGAGAACGGCCAGTATGGCCGCCGGGATGGCCCCCAGGAGAATCAGCGTGTTGTTGTTGGAGCTGGTGCCCCGGTACACAAAGTCGCCCAGGCCGCCCAGGCCGATCATGGAGGCCAGCACCGCCCAGGAGACGGTGTAGATGGCGGCCATCCGCAGCCCCGAGATGATGACCGGCATGGCCAGGGGCAGCTCCACCCGCACCAGCGTCTGGAAGGAGGACATGCCGCAGCCCTTGGCGGCCTCGATGTATTTCGGCTCTACCTCCAGAATGCCGGTGTAGGTGTTTTTCAGCACTGGGAACATGGCGTACACACTGAGGGCCACGATCACCGTGGGATAGATATTCCCCCACCAGATGAACAGCACGCCGATGAACACCAGGCAGGGAATGGTCTGGAAGATGGAGAGAATGGGGATGATGATGCCCGACAGCCACCGCGGGATTCGGGAGAGGAGGATGCCGAACACCAGTCCCGCCGCAAAGCCGATGACCACGGAGATCAGCACATATATCGTGTGCAGTCCGATGGCCCGCAGCAGGTCGGCGCCGTAGTCCTGGATCAGCGTCATCATTTGGAATCACCCCACAGATTCTCCGCCACGCTGCGGGCCACGCTGGTCTTGGTGACGATACCGGCGATGGTGTCATCCGCATTCAGCACCACCACGTAGTTGGCACCGGAGTCCAGCAGGTAGTCGAAGCTCTCCTTGGCCTCGTCCCCCACCCGGACGGTCCGGGCAGTCTGGCGGATCAGAGGCTCGATGCTGGTGAGTTCCCGGCCCCAGTGGCGGATGTCGCCGATGGAGATGGTGCCTAAGTACCGGTTCTGCTCGTCTGTGACCAGCAGGGTGTCCACGCTGCCTCGGGCCATGCGCTCGGCGCACTCCAGCACGCCGCGGTCCTTCCGGACGCTGAACACATTGGTGCGCATGAAGCTCTCTACTTTGGAGGGGGCGGTGTCCGGCGTGTGCTTGCCCATAAAGGTGCGGACCAGATCGTTGGCGGGGTGCTCCAGCATCTCCTCGGGGGAGGCCATCTGGACGATTTCTCCGGCGGCCATGAAGATGATGATGTCCGCCAGCTTCAGCGCCTCGCTCATGTCGTGGCTGACGAAGACGATGGTCTTGTTCAGCTTCTGCTGCAGGTTCTTCACCTCGTCCTGCAGGGACTCGCGAGTCAAGGGATCGAGAGCGGAGAAGGGCTCATCCATCAGCACGATGGGGGGAGAAGCCGCCAGGGCCCGCAGCACGCCGATGCGCTGCTGCTGGCCGCCGGAGAGCTCGGAAGGATACTTGTTGGCAGACTGCTCCATGTGGACCAGCTGCAGCATCTCCTGGACGATCTCATCGCACCGGGCCTTGTCGTACTTCAGCAGCTTGGGGACCACGCAGATGTTCTGGGCCACGGTCATGTTGGGGAACAGGCCGATCTGCTGGATCACATAGCCGATATGCCGCCGCAGTTCCACCTTGTCCTGGGAGTGGATATCCTGCCCGTCGATGCGGATGGTGCCGGAATCGGGCTCCAGCAGGCGGTTGATCATCTTCATGGTGGTGGTCTTGCCGCAGCCGGAAGGGCCGATCAGGACCACGAACTGTCCGTCTGGAATGGTGAAATTCAGGTCCTTGAGGACCGGGGTCTTGCCATAGCTCTTGGAGACGTGTTCAAACTGGATCATATCGCTGCCTTCACTCCTTTGTCGTTACTAGCCGGTGGGCGGCCTCTGCGGCGCTGGGGCTTCCCACCAGGATGATGACGTCGCCGCTGTACAGTTCGGCATAGGGACCGGGGGAGAGGATCACCGTCTGGCCCCGCCGGATGGCCACGATGGTGCCGCCGGTGGACTGCCAGAATTTCAGCTCCCCGATGCTCTTGCCGATGAGAGGAGAGTCCTTGGGGACAGGGACCTCATAGTTGGGGAGGGGCTGACCGGCCGCAGCAAATGTGTCCTGCCCTTTTACCAGGGCCGACACGGTGTCCGCCATGCGCCGGTTCACCTCGGCGGACTCCGCCAGCAGCGCCTTCAACTGGAGGCGCAGGGAATGGATGTCCGCATCCTCGGAGAAGTTTTCGATGTACCGGCGGGCGCTGTCGGCGGAGAGGACTACGGCCCCGCTCTGGGGCTTCACATCCACCACCTTCATGTCCGCCAGCAGCCGTAGGGCCTTGCGGATCGTCTCCGGGGATACCCCGTACTCCGACGCCAGCACCGACCGACCGTAAATCCGGCTGCCCTCCGTCAACTCACCTTGGGCGATGCGGGTAGCCAGATCCAAAGCGATCTGCAGATACTGGGACGGGACAACTGCCTGCCTCAAGCCATCACCTTCTGTTCTGCGATTGTATGGCCCCTATTATACACTGCCAACTTTGAAAAGTAAATAGAGATGGCAGTTAAAAAATTATAAAAATATAGGAACAATTTACGGAAAAAGAAAAAATCGGAAAGACGGCACAGAAAAACGCCCCTCCCGTTTTCACGGGAGGGGCGTTTGACCGGGAATACTGATCAGCCGAAGTTCTCTACAATGTCCACCAATTCCGCGCCGATGCGTTTCTGAGCTTCTTTGGTGCCTGCGCCGATGTGGGGCGTGCAGGAGACAGCCGGGTGGGAGGCCAGGGCCCAGTTGGGATCCTTCTCGCTCAGCCACACGTCCAGACCGGCGGCCTTGACCTTGCCGGAGTTCAGAGCGTCCAGCAGGGCGGCCTCGTTCACGTTGGCACCCCGGGAGACGTTGATGATCACCACGCCATCCTTCATCTTCGCAAGGGACTCCGCATCCACCAGGGGCTTGTCGCCACTAGGGGCACAGAGGACGACGATGTCGGACTGGGAGAGCAGCTCGTCCATAGTGACAAAGTGCATGGTCTCGCACTCGCAGCCCTCCGGCTTGTTGCGGTGGACCACGGACAGCACATTCATGCCCAGGGCTTGACCCTTGGCGCCCACCAGCTGGCCGATCCGGCCATAGCCGATGACGCCCATAGTCTTGCCGGAGAGCTCAAAGCCCTTGGAGTAGGCTTTCTTCTCCCACTTGTTCTCCCGCATGGTGTGGCCCGCGATGGAGATGTTCCGGGCACAGGAGAACAGCAGGGCCAGAGCCAGCTCCGCCACCGCGTTGGAGGAGGCGCGGGGCGTGTTCTTCACCTGGATGCCGTGTTCCTCTGCGTATTTGACTGCGATGTTGTCTACACCGACGCCGGCCCGGATGATGAGCTTCAGGCGGCTGCCTGCGGCGGCGTCGATCTGCGGCTCCTTGATCTTGGTGGCGCTGCGGATGATAACCACGTCGAAGTCCCGCAGGGCTGCGCCCAGCTGATCGGGCTCATAGAACTGCTCGATGACTTCATATCCATCCTTGCGCAGCTGTTCCATTGCGCCAGCATCCATCCCATCGGTAACCAAAACTCTTAATGCCATATATAATACCCCTTTTCATACATTTCCGGCACACCCCAGGGGTGCCAATGTCGGAAACCCCAAACGCCCATTGGGGGACAGGCGCCTCCGTGAGAGTGGAGTTCAGAGATAGGAGCTGCGCGTACGGCAGTCTGCCTGACGCTCCGGACTCCATCGCAAGAAGGGGGAAGGCGAAGCCTCTCTGGCTTCACCGGAGTGAAGATGTGGAGCGTGAAGAGTGGAGATACGCCTGGCGTGTTCCACTCGCTCTCCCACCCGCACAAAAGGAAGGGGGCTGGTAGAAATCGTGGGGGCTACACCGTTGCGGCATTGCGATTCCCGGCCCTTTTGGGCCGCCAATCGCGCCGCGGTCTCGAAATCGGCTCGCTTTCGAGACCGCTGGCGGCGCTTCGTCGGTTTCCCCAGTTCTTTTGCCGGAGGCAAAAGAAGAATTTTTAATCCTTTTCCGCAGGGCGTGTACCTGCTGAAAATTCCCCGACTCAGCCGCCTTGGGCGGCGTTCACCAGTCTGCAGACTGACGGGGGGCCTCCATGGGGGAGCAGGTCCTCCATGGAAAGCCGTTACGCGTGCTCTGCCTCGTACTTCTTCAGGAACTCCACCAGGGCCTCCACGCCCTCCTTGGGCATGGCATTATAGATGGACGCCCGCAGGCCGCCCACGCTCTTGTGGCCCTTCAGGTTGTCGAAGCCGGCGGCCTTGGAGGCGGCCACCACATCGGCATCCTGCTCCTTGCTGGGGGTGACGAAGGGCACGTTCATCAGGGAACGGTCCTCCTTGCGGACAGCACCGGTGAAGAACTTGCTCTGGTCCAGGAAATCGTACAGCACCGCGGCCTTTTCCTCGTTGCGCTTGTTCATGGCCTCCAGTCCGCCGTTTGCCAACAGGTACTTGAAGACCTTGCCGCAGCAGTAGATGGCCCAGCAGTTGGGAGTGTTGTACAGGGAGTCATTGTCCGCATGGGTCTTGTAACTCATGTAAGTGGGCACGAACTGGGGCAGGTCCTCCCGCAACAGGTCCTCCCGGATGATGACCACCGCCATGCCGGCGGGACCCACATTCTTCTGTACGCCCGCCCAGATCAGGCCGTACTTGGTGACATCGCAGGGACGGGAGAGGAACATGGAGGACTGATCCGACACCAGGATCTTGCCCTTGGTGTTGGGCAGATGGAAATAGGTGGTACCGTTGATGGTCTCGTTCTCGCAGATATAGACGTAATCTGCGTTGTCGGGGATGTCCAGATCGGAGCAGTCAGGGATGTAGGAGAAGTTCTTGTCCGCGGAGGAGGCGACGATCTTCACCTCACCGTACTTCTGGGCCTCCTTGATGGCCTTCTTTGACCAGTTGCCGGTCTCCACATAGCAGGCCACGCCGTTCTTCATCAGATTCATGGGCACCATGGCGAACTGCACGGTGCCGCCGCCCTGAACGAACAGAACCTTGTAGTTGTCGGGAATGCCCATCAGCTGACGCAGGTCCGCCTCGGCCTCGTCCCGGATCTGCTGAAAGACCTTGGAGCGGTGGCTCATCTCCAT
>ENA-UEPH01003149-UEPH01003149.1-human-gut-metagenome-genome-assembly--contig:-NODE-3149-length-10368-cov-4.625498_pt1 | contig 10368 bp, 17 predicted proteins | sample MGYA00242891_ERZ507898 | MGnify/ENA primary metagenome ERZ507898 (study PRJEB26167, sample SAMN06115411) | human gut metagenome | host: Homo sapiens | place: China:Guizhou | collected 2014-10-15... | reverse complement strand
GTGCACCCCCTTGGCGCTTGGCCGATCCCCGACCGTTGAGTCAAAAATGAAGATGACACAGTTTAATTTACACCCCCCGGTTTTATCGAATCACAGCTTTTTTGCAGGGATATATCCCACGGAAACACTAAAATTCCGGGGTCGAATTTATTCCCCGGAATCTATTATTATCATTATTCAAAAATTGCCGCTCCCTCAAACCGTGGGTTCAGGATGAACTTGCGCGTCTATTGCATTAACAAAATTTTTGACTCGTTCAAATAATTCTTCAACATCTGTTTTCTTGATAATCACGTCATTACCCTCTTTATCTTTGCAATTTCTGTGAACAATATCGTGCCTCTTATTCACCGCTTCCATCAACTCCTTAATATCACCTAAATCAATACCCAAAGCATCCCTATACATCCCCTTCACCTTCCCTAGATTGTGATAAATAATATCACGTAATGTTCTGAAAATAAACATATCTATCCCGTCCATCTTTTCATAAATCCCCTTGAACGAAATTTTCACATTCTCGAAATCCTTGAAGGTTTCCACGAACTTTCTCTTGTTTTCTTCACTTTCTAAAACACTTCTAATAAAAGTATCCGCTAAATATGCCTCCACGCTGGCGATCATGTTCACATAAAGCATCGGGAATAGGATATTTTGATCATTCTCGGACAATTTGTCAACCGTCACGATTAATCCCTCAACACTCGCCATCCTCTCGTGAAATAAGTCAATATATTTACGATCGTCTTTTATCTCGTCTTTTATCTCGTCAAACAAACTTCTATAATATGCCCGCTCATCGTAACCTTCTTCATATATCCCAACCAAATTTGCATCATCTAAATCACGAATTTCACCTATCCCACCATAAATACTCGAATGAAGAGTAATAGTATAAATTTTCTGACAACATGAACACAAGTGTTCATAATCATTATAAGTATCAGAATTATCCACGTCATCATAATTAGGCGACGGAATACGAAAGTTCTTCGTCTTTTGTTGGCTACCGCATTCAGAACACTCGAAGCACAAGGCAATGCAAGACTTGACAGGATCGTAGTCAAAACTAACCATATAAAAATATTATTGATTCAACATTACATAATTAACAAGTTCCTTGAAAGATAAAACGGGAAAGCCACGTGTCACTCGATCTTATCACGAACATCATCAAAAATAACAAATATTGCCGAACCTTAGCCTTTCCAAGATAGAAAATTTTCCATGTAATATTATTATTTCGGGCGAATCCGCTGACAGCGCGGACCGGGCTATCCGCGATACACGGTATCTTGCTCCTATCCCCAAGACAAGTTTCGCGGAAAACCCGAAGCACCCCCTCCGGGGGCAGAGCGGTAAGCAATTTGTGCTTGTTGTTTCCTTCCCGTTCCCACGTTGTCCCCTGTTTTATCATTAACCCTTCCCCGGTCATTCGCTCTCGGTTATGCAAAGGTTGTTACGGGATCGGACGCTCAAACAAGTTCAAGCCCTTGGTTTTCAAAAAAATCTCCACACCTCCTTATATTTCTCCCACGTGCCAGTCGGGTAGTATTTTTTTGAAAAATCTTGTTTTCCCTAATCCCTACACCTTTAGGGCATAACGAAAGCGAACGTCCGAGGAAGGGGTAGACTAGAGGCAGGGGACAGGGAAACGACAAGGGAAACAACGAAGCCCCGCCCTCGGTCGAAGTAGACAAGGATAGAACGCGAGTAGTTAGCCGATCGGGGGCTTTTCCCGACAACATAAAAAATTGAGTCATGGAAAATTTACAGGAAGCAGCTATTTATGTCGGGACGTATCATAAATACAATTGTGGTAGTATCGAGGGCAAGTGGATGAACTTATCGGATTATTCCGATAAGGAGGAATTTTTAGAGGCGTGCGGTGATCTGCATTCGGACGAGGAAGACCCGGAGTTTATGTTTCAAGATTGGGAAAATATACCGGAAGCATTTATTGGTGAATCGTGGCTATCGGAAAAGTTTTTCGAGGTTCGTGATAAAATGGATGAAATGGACGAAACAAAGCAAGAGGCTTTCTCTGCTTGGCTAGATTACTATTCATTCGATATAGCAAAAAAAGATATTGACGATTTAGTACGTGATTTTCAAGACCAGTATTTCGGGGAATACGATAGTGAAGAAGACTTCGCGGAAGAATGTGTTAGAACAATGGAAGATTTATCCGATTTCGCGAGAAGTTATTTCGATTACGAGGCATACGCCCGTGATTTGTTCATGGACGGGTATGATTACGTGGACGGGTATGTTTTCTATTGTCGTTGAACCGTGGGGGGCGATCCCGTCCCCCTTATTCCCAAACATTAAAATTCAATACCATGAAAACGAATCTTACATATAACGTGAAAGCCATTGAATATGAAACGTGTTGCTCTTGTATAGATATAATCACGTGGGAAGAGTTAATGAAAGGTGCGGTAAAGGCGAACAAGCGAGAAATCAACCGACTTGTCAAACGATTTGAACCTACATTTTATAATATGCTAGCGTTGAACTTTTACAACCCTTATCATTATTTCCGAACGGAAAACCACTTTGTCGTGGTTCATTCGGCAACCGAGTACTTTTTCAAAATTATTGAATGATGAAACGCTTTTTGAAAATCGGATGTTTAGGTGTGTTTATCGCATTTGCCATGATTTGCATACTAATGGAAACGGGTACGGGGGTACTAGGGGGGATAATTCTTTTCGTGCTGATTGTCCGTGTCCTGTTACGCTTGTTGAAACTCGTTCTCCACGTGATTGTTATATCCATACTTATTTTATTGATGTTAAACGTTTTAATCTAACACAACATGACAAGATTAACAGAAAAAGGAGTATCAACGACCCAAAACAAGGGCGAGGAAAAATACGAAAGGTTTTCTTTTCGTGACCGCCCACGCAAATTTTTCTATCAATATGATTATCGCCATACGGACGGGGAATTGTTTAGCTGTGTGAAACCCACCCTAAAAGAGTGCAGGGAGGCACGGGAAGAATGGATAAAAAACAAACAATCTAAATAATATAGCCATGAAAGAGAAAAAGAAAACACACCCCGAAATCGAGGACGTGAAACTAGAAAATTTAATCCGCGAAGTGTGCAATCGCCTTACAAATTTTACCCCCGCGGCAGAAACGACCGAGTTCTTCGTATCGGAAATTTTAAGGCTCGAAGACAAATGCGAAGAGGTTAAATGCAAATTAACGGATATATAACAGTTTAGATTATGCAAGCAGAAGATTTTATTCAATATAAAAACATTGTCCTCGAAATTAGAGAAGTGAAAAAAGACGGCTACAAGTGTTCCCTTTGTTTCGCGTTTAACAAAACCCGAAGATGTAAACATTTACCCTTGTGTTGGACGAAAGAAAAGACGTTCTATTTCGCAAAACTGTCCCCCTTTGAAATTAGAAGGGTAAAGAAAGCAGGAAAGAAAATCACGGACTACAAAGAATACATCTAGTAACGAAGAAAAACGGGAGGAAAAATAGCAACTTAACATCTAAATCACATAAAAAATGAAACAGGAAAATATACACGATTGGTTCGAACAGGCGAAAGACTTCGCCAAAGCCGAAAGGGAATTGGAAATCGAACACTGGATAAAAATATCGTTTCAGCTCCGAAGGGATTATGATAATTATGACACGTTACACGTTATTGACATTCCCCGGCAAATGCTTGATCGGTGGCGATGGCTAATTAATTGGAGATTGGCTAAAGCGAATTATGGAACAATACATAATACACGAAACCCAAAATAACTTATTCTTTGATCCCACCACTGATGAACGTTTGCAAAAAATCAAGGCAAAACTAAAACAGAAATACAAGAACGTGGAGGCTATGGGAAAAAAAGTGAAAGAAGAAGTTATTAAAAATAAGGTGGCATGATCGCAAAATCGAGCATTATCAACATTAAATCAACATTATCATGAAAAAACATATTATCAATAGGATGAAAGAAATCGTGAAAAACGAAAATACAACCGTATCCCAAGACTTCGAGGCTGACAAGAAAGACCTTAAATCATACAACGGAAATTTCCTTTGGGGATATTCCTCGAAAGGGACGAATCTAATTTGCTATAATGCACCATTCTCATATTTACAGGTAGAGAGTGTCAAGGATACAAAGAATTGTTACGTATGTGTCGGGGGCAAACTCCGCAAGGTTTCACGCGAGAAAGCCAAAACTATCGCGGCAGGCTTGTACTCACGTAACCATTGCGCCTAAATCATAATCAATTCAAATATTTAAAATTTAATACCATGAAAACAAAAGAATTTTTTCAACAAGTCAGTTTAAACGAGATTCAACCGAATGAAGCAAACGTGCGGGAATGTTTTGATAACGCGAGCATTCAAGAACTTGCCGATAGTATACAAAATAGCGGATTAATAAATCCGCTTACCCTTCGGGCGGTCGGGAAAAACCAATACGCCATTATTTGCGGCGAACGGCGTTTCCGTGCCGCCCAATTACTCGGTTGGAAATCTATCAACGCTTACATCAAGGATGTAACAGCGGAAGAGGCACAAGAATTGTGCCTAATCGAAAATATTCAGAGGGAAGATATTTCCCCTATCGAGGAAGCGAAAGCATACGAAAAGTTATTGCAAACGAGCGGGGAAATCAACGAGTTAATTTCCCGTACAGGAAAAAGCGAAAAATATATCCGTGTACGTTTAAAACTTAATCATCTTATTGCCGATTTCGCGGAGCTTCTTCAAACAGGAGAAATTGGTATCGGGGTTGCCGCGGTTATCTGTGAATATTCCGAGGAAATTCAAAAAGATGTTCATTCGAGATTTTTTGATAAAACTTCATATTCCAATTGGTTCAACTTGCCCCAAGAAGCCGTGAAAAAAAGAATCGAATCCAACTATACATCATGTTTAAAGGATTACAAATTTAATAAGCAAGAATGCGCCTCTTGTCCCCACAACACGGCAAATTTTTCGCTATTCTGTGAGGATAGCGGAAAATGCGTGAATCCAACTTGCCTACAAGAGAAAAACGCAAGCTACCTAACAGCCGAAGCCATCCGGATAAAACAAGAAAATCCGCTTGCCGTTCTCTGCAAACCCGTGTATAGTCAAACTAATGATACCGTGATTGAACGTCTTCTTTTACAAGAATACGAAATAAAGGACAACGCGAATTGTCGTTATTATCCGAATGAACCGAAACAACCCGATTTTTCCAACATTGAAACGGAAGAAGAAAAGGAACACCTCGCGCAACTTTATCAAAACAAAATGCAAGAGTATAACGAAAGTATTAAATTACTTGAACAGAAAGAAGAAGAAGGTTCTTTAACAAGATTCGTGGTGATTCAAGATAAAAATATCGTTTTTCAGTATCAAGAACATGAGGCGGAAAGTAAAGAAAATGAACTGCAAAAAGAACTTAAATCCCTTCAAGACAAGGACAAAAGAAATACAGAATTAAAAACGATCAACACGATCAAAGACACGAAGGCATTCATCGAAGCAAACGATATACCGCACTCTGAATTTTCAGAAAGCGAGGAAAAATATTTGTACTTCTTTCTTCTCGATGCACTCGACAGGAAGCATCATCAAGATTTAGGCGTTACTAAAGACACGTACTATGTTAGCGAGAATGAGAAAAAAGAAATCGTGGAACGAGGACTATCCGAAGAGCTAAAGACTATCATTAAAAGAGATTTTCTAGTGAAAGGGTTCCGTACCGCCTTCGGGAAAGGGGTTACTTCCGACTATTTTATAGCTTTCGCGAAAGAGCATTTCCATGATGACGTGGAAAAAATCGAACAAAAATACACGGAGGTGTATAACAAGCGTTTCAAGAAAATAAAAGAACAAATTGCCTCTATCAAGAAGCAACTAAAACAAGGAAAAAAGAAAATGCAAGAAGCGAGCAAGAAAGCCGCGTAATCTTATTTTTATTCTTATATTAGCATACTGAAAAAAATTACTTGACATGATAACGATAACACCATATTTAAAGAAAACTCCTGTTGAAAAGAATAACTATCCGGTTTTCTTTCGGTTAATACACGAGCGTAAAGCCCACTCGTTTCAGATCGGGATTAACATACCGGAAAACACGTGGGATGATAAGCAAAAAAATATTCGTGTTTCCGACGTAGAATCTTGGATGCAACAAGCGTTAATTAAGGTCGCGGAGAATATCACTTATGACTCTGTTAAAAACAAAGACGCTATTAATTTTGATGATATTCACGAGATTGTAGAAAAAATCAAAAACACTTTCAAAACACTGAAAAATCCGCTTGATATTATTAAATTCTACCCGAAAGGCTCCGTGGAAAGTATAAGACTTGAGGAAAGTTTGAATAAGATTCAATAATCCTTCAATTTATCGGTAAATGAACGAGCGTGGAAATATATTGGCCCGCTCGTTCATTTTGGGAGAGGGGAAGGAGAAAAAATTTCCGCCCGCGGCAGGAGCCGCGGGCGATTTCTCTTTACATCTTTCATACCTTTTCCACGTTCTTCTTCGTTAATCACTCCACCAAAGAAATTATCTTCAAAAATTTCATTATAATTTATGTCCCTTTTTTATTTCTCGTATTTTCCTTTCTTCCGGTAAAATGTGAAATCTACCACCTTCTAATTCCATAAATACATTTTTCCCCGAGGACGATTCTTTAATATGAAAAGGTTTACCTTGTAAAATTTCCTTTAACTCGTCTAACGAAAAATTCTCACCGCATCCCCATCGCCGTTCAAGCATCCTTGATAACGTGAACACGTTCACGGTTTCCCTTACTGATCGTGGCAACATGGAGGGGTATTTACTAAAATAATTAGGGTTATCCCGGTCAATAAAAAGACACAACTCCGGAGAAAAATAAGTATCTTTTAAGATAGGAAAGGCAAGAGGATTTTTTTCAAGAATAAATTCAGCAATCTCCTCATTCATAATCGCATCAGGTATATTTATCGCGTACATGATAGCATCTGCCTTATCCGTGCAATATTTTTGTAAGGTTTCTAAACATACATCTGAATATGGAACATTTGCAATCAACTCGTATTTCGGGATTAGCGCTGATAAGGCTTCCAGCGCGGCTCTGCAAACTTCTCTCGTTTTATCCTCGTCTTCTAATACTCGGAGCAAAAAAGGATCTATTTTGACTAATTCAAATAATTTGTCGTTTTCCATTCATTCTTTATTATGATTTGTAAAACTAAACGTTACTTTTTCCACTTGTCCAAAAGAATCTTCAATATAAATATCTATGCTTTGTTGATCTGTACTATTAGAGGTATAATACAAGCGAAATATCGTGTCCGAGAGTGGGTAGCGGTCATTTGGCGTAAATTCAATTTTATCGCTTGTTTTCAATACTCCCGTACCACTCGGCTGAAAATAACGAATGTAATATTTCGTGTCTTTATACTCACCCTCACGCTCTATCTGAAAACGGATTTCGATAGTTTCCCCCTTTTTAATTTGTGAAGGAACGGGCATTGTTTCGATAGTGAATTTATACACTTGCTGAATATCCAGCTTATCATTACAGGCAAATGTGCATGACGCAAATAATACTATTATATATATGTATCTCATACTTCTAGTAAAAAGGAGGGGGATTATTCCCCCTCGTATGAATAAATCTATTTAAGTTCTCCCGATGCATTTACCCCAGCAGCCCACTCCGTGACAGTTACGGATACATTACTCATAGTTAGCCCGGTACCTCCAAGGCTTAAAGTGTAAGTGTTGATTTTCGATTTCTCCCAAGTCCCGGCAGGAACCGAAAAGGTGAAGATTTTACCGTCGATCGTAAACGACATTGAAATCTCTTTGGCTTGAAAGTTCGCAGGAATAAGGGTAAAATCTAAAACCGCCGCTTGTGCATCCGTTGGGGCTGATGCCGTGATCGTGTACAACCCACTCGCGTTGGTTCGCGTGATCGTGTGCGCTGACGTTGTGGTTGCCGTTATTACTCCCGTGCTAATGTTTAACGTACCTTGTGCGCAAATCGTGTTGTTTGTACTACCGTTGATCGAGATTTCCGTGAGTTTTCCCGTTCCCGTGTAAGTCGATGCCTTAGAGATTTTGAAACGAACCTTAGTTAGGGCGTGCGACATTGTTATTGTTGCCGTGGGGCTTTTAGCGTTAATAGTGCCGGACGATTTCCCGTAGCAATAGTCTGCAACCGCAGAAGTAACATTTACCGGAATACTCGTTCCACTTGACACTGACGAGGAATAAGGAGTATAAGCGTAAATCGTTGCATTATTAGCCGAGAGATAAACCGGGGGTGTTAACACCCAACCGGAAGCACCTAAAACCGCTTTAACATTACTGTTCGCACTCGTGTTATCGTACACGTTCCCGATACTTCCAGTTGTAATGAATAATCCCATTTCCGTACTTGTTGGAAAAGAAGCCCTTGAGGTCATTGCTTCCAAATTGGTAGCTACTTCTAATTCGCTCCTTGCTGGCGTGACCTCTGCATCGGGTTTAGAACAACTCGTGCAAAATATTGCACTTACAAATACGGCGATAAAAAAATAAATTGTCTTCATAAAAATAGATTTTAGATTAATTAAAATAATAAGAGATATATAGATATTCAATTGTTATTGAACGTGAGATAGTATTCGTTTACCATACCCGGAATCCAAGTCGCTGGAGGAATTACATATTGATAATAACGATCATCTATGCGTGCCTCGAATATGATTTCAGCAGTGCGCATTCGGCACGGAAACACGAAAAAATCTACATTTCTATACTTATCCGTAAACCAAATATATCCTTGATCGTCAATCACGCTAATATGCGGACTACTGAGTACCGGATTTATGGATTGCGTGGAAAGACCAACATTTCCCCGGATACACAACGACGTGAATTGAGGATCGTTTCGCAGGCGTAATTCTGTCGCGAATACAGAACTTCCGGGAGCAGATTGTTTCAACCAAAACCGGGCGATCGTGAAAGGAGATTGCATCCGGATTAGCACTTTCGTCGAACTTTCGCTAACCTCGGTTTCACCCTGACCAAAAAGAAACGTCTTATCCTCTTCCGAATTTAAAGGGATCGAAAAATCTGTTCCCTCTTTATACGGGTAGTACGCTAAAACTTTTCCGGGAAATGATTTTAAAATTACGTCCTGATCCATTCTCCAACCGTCAATTGTCCTGACTACACGAATATTGCGATACCTTTCTTCCCCATCATAAATCGCTTCCATGTTTACGGATTCGACGATAAAAATGCCTATTTCACTACCAACTGGCAGCAAACTCGAAGAGGCTGAACGGGACAAATCGGATTCCAAGCTAATTTCTAAGCGTACGGAATTATCATTATTTATCTCTGTTTTTTTCGTGCAACTCACCAACAGAAAAATTGAAAAATATATTAATGTTCTCATGTCTGCTTGTTTTATGTATTTTCAATTGGTTATTGATAAATTGTAAGTGTAAATCTTCCCGCATTCCCAATTTATCGGGGGAATTTCAAAAGAACGTCGATCGGTTGGAGAGAAAACGACCTCTAAAATCATTTCTCCCGACAATACAGGCGTTGGAATTACGGTCATTGATATGCTATTGTCGTCATCAGGAAAATCACTTGAAATTTTATACGACGGGCTGAACGAAATAGAAACCGCATGCGCGCTAGGCAAAGCAGGTACTATCGAACTGTCTTTCATATCCACCTTTCCCAAAACAGATAGGTTTGTATAGCCTTCGTTATTTCTTAATGTTATATTCAGGATACTTGAATAAACTGTTTTCCCGGAAAGGTTTCTTATCTTAAACCGAATAACGGAATACATGTGTTGTAGTATAATATTAGCATTTGGGTTAAGATTGTTTATACCTTCGACCTTACCTAATAAAAAGTCCGGACTCGCCTTCGTTGTTACTCTCGTTGCACGAGGATCGGTAAAAGTTGTTTTGTAAGGCGAATACACGTATATGTTAGCCATCGTTGAACTTAACATGATGTCCTCGTCAAGTTCTAATCGTCCTCCGGCAACTACCGCGTGAATATTTTGATAAGCTACACCATTATAATTATTTTCTGGCGAATCTTCCGCGACATATATTCCTAACTCTGCACCATCAGGGAGCGTGTTTACTGCCCTCCTTAAAGACGCAATGCTTACGTTCAAAGAGATTGGAACATTTTCTGAAATATCCTTTCGGACACAAGAACATCCCAAACACATACATATTAATAATAAGCTTATTTTCATGATTAATTTTTAAAAGATTCTAACTCGATTTCATGATCCGGTTGATTGGAAAAGCCACGCGACTTTGACCCTTTTGGCCACGCAGGATTGTCCCCTTTGGCTACAATATGATTGACCCTTT
>ENA-UEPH01003143-UEPH01003143.1-human-gut-metagenome-genome-assembly--contig:-NODE-3143-length-10380-cov-5.124430_pt1 | contig 10380 bp, 8 predicted proteins | sample MGYA00242891_ERZ507898 | MGnify/ENA primary metagenome ERZ507898 (study PRJEB26167, sample SAMN06115411) | human gut metagenome | host: Homo sapiens | place: China:Guizhou | collected 2014-10-15... | reverse complement strand
CTTGGCACCGGTGTCCGCCACCAGCTTCATGATCTCGTCATAATGCTCCGTGTTGTTCTTGCCTTTCAGCTCGATCACGGCGGTCATATTGTACTGGACGCAGGTCTTTAAGTAGTCCTCTAAGGTGCAAATTTTCAAATTGGGGTATTGGTCGATATTCACCCCATTGTCCGTATTGTAGGTGAGCAGTTCGTCGTAGGTCTTTTTTTCCACAAAGGCGTGCTGATCCATCATACGGTAGGTATGGCTGTCGTGGGAGATGACCCACACCCCGTCCTTGGTGCGATAGGTGTCGCACTCGGCGCCGGTAAATCCGGCCTTGCCGGCCTCCTCAAAGGCAGGCAGCGTATTCTCCGGTGCCACGGCACGGAACCCACGGTGGGCGATCAAGGTCACATCGTGATTGCCCATAGCGGTCACAGTGTAATCCTTCACCTGGCAGTAATTGTGCAGATAGATCAACCCGCCGCTGACCACAATCAAGATCAGCGCCAGCAGCACGCTGCACAGGATCACCGCCACCTTTTTGCCGGTGGACCACTTTTTCTTCTCTTTTTTCACTGCGGTTTCACTCATTTTCTGTTTCCCCCTCCGATTGCGTTGGGAATTTGATCACCTTATCGTCGGTGACGAACTCCCCTTTTTTGTTCCACTTGCCCTGCACACCCTTGTGGGCGGCGCCCAACTGAAAATGCAGCTGGGCAATACCAAAGTCCAGGCTCTTGTCCGAGTACGGCGCGTCCACCGAGGCAGAGATCTTACCTTCCTCATAGCGAAAGCGCACGCACCGCCGGTTGGTGGCAGACGGCGCCTTTTCCACCATCTGCATGGCAAACACATACGGCTCCGGCAGCGCCCGGTCGCAGGCCTCCATCATCTTTTGGTAGGGCTTGTTGGTCTTGTGGGTGGCGTTGTACATCATCTTCTCTTTCATGCTCTTGCCGGGCTTTACATTGCCGATGGTGATCACGCCGTACAGGCGCAGATCCCGGGGCAAATCCAGCATTTGGTAGAGCTTGTTCTCATTATATGTACCCGTTACCCAGCAGGTGCCCAGCCCGTGGTACACACACTGCAAAACAATACTTTCGCCAAAGTAGCCGCTTTGAATTCTGGCCCACTCCGTGTCCGGCCCGCACACAGCCACCAGCGCAAATTTGCCGGTAAACAGGGTAAAGGGGGCCGTACCATCCGCCAACAGACGAAAGGAAAGCCCGCTTTGGCGATTGACGGCGTCCACCATCTCCTGCAAGATCTCCAGCACCCGGGGATCCGGCGGCGTGTGGCTGTAAGTACGGCGGGAACAGCGGGCGCCGATGGCCTCAATATATTCTACATTGGTCAAATGTACCACTTCCTCTCTACGGCAGACACTGCCTACTGCACGCCCCCCGCCCGGCGCAAAACCGGGCAGGGGAATACAGCCTCAGTATAGCACAATCCCGGGAGAATTACAAGTCAAAGGTCACGCCGTAAGCCTTGATCCAACCGTAGATTTGGACCACATAGGCCACCACCTGCGCCCCGCGCATCAGCTGGCCGTACCAAGGCTCCCGCAGGGTGTCCGGGTTTTGGCACAGAGCAACCACCGCATCCCGGTTCAGTAGCTCATACAGCGGGCAGGCGGTGTCCGTCAGCACCGGCTCTACCAGCGCCTTGACCCGGGCAAAATACGCCGGATTAAAGGTCTTGGGGTACGGGCTTTTTTTGCGCCAAGCAATCTGATAGGGCAGCTCCCCCTCAAAGGCCTTGCGCAGCACGCCCTTCTCTCGCCCCTCCGGCGACTTCAGCGCCCAGGGCATATTGTAGGCGTACTCTACCAGCCGCCAGTCGCAAAACGGCACACGCACCTCCAAGGCGCTGTGCATACTCATGGCGTCCTTGCGCATCAACAGCGTTTGCATAAACCAGTCGGTGTTCAGCCGGAACATCTGGCGCATACGCTTTTCCAGCGGGCTGTCTGTGTCCAGCACCTCCGTGTCCGCCACCGTGCGGCGGTAGGCGGCCTGCACATAGTCCGCCCCCTCCGGTAACAGCCCCGGGCGCAGCAGACTTTGGCGCACGTCTACGCTGCGGGACCAAGGAAATGTGTCCGCAAACAAGATCTCCTGCCGATGATACCAGGGATAGCCGCCAAAAATCTCGTCGGCGCATTCGCCGGACAGGCACACCTTAAAGTCCCGGTGCACCTGCCTGCAAAACAGCAACAAGCTGGAATCCACATCGGTAAAGCCCGGCACGCCACGGGCCAGGGTGGCCTCCACCAGCGCCTCTGCCACATCCACATTATTCAGCACCACATTGCGGTGATCGGAGCCGATGGCCTCGGCCATTAGGCCGATATAATCGCTGTCCGCATTGGGCTGGAACAGACTCTTTTGGAAGTAGCGGTCGTTGTCCTCATAATCCACCGAGTAGGTGCACAGCCGCTCCCCCTGCGCCGCCATCTGCCGGGCAGCGATCTCGGAAATAATGGACGAGTCCAGCCCGCCGCTAAGAAAAGTACATACCGGCACATCGCTGACCAGCTGGCGCTCCACCGCGTCCGTCACCAGCTGATGGGTGCGCTCTATGGTGTCCGCCGGGCTGTCCGTATGGGGCGCGGCGTGCAGCTTCCAGTACCGATGCACCTGCAAAGTGCCGTGGTCATAGGTCAGGTAGCAGGCCGGAGGCAGCTCCGCCAGATCCCGAAACACCGCGTGCCCCGGGGAGCGGGCAGGCCCCAGCATAAAGATCTCTGCCAACCCGCTGCGATCCACCACCGGCTCCACCTCCGGGAGCAGCAGCAAGGTAGGGATCCGGCTGGCAAAGGCAAACAGTTGCCCTTTTTTGCAGTAAAACAGGGGCTTTACCCCGATCCTGTCCCGGGCGGCAAACAGGGTGCCCCGGCGGGTGTCATACACCGCAAAGGCAAAGATGCCGTTGAGCTTTTCCAAACACCCGGCTTTCCACTTATGATAGGCCTTAAGCACCACTTCCGTATCACAGGCGGTCTCAAAGCTGTACCCGGCGCTTTCCAGCAGATGGCGCACCTCCGCCGTGTTGTAAATTTCGCCGTTATAGGCAATCACTAAATCGCCAAAGCGCATGGGCTGCCGCCCACCTGCCGGGTCAATAATCGCCAGCCGCCGGTGCAGCAGCGCCGCCCCAGGCTCTAAGTATCGCCCGCTGTCGTCCGGGCCACGGCTTCGCAGGCTGTCGCTCATTTGGCACAGCAGCTGCTCTCGCTCCCGCAGATCCACATCCTCACGCAGAATTCCTGCAATTCCGCACATAACATCACCTCACTTTTAGTCTATGCAGGCGCACGCCCTTTGCCAGTAACGGAATTTTTGGAAATTTGCAATTTGGGCTTGACTATCATTTTTCGTTGTGTTATAGTATTAAGGCGTTAAGAAATGCTGGTGTAGCTCAGTTGGTAGAGCAGCTGATTTGTAATCAGCAGGTCAGGGGTTCGAGTCCGTTCACCAGCTCCACGGCGGAGTTGGCAACGCCGTTCTCCGCATTTATATGGGTAGGTTCCCGAGTGGCCAAAGGGAGCAGACTGTAAATCTGCCGTCTACGACTTCGATGGTTCGAATCCATCCCTGCCCACCAAAGAAACGACAATTTTCTTCCGAAGATTGTCGTTTCTTTTTATTTTTGCACAAAAAGTAACCGGCAGGAAAGTTCCCTGCCGGTTTTTTATGCCTGTTAAATCTGATACCACTTAATTTCGTTAGGCTCCAGGTGCAGGTCAAACCCGCTGCCGTCGCCCACATACACGGTGGTGTCCTGGGGCTCATAGGTGTTGTTGACCACGCAGTATTTGCCGTTCTTTACATAAGCGTGGACCTCCACATTGTAGTTGGTGGAGAACCACTTGTGCAGCTCCGCCTCCGCAGAAGCCGCCCACAGCACTGCACGGTACAGCACGCGGCTGTTCTTAAAGCTGTACGGCAGACCGCTGATATACACGCCGCGGCCTTTGCCGAATTCTTTGACCGCCATCTGCACCTCACAGCCGTTGCGCACCGCAAAAGGCAGCTCCGTTTCGTTCTGGAGCAGCACCCGAGCGCCCTCCAGAGCCACAATGTTCTTCTTGCCCTCGCCGAAGTCTACATCGCCGTTTGTATCCGCCAAGATAAAGTGATCCGGGTGGGCGGTGGTGTTGTAGCGGTCCGTGTTCAGGGCAAAGCCGTTTTCCTCTTCCACGCCCAGAATATCGTCCAGCTGGAAAAACTTGCCCTGCCACTGGTGGGCTGCCGGCTCGCCCACGCCGATAAAGCCGCCTCCGTTATAGACAAAGGCCTTTACTCGGGTGACGATCTCCTCATCACACCAGTAGGCGCCGCCGGTCTGGGCGGTATCTGCGTCGCCCACATTCAGGATCACGTCAAACGGATCCAGGAAGTGAGGATCGCTCTTAATATCCTCAAAGCTGATAAACGCCACATCAAAGGGTGCGCCGCTAAGGGCCTCAATGACGCCGAAATAAGAATAATTCTGCCGATAATACAGACCGTGGTGCACCATATGGTTGCCCCAGGCACGCATTTTGCCCCAACAGTTGAGCACGGCCACCTTCTTTACGCAATAGGGGGTCACGCCCTGAATATTGTCATACAGGGTGCGGAACTCGTCGCACACGGACTCAATGTAATCCACAAAGTCCGGGAACTGGAGCGCCAGTTTTAAGTAGCCACCGTAGCCGATCCGCTGAATGGGGCTGCGCAGAATGGCCCGGCGAGCGGTGACCCAGTTGGTCTTGGCCTCCATAATGGGATCGCCCCCTGCGTGGAACACATCCGGGAAGAAATAGGGCAGGAATCGACCCTCCGTGTACTTTACATTCTTAATATCGCTAAACAGCCGCAAGGTGGCGCCGTTGCCTACGCTGCCCACCACAGCGTCCAGCCCGATGGTGGCGAATTCCTCCATAAACGGCTCCATGCCGATCCAGTGGTCGCCCATAAACATCATGGCCTCTTTGCCGTAGCTGTGCACAATGTCTACCATCTCTTTGGCCAGCTTAGCCACCTCCCGGCGCTGGAACGCCTGGAAGTCCTTAAATTCCTTCGTGGGGATCCGGTAGCTGTTGTTCATATAGCCCTGGTCAATAATAAACTCCGGGCGGAACTTGTAGCCCACCTCCTGCTCAAACTGCTTGAGAATATACGGGCTGACAGAGGCGGAATAGCCAAACCAATCCACCCACTTCTCCCGCGCCATCTCGTCAAATACCAAGGTAAACTGGTGGAAGAAGGTGGTAAAGCGGATCACATCCACATACGGGTGCTCGTCCAAAAACCGGCGCAGCCGCTCCATGGAATGGGCGTGGGTCTTGGGCTGGCGCACATCAAAGGTGATCTGCGGCTCCGCATCTTTCCAGTCGTTGACCACCGCGTTGTACATATTCACCGGATCCCACCTAATGTAGGTCAACAAGCTGACGGTGTATTGGTGAAAGGGCACGGTGCGGATCACCACATTGCCGCTCTCCCCATCATAGCGCCAGTCCTCTACCGGCACCGGCGCACCGGTGGTGCGGTCCATCACTTCCCACCAACGCTGAATATCATCATAGGTATTCACCTTCAGCATTGCCGGGTACAGGTGATCCATCAGGTGGATCTCCAGCGTGTCCTTCACCGCCGTATGGAACGGGGTCATAATGTACATCTGCTGCACCTCGTCCGGGTTCGCCTTGGCCCAGGCGTTGTCCTTGCGGGTGGTGCAGTAGGTGGCGTAGATCTTGGCGCCGGTGTCTTTCAGCTCCTGGGGGAACTCTGTGCCGTCGCAGTCACGCAGGGCGTCTGCGCCCCAGCGCTCCATAATTTCTTTGGTCTGGGGCACCACATCCAGGTCGGTGGGGATGGTGACTCTGCCCTTTCTGTTTGCCATAGTCTGTTACCTCAATCTTCCTTGCTGTCCGCCGGAACGACGGTGTTGTTCACCAGTTTCATCTTGCCGTGGTTGCGCTTGCGCCGCAAGGGCACACCCGGCTCCATATAAAATGTGTTGCCCTCTACCAAACCGTCCGGGTTACCGGAAGGCGACAGCACGCCCCCCAGATCCCGGTAGCTTACATTGTGGCGATAGGTGCTGTGCACCGCCTCGCCCAGGCAAAACATCATGGCTCCGCCCTCGTTGTAGGCGGAGTAATTGTATTCATACACGGTGCCGTCGCCGGAGTCTGCGTCATAAGCCATACCGTCCTGGTTCAGTTTGGTATCTGCCACATCGTTGTACCGCAGCAGGGCGTCCTTGCACTTCCAGGGCCAAATGGCCGCCGCCACCTTGCCCTGGCGCTTGCCCGGATATTTGTAATAGCGGTCGTTCATCTCAAAGGCGCAGCTGTCCGCCGTGTTGTGCTCCACCAGCGGGCGCAGGGCGTACATGGGGGTAATCGCGTCGCCCCCGGCAGCCACCACATAATTGCCCCGCAGGGTAATATTTTCGTGGCCGTATTTTAAGAAAGCTTCTTCTGCCAGCTCCTTGGCAGCAAAGTCACGGTGCCGATAGCTGTAACCCACTGCAATACCCCAGCGGCTCACCTGCTGGACCATACAGTTCTCCACCGTTACACCGTCATACCGAGCCACGCCGGTCTTGGCCTCATCGGCCGGAGTCAGGGCGGTCATATAAATGCCGCCGTTATTCATATGCTTGTTGTATACATTACCCTTCACATCATGGACAAACAGTCCGCTGAGCGTAATGCTGTGCAGGGTGCCCCGATCCCGGGCCACCACCGCCACGCCGGTGCGGTCCATCTTGTCTGCAGCGCAGTAGCTTTCCAGGTCGGTAAAGGGCGCGTCGTTGGTGATCTCCAGATCCCGCAGCACAATATTCTCCACATCATAGAGCAGCACGGCGGAGGACACTTCTCCCCGATACACATGGCCGTCAAAATCCAGCGGCGTGCCGTAATCCTGGTACCATACACCGGTACCGTTTGCCGCAATACAAGGCAGGGCATCGCCTGTACCGTAGGCGCCGATCTCTATGGGCGCGCCGGCAATATCGCCGCAGTTTTTCAGGTGCAAGACCTCTCCGGTAAACACACTGCCCCGCTCTAAGAGCACCTTGTCTCCCGGCTGCAAAGAAAGGGCGCTGACCTGCGCCGGGTGTAAGAACGGTGTCTGCGGGGTCAGGCCGTCAAAATCGGCACTGCCGTGAAGAGAACTAACGTAATAAGTCTTGGACGGCACGGTCATACTCCTCCTCCCGCATTTTCTTACGAACCACCTGCTTCACTTCACGGAAACGGAATTTGTCCCCCATATAGCGCGTAAACAGGTCCTTGTTGGCCTTGTAATAGGCCTTTTCTTCCCGGGCGGTAATCGGCGCATAATCATACTGCACCTGCTTGCGCTCCCCGGCGAATGCCAGCCGAAAGCGGGTGCATTCATATTGCAGATACGCCGGTAGCGGATAGGCGGTCAAACCGTACACCACTTCCCCGGCAGCCAGCTTTTCCCCACGGCGGGCATTCTCCAGACGGCAGCGTTCTTCTGCCGCCTCCAGACTGTCGTCGTCAATCAGTCCCAGCTGTTTTGCAAAAGTCAGGTTGGCGCAAATGCGCCGCAGCTCCTGCGGATCCTTTGCATACTTGTTCATCTTTTTACCCCATTGAATAGGCCGGCGCAAGCGCCCCGGCGCGATTTTTGTGATCCCCTATATCATACCGATTTTGGCTCTATATTGCAAGGGAATTTTCAGATTATCCCCCCAATTTCCGCCTTAGTCTTGCCCGGGGGGTGAAATTTTGCTATACTGGGGAGAGAAGCAAAAAGAGGTGGGCGTATGAAACAGGGCAAATTCATTGTATTTGAGGGACTGGACGGCAGCGGCAAGACCACCCAGTTGGAGCGGCTGGGTGCTCGACTGACGGAAAAGCTGGGCACAAACGCCGTTTACTGTACCCGGGAGCCGGGCGACAGCGCCCCGGGGATACTGTGTCAACAGTTCAGCCAAAAAAAGCTGGCCTTGGCGCCGGAGACGGTAGCGCTGCTGTATGCCGCCGACCGGGTGGAGCATATTGCAAAGGACCTGCTGCCTCGACTGGAGGCCGGCCAAACGGTGCTGTGCGATCGGTACTATTTTTCCAATTTCGCCTACCAGACCCTCACCTCTGATTTAGAGGATCTGCTGCGATACAACGCCTTTGCCCGGCGCACCCTGCGCCCGGACGCCGTAGTGTTTGTCGATGTGGACCCGGAGGAATGTGCCCGCCGGAGAGCACACCGGGGCGGCGCCGCAGAATTCTATGAAAAAACAGAACTGGCTCGCCAAATTCGCACCGGGTATCAGCAGGTATTTGACCGATTAAAAACGGAAGAGCACATTCTCACCGTGGACGGCAGCGGCCAGCCGGATCAGGTAGAGGCCCGCATTTGGTCCGCCTTGCAGGGATATTTTGAATCCGGCGTTGACGAAGAGATTACACAGCCATAAATACAGGGCAGGCGCAGCCCCAGCCCTACGAAAACCCACACAAAAAAGAGCACCCACATGGGTGCTCTTTTCCTTTTGCGTTTATTTATTCTTGCCCCACCGGGCGATTACATCTTGCAGCTTATCGTACTGCTTGGTGGTGATATTGTCCGGCTTCGCCACCAAAATGCGCTTCATGGTATCGCGCCGATCTACGGTCCAAACAGAGAGTTTGTACCCGTTCTTATGCAGGAAGTTGCTCAGCCGACCGCCCACATGCTTATAATTACAGTTCAGCCCGATGGCGCCGCTTTCTTCCAGTATTTTCAGCAGGCGCTGCTGGTAATCCGCAGAAAAAATCTGGAACCGGGAGGGAATATAATTGAGATAATAGGGCAGGTCACGGCAGGTGGAGGCTTTTACAGCGTTCATATTCCACACCTCCAGCCCGGTGAGAAACACCCGATCGTACAGGTTGTACTCCACCAACAGATCATGGAGCGCGCCCAGCACTTTGGTCTCCTTAATATCCAAATTCAAGCGAATGGTAGTCGGCTCCAGCAGAGCAAAGGCGTCTGCCAGGGGCACGCCGTCGCTGTTTTTGACCACCAAGTCATGGGCCATCACCAAAATACCGTTCGGCCGCTGGCGCACATCAATCTCCATCACCTCTACCTGATGGTCAATCGCCGCCTGCACAGCCTCCAGGCTGTTTTGGTTCGTATGAAATGCGCCGGTATGAGCCGTAATGGTAAATCCATCCACAAAAGTCAACTTCCTTTCGTCATACGAGCGAGTGATGGCATAATTGGCCACCCCGATCACCATAGCCACAGACACCAGGAAGCTGAACACCTGGTACGAAAAATGCTTGGCCCAGGTGGGGGTCATATTCCGTTTTAAGAACCTCTTAAACCGCACCCAGCGGCTTTGCGGCTGTGCCATAGACTCACCTCAAAAGCGGACAAATGCCGAGAAACGGCTGGATCTCGGCATTTGAAACATCATTTTTCTAAAATCAATCCTGGCGGCTGCCGGAGTAGTTGGGCGCCTCCTTAGTGATATACACATCGTGGGGGTGGCTCTCCACCAAACCTGCACCGGTGATCTTAATAAACTTGGCATTGGTGCGCAGCTCCGCAATGCTGTGGCAGCCCACATAGCCCATACCGGAGCGCAAACCGCCCATCATCTGGAACACGGTATCGCCTACCGGGCCCTTGTAAGGTACACGACCCTCTACGCCCTCCGGCACGAACTTCTTGGTGCCGTTTTGGAAGTAACGGTCGGCAGAACCCTTGTTCATGGCGCCCAAAGAGCCCATGCCGCGGTACACCTTAAACTGACGACCCTGGTAAATCTCCGTCTCACCGGGAGACTCCTCACAACCGGCCACCAAAGAGCCGACCATCACCACGGAACCGCCGGCCGCAATGGCCTTTACGATTTCGCCGCTGTACTTAATACCACCGTCTGCAATGATCGGGATACCGTACTTGTCGGCCATCTCTGCCGCGTCATAAATCGCTGTGATCTGGGGCACACCGATACCGGCAACCACACGAGTGGTGCAGATAGAGCCGGGGCCGATACCCACCTTTACCGCATCTGCACCGGCCTTGATCAAAGCCTCGGTGCCCTCTGCGGTGGCCACATTGCCGGCAATCAGAGAGATCTGCGGGAACGCATTTTTCACCTGCTCTACCGCCTTCAAAATATTGGCGGAGTGACCGTGAGCAGAGTCCAAAATCAGGGCGTCTACCTGGGCGTTGACCAGCGCGCCGGCACGATCCATAATATCCTTGGTTACACCGATAGCGGCAGCGCACAGCAGGCGGCCCTTCTCGTCGCGGGCGGTGTTGGGGTACTTAACGCTCTTTTCAATCGGAAAAATCAGAAAGTACACCAAATCAAAGCTTTCATTCCCTTCGGATGATGCTGTAAAAAAGACCGTTTATCTTT
>ENA-UEPH01003140-UEPH01003140.1-human-gut-metagenome-genome-assembly--contig:-NODE-3140-length-10388-cov-3.694501_pt1 | contig 10388 bp, 8 predicted proteins | sample MGYA00242891_ERZ507898 | MGnify/ENA primary metagenome ERZ507898 (study PRJEB26167, sample SAMN06115411) | human gut metagenome | host: Homo sapiens | place: China:Guizhou | collected 2014-10-15... | reverse complement strand
GGACTTCGTCCGCTTCTGGTTTTGTTACATACACCATCAGAAATCATTGAGGAATCCTATTCTTATATTTATATTGTAACAATCTGTGTTGGAGTAATGTTTGCATATAATCTGTTGTCCGGATTGCTTCGTGCAATTGGAAACAGTTTTATGCCGCTGGCATTTTTGATTATTTCGTCCGCTATCAATATTGTACTGGATGTTCTTTTTATTACACAGTTTCAGATGGGAATCCGTGGTGCAGCAGTAGCAACGGTGGTAGCACAGGGAATTTCTGCAGTATTATGTGCCCTTTATATTATGAAAAAATGTAAGCTTTTAATACCGGCACGGGAGCATTTTAAAGTAGATGGACCACTTTACCGGGAACTGACAGGCCAGGGGCTTTCCATGGGCTTTATGTTAGCCATTGTATCTACAGGAACAGTAATCCTGCAATATGCCATCAATCAGCTGGGTTATCTGATTATTGCGGGACATACAGCAGCACGAAAATTAAACAGTTTTTGTTCGTTGCCATTAATGCCACTGGCAATGGCAACAGCAACCTTTGTATCCCAGAACCGGGGAGCAGACCAGCGCGACCGTATCCTTAAGGTAGTGCGGTATGCCATGATACTGTCTGTTGGCTGGGCAGTATTTATTACCGTTATTGTTGCATTTGTCGCACCTTCCCTGATTGCATTGCTCTCCGGCTCATCCGAAAGTGTAGTTCTTGAAAATGGTGCCAGATATATCCGCTGGAATACACCGTTTTATTCGGTTCTTGGAATTCTTATGGTACTTCGAAATGTGTTACAGGGACTTGGTAAAAAGGTAGTGCCACTGGTTTCAAGCATGATAGAACTGGTAGGAAAAATTGCATTTGTTTTATTGTTTATCCCAATCTTGAAATATTTTGGTGTAATTATCTGTGAGCCGGTTATCTGGTGCCTGATGTGTATCCAGCTTGTCATATCCTATTACAGAGACCCTTATATCCGTGGAAAGGAAGAAAAGAAATGAAGCTTGGAATCGTAGGAACAGGAACTATCGTAGAAGAAGTACTTCCGGTATTGCAGCAGGTAAAAGGGCTTTCCTGCTATGGAATTTGTGGAACAAAGCGCAGTGAAGCAAAAGCAGAAAAACTAAAAGAACAGTATCAGATGAAGCTTGCAGTAAGTGATTATGAAAAGCTTCTGGATTCGGAAATTGATACTGTCTATATTGCTGTGCCAAATCTTTTACATTTTGAAATGGCAAAAGAAGCAGTTCTTCGTGGAAAACATGTTATTGTAGAAAAACCCATGACAGCCAATGAAAGACAGGCAGAGGAGCTTTGTGCCCTGGCAAAGAAGCAGGGAGTATTTTTATTTGAAGCTATTACCACACGGTATCAGTCGAACTATCAGTTTATTAAAGAGCAGTTACCGACGATTGGCAAAATTAAAATGGCAGTCTGCAATTTCAGTCAGTATTCCAGAAAATATGACCGTTTCCAGAATGGAGAAAACATTCCTGTTTTTGATGCAAAGCAGGCAGGTGGAGCTTTGATGGATTTAAACTTATATAATATCCAGTATTTAGAAGGCTTGTTTGGAGAACCGCAGTCTGTGCATTATACCGCAAACATGGAAAAAGGAATTGACACCAGCGGTGTTGCAATTTTATCTTATCCCGGCTTTCAGGCAGTTGCAATAGGCGCAAAGGACTGTCAGGGACAGCCGGAATATCGCATTGAAGGAAGCGAAGGCTACATTGCCCAGAACAGCCCGTGTAATGTCTGCGGCGCAGTGACCATCCATTACCGGGATGGAAGAGAGGTATCCTATGATGGAAATGGAGATGCACACCGGATGTATGCAGAGTTTGTTTCCTTTGTAAATGAGATAGCATTAAAGGACACTGCAACCTGCTACGAAATGCTCGACCACAGCCTTGCGGTCAGCCGGATACTGACCCGGGCAAGAGCGGATGCCGGAATTGTATTTCCGTGTGATGAAAATTAGTCAAGTATGATTTAGTCAATCGTACTTGACTAAATTGTATTTGACGAAGGTAATCCTTCCATCTCCACACTATCTCCATATCTATGTAATAAGATGTAACAAGTTCGTAACAACTTGCGAATGATTACATAGGAAATTGCGAGAAGAGAAAATTATTTGAATTTATTTTAGAAAATGAATAATAGCCAGACAGTCCGGCAAAGTGCGAAGGCATTTTCATGGCTGTTAGGGGCACTTGGAATTTCGTATGGGAACAGGCAACGCCGGTACATGGAAGTACCGGCGAGGCGCAGATGAACATGGATGTGAATTTGCACCGCTTGCCGGATAAAAAGAATACAATCCGAAATTCTTAGTGCCCCTTGCAGTTATGATACAGCCTTAGTACTTGCCGGGCTGCCCGGCTATTTCTTACTTTGTAAAAATAAATAGAATATCTCTTCTGCAATACCTGATGATTACATAGGTAAGGAGACAGATATGAAATACAAAACAGTAAAAAAATTATGGCTTGCAGCCGCAATCCTGACAACTACAACTTCATTATGGACCAATGTCAATGCCATGGAGACATCAGCTGCATCCGGTGCAGGCGTAATCCGGGCACTGAATGAGCAGCGCATTTTATCTGAGCAGTATGCACTGCAGCAGATACAGACAGGAGCTGGTGAACTGGCAGAAGGTGAAGCAGCAGGTGAAGCAGAAATAAATGATGTGGCAGAACTTTCACTTGGAAATGCAGAAGAGGAAATGCCGGCAGCAGACCAGCCGGAACTTGCGGTTGCAATCGCACCGAATTATGTGAATATTAGAAGGGAACCGTCCACAGAAGGAGAAGTGCTTGGAAAACTTTACCGTAATACGGTAGGTGTGATAGAGGCGGCAGAAGAGGGCTGGTATTATATTACTTCCGGTTCAGTCAGCGGATATGTCAGTGCAGAATATGTCTGCGTGGGAGAAGAAGCAAGAACACTGGCGGAAGAAATTGGCACACAGCTTGCCCGGGTAACTACAACAACTTTAAAAGTGCGTACGGAAGCATCCACAGAGGCTGCCGTATTAGGACTGGTACCGGAAGGCGATATACTAACGGTAACAGAGACGCTGGATGGCTGGTTAAAGGTTGATGTAGAGGAAGGGGAGGGCTATGTGGCAGCAGATTATGTAGAAACCTATACGGAATATCCCCATGCAGAATCCATTCAGGAAGAGATAGAACGGTTAGCAAGAGAAGAAGCGGCAAGAAGAGCAGCACAGGAAGCGGAAGAAAGAAAAAAAGAGGCAGAGCAGCAGGCAGCAGCACAAAAGAAGGCAGCAGCGAAGCAGAGCACCAATCATACAACAGCAGGGAATGCAACATCTAAAGCTTCAACATCTGGAAATGCTGCATCCGGAAACAGCGGAACAGGGACGTCTGCATCTGATGCCAGCTTAGGCAGGCAGATTGCAGATTATGGATTGCAGTTTGTAGGAAATCCATATGTATATGGTGGAATCAGCCTTACAAATGGGGCGGACTGTTCCGGCTTTGTGCAGAGTGTATATAGGAATTTTGGAATTAATCTGCCAAGAACTTCCGGTGAGCAGGGAGCCTGCGGAAGTGCAGTGGCATCTTTGGCAGAAGCACAGCCGGGAGATTTAATCTGGTATTCCGGTCATATCGGAATCTATATCGGAAGCGGACAGATTGTGCATGCAAGTTCAGCAAAGACCGGAATTAAAGTATCAAATGCAGGCTACCGGACGATTCTTTCTATCCGAAGAATTGTATAAAGAGAATAAAAAATTTTATCCGTGGAGATACTGACTACAATAGAAAAGAGTATAAATTAGTAGAAAAGATTGTAGCAGGAAGGATAGAAGATATATGGGAACAAAGGGAACCATTATCATTCAGGAGTCAGAAGGAAGGATGCCCCAGGAACTCTGCCAGCAGCTTTTAGAAGAGGGCTACCGCATTGTATACGAAGAAGACAGGCGGGCAGGAAGTCAGATTGAAATTGGAACGGCCTGCATCTTAGAAGTAGACAATCATTGTATCAGAAGAGGCAGGAAAAAGATTCATCTGACACCTAATGAATATAAAATTTTATATACCATGGTGAAATCTCCCCACCGGGTATATAGCAGAAACCAGCTGATTACTTATGCGTTAGAGGATGCCTTTGATGGCTATGACAGAACCATAGATTCCTATATTAAGAGTATCCGGAAGAAAATTGAAAAGAATCCCAGACGGCCGCGTTATATCATAACGGTGCACGGAGTCGGATATAAATATGTTCCATCAGACAGTGAGGGCACTCATGGAGAATAAGAGCCTGGAACAGAGAATGGAAACAGAACCGGTGCATCGTGTGATTTTGTCACTGGCGGCACCTACGGTACTTAGTATGCTGGTAATTTCTGCTTACAGTATCGTGGATACCTTCTTTGTAACAAGACTTGGCAGCAGGGCAACTGGAGCGGTCGGAATTACATTTGCTCTGGTGGCATGGATACAGGCAGTGGGCTATACTGTTGGCATGGGAGCGGGAAGCCTTGTTTCAAGGCTCCTTGGAAAGAAAGAAAAAGAGCAGGCAGAGCAGATTGCAATTTCGGCAATTATGTCAGGGCTGCTGCTTGGACTTATAAGTCTGGGGGCAGGTCTGATTTTTTTGACACCTTTGCTGAAGCTTTCCGGTGCAACAACAGAGCTGCTTCCATATGCAAGGGAATATGCCCTCTTTGTATTGCTGTCGGCACCCTTTACCATAGAGACACTGGTACTTGGTACGCTTCTTCGGGCACAAGGCAGGGCGAAAGCATCCATGGCAGGAATGGTAACCGGTGGAATTCTTGATATTATACTGACACCGGTGTTTCTGTTTGTCTTAAATCTTGGAGTAAAAGGAGCCGCATTAGCGGCATTTATCGGACAGGCAGTGGCAGCAATGGTACTGGGAGGCTGTTTCTGGCATGGCAGAATGAAACTGAATGGAAAGAAACAAAGTAAAAATTTTTTTAAAATAAAGGACTATGGTAGCATTATAAAAAATGGTCTGCCGTCGCTTTGCAGGCAGGGATTTGCCAGCGTGGCAGCTGTATTGTTAAACCGGCAGGCGGTAGGATATGGAGATGCGGCAGTAGCAGCAATGTCTGTAGACGGACGGTTATTTATGGTATTTTTCAGCCTTTTTATCGGATATGGTCAGGGTTTTCAGCCGGTGGCAGGGTATCAGTTTGGAGCTGAAAATAAAAAAAAGTTAAAGCAGGCATTTATTTTTACTTTATGGAGCAGCACCATAGCGGCGGCAGGAATCGGTCTGGCAGGATTCCTTTTCGCACCGATGACCATGAACTTCTTTTTAAAAGAGGATATGGCAGCACAAATCGGCATTTTTACTTTTCGAAGCCAGTGCCTGATTCTTCCGCTGATTCCGATAGGAATTTTAAGTAATATGCTGTTTCAGGGAATCGGGCAGCAGGGGAAGGCGGCATTTCTATCAGCGTGCCGTCAGGGAATTGTATTTCTTCCGTTGATTTTCCTTCTACCGGAATGGATCGGACTGGCGGGAGTGGAGATTGCGCAGGCATTGTCAGATGGGCTGACTGCAATCATCAGCATTCCATTTGTGTTTTGTTATTTCCAAAAGAGTGAGAAAAAAAGAACAAAAAAAAAGACCAGTGACGGAAAGCGGCGGCTATGAAGCGCCGTTTGGTCAACTGGTCTACTGAACCATTTCTACCAGATAAGCTAACATGGTAACAGGTTCTTTCTTCTGTGCTTTCATCTCTCTTACATATGCTTCGTATTTTGCTACGAACCTGGAAAGACCCAGCACTGCATCCTGCTCTAAGAACATACAAATCCCTCCTTATGCAATTTATTATCTGAACAAACCTCTTTGTTCATTTAGTATTATATACTTACCTTTGGTAAATGTCAACAAAAAAGATGTGAAAAAATTGTGTAAAATTACCATAAAAGAAAATTAAGTTTTTGTTAATAAAATGTAAGGAACATTTGGTGTATGATGATAAGGAATGAAATAACAGATAACGCATATAGGAGCAGATAAAAATAAATGAGACAGACCGGAAGAGGAAAGAGAAAAACAGGAAGAAAAAAATATACATATGAGAAACCACATACAGCAGCAGAATACCGGCGCAGAAGAAGACAGCAGCAGGTGCGGATTCAGAGAATGCTGCTGCTTTTAGGAATTGTTCTTGTAGTAATTTTCATATTTGTATTAGGTGGGAAATTGCTCCGCTGGATAAGGGGAAAACATTTGGCAGCAGCAGATGTGCCGGCAGCCGTTACCAAAGTGGTAGAAAATCCGCCGGATTATGATGTGCAGCTTCTTACGATAAATGATTATTCCAGACCGGGACTTGCAATTGATCAGGTAAATGGCATTGTGGTGCATTATACTGCAAATCCGGGAACCACAGCGCAGCAGAACCGTGATTATTTTGAAGGCTTAAAGGACAGCCATGAAACACATGCCAGCAGTCATTTTGTCATCGGACTGGATGGTGAACTGATTCAATGCATCCCATGCAAAGAGATTTCCTATGCATCCAATGACAGGAACAGTGATACTATTTCCATCGAATGCTGTATCCCGGACGATACCGGAAGATTCAACGATGCCACCTACCAGACATTAGTGCATCTGGTGGCATGGCTTTGTGGCAGATATGATCTGACCATGGATGATGTCATCCGTCATTATGACGTAACCGGAAAAAACTGTCCGAAATATTATGTGGAACACGAGGATGCCTGGAAGCAGTTTAAGGTAGATGTGGCAGATTATATAGAAAAGAATGGAGTTGCCCCGGAAAATCTAAAAAATGACAAGGAGTAAGTCTTGCCAAATCTTCTGATTTCAAGTAATATTAAATCATTGATAGTGGAGAGACGAAAAGTCCACTGGTTGTAAGAAGGAAAAACATGTTAGAAGAGATTTGTAAGGCACTGACCGAAGAGACGAATATACGTGAAAATCTGATAGAATTAAAGAAAAGCATAAAAAATCAGGATGCATTGAAGGAATGGAAAGAATACCATGCAACGCATCCGGTTTTGTATGCTTTTTTGAGTTCCGAAGATGCTAAAATCCGGAAAAATGCAGCACTTATTCTGGGTGAGACAAATGAATCAGGGGCGGCAAAAGCACTGTTTGAGGCATACCAGAGGGAGAATACACGCTTTGTGAAAAGTTCTTATCTTACTGCAATGAATGGACTTGATATAGAGATTTATCAGGACGCATTCGGGAAGCGTTACAAGGAATTGTTAGCAGAAGTTCCGGCAGAAAGCGAAAAGAAGCACAGAACGGAAGAACTGCATGCTCTGGATAAATTGTTAGGTGGGCTGAACCAGAATAAGAATAAGAAGCATCGTTTTACTGGATATGAAGAAGAGGTAGAAGTGCTTCTGACAACCAATCCTGCATATCGTGAGATTACGGCAGAACAGATAAAAAAAGATCGTCCGGTGCTGGTTCCGGCAGGTGTAAAAGTAAAGACAACACATCTCAGGGATGTGATAAAGATTCGTACTTTCCGGGAGATGCTGTTGCTGTTGTCCGGGGGACACCGGATTGCTGCAGAACCGGAAGCGGTAGCAGAGGCATATGCAAAATCAAATCTTATGGAGTTATTAAACAGGCTGCATGAGGGCAATCCACCATTTCGCTTCCGCATGGAAGTAAGGGGCATTGCACCGGAAGAAAAAGGCAGCTTTATCCGGAAAGCGGCAGCAACATTAGAAGATTTAACCGGACATCAGCTGTTAAATACGGTAGATGGCTATGAAATAGAATTGCGGCTTACGAAGAATACGGATGGCACATTATATCCATCCTGTAAATTATTTACGATTCCAATGCGGAGATTTTCTTACCGGAAGGAAGCAGTTGCAGCATCCATTCATCCGGCAAATGCAGCATTATTTATGAAGCTGGCAGAACCTTATCTGAAAAAGGGTGCACAGGTATTAGATCCGTGCTGCGGAGTTGGTACCATGTTAATAGAACGTGACCTTCTGGTGCCGGCGGGAGATATGTACGGACTGGATATTTTTGGAGAGGCTGTGATAAAGGCAAGAGAGAATGCCAAAGCGGCAGGAAGGCAGATTAATTATATTAATCGTGATTTTTTTGATTTTACACATAAATACCTTTTTGATGAAATCATTTCCAATATGCCATTGAGAGGGAAGAAAACAAGAGAAGAACAGGATGCCTTTTACAGTCAGTTCTTTGATTGTGCAGGAAAATTCCTGAAAAATGGTGGTCATATGATTTTATATTCCAATGAGGGCGGCTTTGTAAAGAAACAGCTGCGGAGACATATGGAATATCGTCTATTAGACGAGTTCTGTATACGGGAAAAAGAAGGTTTTTATTTATTTATAGTCGGTAAAAAGGGGTAACAAAAATGAAGCAGAAGTTGGACATGCAGGGGAGTAATGAGTTAATGTTTGGAGCGGAATTACTCGACGGAAGAGTGCTTCAGGGATTACAGGACCGTTTCTGTGCCTGTAATAATTTATATTGTGTATGCTTAAGCCAGATGCAGGGGGTTGTGACCAAGGCATATGGTTCCAAGGAAGAACTGAATTATCTTCATGAAAAAGTCGGTATGGCACGCCATATTGTGCTGCTGAACAGACTGATTACCTCTGAGATGGAAGATGTAGTGGAAGAACCATTGGAAGAGGATTATTTGAAAATGAACGGTGTTGCAATCCGTGTAGGCGGTAAGATTGCAGCAATCTGGATTGTCATTGGTGTGCTTTCTGATATAGCCGCACCAGAACAGGAGATTCCGGAGAATATCCAGAAGACTACGACAAAGCAGTATTACAATTCACTTGATTTTTTAACCTATATATCCAAACAGTATTTTGCTACAAAGTTGGATGAGCTTCTGGCACAGGAAGCATTTGCAAAAAACAGGGAAAGCCAGGAGCAGATTAAGACAGAATTACAGCGTACAGAGGTCATGACTTCTATCGTGAAAATGCTGGAGAGTGAAAATGGCTTTTCCAAAATTTCAGACGAAATTCTGACAGATGTATGCAATTATCTGAAAATCAGTAATGCAGCATTGCTCCGTATTAACCGGGATGGCGAGACTGCGGATATGATAAGTGAATGCTGTCTGGAGGAAGAGGATGCATTGATTGCAAAATGCCAGGGCATTTCCACTTCAGAATTTCCTTTTACCAATGGCAAGCCTTATATGATTTCAGCAGATTCCTTACTGCCGCCCGCATTTGCACAGTTTTTTGAAAAATGGAATATTCAGGCGGCAATCAGCCTGCCGGTAGAGATTAACGGGGAAGCTGCCATGTATTTATGCTTCTTTGAACTGCGGAAACGCCGTATCTGGGATGTTTCCGATATTAAATTTTTAAATGAAGTAAAACAGATTGTGCAGAGTATTTTGATTAAGCGGATTACAAAGAATTCGCTGGCAAGTTCTTATGCATCCTTAGAGGCAATCCTTGAAAATGTAGGCTGTGGAATCTGTGTAAGGGATATGCTTTCGGAGAAGATTCTTTATACGAACCAGCAGTTTCACAGGTTATTTGCAGATGGCCGGTTTGAAAAGCAGCAGGATGAGATTTTCCGTTCCGGTAATAAGCGTTATGGAAATGGTAATTTTGTAGAATATTATTCCAAAGAGGATAACCGGTATTTTGACATTTATCATACCCAGATTAACTGGGTGGATGGCAGAAGGGTTATGCTGCTGACGGTTTATGATGTGACGGATAAAAAGCTTTATCAGCAGAAGATTGAACGCCAGGCGAATAATGATTTCCTGACGGGACTTTATAACAGAGTGCGTTGTGAGCATGATGGGGAAATATATATCCAGAGAGCCAGGGAACAGGGTGGCAAGGGAGCACTCTGCTATATTGACCTGGATGACTTTAAGCATATTAATGATGGTCTGGGACATCAGTATGGGGATATTCTGCTGAAAGCGATTTCCCATAGCCTGCGCAGGATAGATGGGATTGAGAATACCTGTTACCGCATGGGAGGGGATGAGTTTGTTGTGATTATTCCGGATTCCGTGTATCCGGAGCTGGAACGGATTGTCAGGGAAGTGACATCCATATTTAAGAAACCATGGTATTTAAAGGGAGAAGATTATTATTGCACCATAAGTATGGGGATCGTATATTTCCCGAAGGATGGAGAAACGGTGGAAGAACTTGTCCGTAAAGCAGATATTGCCCTGTTGTCGGCAAAACGCAGGGGCAAAAACCGCGTGGAATACTATGATGGGATGGACGCATCTTCCTCATACCGCAGACTGGAATGGCTCATTTGTTTAGTTATGCAGGAGCACCTTGGCTTACTCAGAAGTGGGTGCGTAAAGTAAAAGCTG
>ENA-UEPH01003136-UEPH01003136.1-human-gut-metagenome-genome-assembly--contig:-NODE-3136-length-10399-cov-3.605018_pt1 | contig 10399 bp, 8 predicted proteins | sample MGYA00242891_ERZ507898 | MGnify/ENA primary metagenome ERZ507898 (study PRJEB26167, sample SAMN06115411) | human gut metagenome | host: Homo sapiens | place: China:Guizhou | collected 2014-10-15... | reverse complement strand
TTGACTGCAAAAGTCGCAGTAGAAATGTTTGCAAAAGGTGCAGGAACGGCTATTACACTTCTCTGCACAGGAACAAAGCTGAGGAAAAGAAAATGATTGAAATATTCTTATTATATCATAATCACAAGGTGCATTATGATATAATCACCCATCGAGAATTTTGCAAGGCAAAATTTGAGGGGAACATAAATTGACATAATAAGCACTTTGCAAAATTATAAGTCTAATCGTACTTGCCGTGCTTATTATATCACGGCAATCGTGACAGAATAATGACAAACAAGAGAATGTTTTGAAAATCTTTTAAAAAAATTTTCTGATTACGCTTTATCTACTGTAAATGTCAATTTATTGTCGGCAATATTGATTTTACCGCCGATATTTGCGAAATAAGAGGTTAAAAATCGATATACTTCGTCCTTCTCTGCTTCATCAAACGAAAAATACTGTCCTCCGCAGGCATCGTGAAAATGTAGATACACTCCGAATTTTTCGTCAAGAATCCTCTTGAATTCAAGCACCTGTGAATATGAAAAATTCATAATAAGCTCCTTAAATCAGGTTTTCTTTTTCAAAAGCCTGTCTTAAATCTTCGATGATATCTTCGGCATCCTCAATACCAACGCTGAAACGGAAAAATCCGTTGTGGAATTCTTCGGGATAAAGATACTGTCTTTCATCGTTTTCACCGAGAAATACGATAAGGCTTTCATCGTGACCGAGTGATACAGCCGATGTGATTACTTTAAGATGTGTAACAAAACGGTTGTAGGTATCGTGGTCGGCTTTAAGTCCAAACGAAAGCACTCCGCCGAACCCGTTTTTCATCTGCTTAACTGCAACATCGTGATTCGGGTGATCCTCAAGTCCCGGATATGCAACAAAGCTTACACCTTTGACCGTTTTCAGATAACGAGCAACCTTGAGGGCATTTTCGTTGTGCTGTTTCATACGCAACGGAAGTGTTACCGAACCTCTCATAATCAGCCATGCATTGAACGGGCTGATTGTTGCGCCGAGGTTAATCTGCGACTGCGCGCGGATAATGTCGAGGTATTCTTTTTTGCCGATGATTGCACCACCCATTGCATCACCGTGACCGTTGATGTACTTTGTAAGGCTTTCAACGGTAAAGTCTGCACCGAGTTCAATCGGTCTTTGGTTGAACGGAGAAGCAAATGTGTTGTCAACCGACAAAAGTGCGCCGTTTGCATGGGCAAGCTCTGCAATCTTTTCAATGTCGGAAATTGAAAGAGTAGGATTGCCCGGTGTTTCAATGTGAATGAGCTTTGTGTTCGGACGGATTGCCGCCTTAACTTTTTCAATGTCGGTTGTGTCAACAATTGTTGTTTCAACACCGAATTTGTCTTTGAGAAGTTCGTTCAGAAGTCTGTAAACCGCAATATATGTTACACTTGAAAATACAACATGGTCACCGCTTTTGAGCAATGCAAAGAAAAGTCCCGACAGAGCCGCAACACCGCTTGCAAGAACAACGCAATCCTCTCCGCCCTCAAGGGACGCAAGCTTTTCCTGAAGATACTGCTGATTTGAACCGCCGTTGCGTGTGTAGAGGTTTTTGCCTGCACTGCTCCAGTTGAGGTCGCTCGGATCATACGGGAGTTCATAGCTGTTTGCCATTGTGATAGGTCTTTTGATTGCTCCTGTTTCGCTGTCAACATCATTGCCCGTGTGAACAGCCCTTGTCTGAAATCCGAATTCATCACCAAAATTTCTTTTTGCCATAACTGTACTTCCTTTCTTAGCATGATTTTTATGTGCTTGATTATGTGTGCGTTTTATTTCTACTATTCCTATGTATTTAGTATGTTTTAATTATAGCACCATTTTTTGCATTGTCAAGATTAATTTTATAAATGGCGAACACGGTTTGCGACCGCCGCCAAGGGAGCATAGCGCTGTCTGAAATATAGTCGCAAGGCTCCCCCTACTGATTCCATATAAAACAAAAATTGCATCAGAACCTTATTCGGGCATCTGATGCAATCTTTTTATCTAACTATCTTCTTGAATTGACAGCGGTGGCACACCGCCGACTGTAATTTTACATTTTCAATTTTCAACTTTCAATTCGCAATGCTCATTGCATTACCGAGTTTGCCATAATATATTTTCTGAGCGGTCCCTGCATAATGGATTCAATCTGCTCGGGTTCATCGGGCAGAAGAATAAGAATCTGATTTGCGGCTCTGACAACATATCCGTCATCGCCGTTTTCATTTTTAAGCTTTTTGCAGTCATTAACAGGGGTTTCACACAAAGCACGGGAAATTATGCTTTTTATTCCCTTTTCATCGTCAAATCCGAGTCCGCCGACAACGAAAACCGCATTCAGTTTTTTGAAAGCGTCTGTAAGTTCATTTCCGAGTTGTTCGGAATCGGTTGCAAAGCAGGTTTTGACGAGTTCAAGGTCAAGCTCGGAAAAGGATTTTTGCAAAGCTCTTTCGCAAAACGAGGTTTTGCGAGCAGCGAAAAATACAAGCCTGCAATTCATTTTCCGTCCTCCTACTGTGCGTTTGCGTATTCGGGTTTCAGCGTTGCCTTGAACTTTGGTGCAATGCTCAAATTAGCCGTTACCTTTGTATAGTCATAGGTGGTGTCCCAACCCTCAAAGGTGTAGGTATAATACTCATCACTCGGCTTTTTCGGTACGGTCTTAGGCACAACCGCCGACTTGCCGTACTCAACCTTTTGTGTTGACAAGGCTGAACCGTCATAGTTAAGGAAGGTTACATTGCAATAAACCTTTGCCTCTGTTGTAGGCTGTGGCTTTTGTGTTACAACCTGACCTTTTGTATCTGTTGCGGTTGTAGCCTCGGTTTTCTTGGTTACCTTTTGGTTCTTAAAGCTGTAATCTCCGTCATACCAGGTAATCTGACCTTTCTTGTAAGCTGTGTCAAAGTCTGTGACGGTAGGTCTTGTACCGCCGTAGGATGAGTAATAAACCTGCGGCCATACTGCATTCTTATTAAGCGATGCCTTTGAAACATCAACCTTTGTTGACTCGCCCGCTCTTACCTTTCTTGCAACAACAACCGTTCTGAAGTTTGTGAACTCATACGAACAGGTTGAAAGTGTTACAAGCTCATCGTCCTCGTTTACATCAACAGGACAATTAAAGAGTGAACGAACACGGACATTGTAAACATAGTTCATAAAATCCTTGTCATTTTCAAAGTCGCTTATCATGTAGTTGAAGAAATCGCCGTGTGCGGTAAGAGTGTTTGTCTTGAACACGGAGATAATCTTATAAGTACCTTTGCCCTTTGGAGTGTCAAAGCGGAAGGTAGGAACTTCTTTGTAGAAATCAAGGTTCCCCGTTGTTCCGCCGAACTTCATAAGGTCACCGAACATTGAACCGTCCTGAATGTGGTGAGAGTGAAGAACAAGGTTCTTGCCGTCTGTACCCTTTGTTGAACGGTAGTCAACAAATACGCTGCCGAAGCCGTCCCACTCATTCTTGTAGTTGTGGTTAAGGTAATACTGTTGCGGTGTGCTGTCTGCCTTATGCCAAAGAACGGGGTAATCAATGTGGGTATCCTTCATCTGAATCCAGCCGACAATTTCATCGTTAATTTTCAGAAGTTTATCCCAATTGATTGTGTCATCCTTTTTCTTTTCGGGTGTTGTTTCACCGTCATCAACGCTGTGAGCAATTCGCTGAATTTCTCCGTTAAGCTCGGCATTTCTCAGGCTGAGGTAAATCATATTGTAGAACAACAGCGAAAGCGCCGTAAGAAACACGAGAAACGAAACAATTACAACGCATTTTCTTGTAACTTCCTTTGAACCATCACCACGCATAGGAATGAAGTTGTTGACAAAGCCTGTCTTTGCCGGAACAAATTCCCTGTCGCTGAAACCGTTAGGATAGTCAATTGCAGAATTTTCAAAGTTTGACTTTGCTCTTATGCAGGCAAGACAAACCATATCTTCGGGATTTTCACCGGCAAGAGCCGACTTTGGAAGAACGGCAACCTGAATACCACGGTACATAAAGCAGTAGCCACGATAGCCGTTGCCCATATCTTTAAGGCTGAAAATTCTTGACTTTTTACGGAACATTCTGTACTTGTCCTCAAGCTGTTCCATCTCTTCCTTGTCTGCCTTACGCTTTTTGGCATCGAGAAAATCAAGATTTCTCTTTCGCCAATAGTCCTTCGGCACAGGAGTATTCTCATACTTCTCGGATGCCGCAACAACCTCGGCAAACTTTTTGCGAAACGATGTGCTGTCCTTTGTTGTAAGAGCCTCTGCAATCACAACCTGATCAGGCGCTTTTTCGCTTTTCGCAAGCTCGTTAAGTGCAGAAATAATTTTAGAATATGAAGGTGAAACGCTTTTTATTTTGGTTACGGAAAAGCCGTTTTGTTCAAGCTTTTTTGCAATTTCACCGCTTGTTTGAGAAAGGTCAGCGGAATTTTTGCCCGTTAAGGAAAAAATCTCAACATCCATGTCAATTCCCCTTTCAATCGTTTGATTATTCATCATCAGCCGAAATTCTTGTAACTTTTAGGTTCTGAAGAGCCTCCTCAACAAGAGGTCCGAAGTTCGGCTTTTCCTGAGCCTCTTTTACATATTTGAGAACAGGTCTTGTACGGGGATGCTTTGGTGTGAACACAGTACAGCAGTCCTCATACGGCTCAATTGATATATCGTAGGTATCAATCTTGTAGGCAATGTCGATAATCTCCTGCTTATCCATACCTATGAGCGGTCTGAACACGAGCATATCGGTTGCCTCATCTGTACACGAAAGCGCACCGATTGTCTGACTTGCAACCTGACCGAGGCTTTCGCCTGTGATGAGTGCCTGACATTCGTACTTTTCGGCAATCTTTTCTGAAATCTGCATCATCAGGCGGCGCATAATGATTGTGAAAAGTTCCTCGGGACATTCATCCTTGATTTTCTCCTGCAACTTTGTAAACGGCACGGTGTACATAACCATATCGCCTGCATATCTGCTGACTCTGCGGAGAAGTCTGACAACCTTGTCTTCGGCTCTGGGGCTTGTGTAGGGCGGACTTGCAAAGTGAATTGCAGTAAGTCTGATACCTCTTTTTGCCATCATATAAGCGGCAACGGGAGAGTCAAGACCTCCGCTGATGAGAATTGCGGCTCTGCCGCCTGTGCCGACCGGAATACCGCCTGCTCCTCTTACCGGCTCACCGTGAACATAAGCGCCGAAGTCACGGATTTCAACATTTACAACAAGGTCGGGGTTATGAACATCAACCTTGAGGTGCGGAAACTTTGAAAGGATTTCACCGCCGACCTCTCTGCAAATTTCGGGAGATTTAAGCGGAAACTTCTTGTCGCTTCTCTTTGCCTCAACCTTGAAGGTTTTTATATTTTTAAGCTGATTTTCAAGATATTTCGGAGCGGTTTCAAGAACGGATTCGATTGTCTTTTCACAAACGGCGGCTCTTGAAAAAGCGATGATTCCGAACACCCTTGAAACGATTTCGCAAGCCTTTTCAAGATCTGCGTCATCATCAAGCGGTTTTACATAAATTGTGGACTGTGCGGATGTAATCTCAAAATGGCCTGCACTCTTTAATGCGTGTTTGAGGTTCTTTTTGAGGACATCTTCAAATGAACGGCGGTTAAGTCCCTTGAGGACAATTTCGCCGTCTTTCAAAAGTAAAATTTCCTTCATAAAATGTATTCCTTTGTTTTAATATGTATTCATACGATTTTATTTGTGAGCAAGGGTTTTCAGTCCCTTTTCAATACCGTAACAAAGTGCGTCGATATCTGCCTCTGTGTTAAATTTTGAAAAGCTGATTCTCAGTGCGCTGTCGGCTCGGTCACGACCGATATTCATTGACTCAAGCACATAACTCGGTTTGCCCTTTGCACAGGCACTTCCCGAGGACACATAGACCTCAAGATTTTCAAGAAAATGGAGCATGGTTTCGCTCCTGACCTTTCCTGCCGAGATATTCAGCACATACGGAAGTGCGTTTTCGGGGGAGTTGAGGCTCACACCGTCAATTTTTAATAGCTTATCCTTTGCGTAGCTGTTAAGCTTTGAAGCATAATCGTAATTTTTATCTATGTTAAATTCACCGCAGGCAACACCCATTGCGGCAATCAACGGAATCGCCTCTGTGCCGGGGCGGAGTTTTTTCTCCTGTTCACCGCCGTAGTGAAGCGGAACAAGCCGTACACCCTTTTTCACAAAGATTGCGCCCACACCCTTCGGGGCATGGATTTTATGACCGCTCACGCTGATTAAATCCGCATGAAGCCTTGACGCAGAAAGCGAGATTTTGCCGAACGCCTGAACGGCATCCGTGTGGCAGATTACATCGCTGTTCTTCGCCTTTACGGCAGAAAAAATATCCGTAACATTCATAATTGCGCCCGTTTCATTATTGACGCACATTACAGACACAAGAATTGTGTTTTCGTCAACCTTTTCAAGCACATCTTCCTTGTGAATTGTGCCGTCCTCACGGGGCATAATGTAGACAACATCAAAGCCGTTATCCTCAAGTTTTTTTGCGGATTCCATAATACTGCTGTGTTCAACGGCAGACACAACAACCCGCTTTCCTCTGCGTTTTTTAGCCTCGGCAACACCGAAAATTGCAAGGTTATTCGCCTCTGTACCGCCGCTTGTAAAATAGATTTCGTCGGCAGTTGCACCAAGCTTTCTTGCAACCTCTTTTCGAGCCTTTACAAGCTCCTGCTCAGCATACATTCCACGCAAATGGAGTGACGAAGGATTGCCGTAATTTTCGGTCATTATCTCAAACGCTTTTTCTGCCGCCTTTTGCGACACCTTCGTAGTTGCGCTGTTATCGAGATAATGCTCCATTACTTTACCCTCATTTCGTTTTACATAGCTGTACATATTAATAAGTATACTACAACAGTCAAAAAAAATAAAGTGATAATTCAAACATAATTGAAATTTATACGGCAAAAATATATGTAAATTAATTAACGGTGCAAAGGTGGCATTTTATGATTTCAAAAAAAGAATATAGCACGATTGTGAAAAATAATTCACCGAAAAGTAAATGTTTTGTGAACGGGATTAAGGCATTTTTTATCGGCGGTTTCATCTGCCTTATCGGTCAGGTTCTGACGGACTGTTATTCAATGCTTGATCTCAGCAAGGACGATGCAAAAACGCTGACTTCGGTAACGCTGATTTTCATAGGAATTTTGCTGACAGCAATCGGTGTTTACGATAAAATCGCCAAGCATGGCGGTGCGGGTACGCTTGTGCCGATTACAGGTTTTGCAAATGCTGTTTCATCACCTGCAATTGAATTCAAATCCGAGGGATATGTTGCAGGACTCGGCGCAAAACTGTTCATCATTGCAGGACCTGTCATAGTTTACGGTGTTACCGCATCTGTTGTTTTCGGTGCTGTTTTGTGGGTACTGCATACGTTCGGGATTACCTTATTCTGACTTTTCAATAATTTAGACTGCAAAAAGAGGTGTCGCAAACGCTGACACCTCTTTGTCTGTTATCTTGTTATCTTTTCTTGTACAAAACAAGCTCCGGATTTTTTACATTTTCCTCATAAGTTGAAATCAGGATAAAATCGGTATTTGCAACAATGCCGAAATATCTGTCACCGCCGAACTCACATTCAAGCTGATTGCCAAGATATGTTGCGTTGTCATCCAAAAACTTAACCGTGTTGCCGTTCGGAAGTCTGTACTCCAAGTTGACATATTTTCCGACAAGCGCATTCAGCTTTGTAAGCTTTGGCATACCGTCAACATTTAAGGCATTTATCTCATCAATCAGAACATTTTTAAATTCCTCAAAAGCCTTGTTTCCGCCGAGTTCCTTATATCTTTTCCAATAGTCGAGCTTCGGGAGTGTTCTCAACAGATACTCACGCACCTCTTTTTCGGAATGTTCCTCGTTTGCCATATTTTTGACGCAGACATCAATCAAATCGTCCATATCGCTGTACATATAATTTCCGTCTGCATAGCACCACTTGCAATAAGCTTCATTCATAAAGCCGTCTTTCTCTCTGCTGATAATCTCATCTTGCAACGGCATACCGCAACATTGACAAATGAGTTCTCTCGGAGAACCGAGCAAGGTATTGATTGACACATTATAAAGCTTTGAGAGAAGTTTTAATGTTTCCGTATTCGGAACTGTGTCGCCGTTTTCCCAACGAGAAACAGCCTGTCTTGTTACAAACAGTTTTTCAGCCAGCTCATCCTGAGAAAAGCCCGATTTTGTTCTTAATTTCAGTAAAATTTCTTTTGTATCCATAGCCGTCACCTCTTGCGTATATTATAATGCAGAGCGTGATTTTTCACAAGCAACTTGCTGTTGCACGGCGAGCCGCCGTTTCCCGTTCGTGAAGTAGGGGCGTTCATTGGACGCCCGCCTTGATAAATTGGTTTGTTTTATAAAAATAATTTGATGTGATGGATGTTATGTGTAAACTGTAGCGGCGAACCGTGTTCGCCATTTGTTTTGGTTGTACAACCAAAACAAGCAAACCAATTTTGCAAATATTTACAAACATAAATTTCATATAACAAATGATTTGTATTAAATCGAACCGATTTTGCAATCGGTTCGATTGGCGATCGCTGATCGCCACTACAGGTGAACAATGACTTTGTGACATTTATATGTTTTACATTCATCATAATGTATGTACTATTACCTGCGGGAGAACACGGTTCTTCCCTACAAAATAGCAACAACTTACATTTTACCTAATTCGGGCATTGGAATTGTTACTTTATCAAACTAACTACTCGAATTGGGGACAGCGGCCCGCCGTGCGGGCGTCCGATGAACGCCCCTACGAGATTGTGCCATTATAGAATTTGTTTTAACATATAATTTGTGATATTACCTGCATAAGGATGATATCTGCCCCTACAAAAAACACAAAAAGAGCCGATACAAATGTATCGGCTCTGAATGTTAGAAAATAAACGATAATCGGTTAAAATTATTCGTTAATAGCGATAACTGCGCCTGAACCTACTGTTCTGCCGCCTTCACGAATAGCGAAACGAAGACCAACTTCGATAGCGATAGGAGTGATAAGTTCAACGTCCATTTCAACGTTATCACCAGGCATGCACATCTCTACGCCCTCTGGGAGTGAGATTGTACCTGTTACGTCAGTTGTTCTGAAATAGAACTGTGGACGATAGTTGTTGAAGAATGGAGTATGACGGCCACCTTCGTCCTTAGTAAGAACGTAAACCTGGCCACGGAACTTTGTGTGTGGGTGAATTGTACCTGGCTTAGCAAGTACCTGACCTCTCTGGATTTCAGTTCTCTGAACACCACGGAGAAGAACACCTACGTTGTCGCCTGCTTCAGCGAAGTCAAGAGTCTTTCTGAACATTTCAAGACCTGTAACAACAACTTTTCTCTTTTCGTCTGTAAGACCAACGATTTCAACTTCTTCACCAGTCTTAATCTGACCTCTTTCAACTCTACCAGTTGCAACAGTACCACGACCTGTGATTGTGAATACGTCCTCAACAGGCATAAGGAATGGCTGGTCAGCCTTACGGTCAGGAGTTGGGATAAACTCGTCAACAGCATCCATAAGCTCGTGGATGCAAGCATACTCAGGAGCATTAGGATCCTTAGAATCGCTTGTAAGTGCGAGGTAAGCTGAACCCTTGATGATTGGTGTTTCATCGCCCGGGAAGTCATACTCGTTGAGGAGGTCACGGATCTCCATCTCTACGAGCTCAAGAAGCTCAGGATCGTCAACCTGGTCTGTCTTGTTCATGAATACTACGATGTAAGGTACACCTACCTGACGAGAAAGAAGGATGTGCTCTCTTGTCTGTGGCATAGGACCGTCAGCAGCTGATACAACGAGGATAGCGCCATCCATCTGAGCAGCACCTGTGATCATGTTCTTTACATAGTCAGCATGGCCTGGGCAGTCAACGTGTGCATAGTGACGTTTTTCTGTCTCGTACTCAACGTGAGCTGTGTTAATTGTGATACCACGCTCTCTCTCTTCAGGAGCCTTATCGATGTTAGCGTAATCAACGAAGTCAGCATCGCCTTCTAAGTTGAGAACCTTTGTAATTGCAGCTGTAAGTGTTGTTTTACCATGGTCAACGTGGCCGATTGTACCAATGTTTACATGGGGTTTATTTCTTTCGAATTTTTCTCTTGCCATTGGAAATTTCCTCCTTAAATATGGTAATTCATTGTAATTTACATTACAATAGATTTAATGCTATTGTACCAACAAATCAGCAAAAAATCAAGAGGTTTTTATAAAAAACCTAATATATTCAGCAAAAAGGATTAATTAGTCCTTCTTAGCTCTCTCGCTCATAATCTTTTCAGCAATGTTCTTCGGAACCTCTGCATATGTGTCAGGCTCCA
>ENA-UEPH01003121-UEPH01003121.1-human-gut-metagenome-genome-assembly--contig:-NODE-3121-length-10438-cov-8.236753_pt1 | contig 10438 bp, 13 predicted proteins | sample MGYA00242891_ERZ507898 | MGnify/ENA primary metagenome ERZ507898 (study PRJEB26167, sample SAMN06115411) | human gut metagenome | host: Homo sapiens | place: China:Guizhou | collected 2014-10-15... | reverse complement strand
ACCCGGTCATAGAAGTTTGGGGGAATTTGGTGTATACTAAAGACCTGCTAATAAAAGTCAAGTCCCAAAACAAGAAAATTCGCTAACCGACCGCTGCCCATGACAAACAGCATTCAAATGCTGGTCAAAACACAGCGAGGGCGACGGAGGGGATAGCAAAGCAAGCCCAGCCAGCCCTCGCAAAATCAGGATAGCATTTGAATGCTTCGGTTTGTCAAGGGTTCGCTGCGCCAGCTAAGCGGTTCTTTGAATTCAGCTCAGGCTCAAGAGGAAATTACGACCAAAAACAAATATCCATGCTTATTTTGAGTGTTTGGAGTCCATTACAGCTTTCACTCTAGCATAATAGATTCGCAAGAACTTGTTGGCTGAAGCCATCATGTAAACTTTGTAGGGTTTTCCCTCAGAGCGCTTTTTGTTCATGAATTGAAAAACCGGCTCATCCTGAGGTTGTGTCTTCAAGATGACAGTCATAATCAGAAAGAGCGTCCTACGTAGAACAGCCGAACCCACTTTACTAATTCCGCTATCGTTGCCCACAATCTTGCCAGAATCATTTGGCTGCGGTTCAATTCCTGCAAATGCAATGAGTAATTTCTTGGATGAGAAACGACGGACATCTCCGATCTCAGCCATCAGTTGAGGACCGAGAGAAGGGCCGACGCCGTACATTTCCATCACAGTATCAAATTCCGGAAGCTGTTGAGAAAGGCGAAGCATCTCCTGCTGGAATGCAGCCACGGACTGAGATACGGCTTTCAGCTGAGCGACCTGTTGCTGAATAAGGAGTTTTGAGGTTGGGGATTTTGGAAGAGAAGCAGCATTGACTGCACAGGCATAGATCGTATCCGATTTTGAGCGAGTGAAATTATATCCGTGCTTCTGACACCACTTTAAATACTTTTTAGCAAAGGCATCAGAGGAAAGGCTTGAAACACACTCACTGTGCCAGAAGTCTCCAATGAAATCGACCCATTTTTCGCACCCGTTGCTCTTTGCGGGGCTTGAAAATAGCTTGTTTGCATCTGGAAAGGTCAGGTCAAGAGATGAGATCAGATTATTCTTCAGCATAGTACGAACTGCCACGGCTTGCTGGTACTGACGATAACAATTCTTCAAAGCCAGCCGGGTATCATCTTCGGGAAGATACTGTCGTAGCCGTGTCCACTTGTCGAGCGTATAGTTGGCGATTTTAACAGCGTCTTTTCTATCCGTTTTGACACGTCTTAAACTGTTGTTGTCATAGTCATGAATCAGAACAGGATTGACTACGGAAACGAATAAGCCCGCATCGTGTAAAACGAAAGCAACTGGTTTGTGGTAATTCCCGGTGGCTTCCATGACGACACGGGTCTCTCCGTCCAAAGCTTTGAGCTTCCCGGCCAGATCGTTCAGGTTTTGGGCGGTATGTAAAACTTCAAAGGGTTCGAGTACTACTTCTCCAAAGGGGCGCATGACGCAAACCATGCTCTTTCCTTTGGAAACGTCAATGCCTACAGCGTTCATAACGGTTCCTCCATTACTTTGTATTTGCAACCGGAATCCATCTTTTACTCGTTGCCGATTCAATCTATTGGGTGACACGAACGCTCCGCTTGGCGGGTGGCTCAACCTGCTTAAAACGAATGCTACAACAAGAGAGATGGTCAACTGTCTTTAGAACGGGCGTAGAAGCCCAGAGAATGATGCGTTAGCCGATTACGCTCTTATTGTAGCTTAGGTACGAGTTGGAATGGAATATGGCTGGCTGCCATATCCGGTTCCATGTTTATTGTAATAGAGAATGATACTGAAATGAGTGAGACTGATCCATTCTATTCTGAAGAAGCGGATGGGATGAGCAAACGCACCCAACTGGAAGAATATTTTTCTCAGTCTTTGGAGATAGACCTTTTGCTCCGGCTCTGCCCGGATGACGAGGACATTATCTACCAGATCGTAGACTTGCTGGTGGACACCTGCGCTACCAACCGTAAGCTGCTGCACATTGCTGGGGACGATAAGCCCGCCGAGGTGGTATGCAGTCGGTTTATGAAGTTGAACGCCGACCACATCCGCTTTGTGCTGAAGTGCCTTGCAGAGAACAGCAGCCCGATCCGAAACATGAAACAATACCTGCTCGCTTCTCTGTACAACGCACCCACCACGATGCAACTTTCCTACCAGAACCAAACCAACCACGACTTAGCGATGCGGAGGTGATGAAAATTTCAAAGAAAGCAACCACAATAGCCATCGTCAACCAGAAAGGCGGCACCGGCAAGACCACCACCTGTGAAAATCTGGGCATCGGGCTGGCGATGGAGGGCAAAAAAGTCCTACTGGTGGACGCTGACCCGCAGGGCAGCTTGACCATCAGCATGGGCTGGCAGCAGCCCGATGAACTGCCCACCACCCTTTCCACCCTGATGGCAAAAGCCATGAACGATCAGAGTATTCCGCCCGGCGAAAGTATCCTGCACCATGCGGAGGGCGTTGACCTGATTCCGGCAAACATTGAACTGGCAGGGCTGGAAGTCTCTCTTGTCAACACCATGAACCGGGAAAAGATTCTCAAGCAGGTGCTGGAAGGAGCAAAGTACGAGTACGATTTTATTTTGCTGGACTGCACTCCTTCCCTTGGGATGCTGACTGTGAATGCGCTGGCAGCGGCAGATACCACCCTGATTCCCGTGCAGGCGCAGTATCTATCCGCGAAAGGCTTGGAACAGCTTTTGCAGACTGTGCAGAAAGTCCGGAGGCAGATCAACCCCAAGCTGAAAATCGAGGGCATCCTGCTGACCATGACCGACAGCCGCACCAACTATGGACAGCAGATCGACAATCTGATTCGGGGTGCTTACGGCAGCAAGATCAAGGTGTTTGACCAGACCATCCCTCGGTCTGTCCGCGCTGCTGAGATCAGTGCTGTGGGCAAGAGCATATTCCAGCATGACCCCAAGGGCAAGGTGGCAGAAGCCTATAAATCTCTGACCGAGGAGGTGATGGCGAATGCCGAAAAACAGCTTAAACGTGTCGCTGAAAGGGGCAGATGACATCTTCTCCACCGAAGAATCCCGGCAGGAACAGCAGCGGGAGCAGGTGCAGCAGATTCCCATTGACGAACTGTACCCCTTCAAAAACCATCCATTTAAGGTTTTAGACGATGAATCCATGCAACGCACCGTAGAGAGCGTAGAGCAGTACGGTGTGCTATCTCCACTGATTGCACGTCCACGCCCGGAAGGTGGTTACGAGATCATCTCTGGGCACCGACGTCAGCACGCCGCCCAGCTTGCCGGGCTGGAAACCCTGCCGGTCATCGTCCGCAATATGGATGATGATGCCGCTGTTCTGCTCATGGTGGATAGCAATCTCCAACGTGAGAACATCTTGCCCAGTGAACGAGCTTTTGCCTACAAAATGAAGCTGGAAGCCCTAAAAAATCAAGGTGCTAGGTCAGATTTAACTTGTGTCCAAATTGGCCACAAGTTAAATGGTGCAAAAGCGCGAGATATTGTCGCTGATGAATCAGGTGACAACGCTCGAAATGTCCAAAGGTTTATCCGTCTGACCAGCCTCATCCCTGAACTGCTGGACATGGTAGACGAAAAGAAAATTGCCTTCAATCCCGCTGTGGAATTGTCCTATCTGGACGAAGCCCAACAGCGGGATTTTTTAGAAGCCATGAACGACACCCAGAATGCACCGTCCCTTTCCCAAGCGCAGCGGCTTAAAAAGCTGGCGCAGGAAGGGCACTTCTCGTATGACGTTGCCTTTGCGGTTATGGGAGAAGAAAAAAAGGACGAGCTGGACAAGGTGATCATCAAAAACGACACCCTGCGGAAATACTTTCCCCGCAGCTACACCCCGAAACAGATGGAGGATACCATCATCAAGCTGCTGGAACAGTGGCAGCGTAAACAGCAGCGGCAGAATGAACGCTGATACACCTTTTGAACGTAAGACCCGACCGGGTCTTTCTTTTTTGCAAAAATTTGGAGGAGACCCACTATGAATACTACCATTGATCTCAAGACCGCAAAGACCATCGAAGCTATGAACCAGAAAATCAACCACATGGACAATGCTGTGACCGACTTCTTTAACAAGATGAGCGATGTGTTGGAGCGGCAGTTCGGTGATGATGAAGTTTACGCCGCCGTGATTGCCCCGGAGATCGAACTGACTATCACTCCGCTGGCGAACGTTCGCAGTTACCTTCCTTGCTTCGATGAAGCAGATTCCTGCTACAGCATCAGCGAAGATGTGCCGCTGGCTCTCTGTTACGACCCTCGTCAGGTCATCACACTGGCTGACAAGCGGTATCTGTCCGGTGCCGTTGTCTTTGTTCGCTACGATACCAATGGCAGCTTTGTTGCCCTTACCACCAGTGACCTGTATCTGATCCAGTGCTATCTGGCCGAGAACAGCGTCCCTCTTATGGCTGGCCGCGAGAAGATGGTCTGCATCTGCATTGACTGAGAGGTGCAGCATGGATACCGAAATGACCCGCTATGAGAGTTTCGCAGAAGTCACGGAGGACTTTTACTGTTCCGCCGTTGATGTTTTGAAGATTCTGGTTCTCCGTCTGCACGACTACCATGCTCGTTGCTTCCATTCTCTGCGGGATGCTCTGTACGACTATTTTTCTACCGATGCCGCACCGCATACTCATGCCAATGTTTCCACTAAGCATACCGTCACCGCGTCTTGCGCTCCCCGTCCTCCCTGAGAGGATTCTTCTCACAGTTCAGTCAATGCAGGGGGTTCGCTATGAATTATATTTATTCGTTTATCATTTTTGAAGCTGGTGCCTTTTTTGGCTTCTTTGTGGCAGCTCTGTTGAACGCCGCCCGTGCTGGGCAGGAAATCACTATCAAATTCGAGGAGGAAGATAATGGAACAGAACGAGAACACTCTGTCGGTGCTGAAAATTGCACCGGGGCAGTATCCGCAGCAGGTCGAGATCGATAACGACCTGAAAGCCTTGCAGCAGGCGGTGGGCGGCTCCATCGGCGCAAGCTACCCTTTTGAAGATCCGGTTGCCATCGTCTATAACGATGACGGCAAGCTTATGGGTCTGCCGCTGAACCGTGCCCTGTGGGACGAGGACGGGCTGATGTATGATGTTATTGCCGGAACCTTTCTGGTGGTCGGTCTGGGCGAGGAAGATTTTGTATCGCTCTCCCCGGAGCTGGCGCAGAAGTATGAAGAAGAATTCCATCAACCCGAAGCCTTTCTCCCTCTGGGGCGTCGCCTGATGGTCATTCCGGTTCCGGATGAATCAGTTCAGAATGACGCAGAGAAGGCCGTAAACAAGCCCCCGGTGGAACATGACCGCTAAGACGATTTTCTGCACAGGAGGTGGTAACGATGCAGGAAGAAATCGAGCATAAGACGGTCAACCTTGCCATCTCGACCACAAAACTGTCCGCCCGCACCCTGCTGCGCGGGATGCAGTTTCTGTTGCGGCAGTACGACAAGCACGCTTCGCAGGGCAAGCAGTCCATGAGGCGGTTGGTACGGCAGAACCGTGGCGTGACCAATGTGGAGATTCAGAAAACCGGTATCAAGGATTTTGACCGCTATGCCAAGCGGTATCACATCGACTACTCCATCCAGAAAGACCTGTCCTGCAAGCCGCCCCGGTATCTAATCTACTTCAAGGCACAGGACACGGATGCCTTGAATGCAGCTTTCAAGGAATATTCGGCATCGGTGCTGGATAAAACCAAGCGTCCTTCCGTGCTGGCAAAGCTGCATGATCTGGCGCAGTCCGTTGCAAATCTGCCGGACAAAGTGCGGCACAAGCAGGAGGAGCGCGGCCTATGAGCAAAAAGAAGCTTTCCAAGCTGCTGGCGCTCTATCTGCCCTATGTGGTAATTGGCTTGCTGGCAACCAATCTGGGCGAGGCGTGGCGGCTGGCTGCGGGTAAGGAACTGGGCGATAAAATCGTATCGCTGATGGATACTCTCCCGGCTGCATTTTCCAATCCGCTGCCCAGCCTGCGCCCATTTGACTTGTTCATTGGTCTGTGCTGCGGTGCTGGAATGCGGCTGGCGGTGTACCTGAAAGGCAAAAACGCCAAAAAGTACCGGCATGGCATGGAGTATGGCTCTGCCCGGTGGGGCACTCCGAAGGATATAGAGCCGTTCATGGCTCCAAAGTTTGCCGACAACATCATCCTGACCAAAACGGAACGGCTGATGATGTCCAACCGTCCGCCGGACCCGAAAAATGCCCGGAACAAAAACGTGCTGGTGGTGGGCGGCTCCGGCAGCGGCAAGACGCGGTTTTGGCTCAAGCCCAACCTTTTACAATGTCACAGCTCCTATGTGGTAACAGACCCGAATGGCGAATCAGCAATAAATCTGCTACTGGCTTTGGTGACATTATGGCCACCGAAACCTACGGTACCCGCAGGGCCAACGCTTACAAGATTTTGGAAGACACCTTGAATTTGCGTGACAGCCGCGTTTATGATACCATCGAGGAGGATGGGAAAGAAAAGCGTGTGCTGAATCAAAACGAAACCACCCTCGCCCAGCAGAAACAGCAGGCCATCAAGGACGCATTTGCTGGCTGGGTCTGGAAAGATCCACAGCGACGCGCCCTACTGGTAAAAAAGTACAACGAGCTTTTTAACAGCACCCGCCCCCGTGAGTATGACGGTAGTCACATTCATTTTGTGGGCATGAACCCGGAGATCGATTTGCGAGAGCATCAGCGCAATGCGGTTGCCCATGTGCTGTATGGGTACAACACCCTTTTGGCGCACGAAGTCGGTGCTGGCAAGAGTTTTGAGATGGCGGCTTCCGCTATGGAACTGAAACGTCTGGGCTTGTGTCAGAAAAGTCTTTTTGTCGTGCCAAACCATTTGACGGAACAATGGGCCAGCGAGTTTTTACGCCTGTACCCCAATGCAAAGCTGCTGGTCACCAGCAAGAAAGATTTTGAACCCGGTAATCGAAAAAAATTCTGTGCGCGAATTGCGACCGGCGACTACGATGCAGTTATCATCGGACACAGCCAGTTTGAAAAGATACCCTTGTCCGCAGAACGACAGGAGCGTCTGATTCAGGAACAGATGGATGAAATCGAGGAGGCCATCGAAGAAGCGAAAGCGCAGGTTGGCGAGCATTTCACGGTAAAGCAGCTGGAAAAGCTGCGCAAGTCTTTGAAACAGAAATTGGAAAAGCTGCAAGGCACAGACCGTAAAGATGATGTGGTTACGTTTGAACAATTGGGCGTAGACAGGTTGTTTGTAGATGAAAGTCAGGCGTTTAAGAACCTCTACTTGTACATGAAAATGCGTAATGTCGCAGGTTTGAGTACGAGCGAGGCACAAAAATCCAGCGATATGTTCGGCAAGTGTCGCTATCTGGATGAAATCACCGGTGGCCGTGGCGTGATTTTTGCAACGGGTACACCCCTGAGCAACAGTATGACCGAGATGTACACCCTCATGCGCTACCTCCAGTACAACACCTTGCAGCAGAAAGGGTTGACCCATTTTGATGCGTGGGCTTCTACTTTTGGTGAAACTACTACTGCCATCGAACTTGCGCCCGAAGGCACCGGATACCGTGCACGCACTCGTTTTGCGAAGTTCTTCAACTTGCCTGAACTGATGGCGATGTTCAAAGAAGCAGCAGATATCAAGACCAGCGACCAGCTTCATCTCCCGGTGCCTGATGCAAAATTTGAGACGGTGGTGGTCAAACCTTCGGAAATCCAACAGGACATGGTGCAGGCGTTGAGCGAACGTGCAGCCGAAGTCCACAGCGGTTCTGTTGCCCCTTCTGTGGATAATATGTTGAAAATCACGTCGGATGGCCGCAAAATCGGTCTTGACCAGCGGTTGATGAATTCCGCTCTGCCCGATGACCCCAACAGCAAGTTAAATGCCTGCGTCAACAACGTCCTGCGCATCTGGAACGACACCAAGGAGCAGAAGCTGACCCAGCTGATTTTCTGCGATATGTCTACTCCCAAGGGGGACGGTTCGTTCAACGTCTATGATGATATTCGCACCAAGCTGCTCAACGCCGGTGTGCCCGAACAGGAGATCGAGTTCATCCACAACGCAGATACGGAGAACAAGAAAGCAGAACTTTTCTCCAAGGTACGCAGCGGACAGGTACGTGTGCTGCTGGGCAGCACTGCCAAAATGGGAGCAGGGACCAACGTCCAGACGCTTCTTGTGGCAGTGCATCATCTGGACGTGGGCTGGCGTCCGTCTGATATGACCCAGCGTAACGGCAGAATCATCCGTCAAGGTAATCAAAATAAACAAGTGTACGTCTATAATTACGTCACTGAATCAACATTTGACGCCTACCTCTATCAGACCCTTGAGAATAAGCAGAAGTTTATCTCGCAGATCATGACGAGCAAATCGCCTATGCGATCTTGCGATGATATTGACGAACAGGCTTTATCTTACGCAGAAATCAAGGCTCTGTGTGCAGGTGACCCTCGCATCCGGGAAAAGATGGACTTGGACGTGCAGGTAGCAAAATTGAAGGTGCTGCGCGGAGACTTCCAGAATCAGAAATATCGTCTGGAGGATAAGCTGCTCAAAACATTCCCGGAAGAAATCCAGAAGCAGAAAGCCCGCATTGCTGCGCTGAAAAACGATTCCGAAATTGCAGCTATACACCCACAGGACAAGGAAAACTTCTGCGGTATGACCATCAAGGGCATGGTGTACGATGACAAAAAGGCTGCGGGTGAACGGCTGCTGCTGGCTCGGCAGGAGATGCCCAATGCTGATATGATGCTGCTGGGCACCTACCGTGGCTTTGAACTGAACATTCGATTCGACAGCTTCAAAAATGAGCATCAGGCCGTTCTCCGGGCAGAATTAAGCTACCCGGTGTCGCTGGGCGATGATGCGCGCGGCAATATCACTCGTCTGGACAATGCCATCGACAATTTCGCTGACCGAATTGCAGACGCTGAAAATGCTCTGCAAAATCTTGAACAGCAGAAGCAGGCCGCAGAGGTTGAAGTGGCAAAGCCCTTCGCACAGGAGGAAGAACTGGCTGAAAAGTCTGCCCGACTTGCTGAATTGAACGCCTTGCTGAACATTGATCGCAGTTCGGCACAGAATTCTCCCGAAAAAACAGAAGAAACTCCCACAACTCGTCCGTCCGTGCTGGCTGCGCTGGAAGAAAAGTCGGACAAGCTGGAGCCTGTCAAACCGTTCCGCAGCTATTATGATAAGGATGGTGATGCACGATGAAAGAAAAGCGGGATGAAACCATCATCCTGCGCTTGAGCAAAACAGAAAAGAACCGTATCTATGAAAAGATGCTCAGCATGGGCATCCGCAACCTGAGTGCCTATATCCGCAAAATGGCACTGGATGGCTACTGCCTGAACCTCGACCTTCCACAGCTGCGCCGAATGGCTTATCTGCTTCAGAATTGCAGTAACAATCTGAATCAGGTCGCCAAACGCGCTAACGAAAACGGCAAGATCTACTCTGCCGACCTTGCTGATCTGCGCACCCGGCTGGATGAACTGATTGACATTGGCAAGCAAATTCTTTCCAAGCTGGCAGAGCTATAAAAATTCCCGCAGTTGGAGGACTGCGGGGGTACATATAATGCTTGACATCCTTGCAGTGCAATAGTCGATACCTTTATAATAAGAGCGAACAGAAAGGAAGTGCCTGATATGATGTCTATGCTGAAGAAAATTGTTCTCTTCCCGGTTTCTCTCTTTGTGGCTTTTCTGGCTCTGATGGCGAAGTGGCTGCTCACGTTGTCCAGCTATGTGGTTGCTCCGCTGATGCTCTACATCTTCGGCTGCGGCATCTACACTGCCTACCGCCAGACTTGGGATCAGTTCTTTATCCTGCTGGTAGCTGAGTTCATCTGCTTCGTTCTCTTTTTCGGTGCAACAGCCATCACCGAGGACATCGGACGTTTCAGTGAGTGGCTTGCCGAACTGTAAGAAATAGTTTTAATCGTTTGCCGCCTTCGGGCGGCATTTTTCTTTTATGGGGGTGATTCAGGATGGCCGCGACACGGCTGATCGCGTTGCACAAAAACAAGGGCAAGTCGGTTGCGGCTTGTCTGAAAAGCCGCACAGACTATGTGCAGAATCCAGATAAGACCGAACAAGGTGAACTGGTAAGCTGCTACGAGTGTAGCCCTCTGACAGTCGATGAAGAATTTATGCTTTCCAAGCGGCAGTATGAACTTGCTACCGGGCGCAGACAGAAAAGCGACATCATCGCCTATCAAATTCGACAGTCTTTCAAACCCGGTGAGATCACCGCCGAGGAAGCCAACAAGGTGGGCTATGAACTTGCCATGCGGTTTACCAAGGGCAAATACGCTTTTATCGTTGCCACCCACACAGACCGTCACCACATCCATAACCATGTGATTTTCAACTCCACCGCATTGGACGATTCAAAAAAGTTCCGGGATTTTTTCTTTTC